>Ga0184638_1000276_pt1 | contig 13786 bp, 14 predicted proteins | sample PLM31_50_b2_FD_133141 | JGI IMG/M metagenome (GOLD analysis project Ga0184638, IMG submission 133141) | Groundwater sediment microbial communities from an aquifer in East River, Colorado, USA - PLM3-1_50_b2 | ecosystem: Environmental > Terrestrial > Soil > Riparian zone | place: USA: East River... | reverse complement strand
GGGGGCGGCGCGTCCGACGCAGCGCGCCATCGTGACTCGGGACGGCAAGCGCGTTCGCGCCGACGTCTGGCCGCTTGGAGAGTTGCCCGGAGGACAACGACTCAAGGGGCCGGCGATCTTGGCGGGTTCCGATGCGACCGGTCTGATCGAACCGGGATGGCGCGGCGTCGTCCATGCCTCAGGTGTCGTGATCCTGGAGCACTCGTGAGACTCGATGCCGTCGGCCTCGAGGTCATGGGTCACGCCTTTGCGTCGATCGCCGAGGAGATGGGACTCGTGCTCGTGCACAGCGCGCTCTCGCCCAATATCCGGGAGCGACGCGATGCTTCGGCGGCGTTGTTCGATGCCGAGGGCGAGATGATCGCGCAGGCCGCGCACATTCCGGTGCACCTCGGCGCGCTGGCCGACGCCGTCGCGGTGGTGCGCCAGCTGGAGCCGGCCCCCGGGGGGGGCGAGCTGTTTCTCCTCAACGATCCCTATGCGGGTGGCAGCCACCTTCCTGATCTCACGCTCATCGGCGCGATTGATATCGACGGCCGCGTGGGCGGCTACAGTGTCGTCCGCGCGCATCATTCGGACATCGGTGGGATGACGGCGGGCAGCATGCCGGCGGGCGCCCGGGAGCTGTATCAGGAAGGGCTCGTCATTCCGCCGTCACGGTTCACGCCGGAGCTCGAGCGCCTGGTGTTGGCGAATGTGCGAACGCCGGCGATGCGGCGTGGCGATCTCGCCGCCCAGCGCGCGGCCGTCGAGCGCGGCGCCGACGGTCTCCGCGCACTGGCGCGGCGCCATGGATGGAGCGCTCTGGTTGACGCAGCCCGTGAGCTGCTCGACTACACGGAGCGTCGCACCAGAACCCTCCTCCGGAAGGTGGCTGTGGCAGCAACAGCGACAGATTATCTGGAGGGTGACGGCGTCATCGATGAGGATCTCGAGATTCGCGTCAGAGTGACGATCGAGGACGGCGTGTTCCACGCGGATTTCACCGGGACGCGGGGTGCGGCGCCGGGGAATGTGAACTGTCCGATCGCGGTGACCCGGTCGGCGGTGCTGTTTGTGGTGCGCACGCTGTTACCCGATGATGTCCCGATGAACGGCGGCGTGCCGCGCGCCATTCGGGTGACCGCGCCGCCCGGATGTCTCGTGAACGCGCGTCCGCCGAGCGCGGTCGCCGCGGGCAATGTCGAGACGTCACAGCGCATCGCCGACACCGTCTTTCGCGCGCTTGCGAATGGTGGATGCCACGTACCCGCGCAGGGCCAGGGGACCATGAACAACGTGACGTTCGGAGGGAGCAGGGAGCCGGGAGCAGGGAGCTGGACGTATTACGAGACTATTGGTGGTGGGCAGGGCGCGAGCGAGGGTGCGAACGGACCATCCGGCGTGCACGTCGGGATGTCGAACACGTTGAACACGCCGATCGAAGTGCTGGAGATGGAGCACCCGCTCAGAGTGCGTACCTACGCGCTGCGACAGGGAAGTGGCGGTACGGGGAAGTGGGCGGGCGGTGAGGGCGTGGTGCGGGAGTTCGAGGCGCTGGCGCCCATGGAAGCCACGCTGCTGACCGAGCGGCGGCGGCACGGGCCGGCGGGCGGCGCCGGCGGCTCGGACGGGGCGCCGGGCGCGAATCTGCTGAACGGCGCCGCGCTGCCATCGAAGACAACTCTGCAACTGACCGCGGGGGACGTGCTCCGCATTGAGACCCCGGGCGGTGGCGGCTGGGGGAAAGGACAAAACGTATGACCTGGGTTTGGGTCTCGGTGCTAGGACTGTTGGCGGGCGTCGTCTCCGGGCTGTTCGGGGTCGGTGGCGCCGTCGTCATCATTCCGGGGCTGGTGCTGATCGCCAAGATGCCGCAGCACACGGCGCACGGTACGTCGCTCGCGGCGCTGCTGTTGCCGGTCGGATTGCTCGGCGTGCTGGAGTACTCCAAGCGGGGACAGGTCAACTGGGCCTATGCCGGAGTCGTTGCCGCCGGTCTCTTGATCGGCGCGTATTTTGGCGCGCGGCTGGCCGGACAGATCCCGGACGATACGCTGCGCAAAGTGTTCGGATGTTTCTTGCTGGTGATCTCGGTCAAGCTGCTCTTCTTCTAGACTCGAATCGAAGGGGGGAACGCGCGGCTTTGACTACCCTATGCGTCGGACGAGCTGCCTTGGGTCATCTGGCGCTGAAAGACCTTCGCGTCAATAAACAGCTTGAACAGGTCCTGATCGAGCTGCCCTTCGTTCACCTCGGTCGTGAGGATGTCGAGCGCCCGATCCACCGACACCGCGCGCTTGTACGGCCGGTCCTGCGCCGTCAGCGCGTCGTAGATGTCGCTGATCGTCATCATCCGGGTCTGAATCGGAATGGCTTCTCCCGTAATGCGCCGTGGATAGCCCCTGCCATCCATCTTCTCGTGATGGCCGTAGGCGATCAGCGGGATTTCCTGCAGCTCCCGCGTCCAGGGAATCCGCTGCAGGAACTGATAGGTGTGCGTGACGTGGCTTTCGATCTCGTGCCGCTCGGCATCGTCGAGGCTGCCCTTGCGGATCGTGAGGTAGCGCATTTCGTCGGGTGACAGGAATGGCTCTGTCGCGCCGTCGAACGCGAGATAGGAGCGCTTCGACCACGCCTTCAACTCTTCGAAGCTCCCGTCGGGCAGGATGCTCGGCTCGTTGGCCTTCAGCACGATCTCGAGAAAACGATCCAGCTCCTTCAGCTCCTGTTCGTGGGCCGCTTGCAGCTCCTCGACGAAGGCATCGTAGCCTTGTTTCCCGTTCGACTCGAGGAACTCGGCGCGCTTGCGCCAGAACTCGCGCTCCGCCGTGCGCCGGATAAACGCGTGGCGGTGGCGCACCAGTCCCAGATCGGAGGGGTAGAGCTTCTTCGCCTTGATGAGCACCTGCTCGCGCACGCCCACCTTGCCGAAGTCGTGGAGCAGGGCGGCATACCGGATTTCCTTCAGCTGCTCGCGCGAGAATTTCACGCCGCGATACGGGCCGTCCCCGGCGCGGTCCACGGTTTCCGCGAGACTCACGGTCATGCCCGCCACCCGGCTGCTGTGGCCGTAGGTAGTCGGATCGCGCTGCTCGATCGCGTGCACGGCGGCCAACACGAAGCCCTCGAACAGCTTCTCGATGTCCTCGTACAACCGGCTATTCTCGATGGCGACGGCGGCCTGGCCGGCCAGCGCCGTCACCAGCTCGACGGTGCGCTTGGAGTACGGCACGACCTGCTGATCGACGTCGACGGGTCCCGACAGAGTCGCCTCGAAATTGCGCTTCCGATTGATGAGCTGCAGCACGCCGATGATCTCGTCTTTGTGATCCTTCATCGGGATGACAAGCATCGACTTGGTGCGATAGCCGTACCGCTCGTCGAAAGAACGGTTGATCGTGTATTCGACGTCCGGGGGCAGGAAGTAGGCGTCGTCGATGACGAGCGGATCGCCGGTGACCGCACAGTACCCGGCGAGGCTGGTGCGATCCACCGGGATCGTGAACTCGACAAACGGCGCCTGGGGCTGCGAGTAGGTCTGCGCGAGCCGGAAGCGCAGCCGCTTGGTTCCCTCTTCGTTGAGCTCGACGAGATACAAACTGCCGGCGTCCGACTGCGTAATGCGCCTGGCCTGCGTGAGGATCAGGTCGAGCAGCGTCTTGACGTCGCGCTCGGTGCCGAGCGCGACGCCGATGCGCGTCAGCTCGCCGATTTCCCGCGCGCGCTGCGCCGCCTCGCCGCGCGCGCGCGCGGTCTCGGCCCGGGCGGCGGCCTCGCGGAAACCCGCGCGGATCGCGACGAGCAGGCGCCGTGGGCTTGTCGGATGGGTGAGGAACCCCGAGAGGAATTCCGTGGGCAGCGTCTCCGGGACGTCGATTTCGCCGTTCCGGCCGAGCGCGACGATCGCGCCCCCCGCGTCGACGAACCCCCGCATGATGTCCACCGGAAATGTGGAGCGGCTCTCGGCGTCGAGCAGGAAGACCGTCGGACGGTCGTCGGTGACGGCGAGGTCCTTCGCCTGGCGGACCGGGCGGGCCTCCACTTGCGAGGTCACGAGCGCCGGCGCCACGGCATCGGGCCGCCACATGGGGGGATGGAGGAGGACGTATCTCATCCGCCCGCACTTCGGGAAAGCGTTAGGACCGCTGCACTCGCTGCAGGCCGTCCTGCGCCTCAGCGTAGTCGGGGAAGATGACCAACGCGCGGTTGAACATTTCGACCGCCTTGTCCTTCTGCCCGCGGTCCTGATAGAGCAGCGCTCGCGAGTAGTACGTCAGGGCCTCAGTGGGGACCTGCCGTCCCATCCGCTGATCACCGGCCGGCCGTTGCAGCGACGGGAGGTTGGCGTCCTTCATGAGCCGCGCCGCGACGTTGCGGATGATGTCGAACATGTGGTCGCGCTGCATCCGTTCTGATTCGGTCTTGATGATCTCACCGGTTTCGCTATTGACGAGGCGCACGTCGACCCGGAAATCCCCGTAGAAGTCGATGAACGTGCCCATCACCGTGTACCGCGCGCCGACCAGCTTGCCGACTTTCGCGGCGGTCTGGGGATCAACCCGCCCCTGCGCGCCGAGATTCTGCTCGTCGAGGAGCCGCTGAATCTCCTGGCGCTCCACCACGCGCGCCGCGGGGTTCTGCGCCAGCTCGGAGATCATCATGCCGGCGATGCCGCGCTCGAGCGCCTCGAAGTCCTCCTTGCCCTGACCGTAGGAGCCGCCGTTGCTGAAGGGCAGTACGGCAATGCCGGGCCGGGTATCCTGACCGCGCTGTTGCGCCCCAAGAAGGACCGGAACCAGACTCAACACCGTCATCACGGCACGCGCGCGCATAGCTACTCCTTGGGTCACAGGGTCACCTTCATACCTTCTTGTGCTGCTATCACCTCGAGCGATCCACGCGTCTTCGCGAACTTGCGCGCGGATGCGAGCAATCCATCCATCTCTTTGTCGCCGTGCTCGGGCTCGTGGTGAAACAAGACGAGCTTCTTCGCACCGGCATCCTGGGCCAGGGTGACTGCTTCCTCATAGGTCGAGTGTCCCCAGCCGCGGTGTTGCTCGAGCTCTTGCGGCGTGTACATGGCGTCGTGAATGAGCAGATCGACGCCCTTCAAAAAGGTCACGAAATCGCGGCGCCAGCTCCCCGGCACGTCGTAGTGCCCGCCGCTGCCCAGCTCGTTGTCCGTCACGTAAGCCATGCTCTCCCCGCCGGTCGCGGGCGTGAGCCGGAATCCCAATGTTGTACCCGGATGTCGCAGCTTCGTCGTTCGCACCCGGAACTCCCCTATGGAGAACGTCTCCATGTCCACCTGCTGCACGGTCAACTGCGCCGACAGCGCGTCCAGTGGGACGGGGAACACCGCTGGATCCATCTGCTGCCGGAGAATCGCTTCCAAAGACATCGTGCCCTGCCGAGATCCCCAGATCCGCACCGAGTTGCCCGGCGAGAAAAACGGCTTGAAGTGCGGCAGTCCTTGTATGTGATCCCAATGCGCGTGGGACAGCAGGATCTCGACTTTGGCGGCACCGTTTTGCTTCGCGACCAGGTCGAGACCCAGCGCTCGAATCCCGGTTCCCGCGTCAAGGACGACCAGCTGACCGCCGGCGCCCTCCACGGCGACGCACGGCGTGTTTCCCCCATAGCGCGACGTGTTCAGCCCCGGGGTTGGAATGCTCCCCCGGGTACCCCAAAAGGTCACCGTGTACGTCATACGCGTGGGCACGCCGAGACTCGGGCTAAGTTACTGGGAGTTAGTGACGTAGAGCCGTGACGCGAGTCACGACCGGCCGGCCGCTTGCTCGAGTGAGCCGCGGTCTTTGATCACAATGTCCTTGCGACTTACGTCAATCATGCCCTTGTCGACGAGCTCGCGCATCGTGCGCGACACGGTCTCGCGCGATGATCCGATCATCTGGGCGATGGTGTGATGGGTGAGACGGCGCGTGATCCGCTGCCCGTCGGTCTCGTCCGCGAGATCGAGTAGCAGCTGGGCGACGCGCCCGTGCACGTCGAGCAGGACGAGGCTGCCGACTTTCTCATCGACGCGGCGCAGGCGGCGGGACAGCTCGCGCAGCAGCGCGAGTCCAATCCCTGGTGAATGCTCGAGGATGCCCTGGAAATCTTCGCGGCGCAGCACGTACAGCGTCGAATCTTCCATCGCGATGACGTGGGCGGAGCGGGGCTCGTCGTCGATCAGCGCCATCTCGCCGAAGAACTCGCCTTCGCCGAGCACCGAGAGAATCACTTCGCGGCCGTCTTCGCCAATGAGCACGACTTTCACCTGGCCCTTGGCAACGACGTACAACGCGTCGCCGGGATCGTCCTCGAACAGAATGACGGAGTTTTTTGGATAGGCGCGGTCGCGAGCAACCTCCACCACCCGCTGGAGGTCGACGGGGGCGAGCTGGCTGAACAGCGGGACCTTTTGAAGCACGTCGGCGGCCGACACGAGGGAACAGCTTACGCCCTGTCCCAAGCGGTGTCAATTGAAGCGAGAGGTCACGCCTTGCTTCCAAGTTAGTGTCCCGGCTATATTTCCGCGCACTTCGTACCGTTCGGACTTAAGTCAAGGAAAGACGCAGTGAAACCCGGAATTCATCCCAGATATCAGCGGGCCACCGTTCAGTGTGCGTGTGGCAATAACTTCGTCACGCGCTCGACCACGCCCGTGATTCACGTCGAAATCTGTGCAGCCTGCCACCCCTTCTTCACGGGCAAGCAGAAGCTGATGGACACGGCCGGCCGCGTGGAGCGGTTCCGCCAGAAGTACGCCACCAAGACCGGCTGATCCCGTGGAGGCCCGACTCCGCCAGGCGCTCGCGCGGGCGGAGGAGGTCGCCCGGCAACTGGCCGACCCCGACACCGCGCGGAACCCGGCCAAACTCAAACAGCTCGGTCGCGAGCACGCCCAACTCGACGTCATTCGGCTGGCGCACCAGCGTCTGGAACGCCTGGCGGGCGAGCTGCAGCAGGCGCGCGAGGTGCTCGCCGACAAGGATCCCGAGATGTCACAGCTCGCGCGCGCCGACGTCGAGCGTCTGCGGCCCGAGATCGACCGCCTCGAAGCAGAGCTCACCGAGCTCCTCAGCCCCGCCGATCCCTTCGACGACCGCGACGCCATCGTAGAAGTCCGCGCCGGCACCGGCGGCGACGAGGCGGCGTTGTTTGCCGCCGATCTGTTTCGCATGTACACGCGGTTCTCAGAGCGTCGCGGCTGGAAGGTCGAGATCCTCTCCCTCTCCGAAGGGACGCTCGGCGGTGTCAAGGAGGCGGTGTTTGCCGCGCGGGGTCCCAAGGCGTACGGCACCCTGCGCTACGAGTCGGGTGTGCATCGCGTACAGCGCGTGCCCGAGACCGAGCAGCAGGGCCGCATTCATACCTCCGCGGCGACGGTCGCCGTCCTGCCCGAAGCCGAAGAAGTCGATATGAAGATCGAAGACAAAGACCTGCGCATCGACGTATTTCGCTCCGGCGGCCCCGGCGGCCAGAGCGTCAACACGACCGACAGCGCCGTCCGCATCACGCACCTGCCCACCGGCCTCGAGGTCAAATGTCAGGATCAAAAGTCGCAGCTGCAAAACAAGATCAAGGCGATGGAGATCCTGCGCTCGCGCCTGCTCGACCGCCTGGTGGCGGAGCAGGAGGCGGCGCGCGCGCGCGAACGGCGCGCGCAGGTGGGCACGGGGGACCGCTCGCAAAAAGTTCGCACGTACAATTTTCCCCAGAACCGCGTCACCGACCATCGCATCCATTTCACCAAGCACAACGTCGATGAAGTGATGGACGGTCGCCTCGACGACTTGATTGCCGCGGTGCGAGAGGCGCAGGCGAAGGAGCGGATGAGTGCTTGACACCATGCGGCGGTCAAGCAGCAACGGCGGCGGTCGAGAAACAACGGCGGCGGTCTGGGCGGCGGTGTCGGGAGTGACACTCGGTGAAGCGTGGTTGCGACGTGACGAGCCGCAATCGCCCGAGCTCGTGGCCAAGTATCGGGATGCGCTGGCGCAGCTGGAACGCGGTGTGCCGTTCGCCTACGCGGTCGGACGCATCGGATTCAGGACTCTCGACCTCGCAATCGATGCGCGTGCGCTAATTCCGAGACCTGAGACCGAGGGACTCGTGGAGTTGGTCCTCCAAAGGGTCAGCGGCGGCCTTGCTGCCGACATCGGAACGGGATCCGGGTGCATCGCTCTCGCGCTGGCTGTCGAGGGGCGCTTCGAGAAGGTGATCGCCGTCGAGCAATCGCCCGACGCGGCCGCCCTCGCGCGCGAGAATGTGGACCGCGTCGCGCCCACGACGCCGGTCGAAATCCGCGAGGGGAACCTGCTCGCACCGCTGGTGGACAAAGGAGATCGTTATCGCGTGATCGTCTCCAACCCGCCGTATCTCACCGAGCGCGAATACACCGAGCTGGATGCGTCGGTGCGGGAATACGAGCCGCGCGAGGCATTGGTAAGCGGCGCCGACGGTCTCGAGGCTACGCGAGCGCTGTTCGCGAACGCCGCCGCACTGCTCGAGCCGGGCGGCCTGCTGGCGCTGGAGATCGACGAACGGCGAAGCGATGCTATACGCTCGCTCGTCCGTGAGCACGGATGGCCAAATGTGGAGATTCACGCCGACCTGTTCGGCTGCCCACGCTATGCATTAGCGCGCAAGGAGGATTAGTGCTCGAGGAGAAGGCGGAAGAACTGGGTCGTCTGCTCGGTCAGACCGACGAGTACAAGGCACTGCGCCGGGCGACGGACGCCTTGCGAGAGGACCAGGCCGTACAGAAAGTGCTCGCCGAGGCCGAGCGGCTCGCGCAGGAGATCGAGCGCGTGGCGCAACAGGGCAACGAACCGACAAAGGAACAGGTCGAGAAGTACGATCAGGCGCTCCAAAGCGTACAGGGAAACGCGGTGTATCAGCAGATGGTCGTGGCGCAGTCGAACTTCGAGAAGCTGATGGCGAGGATTAATGCCCGCATCTATGAGGGCATCAAGAAGGGCGCCGCGAGCCCGATCATCACGCTTGGTTAGGGGCTCGGGAATGGGGGCTGGGGCCTCGGGATCATTCGTCGTGATCGAAGGTCCCGAGGGTGCAGGCAAGTCGACGCTGGTGCGTTGGCTCGCCGGGCAAGTCCGCGCAGAGGGTCACGCGGTGCTCACCGTGCGCGAGCCGGGTGGCACTCCCATCGCGGAAGCAGCCCGCAAGCTGGCCCTGAAATCGCGGCATGACCGGGCATTCGGCGCCGAGCTGTTCCTGTTCCTGGCGGCGCGGGCCGATTTGGTCGAGCGCGTGATCCGGCCGGCGCTCGCGGACGGTCAAATCGTGATTGCCGACCGCTTTGGACTCTCGACGCTGGCCTATCAGGTCTCGGGGCGCGGGTTGCCGCAGGCGGACGTCGAAGCCGCCTTGCGAGTTGCAACGGGGGGCCTGGCCCCGGATCTGACCCTGGTCCTGGATGTGCCGGTCGCGGTGGGGCGCGAGCGCCAGCGGACGGCCGGGAAGGTGCGGGACCGCATTGAGCGCGAGGATGACACGTTTCACACACGGGTGCGGGAGGCCTATCGTAGCGCATCCGGGCCCGGGATTGTTCATATTGATGCGAGTCAGACCAAGAAGGCCGTGCAGGAGGCCGCCTGGCGGGACGTCGCGGCGGTAACGGCACTATCACTAAGGGGCGCATGATGATTCGTCATAAAGGGTCCGTGGTTGCCGTCGTCGTGTTAGCGGCGTTGGTCAGCGGCGGCTGGTTCCTGCAGCGGCAAACGGAACCGGCCGGATCGGTCTATCAGCAGGCGCGGTTGTTCGACGACGTGCTCGCGCACGTCGCCGACTACTTCGTCGATTCGCTCGACGAGCGCCAGCTCTATCAGATGGCGATCGACGGGATGCTCGATCAGCTGGGAGACCCGTACTCCGTATTCCTGAAGCCGGATGACTTCCGCCAGCTGTCCGAGGCGACCACCGGCAACTACTCGGGTCTGGGCATCCAAATCGATGTCCGCGATGGTTGGATCACGGTCATTGCGCCGCTCCCGGATACACCGGCCGAGCGCGCCGGCGTCCAGACCGGTGATCGGATCGTCGAATTGGACGGCCGGTCTACGGAGGGGTGGAAACAGGATCAGGCGGTGAAGGAGCTGCGGGGTCCGGTCGGCGCCATGGCAGTGCTCAAGATTCGCCGCCTCGGTGTCGATCAGCCGATCACCTACAAGCTCACGCGGGCCACGATTCACATCCGCTCGGTCCAGGTTGCGATGATGGTGGATGATCGCGTCGGATATATCTCGCTCAATCCCGTGAGCGAGAGCTCGACCCGCGAGGTCGCGGCCGCGATCGATACCCTGCTGAAGCAGGGAATGAAATCGCTCATCTTCGACCTGCGGAACAATCCGGGCGGGCTGCTGGACCAGGGCGTCGCGGTTTCGGATCTGTTCCTCGATCCCGGCAAGGAAATCGTCGCGACGCGCGGACGCGCCCCCGGCTCCTCGCATGAGTTCAACGATGCCAAGCCCCAGTCGTGGCCGCGGCTTCCCATCGTCACGATCGTGAATGGCTTTTCCGCCAGCGCCGCGGAGATCATCGCGGGCGCGCTGCAGGATCACGACCGCGCGGTGCTCGTCGGGACGCCGACGTTCGGCAAAGGCCTGGTGCAGTCATTCTGGCGGCTGACCCCTGAGACGGGGCTCAAGCTCACGACGGCCCGCTGGTTCACGCCGAGCGGCCGCACGATTCAGCGTGTGACCCGGACTGAAGCCGAGCAGGAAGCGCAGGTGCTGGCGGCGCAGCGAGGTCACGACGCGACGCCGGACTCCAGCCTCGTTTTCAAAACCGACGCGGGCCGGACCGTCTACGGCGGCGGCGGCATTCGGCCCGACATCTACGTTGTCGCGGACACGTTCTCGACGGCGGAGCGGGCGTTCATCAGGGCGCTGGGCGACAAGGTTCCGCTGTACCGCGATGCGCTCGCGACCTACTCGCTCGAGCTCAAAGAAGGGAATCGGCTGCCGTCGGCCAGCTTTACGGTCACCCAGGGCATGGTGGATGAGATCGTGCGCCGCATCCGATCGAAAGGCGCAGAGCTGCCCGATTCCGTGCTGGGTGGCGCGCGGGGGTTGATCGCGCAGGAGTTGGGGTACGAGGCGGCGCGCTACGTCTTCGGCCGTTCGGCGGAATTCCGCCGCCGCATGGCGGACGACCAACAGGTGCAACGCGCCTTGTCACTGGCCAACCGCGCCAAGTCGCCCCAGGACCTGCTCACGCTCGCCAACACGCAGGCCTCTCCATCGACGGTTCGCAATAGGTGATCCAACAGTCTTCCCGCGCGATCGGGCTCATTGGGCCCGGTCGCGCGGGAGTAGGACTGGCAGTGGCACTGACCAAGGCAGGCTATTCAGTCCGCCTCCACGGCCGACATAAGAAGAACCTGCCGTCGCCGCTGACGATGACCGTCGGCGATGGACGCCTGCCGCCGCCCTGGATCGGCGAGACGGACACGGTCATCCTCACCGTTCGCGATGACGCGATTACACCGCTTGCCGCCTCCCTCGGCAACGCGCGCGCCATCAACGAGCGCCACGTCGTCCTTCACCTCTCGGGAGCCCAGGGCCAGGAAGCGCTCGGCCCACTCGTCTCCAGCCGCGCCTCACTCGGCTCGTTTCATCCCCTGCAGACGATCGTCGAACCGGAGCTCGCGCCGGCACGCCTCAAGGGGGCGTGGGCAGCGGTCGAAGGCATGCCGCGCGCGGTCGAGACAGGAGAGAGGATTGCGCAGAGCCTCGGGATGCGGCCGTTCACGATTGCCACGAAGTCGAAGCCGATCTATCACGCCGGCGCGGTGTTCGCGTCGAACTATCTGGTGGTGGTCGAGGCCATCGCCCAGCGCCTGCTGAGGCATGCCGGATTGTCCGACGCAGACGCGTGGGCGGCGCTGCGGCCCCTGGTGGAGGGGACGTTCGAGAATCTGAGCCGGCACGAGCCGCGCGAGGCGCTCACCGGTCCGGTCGTGCGCGGCGACACCGCGACGATCATTCGCCACATCGAATCGCTGGCGGTGGATGACGCGAAATTATACCGCGCGCTGGGGCGCGCGGCGCTCGAGCTCGCGCAGAAACAGGGAATGGACGAGACAACCGCGGAAAAAGTCGCGGACGCGCTGGCTACTGATCTACCACCTGTAATCCGGCCGGCGGCGAAAACCTGAACTCACGGGCCGGAATGGCCCGGTTCACGGTGAGATTTCGCAGGATGATCGTCCGACGCTGCCCTGATGCCTCCTCGATCTCGATGCGCCGCACCAGTCCATTGCTCTTCGCGATCCAGACCGTCGCCGCGGAATAGGGGAGATCTGTCGCGCGCGGCGTCAGCGCGATGACATCGACAGGTCCGTCTGGAAGCGAGTCAGCGCGCACATAGCGGGCGTCGTAGCGCTCGCGCGGGTGCTCGACGAACTGGCCAATCAGATTGGGGCCGGTCGTCCCCGTTCCCGGAATCGCGGTGCGGATCACCTGGCCCGGTGTGGTGCTGGGCGTATAGAGCCACAGGCGGCGTCCGTCGGCGACGACGCGATCATGCTTCGGCTCGGTGAAGCGCATGGCGAAGTAGTTCGGCCGGCGTTGGTAGAGCCTGCCCCGCGTCGTGTCGGGAGCGCCGATCATGGGGTTGTCGACGATCTGGATGAAGTCCGCGGCGAGGGTGCGCACCGTGTCGAAGGATCGGCTCGCATGGTCGAGGCTCGGCCAGGGATCCTGCGCGGATGGCCGGATCGCCGGATTGCCGGATAGCAACAGCATGACCGTGCAGAGCCATCCGCCCATCCGCCCATCCGCCAATCCGCCCGTCATGCGCCCACCGCTGCCGGTTCCGCGACCCGTCGCCCAATGGCCTCCGCGATGATCCGCACTTCGCGCATCAACTGCGCAAACTGATCCGGGTAGAGCGACTGCGCGCCGTCCGACAGCGCCTCTTCGGGGTTCGGATGGACTTCCACCATGATGCCGTCGGCGCCGGCCGCGACCGCCGCGCGCGCCATCGGGATGACCTTGTCGCGCAGCCCCGTGCCGTGCGACGGATCCGCAATGATCGGCAGATGCGACAGCTTGTGCACGAGCGGGATTGCCGTCAGGTCGAACAGATTGCGTGTGGCTGGATCGAAGCCGCGCACGCCGCGCTCGCAGAGAATGACGTCGTGATTGCCTTCGGCCAGCAGATACTCCGCCGAGAGCAGGAGCTCTTGCACGGTCGCGCTGATGCCGCGCTTCAGCAGCACCGGTTTGCCGCAGCGGCCCGCGACTTTGAGGAGCGAAAAGTTCTGCATGTTGCGGGCGCCGATCTGCACGATATCGGCGATCTCGGCGACCCAGCCGAGGCCGCTCTCGTCCATCGCCTCGGTGCAAAGCAACAATCCGGTTTCATCGCGAGCCTTCGCGAGCAACCGCAGACCGGGTTTACCGAGTCCTTGGAACGAGTAGGGCGAGCTGCGCGGCTTCCATGCCCCGCCGCGCAGGACGACCGCGCCCGCTTCCTTGACCTGCCGGGCTGCCTCCACGATCTGCCGCTCGGTTTCCACGGAGCATGGTCCGGCGATCGCGACGACTTCCGCGCCGCCGATTGCGACACCTCCGGCCAGACGGACGATGGTTGGCTCAGCCTTCCACTCGCGGCTCACCTGCTTGTACGGTTGGGAGACGTGGATGATTTCGTGGACGCCGGGCAGGCCCTCGAGCCGCGACGCGTCCACGCGCCCATCGTTGCCGACCAGGCCCACCGCGGTGCGCTGCGAACCGGGCATGGGCTGCGCCTGATAGCCCATCTCCTCGAT
>Ga0184638_1000273_pt1 | contig 13830 bp, 13 predicted proteins | sample PLM31_50_b2_FD_133141 | JGI IMG/M metagenome (GOLD analysis project Ga0184638, IMG submission 133141) | Groundwater sediment microbial communities from an aquifer in East River, Colorado, USA - PLM3-1_50_b2 | ecosystem: Environmental > Terrestrial > Soil > Riparian zone | place: USA: East River... | reverse complement strand
GATCGCGAGATTATTCTGGCTCAGGCGTACAAGGAATCGGAGGAACTGCGTGGCGCGGGGGATGCGAAAGCCTTTAAGGTCTATGCTGACGCCTACCGGCAGGATCCTCATTTTTTTGAATTTACTCGCTCGATGGAAGCCTACAAGAAAACCTTCAAAGACAAGTCCACCCTGGTAGTGAGTCCAGACTCAGAATTCTTCCGCTATCTTAAGCAGCGCTAGCCTTCAGGACAGCCCCACAATCTCGCCCGTGCCTGGATCGATTCCAATGCGTTCCCCCGCGGGCTTCTTAGGCAACCCCGGCATGAGTTGAATGCCTGAACAGACCGCCGTGAGAAACCCAGCCCCTGCAAGCACTCGCACCTCCTTGATCGGCAGCGTAAACCCGGATGGGCGCCCTTTCAACGCCGGATCGTGCGACAGCGATAACGGCGTCTTGGCCATGCAGATGGGCAGCCGATCAAGTCCGAACTGCTGTGCCACCTCGATGTGTCGTTCGGCTTCTGCGTCGAACGACACGGCCGAGGCTCCATACATTTGCGTGGCAATGGTCTGGATTTTCTTCTTAATCGGCCAGGCAACGTCATATAAGTGCCTGAACGCAGACGTTTCCGTTGTGGCTCTGACCACCGCCTTCGCTAACTCTTCAGCCCCTTTGCCGCCATCGGCCCAATGGGTTGAGACCGCGGCATCCACCGCACCAACCTCTCGGGACCGCTCTCGAACCCATTCCAGCTCAGCCACCGGATCATCGATGAACGCATTGACCGCCACCACCACAGGCACCCCATGGGCCTTCACGTTCGCAATGTGCTGCTCCAAGTTCGCGAAGCCTTTTACCAATGCCTCCTGATTAGGTCCGGTAAGCCCTGCCGGAAGCGGGGCTCCAAGCTTGACCGCTCCTCCGCCACCGTGAAGCTTGAGTGCACGAAGCGTAGCTACCACCACGGCCGCTCCTGGCTTGAATCCTGAGAGGCGGCACTTGATGTTGAAAAATTTCTCCGCCCCGAGCTCACTCCCGAATCCAGCCTCCGTAACAACATAGTTCGCACAACGCAATGCGATGGCATCTGAAAGAATCGAACAATTCCCGTGGGCGATATTACCGAACGGACCCGTATGCACGAACGCCGCGGTTCCCTCCAGCGTTTGAACCAAGTTCGGCAACAACGCTTCTCTAAGCAAGACTGCCATGGAACCGGCACATCCAAACTCTTCTGCCCGCACTGGCTTACCATCCGTTGCAACCCCAACGACGATCTGCCCGAGCCTGTGTCGCAGGTCGGCTTGACTCGATGCCAAAGCGAGCATTGCCATGACTTCGGAGGCTTCTGTGATCACAAACTGGCCCGTGCGACCCGCAGTCCCCTCTCCCAGCGAGATCTGCCGTAACGCCCGATCGCTGACTCCCAACGTCCGTGGCCAGGTGATCCGATTCGGATCCACCTGAAGCGCATTCCCATGAAACAGGTGATTGTCAACAAATGCTGACAAGAGATTGTGACTGGCAGATACAGCATGGGCGTCGCCGGTCAGATGGAGGTTGATCTCTTCCATCGGAAGGACTTGCGCCCGCCCTCCCCCTGTTCCTCCGCCTTTGATTCCAAACACCGGCCCCAACGAAGGCTGCCGAAGCGTGACGGCCGTTCGATGGCCGAGGCGGGAAAGGCCCATGGCAAGCCCGATGGAAGTTGTCGTCTTGCCTTCCCCGAGCGGGGTCGGATTGATGGCGGTCACGAGTACATACCTGCCGAGTGGTGCAGCATGAAGCCGCTCAAGTACGTCAAGCGAAACCTTCGCCTTCTGCTTTCCGTACGGAAGTAGCTCGCTGGCCTGGATACCAAGCTGGTCAGCGACATCCTGAATTGGACGCGCCTTTACTGATCGGTTTATTTCAATATCTGTCATAGTCGAGTAACGGCATGATCTCTACCGCCTTAGTCGCCTTAGTGGCGCGGCAGTATAGCATAGGAGTTGAGTCGATTCGGTGGGCGTTGTTTGGATAGGAGGGGTGAGTTCAGTGTGGCCTCGTCATGAACCGAATCGGTTGATGACGAGCGGGTGAGCGAAGCAGGAAGCCTAACGAACTATTCGAGGATGTACTTTACCGGGTCTAGCGCTTGGCCGTGAACCTTGACCATGTAGTGCAAGTGGGGCCCCGTGGCTAGTCCGGTGCTACCGACTAAGCCAACAACTTCTCCACGCTTCACGCGCTGCCCCTCTTTGACTAATGCCTTGGCTAGGTGGCCATAGAGAGTTTCAATACCGAATCCATGGTCGACTTTCACGACATTTCCCAGCTTAGGTTCGAAGCCGACTGCTGTGACTCGTCCTTGAGCCGGAGCCTGAACTGGCGCATTGGCAGCAGCTCCAATATCCAACCCATCATGCCAAGCGGGCTTTTCTGTGAATGGGGAAACCCTTGGCCCGAACCCAGAGGTCACCCAACCCTTCACCGGCCAAATGGAAGGGGTTGCTGCCCATCGAGAAGATTTCTGTTCGGCAGCTAAGGACAACTCTTGAAGCGATTGTTCCTGAATCGCAGCTTCTTTCGACAGCCAATCTATACCGTCCTTGATCGAGGTGATCATTTCTTGCTCGGTGAGACCGTTCGAACCGGCAGATGGGCTCGTTTGGCCAGTCAGATCACTCTGACTGGTTTCCACTGAACTGAAGTGCTGAGCTCCAGCGTCACTCTTAGGGGTCTTCTCAGAGGTAGGAAGAGTATTGCCATCGGGAAGGGGAGCATCCACACCGCCTCGACCATTAGCCATATCCCCTGTTTTCGGGGCCTCGATTCCCAACATGACACGAAGTCGCTGATTGACCTCCTTCATGCTCGTTAAACGCTTTTTCAGATCGTCAACGGCGCTAGAAAAGGCTCCTGTCTGTTCCCGTGCACTCATGGCTTCTGCACGGAACGATGAGAGTTCCCAGACTTCGCCGGTTCTAATCACGTAATGCGAGATGACAAGAATGTCGACTAGGACGAAAATAGCTCCAACAATCAATAGCTTACTGACAAGTTTTCGAGAGAAACTAAACCGCAGTGGCTTGGCTGTTGAGCCACGAAAGATCACGACGGTATAGGCATCGCTGTCTTCTGCGCCGTTCATTTGTCCCATGCACTTCACCCCCTGCTGAATTGGCTCCTCCCCGCTTCCTAACAATATTCCTCAGGGAGTGTACCGATCCAGGTCGCTTCAGTCAACCCCTCACTTTGGTGATTAACCCCCCTGTTCACTAACTATTAGCTGTGGGTCTCACTACGTACCCACCCAATATATTGATCGAGACCTTCCTTAACCGGCAACGCGATGATTTCAGGAGTCTCATATGTATGCATCGCCTTGATCGCTTTTTCGAGTGCACGATACCGAGATCTGGTGGATTTCAATATGAGGAGAGCTTCTTGTGCTTTGACAACTTTTCCTTTCCACCGATAAATCGAGTGAACCCCTAGGATGATATTGGCACAAGCAGCCAGCTTCGCATTCACCATTCCTTCGCCAATCCTTACCGCTTCTTCCTTATTTACCGTCGTAACCAAGATTACAAGGACCTGCCCTACTGATTTCTTCATAAGGGGCGCGACCATTGTAAGACAACCTTTCCGCCCTGCAATGACCCCTGCCATTCTCTATTGATAGAATGATAAAGCAATTTCTGAGCCTGCTACGTATGCATACGTATGTATACCAATTATTATCACAACTTATCAATACCTTATGATATTATGCTTATCAATCTATCCCTTCCAGTTCTCTTTCATGCCTAAATTGCGTTGCTACAAAACCACATGAAGACAAGATGTTGACAAAAATGTACAAATTTTGCCCCTCTTCTCTCAAGAAATAAAAAGATACTACCTCATCAGTTGACTGCTCTCTGTCTCGGAAAAGGCTTGACCGAGGGGGCATCGGGCTCATTGACAAGCTTTTCACTTCTCACATATTATGATGTCCTCAAGCAAGGAGGTCGCTCAATGGGCTTTGCCATTTCCCCGAAAGAACTGAAAACAAGCCTTGATAAAGGCGACAAATTAGTACTGGTTGATGTGAGGGAGGAATGGGAATATTCCCTTGCGAAACTGGATGGCTCAATCCTAATTCCCCTCGGAACACTCCCTCAATCGCTTGCTCGGCTGAACCGCGACTCGGAAATCATTGCCATCTGCCACCATGGTATGAGAAGCGCCGATGCGACAAATTTCCTACTTCAACAAGGGTTCCCCAATGTGAAGAATTTGGTGGGGGGAATCGACGCCTGGTCGACCCAGGTAGATGGAACCGTCCCTCGATATTAACCCATCCCCACCAAAGCCCATGGCACACATGCTCTACTCCCTCTGATTGAACGGCACGGTCGATTCTAATTCATGCGCTCGCGGAAATAGTCGACGGTGCGCTTGAGCCCTTCACCGAGTTCGGTTTTGGGCTCCCAGGACAATTCGTGACGGAGCTTGCCCGAATCAATCACGCTCCGCGCCTGTTCGCCACTTTTGGCTGGTCCATGAACTTCCTTGCATGTCGAATTCGTGTGGGTGATTAAGATCCTGAGCAAATCGTTGATTGAGGTTTCTTCTCCCGTTCCAACATTATACGTCCCTTGCGTTTCCTGACCCATCACTGCAAGGTTTGCCTCAACGACATCTTCGACATAGACGAAGTCTCGCGTTTGCCGTCCATTCCCGTTGACGATCGCTTGCTCGTTATTCAGCAGCTTCTGAATAAAGATCGCGACCACGCCGGCCTCTCCATCAGGATCCTGACGTGGACCATAGACATTGGCATAGCGCAGACTCACCATTTGAAGTCCGCTCACTCGTTGATAGTAGGATAGATACTGCTCCCCGCACAGCTTGCTGATGCCGTAGGGCGACAGAGGTCGCGTGACATGGGACTCGGGGGCAGGATAGATCTCCTGCTCGCCGTAGATGGCCCCACCGGAAGAAGAAAACACCACCTTCCGCACACCATGCCTGACCGCTTGCTGCAGCACGTTCAGCGTCCCAAGGACATTCACCTGGGCATCAAAGACTGGATCTTCCACAGATTTGCGGACGTCCATCTGTGCAGCAAGATGAATAACAATATTGGGTCGTTCGTTGCGAAACACCCGTTCAAGTCGCCAACTCTGAATATCTAGCTTGCAGAAACGAGCGGCGCGATTGAGGTTTCGCCGCTTCCCCGTGGACAGATTGTCCACAACAACAACTTCATGCCCTTCTTGGACAAGACGATCGACCAAATGCGACCCGATAAAACCAGCACCTCCAGTCACAAGTACCTTCATGCGTACCCCCATCGACTATGAATCCGTGCCACCGCCTACTCGATCAGGTTGTGATCTCGCGTGTAAAACCAACAAGAATCTCCCGATTCCCTTTTCGCCCTGTCACCGGAGAATCGAGCACGCCTTTCAGCTGAAGCCCCAAATGAGCAGCACAAGTAATGACCTTCTCAGTCACCGCCTTGCGCTGCGCATCATCTCGCACGATCCCCCCTCGTCCCACCTGACCCTTACCAACTTCAAACTGTGGCTTCACTAACACCACGACCATTGCGGAACTATTGAGCAAGTGGACGACCGCGGGCAATACCAGCGTCAAAGAAATAAACGAAACATCGATCACCGCCAGGTCGATCGGCTCAGGAACCGCTGCACGGTCAACATACCGAATGTTGGTCCGTTCGAGCAAGACAACACGCGAGTCTTTACGGAGCCTCCACTCAAACTGTCCATACCCCACGTCGATGGCATAGATACGGGTAGCTCCTCGCTGCAACAAACAGTCGGTGAACCCACCGGTCGAACACCCGACGTCCAAACCGATTGTCCCTCTCGGCTCAATATGAAAGGCATCAAGCGCCGCAGCCAATTTGTCGCCTGATCGACTGACGAACAACGCAGGCTGCACGATCTCTATCCGCGCATCCAGCGGCACCAACTTCGCAGGCTTATCCACCATGATTCCATCAACCGATACTCCACCCGCCAAAACCATTCTGGCCGCGGCCTCCCGACTCGGCACCAAACCCCGAAGCATAAGCACACGGTCTAATCGTTCTTTGTGAACATGAGGGGGGAGGCCATATCGACTAGGGAAACCACTCATCGGGGCATGGGCGGAATTAGAAGCCGGCACTAGGGAACCTAGGAGGACGGTTCATCGGCTGCATCGTCTGGAGAGTAGGCGTGGATTCGTTTCTTGCCGTTCTTATCTTGCACGAGCACTTCTACTTTATGCTCGGCTTCTTCTAAAATCTTGAGACAATTCTTAGAGAGACGGATGCCCTCCTCGAAGATCCTGAGCGATTCGTCTAGAGGAAGATCGCTTTTTTCCAGCTCACCAACAATGGCTTCCAACCGCGCCATCGCCTGTTCAAATTTCACCGCTGCCACAACACGCCTCGTTATTGTTTATGGGTGAGGGCCCATTATACTCGACCGCACAACGATTTCAAACTGAGGAATCATCAAACACCTGCGTGACAGTGCAACTCAATCGCCCGCTTGCCAATTGAGCCTCCAACTCCTGTCCAACCCCCACATCGTTCGCTCGATGGAGAATTTGACCAGCAGGGACCGTTTGAAGAATACTGTAGCCACGTCCAAGAATCGCCAAGGGACTCAGGGTATTGAGTTGCGCCAGCGTCGCGTGGATCCGATGACGATGCTGCGCCAACCTCACCCCCATCTGCCCTTCAAGGCGCTTCGAGAGTTGCGGGACTGTCGCCAGACCTTGTTTGATCGCGAGAATAGGATTGAGGCCGGATAGATTACGCTGCACCCCGTGAACCCGTTCACGCCCGGCCGCGAGCCGTTGTTGAACCATTTCGCGCAATCGATCCAACATATCATCTGTCCGTTGCGCTGCTTCCTGGAGGCGGAAGCGTACATCCGTCACCCCTTGAATGCCGGCATCGAGCCGCTGCCGCTCGAAGGCACATTGCCGGAGCATCACCTGTCCCAGGCGGACCATCAGCTCCCGCAATCGTTCCACGATCTCAGCCAACACCGGAGCCACAGCCTCCGCTGCCGCTGACGGCGTCGGCGCTCGGAGATCGGCGACAAAATCGGCAAGTGTCACATCGATTTCATGTCCGACAGCCGACACCACTGGAACATGGGAAGCCGCAATGGCGCGCACCACGATCTCCTCGTTGAAACTCCAGAGGTCTTCCAACGATCCTCCGCCTCGCCCGACAATGATGACATCCACAGAACCCAGGTCGTTCAAGGCAGTCAGCGCCTCAGCAATTTGACGTCCGGCACTCTCTCCCTGGACTTGAACCGGGGCGATTAGAATATGGAGCGTTGGCCAGCGTCGCCGAAAAACAGCCAGGATATCCCGAATGGCTGCACCAGTCAGTGAAGTGACCACACCCACGGTCCGAGGAAATGTCGGGATCGACTTCTTTCTGTCCTGATCGAACAGCCCCTCCGTTGCCAATCGTTCTTTTAATTGTTCAAATGCCAGCTGCAGCGCGCCGATTCCCTTCGGCTCCACCGTGTCGAGCACAATCTGATATTCTCCGCGTGGTTCGTAGACCGTAAGCCGCCCCCGCACGATCACTTGTAGCCCTTCCTGCAAGGCAAAGCGCAACCGCACCGCAGTGGATCGGAACAGCACCGCGCGAATTTGGCTCGTCTTGTCCTTGAGTGTGCAATAGACGTGTCCCGACCCGGGAGCACGGAGATTGGAGAGCTCACCTTCCAACCAGATGTCGGAGAATTGTGCTTCGATTGAGGTGCGCAGCAGCCCCGTCAACTCCGAAACCGTTAACATCCGTTTCGGAGGAACAACCTGAAAGGGAGAATCAGGGAAACCGAGAGGGCTCGTGGTGGGTCTCCTTTTAATCGATGATACGGATTCGTTCGATCGACAGCGCCTTCCCAAGACGCGCATCAAGTTCGAGCAGTACCGCGCAAAAGACGGAGGGACCCGAGGCCACTTCAAAGCGCCGTGGCATCCCGGTCAAGAACTTTTCGATCGCCAACTCTTTCTTCACCCCGATTACGGAATGGAGCGGACCGGTCATCCCAATATCCGTCACATACGCGGTCCCCTTCGGGAGAATCTGATCATCGGCCGTTTGCACATGCGTATGGGTACCGACCACGGCAACGACCTCTCCGTCCAGATAGTGCCCCATCGCCATTTTCTCTGATGTTGCCTCCGCATGCATGTCAACAATCACGGCAACAGTTCGTTTCTTCAGCGCGGCTAATTCTTTTTTAGCCACCTGGAACGGACAGTCCAAAGTCGGCATGTACGCCCGCCCCATCAGTTGGAGAACGCCGAGCTGCTCTCCGCCGGCCGACTCGACCACCACGCTCCCATGACCCGGCACACCATCTGGATAGTTAGCCGGCCGAAGTAGGCGTGGTTCTCGCGGAAAGTAGTCGAGAATTTCCTTTTTATCCCACGCATGATTCCCGGTTGTAATAACCGCGAGCCCGAGGTCGAACAACTCTTCTGCCAACTCCGGCGTAATACCAAACCCGCCGGCCGCGTTCTCTCCATTCCCGATAACGATGTCGATTTGCCGCTGAGCCACCAGCCTGGGAACAGCCCTGGCCAATGCACGGCGCCCAGGCTCACCAAAAATATCGCCAATGAATAGGACCTTCACTTGGCATACTCCACATACCGGCTCTCTCGAATCACGGTCACTCTGATCGTACCGGGATATGTCAGTTCCTGCTCAATCTTCTTCGCCAAGTCCCGAGACAGTTGGAACGACTCGGCATCGGTAATGTCTTCCTGTCGAACGATGACGCGGATTTCTCGGCCCGCTTGGATGGCATAGGCCTTCTGCACCCCTTTGATGGTCGTGGCAAGCGACTCCAGTTTCTCCAGCCGTTTTACGTAGGTCTCCAAGGCTTCCCGTCTAGCCCCAGGTCTGGCTGCGGACAGTGCTTCAGCCGCAGCAACCAAAACTGATTCAGGACAGATCGGCTCCACTTGTTCATGGTGCCCCGCAATGGCATTCACAATTTTCTCGCTCTCGCCGTACTTTTTGGCAATCTCTGCACCCAGCATGGCATGCGGGCCTTCTTCTTCGTGACTGACGGCTTTCCCGATGTCGTGCAGCAGCGCCCCCCTCCTCGCCAACTTCACATCGAGACCAAGCTCCGAAGCCATGATGCCGCAAATATACGCGGCTTCACGCGAATGATAGAGATTGTTTTGTCCATAGCTGGTCCGGTACTTGAGCCGACCGAGCACCTTGATCAACTCCGGGTGAAAGTCCGAGAGCCCCAACTCAAATATGATTTTCTCGGCCTCGTCATACATGAGCTTATCGATATCGACTTTGACTTTCTCAACGATTTCCTCGATCCGCGTCGGGTGGATACGCCCGTCATGCATCAACCGTTCGAGCGAAACCTTGGCGATCTCACGACGCAGTGGATCGAAACCCGACACAATGACGGCTTCAGGTGTCTCATCGATAATCAGATCGATCCCAGTTGCGGCTTCGATCGCACGGATGTTGCGCCCTTCCCGCCCAATGATCCTCCCCTTCATCGCGTCATTCGGAATTGGCACGACAGAAATCGTGGATTCGGAGACGTAATCACGCACCACCCGTTGAATCGAGGTGGTAATGATCTCGCGCGCTTCCCGTTCCGCATTCTCTCGCGCCTCTTCTAACGTCCGCTTGGCATGTCCAACGGCCTCGAGCCGCGCCTGGCTTTCCATTTCTTGAATAAGATGCTTCTTCGCCTCGTCGGCCGTCATCCCCGCGACGCGTTCCAACGCCCCACGATGCTCCTGCTCCACTCGAGCACAAGCCGCCTCCTTAGCCACCAACTTCTCTTCCCGCTTCGCCAGCTCGAGATCTCGCTTCTGAGCCTCACTATCATGCTTGTCTACCGCACTGATCCGTTTCTCGAGGGCCTCATCTCGCTGAATCACACGCTTTTCTGCGGCGGCGAGCTCGGCCATCTTGGCCTTTTGCTCCTTCTCGAGTTCCGCTTTCGACTGCAGCACAAGGTCCTTCGCTTCAAGCTTCGCTTCTTTGACGATATTGTCAGCCTCACGCTGGGCATTCTGCCCGACCTGGCGTACCTGCTCCTCTTCCTGAGCCCTCTTCGCAGTGCTCGATGAGCGACGGATCAGCTCAAAGAGCCCGATTCCGAACAACCCTCCAACGAGTCCTGTCAACAGATAAGCAATAATTGAGGTCGAAATTGGACTCACCCCCTTACAGTCGCGAGACGAGAAGAATCCTGCTTCTCAGCCTCGTCTTGGTACAAGGTTAGTCGACGGTCCTGAATGAGAAGGGGGCGCAATGGGAAGATAAGGGATTAGGAGAGGACGGCCAGAACCGGGGGCTACAGACTTACTCCGAGAACGGACTCCACGGGGATGGATGCCTTGCTGGATTGAGATAACGAGTACGTCCTGTGCAGGACAGATCCCACGAAGTCCCTCTGCGTCGGTACGCTCTCATCCGCATGAGAGGATTCAGCGCGCGAACCGGAAGCGGCCACTGGCCGTTTCCGCAGACCGCACCCCCTGACGGCAGCATGAACTCCATGACCTTGCCCAACATCTCCAAGAGGTTATACATGAGGTGGACGAACCCTTGTGCACATTCTAACTGCCGCAATTTCGCCAGCATCAAGAACCCACATCCATTCCGCGGTAATCACATCGTATCCCCGGATCACTGAACCGGTTCGAGCATGACCTATACGTATCCCTATGGTAGAATCCACTACGTCCCGACGCACACAGACCACGATAACAAAGGGGGCCGCCCTTTGCAAGCTGAATCTAGCGAAAGAGCGAGGTCGGTACCTGCTCCTCGATCGATTCCATGAGCGAATTCATCCGCCGCTCGACATCCGCCTCACCTTGAGCACGCTTCCGTTCGAGTTCAAACAACTGATGGGCCAAATTGAGGGCAGTCAGCACGGCGAGTTTGGAGGGGGTTGTTGTATTCATCCCCTCCGCGAGATGGCGCATCTGGCCATCTACAAAGCTCGCGAGGCGCCGGACATCGCCCTCGTCCGCCTCGCCACGAATCGCGTATCGTTGGCCATAGATTTCCACGTCAATAGTCTTAGTCAAGGGCCACCTCCTTACGTTCTTCAAGGCACTCCAACAACTCGATGTCGCCGAGGACTCTTTCTATACGAGACTTGATATCGACACGCTCTTGCTCCCACCGTCGATTTGAATCAACCTTCACCGTAAGTCGTTGTCGAACAATCTTTAATTCTTCTTCGGCTGCTGCATTCTTTTTCTTCAGCTCTTGAACGAGCTTGACCAGATCTCTGATACGACTTTCGAGCGCATCCAATCGATCGAGTGCCATTCCCTCACTCTCTTCCTTAAGAAGCCCCTACATGTTGTGGGGCACTATAGAAACTTGTCTAGATCTTGTCAAGAAATGGCCGTCAGGAGGCCTTGTCTAGCCGTATGTATTCTTTGTAGCTTCGCAGTACGCGCTTCACATACTGCCGCGTCTCCTGATACGGGATCAATTCGATGAACTCATCCTGACTTCGCCCACGGTGCAGCGCAATCCAGCTTCCGACAGCGATTGGCCCTGCATTGTATGAGGCAATTGTCAGCGCAACATTCCCGGAAAATTGTTCGAGTAACTGTTCGACATAGTGGACGCCGATCCGAATATTGGTCTCTTGATCGAAGAGGTCATCCCGTCCAAGCGCGGGAAGCCCGAGTCGCTGCGCTACATTATTTGCAGTTCCCGGCATCACCTGCATCAGGCCAATCGCACCCACCCGCGACACAGCCTGCCAATCGTATTGACTTTCCTCTCGAATGATCGCCGCCACCAGATAGGGGTCGACACCGCTCGCACCCTGGCCCTTGATCGTGGGAAGGAGACCTGTCGGATAGGCCACTTTCCACAGCGACGGGTCGACAATACCGCCGGTTCGCTCCAATTTATCTCTGAACCTGGCCCTCGCGAGTCGGAGCGCATGATGGTAGGCACCCACCTCGTTCAACATCGTCGCAAGCGCCATGAGGACATCGGGGTCTCGGTTATAGCGATCGGTCAACCCCGCCAACTCGCGCGCAGCATCCAAGTCCAACCCCAGCGTCTTGAGCTCAATGGCTCGACGGTACGCCGACTGCTGTTCGATTTCTGCCCTACTAGACACGGAGCGTGTGGCCTCACCATTCGCATGCGTACCTCCGTTCACCGGAACAATCGCCGAAATCGGTTCTGATGCAGAGGGCTCTGACAACGGGATATCGATCCGTTCGCGAGCCAGCTGGCAGTAATAGGTATAGACGTATCGTCGGCAGAGTTGCACATACGCATCACGAGCGTGTGGCTGCTGGCTCAATTCGGCCGCGCGCCCCATCCAATAGAGCGCCTGTGGCTCAAAAGCGCTGTCGTGATGATCGGCGAGTTGACGCAGCTCATCACCCGCTTCACGATATCGCGCCATACGGTAATACACCCAACCCACGCGCCACCGTGCCTCGGCTCGCTGAGACGCTGGCTCTCCGACCTTTGCCACCTGTCGGTACCGCATAATCGCGTCGTCAAAGCGGCTCTGATCTTCCAACCACATCCCGGCGAACAAGGTGATCTGGCCCTTCTGCTCCGCAGAGAGAGAAGATGCCTGCAGCGTACGGGCGAGATCTAACAACTTGTCCCCTTGTCCTAGTCGAAGATAGACGCGGGCGAGCCAGACCGACCCTTCGTGGGACTCCGATCCCCCGTCTTTCACCAGCGCACGGAACGTCCCTCGGGCTTGGTCATACTGTTTCAGCCGTACCTGCGCAATGCCGAGCTTCAGCTTTGCCTCGGCGCGACGAGGAGACTGTGGATCAGCCACAAGAAACTTTCGGAGTTCCTCGATCGCCTCGGCATGGAAGGATTGTCCAAGATACACCTGAGCTCGGGCAAGCCGCTCGCCCGACTGAACCACCCAAGGCTCGCCACCAAGATTCGAAGCCAGTAGGGCTTCCGCTTCTTTCGCTTCTGCACTGTATGCAAACTGCACCCAGAGCTGCATCAGGGTCTCGCGACCTTCCGGTATGTTGTTGTCTCGCAGTTGGCAGGCACCTCGCCGAAGAAGCGCCTGGGGCGTCCCCGGCTCCTTATCATTCAGTTCCACCGCTTTTGCAAACCACGCCGTCGCTTCACGACAACTCGACGCTTGATACCACGCTTCCCCTGCTCGATACGCAGCCTTCGTCAGCAGATAAGAGTCAGGCACCGCTTGCGGAATGCTTTCAAACATGTCCGCCGCCTGTTTGGCATCTCCGAGGTTCAACAACGCCTCCCCCGTCCATAATCGGATATAGTCATCCAAGACCGGAAAGTCTCGCTGTGCAGTACGAAGAAATTGAATTGCCACGGCGGGATTCCGTTCAAGGAGCAACACTCCGGACAGCAACCCTGCGCGTTTGGCCCAGAGTGTGGCGGGGAATCGTTCCATCAGCCGTTGCAGCCTACCCAGCTTGAGCAACAAGACTTGCTCTTTATTGAGGGCCTTGCCGAGCCGTTCCTTCGGCAGTGCGGCAGCCTGAAAGCAATCTTCCGCCCTCTCCCAACTGTCGCTGTCACTCGACATCGACGGAGAGGAAGGACCGGCGGACGCCTGGCCTGAGAGCAGCGCAAACCCACAGAGGCCAATAGCGGTGGCCTGGAGCAGATTTCGTATGGCCCATTGATGCAGATAGTCTCGCACCCGTCGTCTCCCTCTCGATCTGTAACATATATAGCAGTGTGCCTCCTCTGTTGCCAGCAGAGCCGCGTGAGTCCTGTACCTTGTTCCACTTTTTGAGGCTGTGATAGGCTGCCCTCATGGGTCACGAAAAAAACG
>Ga0184638_1000271_pt1 | contig 13897 bp, 14 predicted proteins | sample PLM31_50_b2_FD_133141 | JGI IMG/M metagenome (GOLD analysis project Ga0184638, IMG submission 133141) | Groundwater sediment microbial communities from an aquifer in East River, Colorado, USA - PLM3-1_50_b2 | ecosystem: Environmental > Terrestrial > Soil > Riparian zone | place: USA: East River... | reverse complement strand
CCTCGTCTTCCAATCCGGCCTGGATCGCCGCCGGAAGGCGGGTGCGGGCAAGTACGCGGAGTACGAGGGCATCTTCGACGTATCCCGCGGAACATGGGTTATCCGCTACGGGTTGGGCAGGATCCGGGTCCTCCCGGCGGATGTTCGGACCGCGCAGGGCGTCATCCCGACGCTCGCGATCGTGGACGAGTACCAGCACCATCCCACGAGCGGGCTCTACGCCATCTTCCGAGACGGCCTGACGCCGCGGCACGGACAGATGATCACGATCACGAACCCGGGGGTGGACTTCGACTCCCCGTTGGGCCGGATCCGGGGCCAGGCCATCCAGCATCCGTGTGAGAAGCAGGGGCGCCGGCGGCTGTATGCCTCCCCGGACGGGTCGGTCGTCCTGGTGGAGTGGGGCCTTGAAGATGAGGACGACACCGACGATCTGAAGCTGGTCAAGATGGCGAACCCCGCCCCCTGGCAGACGGTCGCCGAGCTTCGTCGGCGGCGGGATTCCTGGTCGGTGAAGGTGAGCCCCGGCGAGTGGATGCGGTACGCCTGCGGGAGGTGGGGGGTCGGGGACGATGCCCCCATCGATGCGACGACCTGGGATCGGGGCAAGGTCGACATCGGGCGGATCGAGCCGGGCGAGCGGGTCGTCCTGGTCCCGTCGGTCGGGCACAACGCCGCGATCGCTCTCGTGGCCTCGCGGCCCGAGGGACGAGTGGCCTGCAAGGTGGAGGTCATCGACGCCGAGGAGGGGACCTCGATCCTCGCCAGGACCGAGGACCGCATCCTCGAGCTGTGTCGATCCTACGATGCCGAGATCCACGCGCCGGGGGTCGGGTTCATCCGGTCCCGAGAGCTGCTGGCCGGCAAGCGGCTCGAGGCCGGCAAGCGGCTTGCGGTGGTCGAGGCGCCGCAGTCGATAGCGGCCCTCGCGGCGGCTACGGGGACCTTCAACCGGATGCTCCAGGCGGGCCTGCTGATGCACGACGGGGACCCGGTGCTACGGACCCACGCACTCTCGGCGACGATGAAGACGAACGAGGCCGGTGAGCGGTACGAGGTCACCGATCGGGCCAGGGGGTTGATCGCGTTGGTGATGGCGGTTCACGGGGTCACGGAGATGGGTCAGCACGCGCCAACGATCCACGTCTGGGCAGGGGGCTAGCTGATGGGACTGTGGTCCTGGTTGACCGGCGTGAACCATCAGGGCGAGATCCCGAACGCGAACCCGCCGGCGTCGGTCGGCGCCGGGATGGCCGACGGCGATCCGGACGGGTTCGAGGTCGTCGGTCCGGAGGCCGAGGCGCGCTCGCTGCCGGCGTTCTACCCGTCGCCCTGGTCGGGCTGGCCTGGGGGATGGAGTACCCCGAACTGGGACGGCGCATCGAGGTTCAACGAGCTGGTCGACGTCGCGTGGACGTGTATCGACAAGAACGCTTCGGTGCTCTCGACGCTGCCGGTCTACCGGACGCGCTCCGGGCAGGTCATCTCGCCGACGTCGTGGATGGTCAACCCCGACCCGTCGATCTACTCCTCGTGGGAGGAGTTCGCGAATCAGCTCTTCTGGGACGTCCAGCTCGGCGAGGTCTTCATCATGTCGATGAGCCGGTTCTCGGACGCCTACCCAATGCGCTTTCGGGTGATCCCGCCCTGGGCGTTCCACGTCGAGTTCAAGAACGGCGTGCGGGTCTACCGCATCGGTGGCCCGACCGGCCCCGATGTCTCCGAGGACATCCTGCACATCCGCTACAAGTCGACGACGGACGGAGCGCATGGCGTCGGACCGCTCGAGGTGGCCGGCGGGCGGATGCTGACGGCGGGGCTGATCGCGAAGTATGTCCGGGAGATGGCTTCGACCGGGGGAGTACCGACCCGCACGATCGAGGCGACGGAGTCTCTGACGGCGGACGAGGCGCAGAAGCTGATGGACGCGTACATGACCGCCCGGGTCCAGAACGCGACCGCCCCGCCCGTGTTCGACAGCGGGGCCAAGCTCGTCGATCACCCCGCCGTCTCCCCGAAAGAGATGGCGATGCTCGAGCTCGAGCAGTTCAACGAGTCTCGTATCGCTGTCCTGCTCGGCGTCCCGCCCTTCCTCGTCGGCCTTCCCTCCGGCGGGGACTCGATGACGTACTCGAACGTCTCGACGCTCTTTGACTTCCACGACCGCCAGAAGCTCCGGTCGCTCGCGGTCAAGGTCATGAGCGCGCTCTCGTTCTGGGCGCTCCCGCTCGGGCAGCGGGTGGAGATCAACCGCGACGAGTACAGCCGGCCGCCGTTCGATCAGCGCGCGGACGCATGGGCGAAGCTGATCGTGGCCGGAGTTGTGACGCCGGAGGCGGTCGCGGTGTACGAAAACTTCCAGGGCGCGGCGCCGGGTCTGCCGAGCGAGAGCGAGACCGAGCCGATGGACGCGATCACCGGAGGTGAGCAGTAGTGCCGTGGCACATCGAGAAGCGCGAGGACGAGTTCTGCGTGATCAAGAACGACGACGGCGAGAGCGAGGGCTGCCATCCGACCGAAGAGAAGGCGAAGGCGCAGATGCGCGCGCTCTACGCATCCGAGGAGACCGAGAACCGTCGCGAGGCTCCGATCGAGTCACGGTCGGCGACCGTCGAGGACGTGAAGCCCCTAGAGCGAATCATCGAAGTCCTGGCTGTTCCGTACGGACAGGAGGCGATCGTCGAGTACCGCGGCCAGGTCTGGCGCGAGACGATCGAGCGCGGTGCATTCGACGGGATCGAGAAGCGCCCGGAAAAGTTCCAGGTCAAGGTGTTCCGCGATCACGACGATGGGCCACATCTGCGCGGGACGGGGCGATCGGGACTCATCGGGAAGGTCGTGAGCTTCTCCCCCGAGCCGCCCGAGGGACTCATCGCGCAAGCGAAGATCGCCAAGACACCGCTCGGCGACGAGACCCTGACCCTCGCTCAGGAGGGCGTTCTGGGCGTCTCCGTCGCGTTCGGAGTACGAGGCTCCGATCAGGTGCTCGACCGGGTGCAGCAGAAGCGTAGTATCCGGCGGGCATTCGTCGACCACCTCGCGTTCCCGGATAACGGAGCGTATGAGGGAGCCCAGGTGATCGACGTCCGCAGTCGGCGACGGCAGGCGGAAGACCTGCCGGCGCTGGACACGCCTCGTATCGACGAGGTCGTGGCGTGGATGGAAGCGCGTAGGCGCTCTGGTACGTAAGCACTACGGACCCCTCCATAGGGAGGTAGGTCACGCGCAGGCGTGGCGGGTAGCGGGTGCTCGTTGGCCGAGAGGGCCGTCCTAGTCCGAGGGCGTACTACGCCCACGACCCTCTAAGGGGGAAGTGATGGAAGAGAGCACGAAGACCGATGCCATGATCGGGCGCCTCCAGCGAGAGATCGCCGAGCGCGACTCGTTCATCCAGGGCACGGTCGCCAACGCGCAGGACGCCGAGCGTGATCTGACTGGCTCCGAGCAGGAGCTGATCACGGAGGCGCGCAAGCGGATCGAGGTCGCGGAGGAGCAGGCCGATACGCTCCAGGCGGCCTCGGATCGTTCGCGGCAGGCCCGCCAGAAGGCCGCCGACGTCCAGACCCAGATGGCGAAGATGCGCCACGAGGTCGACCACGGCGAGATCGAGTACCGCTCGGCCGGCGAGTATGCGCTGGACCTGTACCAGGCGCACTTCCACAACCGCGAGGCTGCCGAACGGCTCGAGATCTTCGGCCGTGCGGCGGCCCACCAGAAGACCGGGGACAACGCCGGTCTGATCCCGAACCCGATCATCGGTGGGGTGCTCAACTTCATCGACTCGGGGCGGCCGCTGGTCAATCTCCTCGGGCCGCGACCGTTGGAGGCTGCCACATGGTTCCGGCCTCTGGTGACGCAGGGGACGTCGGTGGCGGTGCAGGGAGCGGCCGGCGCGGCCGCGGATGAGAAGGCGGAGCTCGTCTCGCAGAAAATGACGATCACTCGTCTCCAGGCGAACGCGGTGACCTACGGCGGGTACGTCAACGTCTCCCGCCAGGACATCGACTTCTCCAACCCGGCGGCGATGGACGCGGTCATCAACGATCTCGCGAGTCGGTATGCCATCCAGACCGAGGCGGCGCTGGGTGTCTCACTGGACGCTTCCACGTCGACCAACGTCGGCTACGGAGCTTCGCCGACGGCAGCGACGATCCGTACCGCGGTCTGGACAGCGGCTGCCACGATCTACACGGCGACAGGTGGGCTCGGGCAAGTCGTGCTGGCGCTGTCGCCGGGTCGGCTGCCGGTGTTCGGTCCGCTGTTCGTCCCGATCGTGAACGTCTCCCAGACCGGGGACGGTCTGTCGGCGGGGAACTTCGGGCAGGGCTTGGTCGGTACCGTCGCCGGTGTTCCGACGTATATGTCGGCGGGGCTCGGGACCAACAAGGCGTTCGTGTTTTCGACCGCTGCGGAGGAGGTCTACGAGCAGCGCGTGGGAACGCTCCAGGTCACAGAGCCGTCGGTGCTCGGTGTTCAGGTCGCATACGCGGGCTACTTCACGCCGCTGCGCGTCGTGGACAACGGCATCATCGAGCTGACCGCCACGTAAGGAACCGAGCCGGGGACAACATCGGCGGGGAGGGGCTCCGGTCCCTCCCCGGTCCCCCCCCCGACCGAAAGGAGAACCGCATGTCCATGTCCGAGGACCACCTCCTGCGGCTGGAACTCGAACGCAGCATCGAGCGGTACGAGGGCGCAGGCATGGCAGCCGAGGCCAAGGCGGCCAAGGCGCGGCTGGCGAAGCTGCCGGCGGCGGAAGCGGTGGAGGTCGCCGGGTTTGTCGAGGAGATCGACACCGGCACCGGCAAGTACGAGGACCGGACGGTCGCCCAGCTCAAGGCGCTCGCCGAGAGCAAGGGCCTGCCGACCTCGGGCGCCAAGGATGACCTGATCGAGACGTTGAGGGAGGGCTGATGGCAACCACGCTGAGACTGCGGGACTACCTCGGTCGGGTGCTTGCGAACGCGACGCCGGGGACGACCGATCCGGTGAAGGACTACATCGGCCGGAACGTCCAGGCCGCCAACCTCGACACCTTCGGCCGGACGCTGATCGCGACGACCAGGGCGAACAGCACGGCGTATGCCCTCGGCGCATACGTCCAGTTCGTCGCGGGGAACTTCTACGTCGCGACGGTCGGCGGCACGTCGGCGGCGGCTCCTCCGTCGGAGACCGGCATCGGCTACGGTCAGTCGCTCGTCGACGGCACCGTTACTTGGCAGCGGGTCTTCTGAGGCATGGCCTACATCGCCGCCGACGACTTCCGGCAGGAGACGCAGAAGTCCTGGTGCAAGGGGCTGGTCCTGACCGATGGCGACGCCGGGGAATCCGAGCTCGATTTGCTCATCGCTCAGGTGGCCGGGTTGATCGAGCTCGAGCTCGACGACGACTTCGATCCTCCGAACCCGGACAACGACGAGACGATCTACGTCGACGGGACGATCGGCTCGCGTCTGTACGTTCCCCGGCGCGTGAGGTCGTTGACCACGGTGAGCACCCGGAGTCTCTCGGGGACGATCACCGCGATCGCAGCTACGTCCTACCGGCTCCACTCGTCGCTGAACGGCGGGACGGCGATGGCCGACGGGTACCGGAAACGGGACTGGCTGGACTCGCTCTCGTTCACGACCTGGGCGGCCGACGCGATCCAGTTGGTCGGCAAGTTCGGCTGGGCGGCGGTGCCGAGCGACATCAAGCGCCTAGTCGCGCTCCGCGTATACGACACGGTCAAGCCGACGGGCGACCCGCTCTCGACCGTCGTGCAGCGTCAGACCGCGGACGGATCGCTGGTGATCGGCGAGAGTCGCGAGATGGCGCGGATCGTCTCGGCCTACGGCCGCCGGATGGCGGTGACGGCGTGAACGCCATCGTGATCTGGCACCCCGAGCCGCTGACCGCGCGGTTGATCCTGGCCGCGACGCCGGCCCGCGTGCAGTGGGCGGCCCTCGCCCGCGCGCGTTGTACGTCGAGGCGGGTCTCGTCCTCGATCCGGGTCGCCGGGGATGTCGTCGCGGCGACGCATCCGCTGGCGCCGATCATCGAGCGCGGTTCCGGGCCACATACGATCGGAGAGAAGGGGAAGGTGCTCCGGCTCGCCGACGGGCGCTTCGTCACCGGCCCGATCAAGCACCCTGGGACGCCGGCGAAACCGTTCCTGCGCCCGACGCTCCCCGCCTGGGTCGCGCTCTACCGTCGAGCGGCATCCGGAGCGCTCCGTGGCTTCTGACTGGTCGATCTTCATCGACGCGGTCGTCGACGACCTGACGTCCAGCGTCCCCGCCCTCGCCGACCCGTCGCTGATCGTGCACCGCTATTCGCCGTACGACCCCGGGCAACTCGTTGCCGAGGCGGGGGAGCGGCATCTCTCGGTCTTCACCGTCGCAGACGTCCCGGAGGAGGCGAACCCGTTCACGACGGCACCGGGCGGGTCCCTTCTCACCCAGACCTACCGGGTCGTCTACTGGGAGCACGCCGGGGATGAGTCCTCCCGGGGCGTGTCGGAGGAGCAGGCGGCGTTCGAGCTGCTCGAGCTCGCGCAGGCGACGCGCGACCGTTTCTACGTGATCGCGAACCTGACGCTCGCCGACGCGACCCAGGTCCGGTACATAGGCATCCAGTTCGCGGAACGCTCGGGGGCGGTTCGGTGGTACGCCCTCGGCGTAAGGGCGATCCGAGTCAAGCAGGCGACGTAGAGGAGGAGAGCGATGGCGAAGTACAAGGTCAACGTCAAGGACCTCCCGGTCGAGATCAACGGGGTCGACCACGACGGCAACGTCTGGCCGGAGCCGCTCCGATTCGGGAAGGACGGGACGCTGACGGTCCCCGACGACCAGCAGGACGTCGTCACGGCTCTCGAGTCGGCGGCCGCCGCCGGGGCGATTGAGCGAGTCCAGGAGCCCGCGCGCTCCCCTAGCGAGAAGGAGTAGCAGATGCCCATCGCGCCCTCTGCAGGTGCGTACGAGGTCGGGATCGCGAAGCAGACCGACGAGACGACGATCCCCGCCGTCGCGGGCTACTCGATGCCGGTCTTCTCCGGCCGCCCGAGGCCCGTCCAGACGACGTCGCGTGTCGAGGTCACCGACGCCGCCTCGATCGTCGGCGACGAGTACAAGAACCCCGATGTGCACTGGGAGGCCGACATCACCGTCCCGGCCTTCGCCGCGCCACTCGGGAGGCTCCTCCAGGCTCTCTGGCCGACGGACACGATCTCCGGCGCGGGGCCGTTGTACACGCACACGTACACGGGCCTCGGCGCGACCGGACCCTGGATCGCGATGTACGACGACTTCACGAACGCGACGAAGAAGGCGACCTACGAGGCCGGGCAGTGTGCGGGGATGACGTTCGTCTGCACGGAGGCCGGCGGCCCGCTCCAGGTCGGCTTCCGGGCGGTCGGGAAGCGGCCGGTCGACGCCACGTACACGGTCACGACTCCGGCGAGCCTCGCCGACGGCTACTTCCAGGCGGTCGGGGCGACGATGCAGTTCGACGAGGACACGTCGACCGCGATCACGCACACGAACATCCAGCAGCTCTCGGTGGTCGTCGACAAGCCGATCAACGCGCTCGCGACCGTCAACGGCGCCTCGGTCTCGAACCTCGGGATCACCCGCCTGACGCCGTCGATGACGATGTCGCTCTACTGGGAGAACTGGGAGTCGTACAAGAACACGTTCTTCGGCACGATCACGGGGACGACCCCGCTCTCGACGTTCCAGTCGGGCAAGGTCATCTTCAACTTCGTGCACACGACCCAGCCGACCTGGACGTTCGCGCTGACGCTGGACAAGGTTTGGTTGACGGTTACCCCGCCCGATCCGGACGCGGCCGGGAACCCGCTGATCCTCGCGATCGAGGGCAAGGTTATGAAGCCGGCCTCGGGCGATCACGTCAAGCCGGTGCTCGCCAACGGCGTGACCCCGGCGTACTGATCCTGAGCTGCAGCGGGTTCGGCGTGTCGGGTTCGACGACGTACTAAGTCTGGGACCAGAATGTCCACCAAGCCCAAACCCACCGGCCCAGTGATTCTTTCAAGTATGCCCAAGCAAACATCCGGGGTCCCCTTCCTAAGGACCCGATCCTAACACCCCCCCATCGAGACGCCGTATGCGCTCCGTCCCCCGGAGTCGCGGCGGGAAGGAGGCACACATGGACCCGCTCGAACTCGTGCGGTCCCGAAACCGCGCCGACATCGAGCTCCCCTCGGGACTCGGTGCCACGATCGGCCTCGTCCGTATCCGAGACGCCGTGACGACCGGCCTGATCCCGCTCCCGGTCCTCCGGGAGATGGACGAGCTCGCGAAGAAGGTTGCGAGCTCGAACGGGCAGGCCGAGAAGGACGCGATCGCGAAACTGCTCGACGAGGAAGACCCCACCCCGGAGGTCATGGCGGCGGGGATCACGCTTCGCCGCGAGATGGTCCGGCTGACGATCAAGCGCCTCGCGCCCTCGCTCGCGGAACTCGACGGCCCGGAGATCGAGATGCCTCCCGAGGTCGTCGCGGAGCTGGACCAGGAGGACTTCGACGTCCTCGTGGGCTACGCGATGCGTGACGTCCCTTTCCCGGTGGCGAGTCTCTCGACGTGAGAACGCTCGCCGCCTTCGCCGCGTCCGAGAGCGGCCGGTACTACGCCGGGCTGCACCGCGCCTGGGGGACCGACCCCGCGGCCTTCCTCGAGCAGGAGGACGACCTGATGGCCTTCAACCTCCGCGCAGCCCTGACGAGGGCACTCGCCTCGGAGCCCGAACCCGAACTCGAGCCAGAGGTGCTGCGGCTGGCGACCCGGGCCGATGGCTGACGGCCTCGCTTCCTTCCTCGGCGGCGCTGGCGCCGGCGTGATCGGCAAGGCGATCGTTCAGCTCGAGCTTGACACGGCGAAGTACCAAGCCGAGATGCGTGCGGCCCAGGCCTCGACGGTCGCGAGCTCGAGGACGATGGCCTCGAGCCTCTCGGCGGTCGGGACGGTCGGCCTCGCCGGGCTCGGCCTCCTCGGCGGGCTCTCGGTCAAGCTGGCGCTCGACTTCGACAGGTCGTTCACGCGGATCGCGGCGATCACGAACACGTCGGCCGAGGCGATCGAGGGGATGAAGGAGGGGGTTCTCGAACTCTCCGGCGAGACGGCGCAGGCTCCGACCGAGCTCGCCGACGCTCTGTTCTTCCTCTCGTCCGCTGGCCTCGACGCCGCCCAGATCATGCCGGCCCTTGAGGCCTCGGCGAAGGGTTCGGCCGTCGGGCTCGGCGAGACGGCCGACGTCGCGAACATCGTCGCGTCGGCGCTCAACGCCTACTCGAAGTCGGGTCTGACGGCCGCGAGGGCGACCGACATCCTCGTCGCCGCCGTCCGAGAGGGCCGCGCCGAGCCGGAGGAGTTCGCGAACGCGCTCGGCCGCATCCTCCCGATCGCCTCGACGATCGGAGTGACCTTCGATCAGGTCGCCGCGTCTCTCGCCGCGCTCTCGAACATCGGGCTCGACGTCAACGAGGGCGTTACCGCGATGCGCGGGGTCCTCCAGGCGATCGCCGCTCCGGGGACCGAGGCCGCCGCGGCGATCGAGGGGCTCGGGCTTTCCTCCCAGCAGCTGCTCGACGTGATCGCCGAGGACGGAATCATCGGTGCGCTACGCCTGCTCGACGAGACCGCGAAGCAGCAGACGAACACGCAGGCCGAGTACAACAACGTCCTGCGCCAGGTCGTCCCGAACATCAGGTCCCTGACCGGCGTGCTCGGCTTGACCGTCCAGGAGGCGGAGAAGGTCGACGCGATCTTCGAGGCGGTCCTGAACTCGAGCGGCGACCTGGCCGCCGCGTTCCGAACGACCGCCGAGCAGGAGTCCTTCCAGCTCCAGAAGGCGCTTAACGATGTCGCGGTCGAGGCGACGAAACTCGGCGACGACCTTCTCCCGCAGGTCGTTCGGATCATGAAGGTGCTCGGCCCGGTCGCGGGCGTCGCGGCTCGGAACTTCGAGCTCCTGCTCGCGGCGTTCCTCGCGATGAAGGCCGTCACGTTCGTCCCGAAGCTTCTGAGCGGGATCGCGACCGGGTTAGGGGAGGTTGCGCTCGGAGCGGCCGGGTTCACGGCCGGCGGCGGTCTCCTCGCGGGCCTCGGGTCGTTCGTCGCCGCGCTCCCGAAGCTCGCCCTGAACGCCCCGATGGCGGCGGCCGGGATCGTCGAGGTCTGGGAAGCCCTTCACCCGCAGGGGAACTTCGCGACGCCGATTGTCGAGGCGAACGTCGCCCTCGCGGCGCTGACGGACTCGGCGCAGGCCGACATCGCCTTCATCGCGATGCATTGGGAGGACGCGGGACGGAGCGCCGAGAGCTTCGGGGGCAACGTCGATCGGATCAACGCCGCGCTCGAAGCGGCGGGGATCAAGTACACCCTGACGACCGGGGCGCTCGAAGGGCTCGTCGAGGGGCAGTCGCTTGCCGGCCTCGGGGCCGGTCAGCTCGTCGAGGCCCAGGAACGGGTCAAGGAGGCCCTCGATGAGGCCGGGCGGGGAGCTCGCCAGCTCGGCTTCGCGTCGCAGGCGGCGTTCAAGGAGTTTAAGGACGGCGTCGTCTCGTCGACCCGTGTCGCGATCGGCCAGTTCAAGAACCTGAACGAGGTCTTCTCGATCACGCCGACCGAGCTGCGGAACCAGCTGGGCACCGCGATCCAGATCGCCCGGCGATTCGGCTCGGACCTCCGCGCGATCCTGGCCGACAAATCGCTCTCGACCGAGCAGCGGAAGGCGCTCGCGGCGCTCCCGCCGGAGTACCGCCGGGCGTTCGTCGAGGCGGGCAAGGGCGCGAAGGAGCAGCTCGCCGAAGACGCCGTCACGTTGAGCCGGCTGAACAAGCGCAACTGGCAGGACTTCGCGACCGACGCGAAGGGTCCGGCGAAAGAGGGTGGCAAGGGCGTCGGGCGAGCGATGATGGACGGCGCCGTCGCCGGCATCGTCGCGGGCAAGCACAACGTCGCCGACGCCGCCGCCCTCGCCGTGACCGAGGCAATCGCGGCCGCGCGGCGCGCCGCCCAGGCCAAGTCCCCGTCGAAGGAGATGGCGAAGCTCGGCGTCGACATGATGCTCGGCCTCGCGGACGGGATCACCGACGCTGAGCAGAAGGTCTTCGACGCGGTCCGGCGCTCGATCGAGAAGCTCGTCGAGCAGACCGGGGCGGCGCTGGACAAGGTCAAGGGAAAGGCGTCCTCGTTCGCCGACTCGATCCGGAGTGGGTTCGCCGAGTTCGCCGACTTCGGCGGACTCTTCAGCTCCGAGCAGTTCGCCGGGGCTACGGGGAACGTGATCGGCGCGATCGTCGCCTCGTCGCTCGCGCAGGCGGAGCAGCTCGCGGACGTCCTCGAGGCGCTCAAGCGGCAGGGGGCGGGCAAGGCGCTGCTCTCCCAGGTCGCGGAGCAGGGCGCCGGATTCGGTCAGGCGCTGCTCGCCGGCGGTCCGGAGCAGATCGCCGAGGCGAACGAGGCGCTCAAGACGATCGCGGAGCTCTCCCGGCAGACGGGCAAGGCGCTCTCCGAGTCGTTCTTCGGGAACAAGATCGACCGGCTCGAGAACAAGCTCGACCGACTCCACGACGACCTTAAGGAGCTCGCCGCGCTCGAGCGCCGCGGGCACTCGCACGACGTCAACCTCGACGGCGAGAGGGTCTCGACGACGACCGAGAAGGGTCTGACGCGAATCCTCGACCGCCGCGGCTCGCTCTTCGACGGCGCGGTTCGGAAGTAGATGGCGCTCGTCGCCGCCCCCGTCCTCCGGGTCTTCGTTACGTTCTCGGGCGCGACGAGGACCGACGTGACCCGCGACGTCCTCAGCCTCGCAATCACGCGGGGGCGCTCTCGCGAGCGCGAGACGATGGCTCCCGGCCGCTGCCAGATCGAGCTCTGGAACCGGCGCGGGGACTACGACCCGGACAATGCCGCGTCGCCGCACCACCCGAACATCCGGCCGAACAAGCTCGTCGAGGTCGTCGCCGCGGTCGGGACGACCGGAACACCGTTCGCGGTCGGGGGTTCGGCGATCGGCGGAGGGCACGCGTTCGGCGGTGGGGCCGACCTCGAGGTCGCGCTCTTCACGGGCCGGCTCGAGGGCGGGCCGCTGACCTTCGACGAGGGAGGCTTGCAGCCGAAGGTTACGTGGAACGCGATCGATGCCTCGAAGCGCCTGAACCGCGACCGCTCGACGACCGGCTACGGCACGTCGGGCGACCTGACCGGCGAGCGTGTCGTCGCGGTCCTCGACGGCGCGACGCCGACCTGGCCGGCGACCGAGCGGGACATCGCTCCGGGTACGCGGACCGTCCAGGCGAGCACCGGCGAGGCCGGGCGGTACGACTACATGGTCCAGGTCGCGGCGTCCGAGTTCGGCGCGTTCTTCATCAGCAAGGAGGGCTGGGCGGTCTTCCGCGATTCTAACTGGGAGCCCGCTCCAGCCGGGACGGTCCTCGGATACGTCGGGGGCGAGTACCCGTTCTCGAGGATCACGATCGTCGACGACGAGGCAGAGATATTCAACGCCGTGACGGTCTCGGCCCCGGCGCTAGCGGACCAGTTCGCGGAGGACACGGGCTCGCAGGTCGAGTTCGGGCGGTCCGACCTGCCGGTCTCGACGATCCTCGACGGCACGAGCGACATGGGTGACATCGCGCAGTCGCTCGTCGACGCGTACGCCGAGCCCCGGCGACGGATTAGCCAACTCCGCGTCGACCGGGTCGCCGCCGACTGGTCGTTCTTCCTCTCGAAAGAGCTCCAGGATCGCGTGACCGTCCGACACCGGCCGATCTACGGCGGGCTCTTCGAGCAGCTCTCCGTGATCCAGGGGATAGGGATCGAGGTAGACGACTCGGAGAACTGGGCCGTGACGTGGAATCTCGCGCCGCCACTCTCGGTCGTGTCGAACCCGAATCTGCTGACGGCGAACCAGTCGAGCATGGAGACCGACTCGTCGGGCTGGGAGAAGGACTCGACCGACAGCCCCCCCGGTAACGGCATCTTCATCGTCGGCCTCGCCGGGGGATCGGTGCCGCTGGTCGGGGTCTGGTGTCTGGAAGGGGACGCGTACGGCGTCCCGCAGATCGGGGGGTCCTACAGGACTACGCCGTACAACACCGCGGCGGTCACCGTCGGCGAGACGTACCGGGCGTCCGCTTATGTGCGGAGCTTTTGGGCGGGCATCTACTTCTTCGTCGGAATCCAGTGGTACACGTCGGGGGGCGCCACCATCTCGACCGATCAGGGCGGGCCGTTCGGGCTGCCGCTGGGCACCACGGAATGGGTCAACGGGACCCACGAGGCCGTCGCCCCGGCGACAGCGGCCTTCGCCGCGGTGCAGGTGCAGCTCGTCGAGAACGTCGGCACGAACCCGCACTACATCGACGCCGTCTCACTCCGACACGTCGGCGCTTAGGAGGCACGTTGCCTTTCACGATCCCGAACGCTAGCGTCGCCGGGTTCCCCGATCAGGCCGAGCCCGACTCCGTTGACATCGACATCCTCACGGCGGGCCATGTCGGTTCCGGCGTGATCTCGGGCTGCGCTGTCACTGCGCAGGGCTCGCCGGACATGACGGTCGCAGTCGCCGTCGGGACGGTCATGGTCGCCGACGTCCCGGCCGCGGCGTCCGCGGGGAATGTGACGATCACGGCGGCGCATGGGTCGCTCCCCCGGAAGGACATCATCGTCGTCTCGAACGCGGGGGTGAAGTCCTGCACCGCCGGGACCGCAGCCGCGCAGCCGCTCAAGCCGGCGATCCCCGCGAGCTCCGTCGTCCTGGCCGAGGTCTACGTCCCCGCCGCCGACACGGCGATCAACGCGAACCAGATCACCGACAAGCGAGTGTTCATCACGATCCCGGTCCTCACCGTCGGAGCCCTGATGGAGGGAGCACCACCGCCCAACGGGTT
>Ga0184638_1000270_pt1 | contig 13907 bp, 12 predicted proteins | sample PLM31_50_b2_FD_133141 | JGI IMG/M metagenome (GOLD analysis project Ga0184638, IMG submission 133141) | Groundwater sediment microbial communities from an aquifer in East River, Colorado, USA - PLM3-1_50_b2 | ecosystem: Environmental > Terrestrial > Soil > Riparian zone | place: USA: East River... | reverse complement strand
GGGGAGAAGATGAGCTGGCGATTTCGTGAGCAAGGCATCGAGACACTGACATTAGAAATCCAACCGGCCCTCTGTCCCGTATGCCGCAAGGTCCTGTACCGGAACATCACCTTTCTGACCGGCGGATGGGCCCGATGCTCGATCTGCACCGAGGTGATACATTACACGTGCCTCAGCGGAGGCATCATCTTTAAAAAGCGACCGAGGGTCTGCCGTGACTGCAAAGCAGGGCGGGTCCGTGAAGGCCAGACAATGCCGGTGCCGCCTTCCGCACCCGTAGCGGCTTTAGAACCAGCTGCGCAACCGGTCGCTGTCACCGCTTCTTCTTCCGCTTCGCAGGCTGACACCAGTTCTCCATGAAAGTCCTTGAAAGCACGGCTGGCTGGCGGCGAATGGAGGATTTCTTTCTCGTTGTTGTCATCCCAGTTTTTCACGCGGTCGGAGGGTTCTTCGTGCTGCAGTTCGTCCTGAGCGGGGATTACACCTGGGGCCGAACTCTTCGGACCTTCGCCCTCGTCATGGGCAACCTCGTGATGGGGTACGAATTTGTGTATCGGGATCTTCAGGCCACGCATCCGGAGTGGTCTCCGGCGCTGCTGAAGAAAAGCGTGGTGAAATATTCGGTGATACCGGTTTCGGTCGGCATGGCGGCTTCCCTGATCTTTCAGGTCTTCAGGGATCTGGCAAGGTAGCGGCCGAAGGCGCTGCGTACTTCGACGTGTGCTGGAAGACGCACTTCGGGCAAATGTAGTGGACATACCGGCCGTTGACGACCAGCTTCTTCCTCATCGGGAGCTTGCACCAGGTGCAAGTCCGGTCCGGGATGTCGCAGGATGGGCAGACGTTGAATGGCTTTCCATCCTGGCTGATGGATACCAGTGCCACTCCGCACTTCGCGCAGGCCATTCGAATTCCCTCGCTGATCTTTTACGCATAGGTCGAGAGTATTGTCAATTCTTCAGGACGCCATGCTGAACGAGATGCGCCCGATCGCCGATGTCGCCGGGGACCTCGATCTTGTATTAGAGGAACTGATTCCCTATGGGCGCTTCAAGGCGAAGATCGCGCTGTCTGTGCTGGAGCGACTGAAGAACCGGACGTTGGGCAAGTACATCCTGGTGACTGCCATGAATCCTACGCCCTTCGGCGAGGGCAAGACCGTCACCTCCATCGGGTTGGCGATGGGGCTCTGCCGACTGGGACGAAAGGCGATTGTCACGCTGCGCCAACCCGCCCTCGGTCCGGTCTTTGGGATCAAGGGCGGCGCCTCCGGGGGCGGGCACTCACGCGTTGTTCCACTCGAGGACATCAATCTGCATTTGACAGGGGACGCCCACGCCGTCGCGGCTGCCCACAACCTCCTTGCGGCCTGCATTGATAATCACCTGTTTCATGGCAATGCGTTGAATATTGAGCGGGAGGGTATCAGCTGGCCGCGGGTAATGGCGCTGAATGACCGCGCTCTCCGCGACGTGACGCTGCACAGCGGACGCCGCGCGCAATTTGTGATTACAGAAGCCTCCGAAGTCATGGCGATCCTGGCTTTGGCGACCAGTCTAGGCGACCTCCGCCAGCGTCTCGGGCGGATCGTGATCGGCATGACGAAAGACAATCACCCGGTGACGGCCGAGCAGATTGGCTGCGCGGGAGCGATGGCCGTACTGCTGAGAGATGCGCTCTGTCCCAACTTGCTCCAGACGATTGAGGGAACGCCGGCGATTATTCATACCGGCCCGTTCGGGAATATCGCGCATGGGAATTGCTCGATCATGGCGGACGCGATGGCGCTGCGCGTGGGCGATTATGTGGTCACCGAAGCGGGCTTTGGGACTGAACTCGGGGCGGAGAAGTTCTTTGACATCAAGTGCCGGATCTCAGGGTTTCGACCGGTGGCGGCGGTGGTGGTGGTGTCATTGCGGGCCCTGAAGCTGCATGGGGGGGGCGGCACGGTGAAGCCGGGGCAGCCGCTGCCGGCCTCCCTGCTGCGCCCTAACATGGAGGCGCTCACAAGCGGCCTGGCGAATTTAGAGCAGCATCTCTCCAATGTCCGTACATTCGGGATTCCCGCGGTCGTTGCGGTCAACCGCTTTCCGGATGATTCAGAAGAAGAGCTGCAGTATCTCAAAGCGAAGGCGGTGGAAATGGGCGCAGCGGCCGCGGCGCTGTCGTCTCCCTATCGTGATGGGGGAGCCGGAGCGGAGGAACTGGCCACGGCGGTGTTGGAGGCTAGCGAGAGGCCGTCGCACTGCCGTCTACTGTACCAAGAGGACGCCTCTCTGGAAGAGAAGATCGAAACTATTGCGCGATTCATGTACGGGGCAGGCGGGGTGCAGTTTGAGCCGCAGGCGCAGGTCCAGCTCGAAACCGCAACCCGGCTGGGATTTGGAAAGTTTCCTATCTGTATGGCCAAGACGCCGTTTTCCCTGTCCCCTGACCCTGCCTTGAAAGGGCGGCCCCGGGGCTTCACGGTCAAAATTCAGGAGATTCGAACGCTGGCCGGCGCGGGGTTTCTCACTGCAGTCTGCGCGGGCATGCAGCTCATGCCGGGCCTACCAACCAAACCGGCGGCGGAACACATTGACCTGGATCCGGCAGGCCGGATTATCGGATTGTTCTAACACAGTTGAAACCCCTTGGCATTAGTACTATTATCCTTAGGGGAGGTACATCATCGATACCCCAAAGTGTAAACGGTGCGGAGCTGAGTTTGTTCGCCTCTCGCGGGACTGGGGGCTGATTGAACGCGTCCTCGGTCGCTTTGCCACCTATCCCTTTCGTTGTCAGATGTGCGGGCATCACTTTTTCGTCCGCCAGCCGGGACAAGTCTACAGCCCCGAGGAAGACAAACGCGAATACGTCCGGGTGAGGGTGCAGTGCTTGCTCACATTTACAGGGAAGGATATAAAAGGGCACGGTCAGCTGATTGACCTGTCACTTCGCGGCTGTGGGATGGAGACGGATACGGTGCCTCTGCGGGGCCAGGTGGTGCAACTGACGCTTCGCATGCCCGATGGCCGCAATCCCCTGGACATCGAAGCGGCCGTCGTGCGCTATGTGCAGGGGAGTCGAGTGGGAGTTGAATTTCTCCGGATCGCCGAGAAGCCCGAGGCGGAGCTTCGCGACTTTGTGCAAGAGCGCTTACGTCAGCAAAGCCGCTGACTGTCAGAGTTTTTGATCTAGGACAGTCCGGAGCGTGCGGGCCAGCTCGTTGGGGATATACGGCTTCTGGAGAAACGCCATCACACCCAGTTGCGCCAAATCCAACTTCTGCGCCGCCGCAGAATATCCGCTGGACAGGATGACCCTCACACCAGGGTTCATCCGGCGGATAGACGCCAGAACCTCTAAGCCGGATTTCTTGGGCATCGTCAGATCCAGAATGACAGCACTGATCCGGCTTTGCTGCTCTTGATAGGCCGTGAGGCCGAGCTGTCCGTCTTCGGCTTCCAGCACGACATAGCCCAATTGCTCTAGGACCTTCCGGGCCAGCTTCCTGATCCCGTCTTCATCCTCCACCAGAAGAATCGTTTCACCGCTGCCTTCCGGGCCGGTGTTGGGCTCCTCGGCACCGGTGACGAGCTCTACAGACACCGCCTCGTCGGCCTCTGTCCCCCTATACCGTGGAAACTCGATCGTGAAACGGCTCCCGGCACCGAGTTTGCTGTCAACCGTTATGATCCCTTTGTTTTGGGTGACCATGCCGTACACCATGGCGAGCCCCAGCCCCAGTCCCTTGCCGACCTCTTTCGTCGTGAAGAAGGGCTCGAAGATGCGACGGCATGTCTCGGGTTCCATCCCACTACCCGTGTCCGAAACGATAAGCTGAACAAACCCGCCGGACTTCCCACCGAGTCCCATGTCCTCCCTGCCCTGGGCCTTTCTCACCACGTGCTTAATCGCAAGGCCAAGGACTCCTCCATCAGGCATGGCGTCCCGTGCATTCACGCAGAGGTTCATCAACACCTGAAACATCTGCCCGGAGTCGGCGTGCACCAGCCACACGGCTTCGGGAGCGGTCGTCTCGATCACGATGCGCGGGTCAATCGTGCGCTTGAGGATCTGCATCACCTCCGTCACCACTTCGTGCAGGTCCAGCGCCTTCGGTACGTTGAAGGTCCGGCGTCCCACCGCCAGCAACTGGCGGGTGAGGTCGCTCGCTCGATGTGAGCCCTGTTCGGCAGCTTGGAGCAGCGCGGCGATCTTGCCGTCCGGCCCGGACTGTATCCGCGCCAAGGACAGATTTCCCATGATGACGGTCAATAGATTGTTGAAGTCATGCGCGATGCCGCCGGCCAACTGCCCCAAGGCTTCCATCTTCTGGCCCTGCAGAAGCTGCTGTTGCAACCGTGTCCGCTCGGCGATCTCTTGCTCGAGGGTGGAGGTGCGTTCCCGCATTCGATTTTCCAGCTCGATGCGGGCCTTCTCCGAGGCCGCCTCGCGCTGTTGAATCTGACCGAGCATCCCATTGAACCCATCAATGAGCTCTCTCAGCTCACCCTCCCCGCACTTGTAGGCGCGGACCGAGCAGTTCTTGTCCTTCGAGACCACACGCATGGCCCGGGACAGCTGAGAGATGGGCTCGAGAATCATCGACTCGAGCCGAGAAGAGAAGAACAACACCACAAGCCATGATGCCACCAACGCGATGAGGGCCATGAGGACAAACTGCCTGATACGAGTATTTCTCTCCGCCGTATCCGAGCGGACGTATACGCTGCCGAGCCGACTGCCGTTGAGTAGAATCGGCTGCACGAGAACCCGAGCCCCGCCTTCGGCATAAAAGCCGTCCGGAGGAGGCTGGGCCGGCGGAGCAAAATGACCTTTCAGATCGGGCCGGAGGTAACTGAGAAAGAGGCTGCCGTCCGCGGCATAGAGCGTAACGGCCGCAATCGAAGGCCTGGCGGACGCCGCTTGAAACAATTCATTGGCAAAGGCGGGATTCTTGGAGGCGAGGGCGGCATGAGTCTGAACGGCGACGATCGCGGCGGTGCCGTAGAGAGTACTTACCGAAGAGTCCGAGGTCTTGATCTCAAGGAAGATGAACGCCGCGCATACGAGGAGGACGGCGGTGCTGCTGGTCGCCAAGAGGCTCCAGGTTAATTTCCCTTTAATGGAACCGCGTCCGGCGGTCGGCATTGTCAATTTCCTAACAGCGATGTGCCCGCATCGTCTAAAAGGCCGCCCCAACCAGGCGGCAGGGAAATTAGCCGATCAGTAGGCACAACTCAACCAGACAAGGTTATATATAAAGTATCGGTCTCTTTCAATTTTACTTTAGGAGAGAGCACGCTTGCACAGGCTTCCCTTGCAGCAACTATGATAAAGGCGCAATTACTTAGGTAAAAATAAGCGTTGGCGGGGAGCTATTTCTTCAGTTCGGCCCAGGCCTGCTGGTAGTCCTCAAAGGTATCCACCTCCATCCACCCTTTATAGATGGCGAGGCAAGAGATGGTCTCCCCGCGGTCCACCAGTTCTTGAAGCAGGTCGGTCAGCGAGGCCTTCGCGAGAGAGGGCGCTTCATGGAAGGGGGCCGGGTGATTCGTGGCGGCTTTAGTGTAGGCCGCTTTCAGAGCCTCGGTCCCGCGTTCCGATAGCATAGCGAGGCCGATGAATTCTCCATGGGCTTCGTCTGGATTTAGCTGTTGGCCGATCCTGACCAGGCGATTCAAGCCATCGGGCGGGACAAAACGATAGCTGCTGGCCGGCGGTTTATCCAACAGTACCAGGTCAGGATTCACGTGCGGCCGTGGGAGTTGGTGATGATCCACCCAGGCGTGGTCCACCACGATCGTGAGATCAGCCGGGCTTTTCAGCAGTTTCTCGAGGATGCCGATCTCGAAGATGATGTCCGAGTAGAGCAGCAGGCACCGGCCCTTCAGCTCGTTCTCGGCGCAGAAGATCGAAACCAACTCTCCCGTGTCTTCGTAGCGGTCGTTGTCGTAATATCGAAGGTTCGGCAGGGCGATCTTCTCCTTCTGATATCCGCGAATAACGGCGATGTCCTTAATATTCAGCTCGTTCAACGCCGCGACCTGCCGTTCGAGAATGGTCTTACCCTTGATGTCCAGCAGGCACTTCGGCTTGTCCTGAATCAGCGGTAGAAGCTGTTTCTCAAAGCCTGCAGCCGCAATAATCGCCGTGATTCTCTCGGTACCGACCGGAAGAAACCTCCGCTCGTCTTCCTCCATCTTCGTCACGCCAACCAGGTCATAGACCTCCTTCAAAGCAACCATTCTGTCGGAGACCGCCTCCGCCCGATTCTCGCGCCTCAGCACCTCCAACGTGTCACGCATGGCTTTGATCGCGGTGCGGATCACCTGATTGGCAAAGATCACAATCTTGAAGCCGTGTTGCTCCAGTTCCTCGGCGGCGACTGACTGAAAGATCGTGGGTACCACTACGAGCGGAACACGGCCTGACCATTGTCGAGCAACCCTGCGAAGTTCATCGAAGGTCGGCGATTTGGAATGGATCAGAACGGCATCGGCGCCGGCCTCCGCGTAGGCTTCCGCCCGTCGTAACGCTTCTTCCTGGCCCCAACCGGCGATCAGCGCCTCAGTCCGCGCAATCACCACAAAGTCAGGAGACAATTGCGCGGACTTTGCGGCGCGAATTTTCCCCGCATGCTCCTCCGGCGAAATCAACTCGCGGCGGACCCCGGCATAGAAGGAGCACCGCTTCGGAAAGACGTTGTCTTCAATGCAGATGCCAGCGATGCCGGCCTTCTCATAGTCCTGCACGGTGCGCTTGACATTGAGTGCATTCCCGAATCCAGTGTCGCAATCCGCGATGACCGGAATGTCTACCGCCTCGGCGATGTTCTTCGTCACATCCAGTTGCTCCGTCATGGTGAGGAAGCTGCCGTCGGGAATGCATTTCAGCGATGCCGAGATGCCGAAGCCGGAGGCCCAGATCGCGTCAAAGCCTGACTGCTCGATCAATTTCCCGCTCATCGCATCGTGAGCGCCCACCGTCCGGATGATCCCCGGTCGTGCCATTAATTCGCGAAGTTTTGTGGCTTGTTTCATGGCCTATAGTGCGAAACGCGAGCCCCTGATGTCAATGAGAAAAGTGGCTCAGGTCTGGCGCTTGCGACGGGTGGAATGCTATAACGCAACGACACAAGTGAGGGGCGAATGGCCAAGGTTGCGTTGATCACCGGCGGAGCGAAGGGGATCGGCCGCGCCATTGCGCTGGATCTGGCGGCTGCCGGGTGGGACATTGCCATTTGTTACCGCTCCTCGGAACGCGAGGCCGACGAGACAGCCGCCCTCCTTAAGAAAATAGGACGCCGCGTCCTGGCCGAGCGGTGTGATGTGTCGGTGCCAGACCAAGCCGAGGCCTTTGCCAAGAAAGTGCAATCAGAACTGGATTCCGTGGATGCGCTCATCAACGGCGCCGGTCCCTATCATCGGATTGGTATCCTTGACGAGAGTCCGGCCGGCTGGCGAGACATGATGGCCAACAATCTCGATTCGGTCTTCTACATGAGTAGGGCCGTCGCCCCAGGGATGAAGGTCCGGAAAATCGGACGGATCATTAATTTCTCCATGGCGAATGCTGATCAGATGATTGCGCAGCCGGAGTTGACCGCACATTACATTGCGAAGGCCGGCGTGCTGATCTTGACCCGGACACTGGCAAAAACCCTGGCTCCCCACGGCATCACCGTCAATGCCATCTCCCCGGGGTTCCTCAATTCAGGCAGCGCGCCTGAAGGGGAGCTCGCCAGCATGGCGAAAAAGATTCCGGCGGGTTACATTGGTGACCTGAAGGATGCGGTGTCGGTCGTTCGCTTTCTCCTGAGCGAGGATGCTCGCTATGTCAATGGGACCAACATCCATCTCAGCGGCGCGTGGGGGATCTGAGGCGGCACGAAGAATCTCGCTTTGTGATAACCTCAGAGAGGTCAGCGCCGGCCGTTTTTCTGGTCGTCACCTCACCGCGCTTCGAAGAGCAGGACCGTATCATGGTGGTCCCTGGGCAGGAACCTCCCCGGTAAGATCTGGGCAGGAACCTCCCCGGTCAAGATAGAGTAAGATAAACATCAGAGAGCCAACGTATGCGAGCCTTAGTCAAAGCGAAGCCGGCTCCCGGTCTGGAACTCCAGGAGGTACCTCGGCCCACGGCAGGCGCCGGCGAAGCGGTCGTGCGGGTTGCTGCGACATCGCTCTGCGGCACGGATAATCACATCTATCGGTGGGATGAATGGGCGCAGGGACGCATCCACCCCCCGCGGATCATCGGGCACGAGCTGTGCGGTGAGGTGGTTGAAGTCGGGACGAATGTGTCCACAGTGCGCGTCGGAGATTATGTCGCAGCGGAATCGCATGTGACGTGCGGCGTCTGTTTTCAGTGCCGAACGGGCGATGCGCATGTCTGCAAGAACTATCGCATTCTCGGCATTGATCTGGACGGCTCCTACGCCGAGTATGTGCGGTTGCCCGAGCGCGTGCTTTGGAAAACTTCCCGGGATATTCCGCCCGAGTTCGCCTGCGTCCAAGAACCGCTCGGCAACGCGGTCCATGCGGCGCTAGCCGAGGACATTACCGGTCAGGCTGTCTTGATCACCGGCTGTGGACCGACTGGATTGTTTGCGGCCGCTGTCGCTCGGACCGCCGGGGCAGCCCTCATCATCGCTTCCGACATCAGCGAGTATCGCCTGGCCTTGGCAAAGCAGCTTGGGGTGGACCATGCCATTAATGCGCACACGGACGATCCGGAGATCATCGCACGGTTGACCGATGGGCTGGGGGTGGATGCCGTCATGGAGATGTCCGGCAACCCCACCGCAATCCATACGGCGTTTCGTTTTGTGAAAAACGGTGGACGCGTCACGCTCTTCGGCATTCCTGAAGCGCCAGTTTCTTTCGATATGACGAACGAGATTATCTTCAAAGGCATCCGGGTCTACGGGATTACGGGTCGCAAGCTGTTTCAGACCTGGTATCGCCTGGCCGGGCTGTTCAAAGCCGGGCTGAACATCAAGCCGGTCGTGACGCATATCCTGCCCCTGGAGCGCTTCGCCGAGGGCTTTGACCTCGTCGCGAAAGGGCAGTGCGGCAAGGTCGTTCTACTTCCGTAGATTCCTATGGCCTACGAGAACGTGAAGCGCGTCATCGAGCAGCAGCTCGCCGAGATTCGCGCGGCCGGGCTTTACAAGGCCGAGCGGGTCTTGTTGAGCCCGCAGAGCGGCACCATTACAATTCCGCAAGGGGAGGTGATCAATCTCTGCGCCAACAACTATTTGGGACTGGCCAATCATCCCGCAATCATTGAAGCGGCGGCGAAAGCACTCCAAACCCGAGGCTACGGCATGGCCTCGGTCCGCTTCATTTGCGGGACGCAGGATCTCCATAAAAAGCTGGAGCAGGCGATTACGAAGTTCCTGGGGTCGGAGGACACCATTTTGTACAGCTCCTGCTTCGATGCCAACACCGGCCTGTTCGAGACGATCCTTGGCGATGAGGACGCGGTGCTCAGCGATGCACTGAATCACGCCAGCGTGATTGACGGCATTCGGCTCTGCAAGGCGCAACGCTATCGCTACGCGCATGGCGACATGGCAGAACTCGAGCGCGGCTTGCAGCAGACCGCCGCCCGACGCATCCGCATGATTGCGACGGACGGCGTGTTTTCGATGGATGGAGATTTTGCCCCGTTGGACAAAATCACGGCTCTGGCCGATCGCTACGATGCCTTGGTGATGGTGGACGACAGCCACGCCACCGGCTTTATCGGGCCGACCGGTCGCGGCACGCCGGAGCGATTCGGCGTCGCGGATAAAATAGATCTGCTGACAAGCACCTTGGGCAAGGCAGTGGGCGGTGGGACCGGCGGCTTCACGTCCGGCAGGCGGGAGCTCATCGAGCTGCTTCGCCAGCGTTCCCGGCCCTATCTGTTCTCCAATGCGATTCCTCCCATGATCGCAGCCGCCGGTCTCAGGGCGCTGGAGTTGATCGAGCAGGGCACTGATCTGCGGGCTCGATTGCAGGAGAATGCCGCCTTTTTGAGGAAGGCGCTCGAGGCGCAGGGCTTTCGCATGAAGCCCGGCCAGCATCCGATCATGCCGGTGATGCTGGGCGACGCCGCACTGGCGACGAAAATGGCGGATCGGTTATTGAACGAGGGCGTGTACGTGATCGGGTTCAGCTATCCGGTGGTGCCGAAGGGCGAGGCGCGCATTCGCGTCCAAGTCTCTGCCGCTCATACCCACGCCCAACTCGGTCGGGCCGCAGCGGCGTTTGAAATGGTCGGTCGCGAGCTCGGCGTTATCTCCTGAGCGTCGTGTCATCGCGCCTTAACGAATCGGTTGTACAGAAGCGCGCCGACTAAACCAAATCCCCAGGCTCCCCCGACGAACGCGACAAATTCAGCGATCAGTGTGGCCACCTGGATCTGATCCGGGAGCAACATGGCAACATCGGCGCCGAAAAACTGCGCATTAAACACGAAGATGAAAAAGCGCGGCGCGAACAGCCGTAAGGCGAGCAGGAGGATCGCGAGGATCGCCGTCGTGATTGCAAGCGCATTGGCAAACGCGAGAGGTCGTATAGGCATGCTGACTCCTTCCGAGGTTCTCATGCTAGGTGATCTTCAGAGGTGATGCAAATATGACTGGGGTGGAAATCCTCTCCGGAGCCGCTATAATGGCGCGGCGATGGAGGGATAGATGAGCCAGGAGTTCGTACCGACAATCAAAGAGGGCTATACGTTCCCCGGGCCTGCCATTGAGGTGGGGCGGGCGATCCGAGGAGGAAAAGTATTTCCGGATCTTCCCGTGGCACTGCCCTTCGCGATGATGAACCGACATGGGCTGGTAGCGGGGGCTACGGGAACCGGCAAGACGAAGACGCTTCAATTATTGGCCGGGAGTCTATCCGATGCCGGCGTGCCGGTATTTCTGGCCGATCTGAAGGGCGACCTATCCGGCATTGCCAAGCCGGGCGCCGCCAACGAGAAGGTGCAGGCGCGATGCAAAGAACTCGGGGTCGCGTTCAAACCCAAAGGACATCCGGTTGGGTTCCTGAGTCTCACCGGTAAGCAGGGGGCCCAGGTACGGGCCACGGTCTCGTCATTTGGACCACTGCTGCTCGCAAAAGTTCTGGACCTCAATGACACGCAGCAAGGCGTGCTCGCTCTGCTCTTCAAGTTCTGCGATGATCAGCAGTTGCCTATTCTGGATCTGACGGATCTGAAGGCCGTCCTGACCTATCTCCAGGGCCTGGAGCCCAAACTGCTCGCGAACTATGGCGGCATGTCGAGGGCAGCGCTTGGAGTCATTAACCGCAAGCTGGTCGAGTTGGACCAGCAGGGCGGCGGTCTTTTTCTCGGCGAGCCGGAGTTCGACATCAAGGATCTACTGGGGACGACGCCCGACGGCAAGGGCATCATCAGTATCCTCTCGCTGACCGATATTCAGGATCGACCGGCCCTGTTCTCTACCTTCATGATGTGGCTCTTGGGCGAACTGTTTCACCAATTGCCGGAGCGAGGCGATGTAGACAAGCCGGTGCTGGTCTTTTTCTTTGATGAAGCGCACCTGCTCTTTGAGGAGGCCTCCAAGGCGCTGCTGAATCAGATTGAGCAGGTGGCGAAGCTGATTCGGTCCAAAGGGGTGGGAGTCTATTTCGTCACGCAAACGCCGAAAGATATCCCGGCCGACGTTTTGGCCCAGCTCGGCAATCGGTTCCAACATGCGTTGCGTGCCTTTACGCCCGATGACGCGAAGGCGCTGAAGGCGACGGCCGGAACATTTCCGCGCACCTTGTATTACGATATCGAAAAGGAGCTGACCTCGCTTGGAATCGGGGAAGCGCTCGTCACGGTCCTCGACGCCCAAGGACGACCCACTCCCGTCGTCGCGACCCGATTACTGCCACCCGATTCCCTGATGGGAACATTGGACGAGAAGGATTTTCAGGCGGCCGTACGAGCCGGCACGCTTCAGGGGAAATATGCCCAGGCGATTGACCGCGAGTCGGCGCGCGAGATCCTTCAGGGGAAAATGACGACGCCGGTAGCCTCAGGCTCCAAAATTGGAGCGCCGGATGATCTCGCAGGAGGTTCAGCCTGGAAAGATTCCGCGGCCTCCGTGGCCAACCAAATTCTCAAGTCGCCGCTCACGCGCCAGATCGGCAAAGAAGTGGTCCGCGGGATCTTCGGCCTGTTGAAGAAACATGGGCGGTGAACGGGGAAACTTTCCCGTGGGCTTCGCGGTGACTCGGTCCTTCTCCTATCCCTCTTAAGTGGAGTTGGATTTTTACAGCATAAGGCTCTAGATAAGACAAGTGCTGGCTAACGCATAGCCGACGGAGGGTCTGATGCTAAGAATCACAAAACAGCTGGCTTTTGGGCTTATCTTGATTCTTCCGTTGATCACGGCCGGGTGCGCCTCCCGCGACTATCGCGGATCATCGAAATCCAAAGTGGACTATTATGCCCCGGCAGACCCTTGGCCAAACCAGAAGCTAGGGGTTTGCTGCTTTGTCTATGATGACCCGCCCGACGAGCAGACATTCGTTGCCAGATCGGAACCGACGGCGCCCAGTCGGGCAGTTCAGGAAACGACAGCTGCGCATTCCTCCCTTCAGGCGGAGAAAGCGAAACTTGCGGGGCAGCTTAACGCTGCCCAAGCGGAGTTAGCGGCTAAAGACCGAGAGAACCAGACACTGGCAAGCCGACTCGAGGCAGCCCAAGCAGAGCTGAGTGCGAAAGCTCGTCTTGAAAAGGAGAACGCTGAGGCGGCGGCTCAGCTCCAGGCGGCAAAGAGGGAACTTGCAGCGAGAGCGACGCAAGATCAGGAGAAGACGGAGCTGGCACGGCAGCTTGAAGATGCAAGAAAAGAAACCGAGAGACTAAAAGCAGCTCAGGCAGATCTTGCTCTCCGGCTTGGTCAGGATACTGAGAAGGCAGACTTGACGCGGCAACTCCAGGAGGCGCGCGCCGCCTTGAGGGCCCAATCGGCTGAGGAGAGCCAAGCGGCTGAGCTTAGCAAGCAACTTGCGGCGGCAAGGGCCGAACTTGCTGCCAAGGGCGCGCTCGAGAAGGAGAAAGAAGATCTAGCCAGGAAGCTCGAGGACAGCCGGGTGGCACTCTCGCAAAAATCCGCGCGGGAAGTCGAACTCGACAAAGCGGTCAAATCCATGGAGCAGGCATTAGAGGCCGAAATCGCTCAAAAGGCCGGCACCGTTCGACGAGGGGAAGATTCGTTTACGGTGGAGCTCGCAGACCAGATCCTTTACGATTCCGGCTCGGCAAGCATCAGGCCGCAGGGATTGAAAGTTCTCAGACGGGTTGCGGGTTCCCTCAAGGAGGGTGGCGACAAGATTATCAGGGTAGAGGGGCATACCGACGATGTTCCAATCCGGAAATCTCCTCCTCCGCGATTCCGCTCCAACTGGGAGCTATCAGCCGCACGCGCGGGCAATGTAGTCGAATACCTCCATGAAAAGGAAGGCCTCAAGCCAACAATGCTGTCGGCTGCCGGATACGGCCCAACCCGGCCTGCGGTCCCCAATGAAGACAATGCGGCGCGCGCCCGTAATCGTCGAGTCGAGATTATTATTCAGCCCGTGACGCAGTCGACGTCGGTCGTTGCGCCCAGCCCATAGGACTTTAAGAAGTCAAGCGTTAGGGGGACAGACTACAGGTGCCTGTCCCCTTTTCGCTAGCGCTTCGATTTCGTGAAGCGCCAGTCGGGGAACTCTTCAATAATGGGATCCAGGTTGAAGGCGACACTGATGCGCGGCTGGTCGCCCTTGTACAGGCCGACCGAATGAGAGAGCCATCCTGGAAACAGCACGCATCTGCCGGCCTCCGGCGTGAAGGAGATGCTCTTTCCTGCGTCATGAAGTTCCGCAACGGCGTAGCGTAGGTAGGGGGCCAGCATAGTCGGCAAGCAGCCT
>Ga0184638_1000269_pt1 | contig 13909 bp, 14 predicted proteins | sample PLM31_50_b2_FD_133141 | JGI IMG/M metagenome (GOLD analysis project Ga0184638, IMG submission 133141) | Groundwater sediment microbial communities from an aquifer in East River, Colorado, USA - PLM3-1_50_b2 | ecosystem: Environmental > Terrestrial > Soil > Riparian zone | place: USA: East River... | reverse complement strand
GGCTCGAAACCGAGCGATGTACCGAAGTGACAATAGCCGACGTGGTGGAATTGGTAGACACGCTGTCTTGAGGGGGCAGTGGCGTTAGCCGTGTGAGTTCGAGTCTCACCGTCGGCACCAGAATTCGAAGGCGCGAGGCGGCCCGCCCGGCGGACGGCGCCGGCAACGGGGTAGCGACTGACTGCAGCGCAGCCGGCGCATTGAGGGGTAGGATTCATCCGATCATGCTGGAACAGTACTTTCCCATCCTGCTCTTCATCCTCATTGGCGTCGGCGTGGGCCTGCTGATGCTGACCCTCGGCAGCCTGGTTGCGCCGAATCGACCCGACCCGGAAAAGCTTTCTCCCTACGAGTGCGGCTTCGAGGCGTTCGAAGACGCGCGCATGAAATTCGACGTTCGCTACTACCTGATCGCGATCCTGTTCATCCTGTTCGACCTGGAGATCGCGTTCCTCTTCCCCTGGGCGATCGTGTTGCCCGACATCGGCGCGTTCGGCTTCTGGTCGATGATGATCTTCCTCGCCATCCTGATCGTCGGCTTTGTCTACGAATGGAAAAAGGGTGCGCTGGAATGGGAATAGCGATGGGGGACCGGGAGTGACTGCTCATGTCGATTGAAGGTATCCTCGAAAAAGGCTTTGTAACCACGTCGCTCGATGCGCTGATCAACTGGGCGCGCAACGGCTCGATGTGGCCGATGACGTTCGGGCTGGCTTGCTGCGCCGTGGAGATGATGCACGCCGGCGCTGCGCGCTACGACCTCGACCGTTTCGGCGTCGTCTTCCGTCCGAGTCCGCGCCAGTCCGACGTGATGATCGTCGCCGGGACGCTCTGCAACAAGATGGCGCCTGCGCTGCGCAAGGTCTACGATCAGATGGCCGAGCCGCGGTGGGTGATCTCGATGGGCTCGTGCGCCAATGGCGGCGGCTATTACCATTATTCGTATTCGGTCGTGCGCGGCTGCGACCGCATCGTACCCGTCGATATCTACGTCCCTGGCTGTCCGCCGACCGCCGAGGCGCTCCTGTATGGCATCCTGCAGCTGCAAAACAAGATCTGGCGGACCAACACGATCGCACGTTGATGGCGACGAAGATCGAGACGCTTGCCGCCGCCCTGCCCATGGCGCTTGGCGACCGGCTGCAGAAGCTCACAATCGCCCTCGGTGAGATCACCGCGGTGGTCGCGGCAACCGAGCTTCCGGTTGCAATGCGCAGCTTGCGCGATCGTCCTGAATTGCGCTTCGCAACGCTGCTCGATCTCTGCGGCGTCGATTATTCCGCTTACGCCGGCGAACGCGCTGACTTCGCCGACTTCGGATCGGATGCAACGCCTCCCGAGCATCTCACTGCGCGACGACCCGGGAGCCGGTTTGCGGTGGTCTATCACCTCCTGTCGCTCGCCCACAACTGGCGGCTGCGCGTGCGCGCGTTCGCGCCCGACGATGAATTTCCCGTCGTGCCGTCGGTGATCGACATATGGCCGTCCGCCAACTGGTACGAGCGTGAAGCCTTCGACTTCTTCGGTATCGTCTTCGCGGGGCATCCCGACCTGCGCCGGATCCTCACCGATTACGGCTTCATCGGCCACCCGTTCCGCAAGGACTTCCCATTGTCCGGTCACGTCGAGATGCGCTACGACCCCGAGCAGGGAAGGGTGATCTATCAGCCGGTGACGATCGAGCCGCGCGAGGTCACGCCGCGGATCATCCGCGACGAGAACTACGCGGAGAACGAGGGATTCCGCAAGGGCTGACGTCATGGCGGAGATTCGAAATTACACCATGAACTTTGGCCCGCAGCATCCGGCCGCGCACGGCGTGCTGCGGCTGGTGCTGGAGCTCGACGGCGAGGTGATCGCACGCGCCGATCCGCACATCGGGCTGCTGCACCGCGCGACCGAGAAGCTGGCCGAATACAAGACCTACCTTCAGTCCTTGCCGTACATGGACCGGCTCGATTACGTGTCGATGATGTCGAACGAGCACGCGTACTGCCTGGCGATCGAAAAACTGCTCGAAGTGGAGGTGCCGATCCGCGCGCAGTACATCCGGGTGATGTTCGACGAGATCACGCGGATCCTGAATCATCTGCTGTGGCTGGGCGCGCACGCGCTCGACGTCGGCGCGATGACCCCGTTTCTCTACTGTTTCCGCGAGCGCGAAGACCTGATGGACGTCTACGAGGCGGTGTCGGGTGCGCGGTTGCACGCGGCCTATTACCGCCCGGGCGGCGTCTACCGCGACCTGCCCGATCGGATGCCGCAGTATGGAGACTCCCCGATCCACGACGCGAAAGCGGTCGCGCGGATGAACGCGAACCGCCAGGGCTCGCTGCTCGATTTCATCGAGGACTTCACGAACCGCTTCCCAGGCAACGTCGACGAGTACGAGACGTTGCTGACCGACAATCGAATCTGGAAGCAACGTACCGTCGGCATCGGCGTCGTCGCGCCCGAGCGTGCCATGGCGTTGGGGTTCACCGGCCCGATGCTGCGGGGCTCCGGCGTACCGTGGGACCTGCGTAAAAAGCAGCCGTATGCAGTCTACGAACGCATGCAATTCGACATTCCGGTCGGGACGACCGGCGACTGCTACGACCGCTATCTCGTTCGCGTGCAGGAGATGCGCGAGGCCAACAAGATCATCCGCCAGTGCATCGACTGGCTGCGCCAGAATCCCGGTCCGACCATGATCGACAACCACAAGATCACGCCGCCGTCGCGTGAAAGCATGAAGTTGAACATGGAAGAGCTGATCCACCACTTCAAGCTCTTCACCGAAGGCATGCACGTACCGCCGGGCGAGGCCTACGCGGCGGTCGAGCATCCCAAGGGCGAATTCGGCGTCTACATCATCTCCGACGGCGCGAACAAGCCGTATCGTCTGAAGCTCCGCGCCGCGGGCTTCCCGCACCTCGCGGCGCTCGATGAAATGTCGCGCGGCCACATGATCGCCGACGTCGTCGCGATCATCGGCACCCAGGACATCGTCTTCGGGGAGATTGACCGATGAGCACCGCAGGGCCGCCCCAAGGTGCGAATTGCGCCCCCTCCGGGGGCAGCGCAGCGGCCGAATTGACCAATGAGGCCGCAAGCGTGGGGGGCCAATGAGCGTGATCGATTCCAGAGTGATCAACATCGACGAATTGAAGCTCGAGCATTTCGCGAAAGGCGACAAGTTCGAATCCAATTCCGTGCGCATCGGCCCGCTCCTCGGCGCGAAGGAGCTCGGCTATTCATACGATGTCGTGCCACCGGGTAAGCGCTCGTGCCCTTTCCACAGCCACCGCGGTGAAGAGGAGATGTTCTTCATCCTGAAGGGCACGGGCACGCTCCGCTACGGCAGCGAGACACGAAAGCTTCGCGCGGGCGACGTCATCTGCTGCCCGATTGGCGGGCCGGAAACGGCGCACCAGATCGTCAACGACTCGGACGCCGAACTCGCCTATCTGTCGGTCAGCACCATGATGCCGGCGGAGGTCTGCGAATACCCGGATTCGAAGAAAGTCGGTGCTTTCGGCGGCGGCCTTCGGCATATGACGCGCACGGGCGACCACGTCGATTACTGGACGGATGAGGCATGAGCGCGTCCCTCCTCAACAGCGGCGGGGCGGGCGTCGCGCACCGGTCACCGGTTCACTCGTTCACCGATTGATCCATGCTGAGCGCAGACGCCCTGAAACGTATCGATGGCGAGATCGCCAAGTACCCGCTCGCGCACAGGCAGTCGGCCGTGATGGCGGCGCTCACGGTCGCGCAGGACGAGAAAGGCTGGCTTTCGACCGAAGTCATGGACTTCGTCGCCGCCTATCTCGGGATGCCTCCGATCGCCGTGTACGAAGTGGCGACGTTCTACGAGATGTACGACACCGAGCCGACCGGCAAATACAAGATCACCCTCTGTACCAATCTGCCGTGCGCGCTCTCCGGCGCCGCGGTAGCGGCAGCGCACCTCAAGCGGAAGCTGGGCATCGACTTCGGCGAGACGACACCGGACACGCTGTTTACGCTCAAGCAAGGCGAATGCTTCGGTGCCTGCGGCGACGCGCCGGTGGTGCTGATCAACAACAAGCGCATGTGCAGCTGGATGCAACCCGACAAGCTCGACGGTCTGATTGCGGAGCTTTCGGCGGAGGGCAAGCGATGAACGCCCCGTCCGAGTTCCTCGACTACGGTCCCGAGGCGATCATCCTCGCTGGATTGACCGGCCGCAACTGGCGCCTCGACGACTATGTCGCGCGTGGCGGCTATGAGGCGCTGAAGAAGATACTCGCCGACAAGATTCCGCCGGTGGCGGTCATTGCCGAAGTAAAGAAATCAGCGTTGCGGGGGCGCGGCGGCGCGGGTTTCCCGACCGGCCTCAAGTGGAGCTTCATGCCGCAGCAATACACCGGTGACAAGTATCTGGTATGCAACTCCGATGAGGGTGAGCCGGGAACGTTCAAAGATCGCGACATCATGCGTTACAACCCGCACCTGCTCTTCGAAGGCATGGCCATCGCCGCTTATGCGATGGGGTGCAAGCGCGGCTACAATTACGTTCACGGTGAGATTTGGGATACGTACGAACGCTGCGAGGAGGCGCTGGAAGAGGCTTACCGAGCCGGCCTGTTCGGCGACAACATTCTCGGCAGCGGCTTCAGCTTTCATCTGTATAACAACCACGGTTATGGGGCGTACATTTGCGGCGAGGAAACCGCGTTGCTGGAGTCGCTCGAAGGCAAGAAGGGATTCCCGCGGTTCAAGCCCCCGTTTCCCGCAAGCTTCGGACTCTATGGCAAGCCGACGACAATCAACAACACGGAGACCTTCGCGGCCGTGCCGTGGATCATCCAAAACGGCGGCGAGGCATTCCTGAATCTCGGTCGCCCGAACAACGGCGGAACCAAGATCTTTTCGGTGTCGGGCGACGTCGAGCGTCCGGGCAATTTCGAAGTGCGGCTCGGCACGCCGTTCGCGAAGCTGCTCGAGATGGCGGGCGGCATGCGCGGCGGGCGCAAGCTCAAGGCGTGCATCCCGGGCGGGTCGTCGATGCCGGTGCTCCCCGGCGAGATCATGATGGCAACCGACATGGATTACGACTCGATCGCCAAGGCGGGATCGATGCTGGGCTCTGGCGCCGTCATCATCATGGACGATACGCGCTGCATGGTGCGCTCGCTGCTGCGGCTGTCGTACTTCTACTTCGAGGAGTCCTGCGGGCAGTGCACGCCGTGCCGCGAAGGGACGGGGTGGCTCTGGCGGATGGTCAACCGGATCGAGCACGGCGAGGGCCGGAACGAGGACCTCGATCTCCTGCTTTCAGTGTCCGACAACATCGCCGGTCGCACCATATGCGCGCTGGGCGACGCCGCGGCGCTGCCGGTGAAGAGCTTCATCAAGCACTTCCGCGACGAGTTCCTGTATCACATCGAGCACAAGCGTTGCCCGGTGCCGGATTACGTCTGACGTCAACATGACGACGCTCAAACTCGAAGTCGACGGCAAGCCGGTCGAGGTGCGCGGCGGCAGCACCGTGATGGACGCCGCGCACAAGCTTGGGATCTACGTGCCGCACTTCTGCTGGCACAAGAAGCTCTCGATCGCGGCCAACTGCCGCATGTGCCTGGTGCAGGTCGAAAAGGCGCCCAAGCCGCTTCCGGCCTGCGCGACGCCGGCCACCGAAGGCATGAAGGTATGGACGCACTCCGACGCGGCCGTCGAAGCTCAGAAAGGCGTGATGGAGTTCCTGCTCATCAACCATCCGCTCGATTGCCCGATCTGCGACCAGGGCGGCGAGTGCCAGCTGCAGGATCTTGCCGTCGGCTATGGAGCGTCGAACTCGCGCTACCAGGAGCCCAAGCGCGTCGTGCTGAACAAGAACCTGGGTCCCCTGATCTCGACCGACATGACGCGCTGCATCCATTGCACGCGCTGCGTTCGCTTCGGGCAGGAAATCGCCGGCGTCATGGAGCTCGGCATGATCGGTCGCGGCGAGCACGCCGAGATCATTACTTTCGTCGGCAGGACCGTCGATTCCGAGCTTTCCGGGAACGTGATCGATCTGTGTCCCGTCGGCGCGCTGACCTCGAAACCGTTCCGCTATACGGCGCGGACCTGGGAGCTCGCGCGGCGCAAATCGGTGAGCCCGCACGACAGCCTGGGAAGCAACCTCGTCGTGCAGGCCAAGAACGATCGCGTCATGCGCGTCGTGCCGCTCGAGAACGACGCGATCAATGAGTGCTGGCTCTCCGACAAGGATCGCTTCTCCTACGAGGGCCTGAACTCCGAGGACCGGCTTATCCGGCCGATGGTCAAGCGCGACGGCCACTGGATGGAAACGGACTGGCAGACAGCGCTCGAGCACGTCGTGCGGGAGCTCAAACACGTCCGTGAACAGCATGGCGCCGCAGCCATCGGCGCGCTGGTATCGCCGCATTCGACACTGGAGGAGATGCACCTCGCGCAGAAGCTCGTGCGCGGCCTGGGCAGCGAGAACATCGACTTTCGCCTGCGGCAGTCCGACTTCAGCACCGACGACAAGCGCGAAGGTGCAACCTGGCTCGGCATGTCGATCGCCGAGTTCGCCGCGCTCGACCGCGTGCTCGTCGTCGGCAGCTTCCTGCGCAAGGACCATCCGCTCCTCACGCAGCGGCTGCGCCAGGCGGCGAAAAAAGGCGCCAGGATCGCGCTGGTCCATACCGCCGACGACGAGCTGCTGCTCCCACTCGCGCACAAGGCGATCGTCGCGCCGTCGGCGCTGCCGCGCATGCTGGCGGAAATCGTCGTCGCCGCGGCGACCGCCGTCGGCGAGACGGTCCCGGCGGCGATAGCTGGCATCGAGGCCTCGCCGCTCGCGAAGGAGATCGCCGCCACGCTCGCCGGCGGCGAGCGCAGGGGCGTGTTCCTCGGCAGCTTCGCCGAATGGCATCCGCACGCGGCACAGCTGCACGCGTTGGCGAGAGCGATCGCCGAGCTGACGGGCGCTTCGCTCGGTTTTCTCACCGAGGCCGCGAATTCGATCGGCGGCACCGTTGCCGGCGCGTTTCCGCGCAAGTCCGGGCTCCATGCCACGGCGATGCTCGCCAAACCCCGGAAGGCGTACCTGTTGCTGCATGTCGACCCGGAGCTCGATACCGCTGATCCGGCGGCGACGTGCGCCGCGCTGGCCGCCGCCGATCTGGTCGTGGCGCTGTCGCCGTTCAAGTCGGGCGCGTTCGAGCACGCCGACGTCCTGCTTCCGGTGGCGCCGTTCACCGAGACGGCGGGCACGTTCATCAACTGCGAAGGCCGCGCGCAGGCGTTCAGCGGCGTGGTGCCGCCGCTCGGCCAGACGCGGCCCGCATGGAAAGTGCTGCGCGTGCTGGGCACGTTGCTGTCCATTCCCGGCCTCGAGTACGAAAGCATCGACGCCATCCGGGCCGACTTGCCGCAGGCCGACGAGATCGGCAACTGGCTGTCGAATGCGACGCCAACGCCGCTCGAAGCTCCGGGTGGGCCGGCCGGCGCAAACGGCCTCGAGCGCATCGCCGACGTCCCCATATACGCCGCCGATCCGTTGGTGCGGCGCGCGGCGTCGCTGCAAAAGACCCGCGATGCGAAGCCGCCGGCCGCCCGCATGAACGCCGCGATGCTCTCGCGCCTCAAGCTCGCCGACGGCGCCGCCGTCAGTGTGCGGCAAGGCGGAGGCGAAGCGATGCTGACCGTCGCGCTTGACGCCGGCGTCCCGGAAGGCTGCGTGCGCATCGCCGCGGCGCATCCAGCGACCCGCAGGCTCGGCCCCATGTTCGGTTCGGTCGCGGTGGAAGGCGTGTGATGGACGCGATGCAAAGCGCCCTCGGGCCGACCTGGTGGCCTCTGCTGTGGACGGTGGCCAAGATCGTTGCCATCGCGTTCCCGCTCATCATCGCCGTCGCGTATCTGACGCTCGCCGAGCGCAAGGTGATCGGCTGGATGCAGGTACGCATCGGTCCGAACCGCGTCGGGCCGCTGGGCCTGCTGCAACCGTTCGCCGACGTGTTCAAGCTGATCTTCAAGGAGATCATCGTACCGACCGGCGCGAACCGGTACCTCTTCTTCATCGCGCCGATCCTGTCGATCGGCCCCGCGCTCGCCGCGTGGGCGGTGATCCCGTTCGCCGACGGGTTGGTGCTGTCTGACATCAACGCCGGCCTCCTGTACGTTCTCGCGCTGACCTCGATGGGCGTCTACGGCGTGATCCTCGCCGGCTGGGCGTCGAATTCGAAATACGCGTTCCTCGGCGCGCTGCGCTCGGCGGCGCAGATCGTGGCCTATGAAATCGCGATGGGATTCGCGCTCGTCGGCGTGCTGATGGTGGCGTCGAGCCTGAACTTGAGCGAGATCGTGCGCGGACAGGAGGGCGGCGCGGCGCACTGGTACATCTGGCCGCTGCTGCCGTTGTTCGTCGTGTATCTCGTCTCCGGCATCGCCGAGACCAACCGCCATCCGTTCGACGTCGCCGAGGGCGAGTCGGAAATCGTCGCGGGCTTTCACGTGGAGTATTCGGGCGTGGCGTTTGCGGTGTTCTTCCTCGCCGAATACATGAACATGATCCTGATCGCGGCGCTCTGCTCGATCATGTTCTTCGGCGGCTGGTTGTCGCCGTGGCCGCTGCTCAACGACGCCGAGATCCTGGGGATGCATCCCTTCGGCGACGGGATCGGCTGGCTGTTCGTGAAGGTTTGCGCCGTGTTGTTCATATTCGTGTGGATCCGGGCGACGTTCCCGCGCTACCGCTACGACCAGATCATGCGGCTGGGATGGAAGGTGTTCATTCCAGTGACGCTGGTATGGATCATCTTTCTCGGGGCGATGATGCAGACGCGCTGGGCATATCTGTTCCATTAGCCTCTCGGAAACCGACCATGATCCAGCGCATCAAGGATTTCTTCAACGCGTTCCTGCTGCTCGAGCTCGGCAGGGGGCTGTGGCTTACCGTGCGGCGCATGTACACGCCGAAGGTGACCGTACAGTACCCGGAGGAAAAGACGCCGATGAGCCCGCGCTTCAGGGGGCTGCACGCGCTGCGCCGCTATCCCAACGGCGAAGAGCGCTGCATCGCCTGCAAGCTGTGCGAGGCGGTATGTCCGGCGCTCGCGATCACCATCGAGTCCGAAGAGCGCGCCGACGGCACGCGGCGCACGACGCGGTACGACATCGATCTGACCAAGTGCATCTTCTGCGGCTTCTGCGAGGAGAGCTGTCCTGTCGATTCAATCGTCGAGACGCGGATCCTCGAATATCACGGCGAGAAGCGCGGCGATCTGATTTATACCAAGGAGATGCTGCTCGCCGTGGGCGACCGTTACGAAGCGCAGATCGCCGCTGACCGCGCCGAGGACGCGAAGTATCGATGAGCTTTCAGACGTTTATCTTCTACGCTTTTGCGGCGATCCTCGTCTTCGCGGGGTTGCGCGTGATCACGACGCGCAATCCCGTGCACGCGGCGCTGTGGCTTGTGCTCTCGTTCTTCAGCGCCGCGGGCGTGTGGCTGCTGCTGCAGGCCGAATTCCTGGCGATCGCGCTGGTGCTGGTCTATGTCGGCGCGGTGATGGTGCTGTTCCTGTTCGTGGTGATGATGCTCGACGTCAATTTCGACAAGCTGCGGGAGCGGTTCAAGAGCTATATTCCGGTCGCGGCGACGGTCGGCATTCTCGTTCTGGTCGAAATGACGCTGGTGCTTGTCGGCGGCTACCTGGGAGGCGAGCGCACCGTGGCCCCCCCCGCGTCCGCCGCCGGCTACAGCAATACCAAGACGCTCGGCCTGCAGATTTACACGGACTACGCGTATCCGTTCGAGATCGCCGCCATGATTCTGCTCGTGGCGATTATCGCGGCGATCGCGCTTACGCATCGCCGGCGCCGCGAAACGAAACATCAGAGTCCGGCCGAACAGGTGCGAGTGCGCCGGGACGACCGCCTGCGCATCCTGAACATCCCCGCCGAAAAGCGGGAACCGTAAAGGCAAGTGGAACAAGCCCACGAAGCTTGAACGGCCGCCAATCGCGGCCGCCTGGGGGCAGGGAGGATCGAGTTGTCATTGCTGTCGCAGCCGACGCTGTCGCATTACCTGATCCTCGGGGCGATCCTGTTTGCGATCAGCGTGATCGGCATTTTCCTCAACCGGCGCAACGTCCTCATCATGCTGATGGCGATCGAGCTCATGCTGCTCGCCGTCAACGTCAACTTCATCGCGTTCTCGCGCTTCCTCGGCGACACCGCCGGCCAGGTGTTCGTGTTCTTCATCCTGACGGTCGCCGCCGCCGAATCGGCGATCGGGCTGGCGATCCTGGTCCTGCTGTTCCGCAACATCGGCTCGATCGACATCGAGGAAATGGGACGGCTCAAGGGGTAAGCGGATGACCATGCAGCAGCTCTACCTGCTTGTCCCCCTCGCGCCGCTGTTTGGCGCGATCGTCGTTGGCCTCTGGGGCCCGAAGCTCGGCCGCGCGGCCTCGCACTGGATCTGCATCCTCGGTGTGGCCGTGTCCATGGTCGCCTCGGTCTACATCCTGCGCGATGTTCAGGCGGGCAACACCTTCAATGGCGACGTCTATATCTGGATGACGTCCGGCGATCTCAGATTCGCGCTCGGCTTCCTGATCGATCCGCTGACCGCGCTGATGATCACCGTCGTCAGCTTCGTGTCGCTGATGGTGCACATCTACACCATCGGCTACATGGCCGACGACCCTGGCTACACGCGCTTCTTCTCGTACATCTCGCTGTTCACCTTCAGCATGCTGATGCTGGTGATGGCGAACAATTTCCTGCAGCTCTTCTTCGGCTGGGAGGCAGTGGGACTGGTGTCGTACCTGCTGATCGGCTTCTGGTATACGCGGCCGACGGCGATCTACGCAAGCCTCAAAGCCTTCCTCGCCAATCGCGTTGGCGACTTCGGCTTCGTGCTGGGAATCGGGCTCATTGTCGCGTACTTCGGCTCGCTCGACTACGCGACCGTGTTCAACGGCGCGCCCGCGCTCGCGGGGACGACCCTGGACGTCGGCCTGTCGCAATGGTCGGTGCTGACCGCGATCTGCATCGGGCTGTTCGTGGGTGCGATGGGCAAGTCGGCGCAGGTGCCACTCCACGTCTGGCTTCCCGACTCGATGGAAGGCCCGACGCCGATCTCCGCGCTGATCCACGCCGCGACGATGGTCACCGCCGGCATCTTCATGGTCGCACGCATGAGTCCGCTGTTCGAGCTCTCAGAAACGGCGCTTGCCTTCGTCACGATAATCGGCGCGACGACCGCGCTGTTCATGGCGCTGCTCGGCGTAGTGCAGAACGACATCAAGCGCGTCATCGCCTACTCCACGCTCTCGCAGTTGGGGTACATGACTGTCGCGCTCGGCGTCTCGGCGTATTCGGCGGCGATCTTTCACCTGATGACGCACGCGTTCTTCAAGGCGCTGCTCTTCCTGGCCGCGGGCTCGGTCATCATCGCGCTGCACCACGAGCAGGACCTGCGGAAGATGGGGGGCTTGCGCAAGTACATGCCGATCACGTACTGGACCGCGCTGGTCGGTTCGGTGGCGCTTGCGGGGATTCCGCCTTTCGCCGGCTTTTTCTCCAAGGACGCGATCATCGAAGCGGTGCAGCTCTCGACGGTCGGGGGGCACCGATACGCCGAGTTCGCGGTGACCATCGGCGTGTTCATTACGGCCTTCTACACTTTCCGGATGCTGTTCCTGGCGTTTCACGGCGAGGAGCGCTTCCGTCACACCGATGCTCACGCCGCCGATTCGCTGCTCGAGCGCGGACACGACGAGACGCACGGCCACGGCGGTGATCCGCGCGAGAGTCCCTGGGTGGTGACGGTGCCGCTGGTGCTGCTGGCGATTCCGTCGATCTACTCGGGGTGGGCGTACATCGACGCGGTGCTGTTCGGCAATTTCTTCGGCCAGTCGATCATGATCGCGCAGCAGCATACGGCGCTCGCCACGATGACCGAGGAATGGCACGGGCCGTGGGCCTTCGTCCTGCACGGCGTGACGACGTTGCCGTTCTGGCTTGCGGTGGCAGGTGTCGCCGCCGCCTGGCTGCTCTACATCAAGCGCAGCGATCTGCCGGCGAAGATCCGTGAGCGGGCAGGCGTGCTGTACGAGCTGCTTGTCAACAACTACTACATCGATCGCTTCAACGACTGGTTCTTCGCCGGCGGCTTCCGTCGCCTGGGCACGCTGTTCTCCAACGTCGGCGACCGCTCGATCATCGACGGCTTCTTCGTCAACGGCAGCGCGCGGCTCGTCGGCGCGACGTCCGCGGTCTTGCGCCAGATCCAGTCGGGGTTCATCTATCAGTACGCCTTCGCCATGGTCCTGGGGATCGTGGTCTTCCTGTTCTGGTGGCTGACACTGAGAGTGGTCTGATGCTGCCCTACCTCAGCCTGGCGATCTGGGTGCCGATCGTCGCCGGTCTTCTCGTGCTCGCGGTCAACCGCGACCGCGACGCGCCGGCAGCGCGCTGGTTGGCGCTCGTCGGCGCTGTCGCCGGATTCGCGGTGACGATCCCGCTCTACACGCAATTCACGCTCGGCACCGCCGAGATGCAGTTCGTCGAGACGGTCGAATGGATTCCGCGCTTCAGCGTCAATTATCTCCTCGGCGTCGACGGGATATCGGTCCTCTTCATCCTGCTCAATAGCTTCATCACCGTGCTCGCCGTCTGGGCCGGCTGGGAAGTGATCGAGACGCGGGTCGCGCAGTACATGGCGGCGTTCCTGATCATGTCGGGGCTCATCAACGGTGTGTTCGCGGCGCTCGACGCGGTGCTGTTCTATGTCTTCTTCGAAGCGCAGTTGATCCCGATGTACCTGATCATCGGCGTCTGGGGCGGACCCAACCGCATCTACGCGGCGCTCAAGTTCTTCCTGTACACATTCCTGGGCTCGGTGCTGATGCTGGTCGCACTGATCTATCTGTACACGGTGAGCGGCAGCTTCTCGATCCTCGAGTGGTATCAGCTGCCGCTGTCGCTCAAGACGCAGGTATGGCTGTTCGCCGCCTTCTTTATCGCGTTCGCGGTCAAGGTGCCGATGTGGCCGGTGCACACGTGGCTGCCCGACGCGCACGTCGAAGCGCCAACCGGCGGCTCGGTCGTCCTCGCTGCCATCACGCTTAAGGTCGGAGCGTACGGCTTCGTTCGCTTCATCCTGCCGATCCTGCCCGATGCGAGTCATTACCTTGCCGGCTTTGTCATCACGCTGTCGCTGATCGCGGTGGTCTACATCGGCTTCGTCGCGCTGGTGCAACCGGACATGAAAAAGCTGATTGCGTACTCGTCGATCTCGCACATGGGCTTCGTGACCCTGGGCTTCTTCCTGTTCAGCCAACTCGGCATCGAAGGCGGTCTGATACAGATGATCTCGCACGGCTTTGTGTCCGCCGCGCTGTTCCTGTGCGTCGGCGTGCTCTACGACCGCATGCACAGCCGGCTGATCGGTGATTACGGTGGCGTGGTGAACACGATGCCCAAGTTCGCAGCCTTCGCCATGCTGTTCGCGATGGCCAACGCCGCATTGCCGGGCACGAGCGGTTTCGTCGGCGAATTCCTCGTCATCCTCGCGGCAATCAAAGTCAACTTCTGGCTCGGCTTCCTCGCCGCGACGATCATGATTCTGGGTGCAGCGTATACGTTATGGATGTACAAGCGAGTCTGGTTCGGCGACGTCGCCAACGCCCGGGTGGCCGCGCTGAAGGACGTGTCGAGACGGGAATTCTGGCTGCTGGCGACGCTGGCCGCCGCGATCCTCGCCTTCGGCATCTATCCGAAGCCCTTTACCGACGTGATGCACGCCTCCGTGGCGGACCTGCTGACACACGTCGCCAAGAGCAAGCAGTGAAGGCTCGATGACGGCCATGAACATCGCGTTCAACTTCGCCGCCGGGTTGCCGGAAATCGTGCTGGC
>Ga0184638_1000268_pt1 | contig 13958 bp, 11 predicted proteins | sample PLM31_50_b2_FD_133141 | JGI IMG/M metagenome (GOLD analysis project Ga0184638, IMG submission 133141) | Groundwater sediment microbial communities from an aquifer in East River, Colorado, USA - PLM3-1_50_b2 | ecosystem: Environmental > Terrestrial > Soil > Riparian zone | place: USA: East River... | reverse complement strand
TCGCCGGCGTGCTCGGCACGGTCGTCTCGTTCACGCTCGTGGGGCTCATCAGCCTGGCGGGCAAGCGCGGCGGCGCGCCGACGCTCACCCTGTCGCGGGCGCCGTTCGGGGTGGTCGGCAACGCGCTCCCGACGGTCGTCAGCTACCTGGCGCTGGTCGGCTGGGAGACGATCCTGGTCGCCCTGGCGAGCCTGGCCGCCCAGGCGATCCTCGACCGGCTGGGCATCGGTGGCGGCAAGGTGAGCCTCGCGATCGCGTTCGCGATCGTCGCCCCGGCCACCGTCGCGATCGGCCTGCTCGGCCACGCCACCATCGTCAAGCTCATGACGTGGTTCACCTGGGCCTTCGGGGCGATGACGGTGGTCTTCTTCGCCCTCCAGCTCGGCGAGGTCAACTGGGACAGGGTCACCGCCCTGCCGGGCGGCACCTTCATGGCCGGCTTCGTCGGCGGGATGTCGGTGGTGGCGGCGGGCCTGGGGATCGGGTGGATCAACGCCGCCGCCGACTACAGCCGCTACCTGCCCCACCGGTCGAGCTCCGGGGGCATCGTCGGCTGGACGGTGCTTGGCGCCAGCCTCGCGCCCGTGCTGCTGATCGCGTTCGGGATCCTGCTGGCCGCCGGCAACGACCAGCTCGCCGGCTCGTCGAACCTGCTGGGCGCCCTGGCCGAGCCGCTCCCGACCTGGTTCCTGGTGCCGTACCTGCTGACCGCCGTCGGCGGCCTGCTGGCCGGCGCGGTGATCGACATGTACTCCTCCGGGCTGAACCTGCTCACGCTGGGCGTGCGCCTGCCCCGCTACCAGTCGATCCTGATCGACGGCGCCATCATGCTCGTCGGCAACATCTACCTGCTGTTCTTCGCCCAGGACTTCGTCGGGCCGTTCCAGGGCTTCCTGATCACCCTGGGGGTGCCGCTGGCCGCCTGGGGCGCCATCTTCCTGGTCGACCTGGCGATGTACCGGTGGCGGCAGGGCTACGACGAGCCCGCGCTCTACGACCCGGCGGGCCGCTACGGCGCGGCCAACCCGGCGGCCCTGGTCGCCTGGCTGGTCGCCGTGGTGGTCGGGCTGGGCCTGGTCACCTCGTTCGCCGCGATCTTCAGTTGGACCGGGTATCTGCTGGGCCCGTTCGGCGGCAAGCAGGGCGCCGTCGGCGCCAGCAGCATCGGCATCTGGATCGCCTTCGCCCTGGCCGCGGTCCTCTACGCGGTGCTGTCGCCGTTCGTCGCCCGCCGCTCCGCCAGCGCTCCTCTCCCCGCCGGACCGAGCTAGCCGCCCGTGGCGGCGGCGGGTCCGGGGCGTCGTGCGCTACGAAGCCACCGTCCACATCACCGCGATCAACATCTGGCTCCGATCGGTGGTGGCTTCCGGTCGGACCCGTCCAATAGCCTCGAGTCGTGACCGTCCACGAGCTCTCCCGGCTCGACGCGCGCCGCATTGCCGTGCGGGCGCAGCTCTTGGATCGCCCTCGGCCGGCCGAGCTGCTTGACGTGGTGCGCCAGCTGAGTCTGCTCCAGGTCGATCCGACCGCCGCGATCGCGCCGAGTGCCGATCTCGTGGCCTGGAGCCGCCTTGGGTCGTCGTACTCGCCAGCCGAGCTGGACACCGCACTTGCGGACCGGACGCTGCTCGAACTGCGGGCGATGATCCGGCCCAGCGAAGACCTGGCGCTCTACCGCGCGGACATGGCCGACTGGGAGTGGGCCGAGCGCGGAGAGCTGCCCGGCTGGCGGGCGTCCCAACGCGACTGGGTACGGGCCAACGACGGGTGTCGTCTGGACCTCCTCGATCGGCTTGGCTCCTCGGGGCCGCTGCCGTCGCGCGATCTTCCGGACACCTGCAAGGTGCCGTGGCGGTCGACCGGGTGGACCAACAACCGCAACGTCACGCAACTGCTGGAGTTCATGGTGCTGCGAGGCGAGGTCGCGATCGCTGGACGCCGGGGCGGCGACCGGCTGTGGGACCTGGCGACCCGGGTCTACCCCGATGACCCGGTGGTCCCCAGGGATGAGGCGCTGCGCATCCGCAACGAGCGGCGGCTGCGGGCTCTGGGCATCGCGCGCGCCCGGGGACCGGAATGTCCGGTCGAGCCGATGGATGTGGGCGAGGCGGGCGAGCCGGCCGTGGTGGAGGGTGTCAAGGGCACGTGGCGAGTCGATTCTTCCTTCTTGGGCCAACCGTTCTGGGGGCGTGCGGCGCTGTTGTCCCCCTTCGACCGGCTGATACACGACCGCAAGCGCACCGTCGAGCTCTTTGAGTTCGACTACCAGCTGGAGATGTACAAGCCCGCTGCCAAGCGCCGTTGGGGGTACTTCGCGCTACCGATCCTGTACGGCGACCGGCTGGTGGGGAAGCTCGACGCCACCACCGACCGCAACGCCGGGGTGCTGCGGGTCGACGCGATCCACCAGGAGGTGCCCTTCGACAGGACCATGACCGCCGCAGTGGATGGCGAGATCAAGGACCTGGCTCACTGGCTCGAACTGGACCTCACGCTGCCCGGTTGAATGAGTACCTGAACGGCCTAGCCGCCCGCGGCGGCGGCGGTCGTGGCTGTCGTCGGGGGATGGTGCTGGTGGTGGTCGTTGTCGGGGGCGGTGGGGCCGCGGCCACCACGTCCAGCCATGGATCGAGACCGCCGCCGCGGAGCTCCGGTCAGCCACCGCCAAGCGACTCGCCGAATCGTTCCAGCGTGCCCAGCCCGACCAATGGTGGAAGGCGTTCGCGGACCGCTGAGCGCGAGCGCGCCGCTTGTGTCCCGCGAGGGCGCGGGTAGCCTCAGCCCAGGTCAGAGGCCTAAGTCTCGGGACGTGGCGCAGCTTGGTCAGCGCACCTGCTTTGGGAGCAGCCCGAAGAATGCGCGGTGCGAAGCGGCGTTTCCGCAGGATCGCCGCGACCGTTAATCACCGAATCAGGTGGTGTCTCGACCCAGCCGGAACCGGTTCTAGTCCGTGACGACGTTCTGACCGTTGACGGCGCAGACCGCTAAGACGATTACGTCAGCTCCTGGCGTACCGTCTACGCCAGCCACGTGCCACCCAAGTGGCTCTTCATCACTGCCTATGAAAGCATAACTGTTACGAATTACCGTTGGATCACGGCCAGCAAAGACCGGTCCTACCCGCAGAACCCAGCCTCCAGAAAGAGCAGAGGCAGAGTAGTCGATTGGCTCACCAAACGTACGGCGACACTCAACGACTTCATTGAAAGCGCCATCTGGATTGATCGTAACCCGCTCTGCTGATACGTAGGTAACGAGACCTGATCCACCCGGGGGACCAGCCGGACCCATCAGACCTGCTGGACCTTGAGGACCGGTTGGACCAGCAGGACCCTCAGGACCCTCAGGACCCTGGGCACCAGTAGGGCCCTGAGGGCCAATCTGGTTCCAAGCTAGCGGAGCCTCATCCTTTGTACAGGTCTAGCCAGCATCAGTGTCGATGACCCTGAGTTCACCAGATTTGATGTCCCGACAGCCATGGATCACGGCGGCGGCATCCGGGATGGAGGCTGCCGCCATGGCGGTTCCGGCCAATACGAGCCCCACCACGACACCAACAGCAGCAAAACCCCTCATCCTTACCTCCTTCCTGAGAAGCCTCTTCATGTGAGTAACCGTGCGGATGCGGTCAATCGTTACGACACGCCTTGGGGCACTGGCTTGCAGCAGTGCCCGGGAGCGGGTGCCGTACTCGAATGCGGAACCTGCTAGTTAGAAGGTGTGTGCCGATCGTCTGGCGCGGTCTGGCGACTACTGTTCTCACACGTCATGTCGGGTGTCGAGTTCGACCAGTCGCCAGCGGTTCGGTCTGGTTACGGCCGGTGGAATGACTATGAGAATGACCAGCCTGCCTGTGACGCAATGACCGAACCGCCCCAGGCCGCGCGGACCAACCCACATCGGCGGTCGGCGGCGTGGTTCGCGCTGGCCTCTGTTCAGTCGGGCCCGCAGGAGACCAGCGCCAACCCCCAAGCGGAGATGGTGGACGGATCCGGCACGAGGTGGTCCTTGCCACGAGCCGTCCACAGGTACGGGCCGGCGGGCGGGCCCGACGGATTGGCGGGAACGCTCGCGGTGAGCAGGCTTCCCGCTCCCCGCCAATGGGTCTCTGCGCCCCCGCCGATCAGCGCCGGGCCATCCTCGGCCCCGCAGTCCGCCCCCGGATGCGGCACGACTGGATGGGAGTCCCCGTGGAAGCGCACCACCGTCAGGCCCCTGGAAGCCAGGAAGCTCCTAGTCACGCCGATGGCGAAGGCCGTGACCGTGGAAGGGCTCGGATACACGTGATCCTTGGCGGCCGCATACCAACCCTGCCCGACGGCCGGACGGGACGCCCACAGCAGGCTGCCGGGACCCTCTGTTCGTTCCCAGTTCGCCCTGGCCCCTCCGCCGACCAGCACGAAGCCGGGAGGAAGCATCGCCGTGGCATCGGGGTGGTTGACCGGTGACGGCGTCGTAGCGTTGACGATGACGTACTCCGACGGCGGGATCGACGCCGCGAAGCATGCGACGCCGATGGTGGCAGGGCTGGACAGACCATGGTCCTTGGACCGCGCCTCCCAGTCCACGCTGCTTGCCGGGAACATGGCGGTGAGCAGGCTGCCAGGCCCGTTCCCGTAGTCCACGGCGGCACCGCCCCCAAGGATGGGGAGGCCGGTGGTGATGTTCATCGTGATGGCCGGGTGCGGAGCGGGCGTGGCGGTCTTGTCTTCGTGCAGCTCGATCGTCAGGCCGTGGAAAGTGTAGGACGCCGTCAGGGCCATTGCGCAGCTCCCCTCGCCGGATTCGCCGCTCGCAGTTCCACCTCAAGGTGGCAGCTCGGCCCGCCCCTCGCTGTGCTCCGAGTCACCGACCATCGGTGCCGTTCATCACGCGACGGACCGCGACCCGTCCGACCTATGGGCGCCGAAGGCAGCGCGACCGAAGGCACGCCAAGAGTGCGGCCAGCGCCGCAGCATTGCCCCAGGGGCATGCGAAGGGCACCCGATACGAGACGAAGGCGCGCAGTGAAGGACACGGAAGTGGCCCCATCCTTACCATGGGTCGGAGGCCAAGCGCTGTGCTATCCGGCGTTCTCGCAGCTCGTGCAGCTCCGTTGAGGGTGCAGTAATGTGCTGAGCTGCGGCCGGGGCGCGCCAGGGCACGGCTGCCGGGCGACGACCTCCGACTTCTGGAGGCGCATCGCCAGCCTCCGTTGCCTGTGCCAGAATGCGCCGTTCGAGTGGTGATGTTGGGCGTCGTCGGATGACGCGATGGGGGTGGCCGTCATGAGCAGGCAGTCGGCCGCGTTCATGAGTTACGTCCGCTTTGTCGACCAGCACGAAGGCGGCAAGCTCACCCAGTTCCGCGAACGCCTCAGCGCTGAGGTCCAGGTGCAGACCGGCGAGGAGTTCTTGATCTTCCAGGACCGCAACGACATCGCCTGGGGGCAGAACTGGCAGGCTCGCATCGACGAGGCCCTGGAAGCGGTGACCCTGCTCATCCCGATCATCACCCCTGGCTTCTTCCGCAGCCAACCCTGCCGGGATGAGGTCACCCGGTTCCTGGAGCGCGAGCGGCAGCTCGACCGGGAGGACCTGATCCTGCCCGTCTACTACGTCAGCACCCCGGAGCTGGATGACCCCGCGCGGCTGGAAGCTGACGACCTGGCGAGCGTGCTGGCGGCCCGGCAGTACGCCGACTGGCGGGAGCTGCGCTTCGAGCCGTTCACCTCTCCGGTCGTCGGCAAGGCGCTGGCGCAGCTGGCCAGCAGGATGCGCGACACTTTCTGGCGCCTGCCCCCCGCCCGACCATCTGGGCCTGGCGGGTCCCGACGAGCCGCGACCCAGGCGGCTGGGTCAGAGGCCACCGCGACCGAGCAGGTGGCCACGGTGCGGCCGGTGGCCAAGACCGAGCCGCCGACCCACGTCGTAGACGCCTTCCCCCAGCGGGGCGAGTACACCACCATCGGCGCGGCGATTGCGGCGGCTCGGCCGGGTGACCGGATTCTGGTGCGGCCGGGGCTGTACCAGGAGGGGCTAGTGGTGGACAAGCCGTTGGAGATCCTGGGGGACGGCCCAGTCCAAGACATCGAGGTCCAGGCCCGCGACGCCGCTGCGCTGGTGTTCCGGGCCAGCATCGGCCGGGTTGCCAACCTGACCCTTCGCCAGGCTGGCGGCGAGGGCCAATGGTACGGCGTGGACATCACTCAGGGTCGGCTGGAGCTGGAAGGCTGCGACATCGCCAGCCAAAGCTTCTCGTGTGTCGCGATCCACAGCGGCGCCGACCCGCGCCTGCGCCGCAACCGCATCCACGGAAGTAAGCACAGCGGCGTCTTGGTCCACGACAGCGGCCTTGGGACGTTGGAGGACAACGACCTCACCGGCAACGGACTCCACGGCGTGGAGATCAGGACCGGCGGCAACCCCACCCTGCGCCGAAACCAGCTCCACGACAACACGCAGAACGGCGTCCTCGTCTCAGACAACGGCCTTGGGACGCTGGAAGACAACGACCTCACCGGCAACGGACTCCACGGCGTGGAGATCAGGACCGGCAGCAACCCCACCCTGCGCCACAACCAGCTCCACGACAACACGCAGAACGGCGTCCTCGTCTCAGACAACGGCCAGGGGACGTTGGAGGACAACGACATCACCGGCAACGGATTCAACGGCGTGGAGATCAGGACCGGCAGCAACCCCACCCTGCGCCGAAACCAGCTCCACGACAACACGCAGGACGGCGTCCTCGTCTCAGACAACAGCGTGGGGACGTTGGAGGACAACGACATCACCGGCAACGGATTCAACGGCGTGGAGATCAGGACCGGTGGCAACCCCACCCTGCGCCGAAACCAGCTCCACGACAACACGCAGGACGGCGTCTTGGTCCACGACAGCGGCCTTGGGACGCTGGAGGACAACGACATCACCGGCAACGGGTTCCACGGCGTGGAGATCAGGACCGGTGGCAACCCCACCCTGCGCCGAAACCAGCTCCACGACAACACGCAGAACGGCGTCCTCGTCTCAGACAACGGCCTTGGGACGCTGGAAGACAACGACATCACCGCAAACGGCTTCCGCGGCGTGGCGATCACTACTGGCGGCAACCCCACTGTGCGCGGCAACCGCATCAACCGCAACAACCACCAAGCCGTTTGGATACAGAAGCGCGGCCGTGGCGTGATTGAGGACAACGACCTCACGGGCAACAAGCAAGGTCCCTGGAATATCGCCATGGACTCCGAGCCGAACGTGGTGCGCAGCAGCAACCGCGAGTGAAGCGGTGCGACCCATCACGTGGCAGGCCCGTAGCCATCGAAGCGGCGATCAGGCCCGCGACCCGGGCGGCGGCCCGTGACTCCGGGCGATTGCATGCCAGCTTGCTGCGCCCGGCCCCGGTCGTGCCGTGCCACCCTGCGTGGCAACCAGGCCAGGCTGAGCTTGCCGCCGCAGGCGGCGCGGGCCGAAGGTCCGCCCAAAGGCGCGGCCGCGCCGATGGATCAATCGCGCGAAGCGCACCACTCGGCGCGGCCGCTCCATTCCCCCGAGGGGGGCCAGTCGGCCGCGGGGTGTGCGGCCGACTGGCCCCACGAGGGGCGCTACCTGCGGTGATCCACCGTCCGGCCGGCGTGGGGTACGCCGGTCGCATGCGTAGGGTCCAGCGTAGGGGGAGCCCGGCCCGAGCGAACGGGTGCGCCGGGTCGCCGGGCGGGCGAGTAGGGCTGCGGAGCTTGCCAGCGGAGCAGCACGCGCCGCCAGGCGCGTCCCTCCACCGACTGCGGTGTGGTCAGCCGGCGTGGTGCCAGGCAGGCCGTCAACGCGAACGGCTGCGCCGCTTGGACCTGCGCTGCCGGCGCAGGCCGCGAACAGCCGCCGCAGCGCCTCATCGGGAAGCACAGGGATGGGCTGCTCGGGGATGGCGGGCGGCTTCATCCTCGCCATCGGGTCGGCCGTGATCTCGCCTTCCTCCTCTAGCCAGGCGTAGAACACTTGAGCGAGCGGTAACGGTTGGCGGCGGTCGCCGGCTTCCAGCGGGCGAGCAGGTGGGCCAGGAACGCCTCGATGTGCGCCCGATCAGCCCGCGGCCAGCCCGATGCCGCGGCGGGCAGGAACGCCTCCAGGAGCCGGACGACTTCCAGGTAGGTCTCGACCGGGCGGTCGGACTTGTTCTCGGCCCGCTCGAAGGAGCGGGCTAGGTCCGGTAGCCTTAGGTCGACTGGTGGCACAGCAGCAAGCTAGTCAGGTGGTGTTGAAGCGCTGCGCGAGGCGCCTCGGGATCACCAGCAACAAGAAACCGCAGCTCAGCAGCGGTTTCGCGACGGGACGTGGCGCAGCTTGGTCAGCGCACCTGCTTTGGGAGCAGGGGGTCGCCGGTTCAAATCCGGCCGTCCCGACCCAGTTCCCGCAGCTCAGAGGGTCTAGCTTCTCCTAGGCGGTTCGCTTGCGCCGCCGTCGTGCCATCTGCGTGCCATTGCGGTCGGTGGTGTTGTCGTTGTCGGGAAGAGTGTCGGCGGCCCGGGCGAGCCGATCGAGCGCGGCGGCGATGGCCTTGTCGCGGTCCTTCATGACGTGCTGGTAGCGCAGCGCCGCCGCCGGGGACGAGTGTCCGATCCGCTCCATCAGCTCCCGGGTGGTCGCGCCGGTCGCCGCCGCGAACGTCGCCGCGGTGTGCCACAGGTCATGGAACCGCAGACCAGCTACCCCGGCGGCCGAGTGGCGGGTAGCCAGATGCGGCGGCGGAAGTTGCTGCGCCGCTGGTAGCCGCCGTCCGCGGCCGGGAACACCAGCCCGTCCGCGCTGGCTCCGGGGTGGCGGTCCAGGTGGTCTACCAGGGCGGCGACGGCAACCGTCGGTAGGGTCACGGTGCGGGCGCCGGCCTCGCTCTTGGGCGGTCCGACCATGAAGGTGCCGTTGACCTCGGCGATCTGCTCGGCGATCCGGACGGTGCCGTGCAGCAGGTCGACGTGGCGCACCCGCAGGCCGACCAGCTCGCCCCAGCGCAGTCCGCCGTAGGCGGCGACCAGGATCATCGCCCGGTAGCGTGCCGGTACCGCGTCGGCGAGCGCGCGGACCTGCTGGACAGTGGCGACCTGCATCTCGGGCGCGCGCTCGACCCCGGCGCCCTTGATGACGCAGGGGCTTGCCGGCAGGTAGCCGGCTTCCACCGCGGCGCCGAGGATGCGGCCGAGCAGCCGGTAGGCCTTGGCGATGGTGGTCGCGCTGACCTCACCGGCGTCGTGCAGCTCGGCCAGCCACGTCCGTACCGCCATCACGTCGATGCGCGCCAGCGGCAGCTCACCGAAGGTCGGCAGCAGGAACCGGCCGAGCAGGTAGCCGTAGAGGCTGCAGGTGGTGGGTCGCAGGTTGGTGGTGGTCTGCTGCCACCGCTCGACCCAGGCGCGGAAGGTGGTCTTGCCAAGCCGCGGGTTATTCCAGGCACCCCGGGTCAGGTCCGCCTCGACGGTCGCCAGGTAGCGGTTGGCGTCGGTCTTGGTGGCGAACGTGGCGGGGCCGGTGTGGGGTCGTCCTTGCAGGTCGTAGTAGCGGGCCTGCCACCGTCCCGAGGGTAATCGGCGCACCGAACCGAACGCTCGGCGCGGGTTACGTCCTGCCATTTCCGCCTCCTTTCATCGCATGGCAGGGCGTCGTTCCAGGACTCGACTAGATCATGGATCATTCACCCGACAATTCCGGACGTAGCTGTCGAGGTCGCGTTCGGTGATCCGCACGTGCCGGCCGAGCTTGAGGAACGGGATGCGCCGCTCGAAGACCAGCCGGCGTACGAACCGCGGGCTGGTGTTGAGCCGCTCGGCCGCCTCCTCCACGGTCAGCAGCCGGCCCAACTCCTTGTCGCTGGCACGCTCAGGCGGCACGGGTCCGCACCTCCTCCCAGGCGACGCGGCGGGCCTCGCGGGCGGCTTCGGCCATGGACCAGGCGAGCCAGGCATCGGCGTTGGTGCGATAGCCGCGGCCCGCGTACTGCCAGCTCGCCATGGCGAACATGCCGGCAGGTGGCAGCAGCCGGCCGTCCTGGTCCAGCGGCACGGCCGGGCCGTGCAGGCGGCGGGCGGCCCAGGCGCGGCGGGCGGCCCGCAGCGCCGCGAAGCTGGTCGAGTAGCGGCGGCTCTTGGTGATGGTGTGGCCCCCGAAGCCGAGCACGTACGCGCGGCGGCGCAGCCGAAGGCCTGCCAGGTCGGCCCGGCCACCGAGCAGCCAGCAGGCCTCCGCCAGCCGACGGACGTGGTCGGGCGCGTCCAGTTCCTCGAGCTGCCGCCGGTTGCGGATCGGCCGCTCCAGGCCAGCAGCCAGATGCTCGGTGGCCTTGGTGGCGTACTTGGCGACGTAGCCGGCCACCTTGACGGTTGAGAGCTCGGTGCCGGTGTCGGTGATGGGCCGCAGGTCGAGCTGCTCGCCCCAGCGCAGCGGCGGCCCGCCCAGCGGACAGGGCACGCCCACGTCGGTGGCGGCCTTACCGATCGCGGCGGCCAGCAGCTCCACGGTCGCCCAGGCGGGCAGCGGGCGGTCGGGGTCGGCGGCGTCCAGGCGGATGACGGCGTGGTAGTGGACCGCGCCGCGGCCCTGGTACTCGGCGACCTTCGCGTACGCCACCCGCACCTGCCCGCCGGCCTGCGCGGCAGTCAGGCCCGTCAGGCGGGCCAGCGCCCGGGACAGGTAGATGGTGGTGCGCCGCCACAGCTCGGGCGCCAGCGCGTTCCACACCACCGCCCGCTCGTAGTCATGGCAGTCGACGCACAGCGGCATGCCCAAGGCGGGGTCGCCGGGCAGGTGCCGGGCGCTGCACTGCCTGGGCTGGCCGTGCGGGCAATGCGCCTGGGTCCGGGTGGGCCGGCAGACCCGCACCCGGCCATGGCGGGTCCTGCAGGAGTGGACCGGGCCGAACGACGGCGCGGTGAACGTCACCAGCAGCCGCGGATGCCCGGCGACCGTTTCTGGAACGCCCTTGCCGCCAGCAAGGCCCGCCTTGACGAGCTGGTAGGCGTCGGCCCGGTAGACCTCCGCACACGGCGCACACTGCGCCGCCTTCCTGGTGCCGCACGCCTTCAGCAGCACCCCGTCCGGCTCGTCCTTGGTGTCCAGCACCGAGCGCAGCTCGCCGGTCTGTATGTCGGCATGCTCGACGGTGCCGGCCAGCCGCACCGGCTGCTGGCAGTAGCCGGCCGCGCGGACCTGCCGGCGCCACCGCTCGTACCTGCCCGGGTTGCCGGCGCGGGCGCACAGCTCCCGCAGCAGCGGGCTGACCGCCGCCGGGCCGGTCGAGTCGCTGGCGGGTGCGTCTAGCAGTTGATCGGTGTCAGTGGGTACAGTTGCCGCAGCCGTGAGGGCATTGCTCCTTGTGGTCGAGGGGAGGGGGCGCGTCCACTCCCAGATCGCGGTACGCGCCCACTCCCGGCCCTTCCCCGTTCTCCGCTCCCTCCCTACTGCTGGTCAGGTTCGGCGGCCCGCAGCGCTTCAGCGTGAGCTGCGAGGGCGGCGAGCTGGTCGTCGTCCAGCCAGCAGGCCCGCAACCGCACCGGCATCCCACCCTCGGCCAGCAGCAGCCCCACCCGCGGTCGGCCGCGTCGACCGCCGACGCCGTATGGCCGAGGCTTGCCCAGCCAGCCCCGAGCACCGTGTCGGAGGCTTGCGGGGTCAGGCAGCGCAGCGCCCAGCGGAACCCGAACAGGTCTCGCAGGCTGGTCGGGATCACCTCAGCGGCCGGCTTCTGCGTAGCCGCCAAGACGATCACGCCCGCGGCGCGGCCTCTGGCGACCAGATCGCGCAGCCGCCCGGCGAACTCGGCCGATAGCTTGCGGTCGGGGCCGGCGACGTAGAACGCCAGTTCGTCCACGACCACCAGCAGCAGCGGCAGCCCGAGGGCCGGGGTGATCTTGCGGCGCCGGTTGGCGAGCAGTGCCAGCAGCCGCCGGTCAAGCTCTTGTTGAACCTCAGCCAGGACTTCGACGGCCTCGTGCAGGTCGGGGCCGACATTGCGGTCGGCGATCCCGGCCCAACAGGCAAGCTCCACCAGCTTGCCGTCGAACAGGATCAACTTCACCGTGGGGTCGAGCGCCGCAGCGGCCAGCAGCAGCGCCAGCGCGCCGGACTTGCCGGCGCCCGGTTCGCCGCCGAGCAGCATGTTCCGCTCCGGCAGGCACATGGTGACCCATTGGCCGTCCTCGTCGACCCCGACCGGGACCGGCCGCCACAGCGAACACCGCTCGATACCCAGCCACGGCCACGAGAGCGGCGGGGCGGCGTGCAGCGGATCGCGACGGACCACCGTCACCCGCGCCAGCCTGGCGCGGTCGGGATCACGGCCCACGCGGACCTCGCGGACGTCCAAGATGACGGCGACCTGCTCGGCCGCCTCCACCAGCGCCGCATTGCTGGACCCAGCCGGCAGCCGCACCAGCAGCCGATCCCCCGCCGGTATCAGTTGATGCTGGACGACTCTGGGGATGCGGTCGCTGGCAGTCGCCAGGCCCGCGTACCGGCACGCCGACGCCCAGCGACGCCGGACCCTGGCCTGGTGCTCGACCCGCCACGCCCAGCCTCGGATCTGTGGGACCGCCAGCAGCCCAGCGATGACGGCGGCCGGGACCACGCCCGCAACGCCGCGGCCCAGGTACGCGCCCAGCCGCGACCAGCACCACCACACCACCAGCATGGCGGCCAGCTCCACCCGCACGCCCCACAGCGGCCGAAGCACGTACAGCACCAGCCAGTCCCAGGCGGTCGGCCGTGCGGTCGGGCGGGTGGTCCGTGGCGGGAACTCCAACGGGGTCGGGGTCTTGACCCGGTGGAAGTCAGCCACCGGCCCCACCCCCGGTCCCGGCGTCCTGGAGCAGGCCGAGCAGCGCGTTGAGGATGGCCGCCACCAGCCGCTCGGCGGCCATACCGGCCTGCTCAGGGAAGAAGGCGACAAACAGCAGCAGGAGGATGAACACGGTCAGCGCCCGCGTGCGCATGAGGTTGCTCCTTGTGTGGTTGTGGTCGAGGGGAGGGAGGGCGCGGCCACTCCCCAGCGATCCGCGCCCCACTCCCGGGATCCCACCTCGGGCGGGATGACCCGCCAGCAACAAGAGCTGGCAGGGCGGTGCAGCGGCTACGACGCCGCCTTGGTGGTGATGGTCCGCTCACCTCCCCGCAGCCCAGCAGGGCGGATGGCGGCGGCCCGGTAGGCGATCCCCGAGCGGTCGCCCAGCTCCCACGGCGAGGCCACCAGCCCCACCACCTGCACCGGCGTTCCCGGGGTGATGCCCGAGGGTTCGCGGGCGATCTTGACGGCCAGGACCTCGCCCTGGTCGGCGAACATCGCCGCGACCTGCACCAGGTACAGCGGCTCGCCGCCCTGGTCGGTCTTGGGCTTGCCGGTGGCGTAGTCCACCACTGGCTCGGGTGCCGCCATCGCCACCAGGGTCATGGCGGCGGTGTCCACCGGCAGTCGCACAGTCGCTCACTTTCCTTCCTCGAACAGGCTCGACTCCCCCGATGGAGTCGAACTGGTGTACGAGCAGGAGCGTAGCAACCACGCACGGCCCTCCCATCCGTAACCTTCGCGGGAACACCGGCATCCCGGAATCGAGAGTTATGAAGGAACGGGACGGAGCGGGACTCAGGGACACTCACGGACACAGAAGGCGCCTGGATCGACGAACCCTAGTCCGCCGGCAAGATCAGTAGATGTACGCACACCCCGTCGACTGCGGGGGCTCCAACTCGCTTCGCTCACCCCGAACAGCCGCTACCCCGGGCCGCGGAATGTCCCGGGGTAGCGGTCGGCGGCGCCAGCGGGACGGTAGACGCCGGCGCCGCCGCAGGGCCGGACCCGACGTGGGGGAGCGTCAGGCCCGGCCGGTATGGTTGGGGCGGGCCGGCGGCCAAGGAGCGTCGCCTCGACCTGACCGCCGGCCTCCTACCCCGTCGGGGGCCGGCTCCGGACCGGCCCCCGACGCTTGGTCATGGCTCCTC
>Ga0184638_1000267_pt1 | contig 13967 bp, 16 predicted proteins | sample PLM31_50_b2_FD_133141 | JGI IMG/M metagenome (GOLD analysis project Ga0184638, IMG submission 133141) | Groundwater sediment microbial communities from an aquifer in East River, Colorado, USA - PLM3-1_50_b2 | ecosystem: Environmental > Terrestrial > Soil > Riparian zone | place: USA: East River... | reverse complement strand
GTTGTCGATGGGTACCTCCAATCGGGGGGAGGAGACGCAGAGATCTGGGATGTGGCCCGGCGGTCGCTCGTCACGACGCTGCACATCGACGACCACGCCGATGTCCTCGGCTGGGCCGTCGCCTTCAGTGCAGACGGCCGCATGCTCGCCACCTCTGGCATCGACCCGCTCGTGCATCTCTGGGACGTCCGCAGCGGCAAGCTCATCCGAGAGCTCGAGCAGAACGTGGGCAACGCTGTCTGGGCACTCGAGTTCACCCCCGACGGCCGGACGCTCGCCATCTCCGGCGGCGACTCCTTCGCGTCCCTCTGGGACGTTGCCACGGGGGCTCAGATCGGCCCGAGGCTCGGGGCCGGCAGCCGCGAGTCGATGCTCGACCTGTCGCCCGACGGACGCGATCTGCTGATAACGAGCGGCAACGGCCAGGCGGCGATCTGGGGCATAGACCCGGAGTCGTGGCCCCAGCGCGCCTGTGCACTCGCCAACCGCACGCTGACGCACGAGGAGTGGGACGAGTTCCTGCCAGGGCGGCCGTACGAACCGGCCTGCCAGGAGTGAGCGCAGCCTCAGGGCCGGATCGACCAGGTGTAGTGCGTCAGCGTGGCCGGCGGAGCGAGACCGCCGGGGCGTAGACCCCGGCGGACGAGCAGCGTGGGCGGCGTGGCCTCTCTGGCGAGCCTAAGGCGGGCCGGGCCGAGGCCCTCGCGGTGCCACCTCGTCGACAGCCCGACGACGAGGAGCCCTGCGTCGCGGCTCGCCTCCAGCATGCCCTCCTCACCCGGCGGAGTCAGCAACGGCTCCGCCGAAATGCCCAGGACCCTTTGAACCGCGAGTGCGCCGTGCGAAAGCAGGCGGCTCGCGTCGCGCCTGCCTTGCTCCGGCACCGCGGCGGCACCTGCAAGCCGGAGCGGCGCATCGGCGGCGCGCGCGAACCACGCCCCGAGCTCGACCGCCGCCCAATCGTGCTCGGCACCTCCGAAGGGGACTAACACAGGGCCTTCGGGCGTCGCGACGCGAGTAACGAGCAGAGCCACGTCGCAGGGCGTGTCGGCAAGTACGGCAGTGAGCTGCTCGTCAGGAGCTCCCTCGGCCAGGAGCTCGTCGGGGGCGTCGGCGAGCAGGAGATCGACGTCGAGCTCGGTCGCGAGCCGGGCTAGCTCCTCACCCGGAGCCGTCGACGTGAACGAGGCCGCACGGGCTACCACACCGCGCGATTCGAGCGCAGACCGGCGCTCTTCGAGCCAGGCCGACGCGGACCGAAGCTCGGCTGCGTGGGACACGAGCCTGGCGAGGATCATGACGCGAGGCGGGTGTCGCACGAGCGGCTCGGCCACCGCGAGCAAGCCGTCTACGCGCGCCTCGTGCGTGATCGCGACGAGAATCGACCGCTCCTCGGCGGGCGCCGGAACACCGACCTCCAGCGACGGGTCGTGCCGAAGGATCGCCCGCTCCAGCTCCTGAAGCGCAGGGCTTGGATCGATCCCGAGCTCGTCGACGAGCGCCCGGCGCGCATGCTGGTAGACGCTCAGGGCCTCCGCCTGCCGACCCGACCGGTAGAGCGCAGTCATCAAACTTCTCCGCAGGCCCTCGCGAAGCGGTTGCTCGGCCACGAGTGCCTCGAGCTCGGCAACAAGCTCGTGATGTCGCCCGAGAACGAGGTCGGCGTCAATCCGGAGCTCAACTGCTGCAACCCTGATCTCCTCGAGCCGGGCGATGGCCGTCTGGGCGAAGCTGTCGTAAGCGAAGTCCGCGAGCGCGGGGCCCCTCCACAGCGACAGGGCGTGTCGCAGTCGCTCCGACGCTTCGGCCGCTAGACCGCGAGCAAGCAAGTCCCTCCCCTCGTCCACCAGGCGCTCGAATCGGTGAAGGTCGAGCTCGTTGGGCTCGACCCGGATGAGGTAGCCGGGCGACCTCGTCGTCAACACGTCCTGCGGAAGCGCCTTGCGAAGTCGCGAGACGTTGACCCGCAGTGCGGCGGCGGCGTCCTCAGGCGAATCCTCGCCCCAGAGCTCGTCGATCAGCCGGTCAGTGGGAACGACCTCGTTGGGGTGGAGGAGGAGCCCTGCGAGAAGCGCACGCGGCTTGGGCCCACCGAGGGAAACCTCGCCTCCCCCGTCCCACACCTCGAGCGGTCCCAGGATCCGGAACTCCATCCGCCCGCACCTCCCGGCCGGGACGCTAACAGCTTGTTGCGCGCCTGAAACGAACCTGAAACGGACCGGTCCGATCATCGGGCTCGAGCTTCCTCAGCTCCGAGATAGCGATCGAAGGGAGAGCACGATGCACGACAATCGAGACATTCGCGCGCCTCACGTAATGAGACGCCGGTTCATCGCTCTCGCACTATTCGCCGCCGTGCTCCTCGCACTGGCCGGCGCGAGCGCGAGCAGCGCAAAGCCCCAACCGTCGGGCTCGCCCGACACCTACGTTACGAGCTGGGACGTCGTCGGCACCCAGGCCTTCAGCGCGGCTGGCCTGACGCCCGCCGAGGGTCACGTGATTTTCGCCTACGTCGCGGTCGCCGTCTACGACGCGGTGATGGCGATCGAGGGCGGCTACGAGCCGTTCGCGATCGACGTCGACGCACCCGAGGACGCCTCCGCTCAAGCAGCGGTTGCGGCCGCGGCGCACCGCATCCTGGCTCACTACCTGCCGGCCCAGGCGCCCACGATCATCGATCCGGCGTATCTGACGTCGCTGGGCACGATTCCTGACGGCCAGGCGAAGACCAACGGCATCGCCGTCGGCGAGAGCGTCGCCCAGCTGCTCATCGCCCAGCGCTCGGGGGACGGGTTCCGGGCGCCAGTGACGTACACGGCGCCGAGCCCGCCGATTCCCGGCGTCTGGATCCCGACCGCGGTCACGCCGCCGACGGGCACCTACCTGGGGCTCATGCGCCCGTTCAGCCTCGACTCAGCCGATCAGTTCCGTCCTGGCGGACCGCCGGCGCTCGACACCAAGAAGTGGGCGCGCGACTACAACGAGGTCAAAGAGATCGGCTCGAGCACGAGCACGACCCGGACGCCTGAACAGACCCTGGCAGCCCGGTTCTGGGCGGAGCCGCCGGTGCAGCAGGCACGCGGCTCCCTCCGCAAGCTCGTCCTGGACCATCAACTTGACATCGACGATGCGGCGCGGTTCATGGCGATGGTCTCGGTGACCTATGCCGACGCACTCATCGCGTGCTTCGACGCGAAGTACCACTACGCGTTCTGGAGGCCGATCACCGCAATCCGCGCAGGCCACACGGACGGCAACGAGGCGACCGTCGGCGATCCCACCTGGGCGACTCTGCTCCCGGCCACGCCGAACCACCCCGAGTACCCGAGCGCACACTCGTGCCTCACGCCGGCCGGAGGACTTGTCGTCGCGAGATTCCTCGGTACGCCGAAGATCGACTTCACCGTCCCGAGCTTGACGGGCCTGGGCGACCGTCACTTCCCGCGTGCAAAGGATCTCGAGTACGAGGTCTCGAACGCCCGCATCTGGGGCGGTATCCACTTCCGCTCAGCAGTCGAGGACGGCGTCGAGATCGGCAAGAAGACCGCCCACCACGTGCTCGCGCACAACTTCAAGCGGTCGAACGACTAGAGCGGCGCAACACGAAGGAGGAAGGCCCGCACGCGGGCCTTCCTCCACGTCTCGGCAGGCTCCTGCCGCGGCAGGCCGGGACCTGTCGTGCCCGGGTCGTGGGACGAGGAGGGACGACGCCGTAAGCAGGTCCGGCGAGCGCCCGCACCTCCCGGCCGGGACGCTGACAGCTGTTGCGCGCCTGAAACGAACCTGAAACGGGCCGGGTCGATCATCGGATTCGACGGAGAAGCAGAACGAGCTGCAGAAAGAGAACGAGCTGCAGAAAGGGGACGTGCGAGATGTCTAAGCAGATGAGCGAGGACGTGCATGGAACAGAGGTCGGCCGGGAGTCGAAACGGTTCGATCGGAGACTTCTGATCGGAGCGGTGGCGGCAGTGGCCCTCATCGTGATCGGGGCCTTCGTGGTCTCTCAGAGCCGCGAATCTGCTCCGGCGGCGGATGAAGTCGGCATGAGTTTCGTCGAGGCCGTTGGCGCCTCCGATGCGGAACAGGCGATCAGCTATCTCGGAGACGACGCCGACATCTCGCTGATGATCTCCTCGGTGGGGGCACCGGGTGTGGAGGGAACGCTGGGGGAATTTCGGCTGCTCCTCTCTTTGCTCGAAGGCACGGGCTACAAGCAGATGCTCGAATCCTGTGAGGACCTGGGTAGCTCGGCCTCTGGCACCAGCCTTCGTTGCACGTTCGACTACCACAACTTCAGGTCCGATGAGATTGGGCGAGGCCCGTTCAGCGGCAGCTCCTACTTTCTCACCGTTCGCGATGGAGAGATCGTTCAAGCTCGAATGGATTTTGGAATCGAGGAGTTCTCGACTCAGATGTGGGAGCCTTTCGCCAGCTGGGTGTCCAAGGCGTATCCGGAGGACGCCGCGGTGATGTACGGAGACGAGACGCACAGTGGTGTGCGGCTCACCGAGGAGTCGATCGGGCTCTGGGAGCGCCACACCCGGGGGTACGTGGAGGAAGTAGGGCGGTGAACCAAGGCAGAGACATCGCATGAGCTTCACTTGGATCTTCGACCCGAAGACACCAGTCGCTCGTGCCGGAAACGGCTACAGCGTCGCGTCCGCGACCTGGAAGGTCATCCGCGGCACAGGCCAGTACGCCAAGATCACTGGAGGCGGGCGGGCCGCCAGTGTGTGGAGCGAGCGCACCGACGCCTGGAGCTCGCACATGGAAGGTGTCCTCACGCTTCCGTAGCGCGCTGCGCGAGACGTAGCGGCGCGCCCGCGCGCCGCTACGTCATCACGGCGAGAACCGCGGCTTGCGCGTAGGGAATCCTAAGACAGGCAGAACCACACGCGGAAAGAGGATGAACGACATCCCACGGATCCGCGCAACGCGGCGTGCGACTTCGCTCCTGCCTGCTTGTCAGACGGTCGGAACGATCGCCTCGCTGCGCGGCTTCCCCGGCGCTCTCCCATCTGAGCTAACGCCCCGCACTCGCATGGTAGAGCCAACTGCTGATGTCACGCCCAGCCCCGCCGGCGACGCAGCCGATCGGGTTCCCGGTAGAAAGGAGGAGAACGATGACCTCGATCGCGAGCTCGACCCACCTTCCGCCACTTGGAGCGCGCGCCTCGGTGGGCACGAGGTGAGCACGGGCAGCGCCGAGAACGTGGCCGTGCGGGACAATCCGACCGCGTCGCGCTACGAACTGCTGTACGGCGACGACCTGGTCGGCGAGATCCTTTACCGGCTGACGCCGGATGCTGTCTTCCTCGTTCACACCGAGGTCCTGGCGTCGCTTGAGGGCGAGGGGTTCGGGGCGCGGCTCGTCGCCGGGGCGCTCGACGACATCCGCGGGCGCGGGCTGCACGTTGTGCCCGTCTGCCCGTTCGTGAGCTCGTACATCCGCCGCCACCCCGACTACCGGGATCTCGTTGTACGGGACGCGGAGGTGTCCGACTGACGCCCACCCCAGAGCAGGAGCGGGGCCCGTCGCGCGTGTACGCCGGTAGTGCGATCGAGGTCCAGTGGGAGCCTCGGCTTTGCATTCACGTGCGCAACTGCGTTCGTGGGCTGCCACAGGTGTTCGACCCAGAGGCGCGGCCGTGGGTCGTCGTCGACGCGGCCGACGCTGACGCTGTCGCGGCCACGATCGAGACCTGTCCCACCGGCGCGCTCCACTACCGCCGGCTCGATGGCGGACGCGAGGAGCAGCCGCAGGAGGACACGACGGTCGAGCCGCGTCCCAACGGGCCACTCTTCGTCCGAGGCCTCGTCCGCGTCGTCGATCAGGACGGCGAGCTAATTCGGGAAGACACGCGCCTCGCGCTCTGTCGCTGCGGCGCGTCGAAGAACAAGCCCTTCTGCGACGGCAGCCATCGGCGAATCGGCTTTACAACCACCGCCGAGACCTCGAAGAGCTAAGCCCCGAGCAGCGTCGCCACGGCTCAGGCTGCGCTCGGGCGCGGCGGTGGCAGCGGTGGCAGATCGAGCTCCGGCTCGGCCTCGTCCTCTGCGGACGGCGGCCAGTCCTCGGAAGACTGGAAGAGCTCGATGATCTCTGCTGCGTGTGACCCCGGCATAACGGCTCCTTTCGGTTCGAGCCGCAGTGTCCGCCGCAGATCCCTCACTCTCGATTCTCGGCGCAGGAAACCGCCGAGCGCATCCCTCATCCGGGTTCAGACGCCGCTAGGCCGGGTTGTGCCCGGCCTAGCTCAGCCGCACCGGACGGAGGGAGTACTCGCGTTACGCGGCGCGTTCTAGACGCTCTTCGACCCTGGCTCGGGCGACGATGTGGGCACGCTCGCCGAAGCGGAGCTCCGCTCGCAGCGTGCGCTCTTCGTCCCAGAGGCGGTCGAGGCGCTCGCTCAGACTCTTGAGCTCCTGGGCCGCTGCCGGGTCGTGACCCTGGGAAAGGATCCGCCACAGCTCGGTTCGGCGCTCGCTGGTCTGCTCGATGTCTTCGTGAATCTCGGTCATGGTCATGTCCGTAAAAACGTCTTCCGGGCACTCCTCATTCCCGAGGGCCGACGAAGAAGCCGATCAGCACCAGAGCCCCCGCGACTGCCGCCGCGACGGCGATCACGTTCAGGGCGGTCGTCACCGATATCCCAGCTCGTCGAGCCGGGCCTCGTCGATCCCGAAGTAGTGCGCGAGCTCATGGAGGACCGTGATCCGGATCTCCTGTTCGAGCTCCTCCGGGTCGTGCCCGAAGTCGTCCTCCAGCGGCCGTCGGTAGATCGTGACCTTGGCCGGAAGGTAGGGGACCTCCTCGAAGAGCCCCAGGAGGTCCGGCTCCTCGGCGTTCTCGTCCTCGATGACGACGGCTACGTTTTTCAGCGCGCGGGCGAGGTCCGCCGGCAGCGCGTCGAGGGCACGCCTGACGTGGTCTTCGAACTCCACCTAGTACGCGGGCTGGAGCGGCCGCCGCTTGGCCACCAGGAGCACGGTCGCCGCGCCGAAGACAAAGCCGCCGATGTGTGCGAAGAACGCGACGCCGCCGCCGGCCTCGGGCTGGACGATGGCGAACCCGCCTTGCCAAAGCTGGAAGAAGAACCAGATGCCGAGGAACAGGACTGCCGGTATCTCCAGGAAGAAGATCAGGATGAGGACGAGGACCCGCGCGCGCGGGAGCAGCACGAGGTAGGCGCCGAGGACTGCCGCGATCGCCCCGCTGGCACCGATGTTCGGAATGCTCGCGTCCTGTGCGTTGCCGAAGTTCAGCGTGACGAAGGTCTGCAGGACGGTGGCTGCAAGCCCGCCCACGATGTACCAGACGAAGAAGCGGAACTTCCCGAGCGCATCCTCGACGTTGTTGCCGAAGATCCAGAGGAAGAGCATGTTGAAGATGATGTGCTCCCAGCCTCCGTGCATGAACATGGAGGTGAAGGCGTTCTCGTACCAGGGGATCTCAGCCAGAAGCGCGGGACCAGCACACGGGCCGTCGATCTTGCACGGGTAGTAGCCGTAGTGGATGACGTCCGTCTCGACCGAGGTCCCCGTGACCTCCCAGATCCAGACGAGAACGTTCACGACGATGATGGACACCGTGACGATCGGAAACGTCCGGGTCGGGACGTTGTCCTTGAGCGGCAGCATGCGGCGGAGTCTTACCGAATCACGAGCGCCATCAGCGCCTTCTGGGCGTGGAGGCGGTTTTCCGCCTGATCCCAGACGGCCGAGTGCGGCCCGTACAGAACGTCCTCCGTGATCTCCTCGCCATAGTGCGCGGGCAGGCAATGGAGGACGATCGCGCTCTCCTTCGCGCGAGCGACGAGATTCGCGTCGATGCCGTAGCCGGCGAGATCCTTCACGCGGCGCTCACGCTCGGTGTCCTGTCCCATTGACGTCCAGACGTCTGTGTAGAGAACGTCGGCGCCCTCGACCGCGGCCTTGGGGTCGTTCGTGAGCTCGACGTTGCCGCCCGCCGCCCGCGCGATCTGCACCGCTTCCGCCTTGGGCTCGTAACCCGGCGGTGTCGCGGCCACGAAGTCGAGACGGAGCTTCGCGCACGCGACCATCAGCGACGCGCAGACATTGTTCCCGTCGCCGAGATAGACCACCTTGAGCCCATCGAAGCGTCCGAATCGTTCGCGGATCGTCATCACGTCGGCGAGCGCCTGGCACGGATGCGAGCTGTCGGTAAGCCCGTTGATGACGCTGATCGAAGCGTGCCCTGCGAGCTCCTCCACGTCGGACTGCTCGAACGTGCGGATCATGATCGCGTCCAAATAGCGGGAGAGGACGTGCGCAGTGTCCTTGATCGTCTCGCCGCGGCCGAGTTGCAGATCGCCGGCTGAGAGATACAGGCCGCTGCCGCCGAGCTGGTAGATCCCGACCTCGAACGACACGCGGGTGCGTGTGGAGGGCTTCTGGAAGATCATTCCGAGCGTCCGGCCCGGGAGGAGGTGATGTTCCTCGCCGGCGTGCTGGAGGCGCTTGAGCTCGTCCGCCAAGTGGAGCACCTCGAGGAGCTCGTCACGGCTCCAGTCGGCGACTTTCGTGAACGAGCGGCCCTTGAGACTGTCCGCGACCGCGACCATGGCCCGCGATGCTACTCGGGTGCTCGCCGCTTGGGAGGGCGGCTAACCCGCGCGGCGGAACATCTCGGCTGCCGCTTGGTGGAAGCCGTCGGGGAGGTCCGCCGCGGCGAACGTCGCGGCGATCTCGTCCATCTCGCCGACCCAGCGCCAGCCCTTTGCGTGTGCCGAGCGCGCGGCCCGGTCCGCAGCCGCCGGGAGGTCGGGTAGGGACAAGCGCCATTCCTCGACGAGCGGCTCCAGCACGCCCTCTGCCTCCGCGACTGCACGGATCGCAAGGAGCAGCGCAGCCGTCCCTTTCGTCCACGCCGCGTACGTCATCTTGACCGCGGAAGCGTCGCCGATGTTGCTGGACAGGACGCGCGCGTCAACAGGTGTTGCCTCGAAGAGCTCCGCGACGGTGGCCGCGCTCGTGCCGGAGAGGTAGATCCGAGTCGTACCGGCTTGGCGCGGTGGAGAGCCGATGATCCCGCCGTCCACGAAGTTCGAGTCGTCGCGTTCCGCCGCAATGCCGCGAGCCGTGGCAGGCGCGATCGCGTTCGCGTCCACGAAGAGGCCGGGAGCGCCGGCAGTCGATCGTGCAACCTCTCGTGCGGCGTGCGGAGGGCAGACGCTGAGGATCACGTCGCTGCGCTCGGCAAGCGTCTCCACGGAGCCGACGTCGATCAGCCCGGCGGACTCCGCGCGTTGCATGGTGGCCTCGCTTCGACCGGAGGACGCCCAGAGGACGTCGTGGTCGCCGTTCCCCAGCACGAGACCGAGCGCCGCTCCCATCTCACCGGGATGCAGAAGTCCGACAGTCGCCATCGAGCGACTATCGCACGCGTCAGCGGATCCGAGTGCCCGCGCCGCCGGCGAGCGCGGACTCGAGTGCATCGAAGTTCGTGATCAGCGTCTCGCCGCCGAAGTTCAGCGCCGACTCCACCTTCGGGCGCATGGAGCCTTCGGCGAGCTCGGGTAGCAGCCGCTCCGCGTCCGCGGCCGAGAGCTCTCGGATCTCCTCCTGATTCGACTTGCCGAAGTTGCGATACACCGCGGGCACCTCGGTGAGGATCACGAGCCGCTCGGCGCCGAGGCCGCGGGCCAGCAGGGCCGACGCGCGATCCTTGTCGATCACCGCGTCGACGCCGGCCAGCCGCTCGGCGCGACGGACGACCGGGATGCCGCCGCCGCCGCACCCGATCACGACAGTGCCGCTGGTGACGAGTTGTCGGATGACGTCGAGCTCGACGATCTCGAGCGGAGTGGGCGAAGGCACGACTCGCCGATGGCCACGATTGGCATCGGACACCATCGCCCAGCCGCGCTCGCGTTCCAGGTGCTCGCCTTGCTCGGCCGAATAGAACGGCCCGATCGGCTTGGTCGGACGGTCGAATGCGGTGTCGTCGGGCGCGACCTCGACGTGGGTGAGCACGCAGGCGACGGCACGGCCTGCGAGCGCGGGCCGGAGCTCGGCTGCGATCAGAGCACCGATCTCCGCCTGCGTTTGCGCGACGGCCAGCCAGAGCGGCAGCGGCGGGACCTCCTCCGCCGCTCGTTCCTGCCTGATCAGCTCGTTTCCGACCTGCGGACCGTTCCCGTGCGTGAGCACCAGTCCGGGCTCGCGCAGCAACGGCTGCAGCGCCGTAACCGCGCGACTGAGATTGGCGAGCTGCTCGGCTGCGGTTCCACGCTCGCCGGGACGCATCAGGGCGTTCCCGCCGAGGGCGACGACCGTACTCACACCAATGCTGTTTCCAGCAGTCCCTTCTCGGCGAGCACGTCCTTCAGCGTCGGCTCGCCCACCTCCTGAAGCTTGTACGTCACGCGCAAGGCCGGCTTGTCGAGATCGATCAAGCGGCGAAGATCGACCGGCGTCCCGATCAGAACGAGGTCGGCATCGCTGCGCTCGATCGTCTGGCGCAGATCATCCATCTGCTCCTTGCCATAACCCATGGCGGGCAAGAGCGTTCCCACGTTCGGGTACTTCTCGAACGTTTCCGCGATCGACCCAACCGCGAACGGGCGCGGGTCGACCAGCTCGGCGGCGCCGTGCTGCTTCGCAGCCAGCACCGCTGCGCCGTACGTCATCTCGCCGTGGGTCAGCGTCGGCCCGTCTTCGATTGCCAGGACGCGCATGCCCCTGATCTCGTGGCCGTTGCCCTCGATCTGGAACGGGGACGCCGCCAGTACGACGCGTGCGTTCGTCGTGTGCTCGTGGATCGAGTTCAGCACCGCGTCGATGCCTTCTTGCGGCGCGGTGTCGACCTTGTTGACGACGCAGACGTCGGCCATGCGCAGGTTCGTCTCGCCCGGGTGATAGCGCAGTTCGTGCCCGGGCCGGTGCGGGTCGAGCACGACGATGTGGAGATCGGGCTTGACGAAGGGCGTGTCGTTGTTGCCCCCGTCCCAGAGGATCACGTCGGCCTCCTGCTCGGCGGCGCGGAGGATTCGCTCGTAGTCGATGCCCGCGAAGACGAGATTGCCTTCCGCGATGTGCGGCTCGTACTCCTCGCGCTCCTCGATCGTGGCGTCCGCAGCGTCGAGGTCCTCGTACTTCTCGAACCGCTGCACGGCCTGTTTCGCGAGATCGCCGTACGGCATCGGATGGCGCAGAACCGCGACGCGCTTGCCGGCCTCACGGAAGAGCACCGCCACGTGTCGCGTCGTCTGGCTCTTTCCGGAGCCGGTCCGCACCGCGCAGATCGCGACCGAGGGCTTCGGCGTGGCGAGCATCGTGTCGTGTGGTGAGATCAGGTGGTACGTGGCGCCGGCCGCCAGCGCGCGCGAGCCGACGTGCATGACGTGCTCGTGCGTCACATCGGAGTAAGCGAACACGACGGAGTCGATCTCGTGCTCGCGGACGAGCTCCTCGAGTGCCGACTCCGGCAGGATCGGGATCCCGTCGGGATACAAGGAGCCCGCCAACTCGGCCGGGTAGCGGCGACCTTCGATGTTCGGGATCTGCGTCGCGGTGAACGCGACGACCTCGTATTCGGGCCGGTCGCGATAGACGAGATTGAAGTTGTGAAAGTCGCGGCCCGCCGCGCCCGCAATCAGAACCCGGGTCCTGGCCATGAATAAAGCCTATTCACCGGCGAGGACGTCGGGTAGAGGACTAGGCTCCGACCCGTGCTGGGAGCCGTCCTCGCCACCGCGATCGCGCTGACGACGCCCGGAACAGCGGCCAAGCAGACCGTGGCTCAGATCGCTGCCTTCGGGCCGCGCCCTGCAGGCTCCAGGGCCGAGTTGCAGGTCCACCGGCTGGTCGAGGCGCGCCTGAGCGCGCTCGGCTACGAGATCTCGATCCAGTCGTTCATGCTGCCGCGGGGAGGAGCCTCCCGAAACGTCGTCGGCCGAACGGCCGGGCCGCCGCGGGTCGTGATCCTCGCGCATGCCGACGGCGTGCGCGGGACGAAAGCGGCGAATGACAACGCGTCGGGGGTGGCCGCGATGCTCGCGCTAGCGGCGGCCTTGCGAGATCACGACGGGGTGGTCGTCGCCGCACTCGGTGCGGAGGAGCGCATCGAGACCCGTTCGCGCTACCACCTCGGCTCCCTTGACTTCGTCCGCCGCCTGGTGCCGCAGGAGAGGCGAGGTATTCGCTTTGCCGCCTCCCTCGACATGCTCGGGGTCGGCTCGCGTCTGCGCGTGCGTGGGCTGGAGGCGAGACCCAACAGATCCGCGCGCCTGCTGATTCCCGCCGCGTCCTACCTGCGCGATCCGCTCGGTCAGTCCGATCATGCTGAGCTGACGCGAGCGGGGATTCCCGCCGCGTGGCTGCAGCGGCGTGAGGACCGCTGCTGGCACTCCGCCTGCGACACGGTTGCACGCGTGACTGCCAGGAACCTCCAGGCCGCGATCGACGTGACTCTCAGAGCCGCGTCGGCAGCGCTCGGCTAGGAGGCCTGATGTGAAATTCCGCCGGGCCGGATGACGCTCCAGACGCGGCGTCGGATCAGCACGTTCGCCCGCGGCACGTAGCGCCGCTACGCACCGCGAACGACCGCACTGCGCGGACGCTTCTATGGTTGTCAAGCCAATGTCAGCGCCGGGTTGTGGACGAGTAGCCGGTAGAAGAGCCGGGCGAGCATCCGTTTGATGCATCGGAGCGCTTCGCGGCTGGTCTTGCCGCGGGCGAGCAGCCGCTCGTAGTAGGCGCGCGTTTCGCCGTGGAAGCGGATGCGGGCTCGCGCTATCACGTACAGCGCCCAGTTGAGTTGGCGATCGCCGCCGCGGTTGAGACGGTGGCGGCGGAGCGGGCCGCTGGAGGCTTCGACCGGGCTGGTGCCAGCGAGGGCGGCAAAGGAGCCCTCGTTCTTCATCCGGGTTGGATCGCCGCTCGAGACGACCAGCTGGGCGGCACAGATCGGGCCGACGCCGCACTCGTCGAGCAGTTCGGGCACGAGCGCGGAGACGATCCCCTCGAGCTCCTGGTCGAGCTCGGCCAGCTCGCGCGCGAGCGCTTGCACGCGGGCGGCGAGTCGCCGCAGCACGGAGACGAGTACTTGCTCGTGCTCGCCCCGTGGACGCAGACGCCGGCAACGACGCACGAGCGTTTCTCCGCTCAGGCGGCCGAGCCGCTCCCGCAGCTCGCTGGGCGCGGTCACCAGAAGCGCCTGCAGCTGATTGCGAGCTGCGGTCTCGGCTCGAACGGCTCCCCGGCGCTCGACGAGCAGGACCCGCAGGTCCTCGCGCTCCTGTCCGCCGCCGCGCAACGCGGAAAGCCCCTCACCGGCGAGTAGTCGGCCGGCCGCCGCAGCTGCGTCGATCAGATCGCTCTTGCCGCGCCGGCGCTCGTTGCGTCGAGGCCGCTCCACCTCGTACACCCGAAAGCCGCAGGCGACGAGCAGGCTTGCGAGCCCGGCCCCATAGCTCCCCGCGCCCTCGATCGCGAACGCCGGCTCGCCGAGCTCCTGCGCGAAGCGGACGAGTTCGAGGTAGCCAGCCCTCCTCGCAGGCACCTCGCAGCTCGCAACCTGCACACCGACGTGGTCGAGCGCGACCGCCATATGCGTGTCCTTGTGCGTGTCGACGCCGATTGCCACCGTCCACTCCATCACCTAGCCTCCTTCGCGGTTGGACAAGACGACCGGCGCGGGACAGGGCTGTGTCGGGCAACGGCGCAGGCTTCTATCAGGTCACCGACCGGTCGCGTGGAGCACGGCGGGAGACAGGTCCGGGCAAAGGCATTCCTGCCAGCTTGGTCTCGGGTCATCCCGCCGTCGCTCCACTCTCACCTGTCGACCGGACAACAGCCGACCCGCGAAGCTACACAGACGCGTCTGGAGCGCCCCCGACGGCGGCCGAATTTCGCATCAAACCTCTGACATGGAGCAAAAGGTCAAGGGGGTCCGGCTCGGGTTGATGGGGTTGCTCTCGGCCTGGAGCAGCGGATGGGTCTTG
>Ga0184638_1000265_pt1 | contig 13995 bp, 13 predicted proteins | sample PLM31_50_b2_FD_133141 | JGI IMG/M metagenome (GOLD analysis project Ga0184638, IMG submission 133141) | Groundwater sediment microbial communities from an aquifer in East River, Colorado, USA - PLM3-1_50_b2 | ecosystem: Environmental > Terrestrial > Soil > Riparian zone | place: USA: East River... | reverse complement strand
GAACGCGCTGGCCGCGCGGCCCGAGCCGAGGCCGACGACGACGCCGTCCCCGACGAAGTCGAGGGCGCGCGTCGCAAGCGCCGCGAGTGGATCGCTGGTCGTTGCCGCCATGATTCGGGCAGGGCGCCCGCCATCAAGGATACCGCTAAGCCCTCCGGCGGGGGATGCGGCCTACTGGCTGCGCATTCCGATCGGCTGCTCGAAGAAGCCGCGGAGCGGTGGGAGGTTCGTGAACAGGGCGTGGAACGCGTCGCGGTCCACGGCGAACAGGTTGACGCTCGAGAGGCTCAGCACCGTCGCCGAGCCAGTCGCCGCGGACGCCCTCCCGGAAGATGACCTCGTCGGGCTCGAAGTGTGCCGCAAACTAATTAGACCTGACACGCGAGCACTTCGACCCAGCGCGCCGGCGGAATCTTTAGCGCCGCATCCACGACCCGGGGATCGAACTGCTTACCGGCATTCTCGCGCAGGATGCCGAGCGCCTCCGCGAGCGGGCGCGCGCGGCGATAGGGCCGATCGTGGGTCATCGCGTCCAGCGCGTCCACCACCGCGAAGATCCGCGCCGTCAGCGGGATCGTCTCTCCCGTGAGGCCGTGAGGGTACCCGGACCCGTCGTAGCGCTCGTGATGGCCACCTACCACGTCCAGCGCGGGCGTGAGCAACGGCACCGCCTCGAGAAGCTCCACGCCCCATTCCGGATGGCGCTGGACGATCTCCCGCTCGTCAGGCGCAAGCAGGTCCGGCTTTTGTAGGACAGCCTCGGGGACCCGGATCTCGCCGATGTCGTGCAGGAGAGCGCCGAGCTCCAGCGCCTCGCGCTGGGTCGGGGACAGCTCCAGGTGCTCGGAGACCACCGCCGACGCATCCGCGAGCCGCCGGAGCGATCCGGTCGTCTCTCCCCGCGCTTCCAGGGCGCGGACCAGAACCTCCGTCATGCTCCGGTGGGACACGTTGAGCCGCTCCGCCATGAGGTGGAGCACGTTGCCCAGCATGCCGATCTCGTCGCGAGCGGCGATGCGCACGCTCGTTGAGAAGTGCCCCTCGACGATGCCGCGGGCCAGGCCTGAGAGCTGAACGACGGGCCGCGTGATCTGCCGCGCCAGCAGAACGCCGGCGATGAGCGCGAGCACGGCTCCGGCCAGCGAGTGCAGGTAAAACCGCCTGCGGACGGCGGCGAGCTCGCCGAGGTAGACGTCGACCCGGAAGTCCACGTCCAGCGCGGCGACGGTCTGGCCGGCTAAGTTCTTGACCGGGGCGAAGGCGGTGATCCAGGTGCCGGACGAACTCACGTAGATGCCCGTGTAGGCTGGGACGCCCTCCGTCAGCACCCGGTGCAGAATCGGCTGGATCTCGGGGGCCAGCCGATACTCGAGGCCCACCGGCGCCATGCCGTTACTGATGATCGCGAATCGGGCCGTCGCCCCCTGGACATCGGTGAGCGTGTAGACCGCGTCACCCAGCCGATTCGTCTCCTGGATGCGCACCAGCTCACGCCGGAGCCTTGCGTACTCGGGCGTGTCGCTCCGCGCCGCAGCGACGACCGCCTGGTGCAGGTCGCCGTCCACCAGGAGAGCGCCGGTGCGAGCGATGTTCAGCAAAAGCGAGCCGAGCGACTGGCGCAGCCACTGCTCCTGCGCTCGATACTGCAGAAAGCCGCTGAGCAGAACCGCGATCGCCGTGAGGAGGAGGAAGCTCGCGCCGAGTCGCCAGGCGAGCCGGCGCCAGATCGGAAGATTCGTCATGGACGTCCTCGTGTCATCCGGCGCGTTCGCCGTCCACTGTCAGCTCGGAGACGTCCCGCTCGAAGAACAACTCGACCGTCCAGTCGAGCACCACGCGGAAGCGAGACGCGAGCGTTGGCAGCTTGAGCATGTAAACGGTCTTCCACACGAACCACGCGGGAAAGCCGGTGAGCTTGAGCCCGCGGAGATCGGCGACGGCGGTGCGGCGGCTCAGCGGCACCATCTCGCCGAGCAGCCGGAAGTCGAACGGCCGTCGCGCGCGCCCGGTGAGTTCCGCGACGAGCTGCTCCGCGAGCGCGCGACCCTGGCGGAGCGCCACTTGCGCTGTCCCCGGGTAGAGTTCCTTCGAGTGGGGATCGATCTGGGCGGCGTTGTCGCCGAGCGCGTACACACCAGGCGCGCCCTCCACCTCGAAGAACTCGTTGACCTTCAGTCGCCCGTCGCGCGCCTTGGGCAGGGCGAGATCGCTGACGACCTCGTTGACGCGATTGCCGGCCGTCCAGATCACGCACTGGCTCGGGATGAGGCGGCCGTCGGCGAGCGACAGGCCCTCGGGCGACACTTTCGCGGCCCGCGAGGCCTCGATCTCGATCCCGCGCTGGAGGAGCTGGTCCTTGGTGTAGGCCGCCAGGTTCGTAGCCGTCTGCGGGAGGATCGCGCTTCCCACCAGCACGAGGCGGACCATGTCCGCGAGAAGCGAAGGGTAGTGGCGAAGCAGGATGCCCCGCGTCAGCTCTTCGAGCGCCGCCATCAGCTCGGTGCCGGCGTGTCCGGCGCCGACGACGACGAAGGTGAGCAGCTTTCGGCGCGTCCACGGGTCCTCGGTCAGCGCGGCGGCCTCGAACAGGTCGATGACGTGATTCCGGATCCGGACAGCGTCGCCGGCGGCCTTGAACGTGAGCGCGTGCTCGGCGACTCCCGGCGCCATTGCGACGTTGGGGCGCGCGCCCAGCGCCAGGATGAGCCGATCGTACTGAACCTCCTGCCGGAGCGAGGACCGGCTGTGGCGCGCGACCAGCTTGTGACGCCCGAGATCAATGGCTTCGACGGACATCTCGCCGAACTCTACGCCCCACGCGCCGCAGAGGGGACGGATCGGGTAGACGACGTGCCGCGCCTCGACCGCGCCGGTCGCCGCCTCGGCGAGCATCGGCGTGAAGAGGAAGAAGTTTCGGTCGCTGATGAGGGTGACGTGGACGGGCAGGGCGCCCGCGCACCGCTTCGCCAGCTCGAGGGCGGTCGTGACGCCGGCGAACCCTCCACCCACGATGAGAACCCGCGGCGCGAGCGACGTCGAGCGCCGGGCGAGAACACGGCCGATCGCGTGACGTTCCACCATAGTCTCTGAGACACCGAGGGGACGGGTCCGGATTCGCGGGAGCGCGTCCGCCGTCGGGATCAGCCGGCGCCGGTGCATCTCACCCTGCTCACCGGCTCGACGACACGCAGGTGGCGAGCGTCAATGTCGGCATCGGCAAGGCGCGGACCGTTGCGATCGACCGGCGGCCCACCAAGGAGTTCGAGGACCAGATCAAGGCCGGTCGAATTGACGGCAAGGTGATCGTGGCAATCGGATAGTTTGCAGGGTTCGAGAAACTTCAGCCGGCCAGCTTACGCTCCCGAGCAGTCAGGTGCCGCTGTCGCCGACCGGTTTCGATTCCGGCGGCAGCGCCGGGCGCGCTCAGATGTCCAGACGCATCGCCATGACCGGTTCGAATCGCCGGGCGCGCTCAGTCCCGTCCCCGAAATAATCGATGTAATGGTCGATCGCGCGCGGCCGGTCGCCGAGGAGCGCCGCGAGGTAGAGAATCGATCCGGCGAAGTCGAGCATCGGCGCGTGGCTGGTCATCACTGCTCGGTTCCTCCTGCCGCTGGGACACTGGCGGTGGGTGTGAGGGTTCGCTGGGGAGAGGTTCGGGATCATGCGAGGGCCAGCGTGAGCTGCTCGCGGAGGACCATGCGGGCGCGGTGCAACCGCGACTTCACCGAAGGAACCGACTCCCCGAGGAACTCTGCTACATTCTCGTTGGACAGGCCCTCCACGTCCCGCATGACGAGCACCGCACGGTAATGCTCCGGCAGGCCGTCGATCGCCCGCTCCAGCACCCTACGCTGCTCGCCCGAGAGGAGCTCCTGCTCGGGGCTCTGCGACCAGTCGGCGAGGACGAACGCGCGGTCCCCGTCGCGGTGGCCGTCCAGCTTGAAGGTCGGCAGGAGGCCTTCGAGAGACGTCTCGACCTCGAGGCGCTTGCCCCGGCGTCGGTTGAGCGCCACGTTGGTGGTGATGCGGTAGACCCAGCTCCCCAGGGCGGACCGTCCTTCAAATGACCCGCCCTTGCGCGCAAGAGTCAGAAGCACGTCCTGCAGCACTTCCTCGGCGTCGGCCTGGTTACGCGTGATGCCGAACGCCAGGCGATAGATTCTCGCGCCGTAGCGCTCGGCAAGCGCCTCGAGGGCCCCGGCCTCGCCGCGGCCCAACGACGCGAGAAGATCAAAGTCCGAGGCCGCCGAGTCGATCGCCGGGTTCTGCATCGCTAGCCCCTGAGCTGCTCGACCACGAACGACGAGCAGTTGAAGATCGCCACGTGCCGTGCTCGGAGGCTTTGCAAGAGCTTCACGCCGTCGCGGTCGACGAAAGAGACCCCGCCGAGATCGACGCTGAGCGTCCCGTCCACACAGAGAATCCGCTCGCAGGAGCGGCTGAGCTCTCCCACCCATGGACCGACCACGCGGCCGGCGAGCTGGAGCGTCACGGTGCCATCCTGCAGATCGAGAAGCTCAATCTTGAGCATGCCCACTACCCGCTGCAAACACCGTGCTATGCGTTCCCGCATCCGCGGATGTGGTGGAAGTCTCTGAGACTCCTGGACGTTCGACCGATTCGGTCGAGGAACGGGAAGGCCGAGCGTCCACGAAAATCGGTGGAACCAGCCACGAGCGGCTGTGGGGAACTACGAAGGTCGGTGACCCGAACGCCTGATCCCGAGCTTCTCCATCCGGCTCCGCAGCGTATTGGGATGCAACTCGAGGATTTTGGCCGCCCCCCGGGGCCCTTCGATGACCCCGGCGGCCTTCTCCAGCGCCGCAACGATGTGCGCGCGCTCGGTCTCCTCCAGCGTGGCGGCGAGCCCCGACGGCACGGGCTTGTCGGGGAGGCGTTCGGGCCCCTGCCGCTCGACGCTCTGCGCCGAGCCGACGCGGTCCGGCGCGGGAAGGAGATCCTGGTCCAGCTCCAGCGCGTGCCCCCGCGACAGCACGACGGCCCGCTCGATCACGTTCTGCAGCTCCCTGATGTTCCCTGGCCACGGGTAAGCGACGAGGCGATCCATCGTCTCCCGGGAGATCGTGTCCACCTGGCGCCCGAACTTCTTGGCGAATCGGGCGAGAAAGAACGTCGCGAGCTGGGGAATATCCGACGCCCGTTCGCGCAGCGGTGGCACCCAGAGCGGAAACACGTTCAGGCGGTAGAAGAGGTCCGCGCGGAACCGCCCGGCGCGCACGGCCTCCTCCAGGTCGCGGTTGGTCGCGGCGATCACCCGCACGTCCACGTGGACCGTCTGGTTGCTGCCCACCGGCTCGAATTCCTGCTCCTGGAGCACACGGAGCAGCTTGACCTGCGTCTCGAGCGGCAGCTCGCTCACCTCGTCGAGAAAGATCGTGCCGTGGTCGGCGAGCGCGAAGCGACCGATGTGTTTCTCGATGGCGCCGGTGAACGCGCCCTTCACGTGACCGAAGAGCTCGCTCTCCACCAGGCCGGCTGAGATGGCGCTGGAGTTCACCTTCACGAGAGGCCGCTCGCGGCGCAGGCTTCGCTTGTGGATCGCGCGCGCAATGAGCTCCTTGCCGGTGCCGGTCTCGCCGTACACGAGCACCGTCGAGTCGGTGGAGGCCACCTGCTCGGTCTTGCGAAGCACCCCGAGGAGCACCAGGCTCGAGCCGACCATCTCGGCGAAGTTGTGCTCGGTGTGGATCTCGTCCTGGAGATACACGTTCTCGGCCTGGAGCCGGTTTCTGAGCACCTCGACCTCGGCGAGCGCCGCCCGGAGACGCTCGTCGGCCCGCAGCCGCGCCAGCTCGGCGCCCGCCCTCGCGGCGAACACGCGTAGGATCGCGAGTGCGCGGGAAGGATCCACCATCGGCTCGTGGTCCAGGATCGCGAGGTGACCGACGAGCGGGCCCGAGGGGTCCAGGACGGGAACGCCCAGGTAACTCTCGGCTCCGAGCTCGACCAGGTCACGGTCGTCGGGGAAGAGCCGTTGCACTTCTTTGCCGTAGTGGCCGATCTCGCCCTTGAGGACTCTCCGGCAGGGCGTGCCGGCGACGTCGTATTCGAAATTCTCGCCGATGCCCTCGCCCTTCCAGAACGCGCGCGTGCGAACCCGGCCATCTGTCCCCTCCAGACACTCGGCGACGAAGGCGTAACGGACACGCAGCGCCGACGCGAGGTGCTGGACCAGCGAGTAGAAGAAGTCGCTGCCGGTCGTCGAGGCGGTCCCCTCGACGATCGCGCGGAGCGTCTCTTCGACCTCGCGGCGGCGGGCGGCTTCCGCTTTAACCTCGCTGTTGAGGGTGGTGATCGCCTCGTACGCCTTCATGTTCTCGACGGCCAGGACGATCTGGTTCGCCGCCTCCTGGAGAAAGACGGCGTCGGCGTCGGAGTACTGGCCGGGGGTCGTGCTGGCGACGGCCAGGACACCGACGCTCCTGCCCCTGGCGACGAGCGGCACGATGACGTACGAGCGGACGCCGTCCTGGAAGGCGCGCTCTTCCATCCGATACCGCCGTTCGGTGCTCAGGTCCCGGCACACACGGTAGCGCTGCTGCTGAAACGCCCACCCGACATGACTCTCTTCCTGGGGCATCTCCATGCCGACGGTGAAGTACGAGGTCGGCAGCGACGATTCGAGGATGAAGAGCCGGAGCACGTCCTTGTCCGGGTCATGGAGGAAGATCGCGGTCCGGTCGAACGGGATGACGCGGCGGAGCGCACCGGCGATCGCGTGAAACAACCCTTCCCGCGTCAGGTTCGAGATCACGGCGTTATTGATCTCCAGCAACGTGCGATCGCGCTCTGGGGGGGCGTTCGCTGCAGGCGGCTGCTGGCTGTCCATGACGGCCGGTCGGCTCCCGGCCGTCCATTCTACGACGATCCCTCCGGGAGGTGGAGCGAAGGGGCGGGGGTGTTGGGGTGGAGCTTGACGATCCGCGCGGCGCCTCGCGTGGAAGCCCGCAGTGCCCAGGAGGCATGTAAGATCGAATGACATAGTGCAGGTCTGGCTTGTCGTTGCGCTTCCCTTCGTAATCGCTGCTGCCACCGACACATTTCCGGCGCCGGACCGCCCGGTCGCCGGCATCATCTCGCCGCTCTACTCGGAAGAAGCCATCCGAGACCGCAATCGCGAAGCCCAACGGGTGATGGACCGACTCGGGATCAAGCCAGGAGTGCGGGTCGCGGACATCGGAGCGGGGACCGGATACTATACCGTTCGGCTTGCGCACCGACTCGGCCCGGGCGCGACGATCTATGCCGAGGACATCACGCCCGAGTACCTGAAACAGCTCAAAGCGCGGCTCGACCGAGAGAGGATCAGAGGAGTGAGGCTGGTGCTGGGGGAACCGCGTGACTCCAAGCTGCCGCGCGATTCGGTCGACGTGGCGATCCTCGCGTACATGTACCACGAGATTGAGAACCCATTCGAGTTCCTGTACCGGTTGCAGCCCGCACTCGCGCGTGGGGCCCGCGTCGGGATCGTGGACCTGGATCGTCCGACCCAGGACCACGGCACACCACCCGCGCTCCTGCGTTGCGAGCTGGCGGCGGTTGGTTACCGCCAAGTCGATTTCGTGTCTCTCGCTCCGGCTGACGGCTACCTCGCCGTCTTTGTCCCGCCCGCCCAGCTTCCTCCGGTAGAGGCCATCAAGCCATGCCGGCAGCCGTGAGCCGTGACATGGATGACCGCCGCACCGCGGTACTCGTCGTCGCCAGCCTCGCCGGCACCGGACTCGTCGTCGCCTGCGCCGCGATAGCCCGCACGCCGAATCTCGCGGAGGCGCCTTCGCGCTTCCTTGTGCTCCATGCGGCGGCGTTCGCCTGCTATGTCGTCGGCACTCTCCTCCTTCGACGGAACTCGGATCGCCACGTACTGACGCTCGTGCTCACGATCGGCGTCGTGTGCCGATTGGCGCTCCTGCCCGCGCTGCCCACGTTGTCCACAGACGCGTACCGTTATGTCTGGGATGCGCGGGTGGCCGCAGCCGGTGTCAGCCCCTACCGACATCCGCCGGTGGCACCCGAGCTGATCCAGCTGCGCGAGGAGAACATCTTCCCCCGCCTGAACCATCCGACCTGGCTCACGATATACCCGCCGGGAGCGCAAGCATTCTTCCGCGCGGTCTACGCCGTCGCCCCCGACAGCGTCCGGGCAATGAAGCTCGCCATCGGGCTCGTCGAGGCCCTGGCGCTGGGGCTCCTGCTCGCTCTCCTCAGAGCCCACAACCTCCCCATGACTCAGGTCGTGATCTACGCGTGGAATCCGCTCGTCCTCGTCGAGATCTGGGGAAGCGCGCACATCGACGCACTCGTACTGACCGCCGTCGTCGGCGCCGCGCTGGCGGCGGCCCGCGGAGCGCGCGGCCTGGCGGCCATCCTGCTCGGCCTCGCGACGCTCGCGAAGCTCTACCCGGTCATCCTCATCCCCCTACTCTGGCGGCGCCGCGACTGGAAGCCGGCCGTCCTCTACTCGCTGACGGTCGTCGCGGGGTACCTACCGCTCGGCGCGCTGGGACGCGAGGCGTTGGGGTCGCTGCCGCGCTACCTCGTAGAGGAGTACTTCAATCGCGGGCTCGTAGGCTCCCTCATTGACTCGCCGGTGCTCACTGTCCTGGTCGTCGTCCTGTGGGTGGCCTGGGCCGCGACGCGCAGCGGGGACTTTGCCCAGCGCGCCATGCCGCTGATTGCCGGCGCCGTCGTGCTCGCGCCGAGCGTCTTCCCATGGTATGCGGCTTGGTTAGTTCCCTTCCTTGCGGTCACCCCTTCGCCCTGGTGGATCGGGTTTACGGGCACCCTTCCGTTCGCGTACGCCTTCTTTCTGTCGTCGCCCTGGTCGATTCCAGCGTGGGCGCGGGCGGTCGAGGTGGCCCCGCTCGTGGTCGGCGCCTGCCTGGCGATTGCCCATCGACTTGACATCCCCGTGACGACGGCGCCCCGGAGAGTTCTACGATCGCTCCGCCGCGGCAGCGGCGCTTCGCATGGAGGAAGCTGATGCAAACCCTCCCCGAAGCTCCGTGAGCGGAGCGATCAATCAGACGAGCCAGCGGATCAGCTGCGCAAGACGGCTACCGCCTGCAGCCGCCCGGTCAAGCGGAGGCACCAGGAACGCATCCACGCCGAAGCTGCGCCCAGCGTCCGTCAACAGGAAGAGGACCGGGAACATGATCAGCATCGTGTAGGTCCAGCCCCACTCGTGTGGCACGCTCAGGATGCCAATCGTGATGTTGGCGGCCATGCCGATCGCCACCAGTGATCCGAGCCGTGTGCCGAGCCCGAGGATCAGTGTCGCGCCGATGAAGGTCTCGGTGATCAGCGCCATCCATCCGAAGAAGGTCCAGTTCGGGATCATGACGTTGACCAGGAAGTCCTTGTGGGCGGCGACGGTGGGATACTGGATCTGCTGCTGGACCCAGTACCAGAGACCGCCACCGGACTTCCGGCCGAAGTCGTCCGATGGCACCTTCCATCCCGACTGTTGCCACCAGAGGTAGCCATAGAGGATCCGCGTCAGCCCGAGAGGCCAGAGCGGTGCCATCGCCAGGAGCCAACCCTTGCGGGGCCGCTCCTCTCTCGGCGTCTCCTGGTCGTGTTGAGGGGACCCGGTCATGACCGCTCGCTCGTGGACACCGTCAAGACGTGCTTCCCGCCCCGGTGCTCGTGGGTCGAACGTAGACAAGCCATACCCAGTCCTCCTTGAGTGTGTGCGCACCCATTCCGCGGGCGCCGCGCTGGCGCCCGCCGCCTTTGCGGCCAGTCCGGGTGCGCTTGCTGCCGATTGGACACGGTCCGCGGGACGCCAGGTTCGAACGGCGCAGGCGCGAAAGTATGGCTCATCCGTGCATGGAGGGCCCGGTCACGCGAATCGGCGACCGGGCTCAACGGGTCTGAACGACCGGTGGTGTGATTCTCGGCTTGGCGATGACGGCGGCCGGCGCGAGGGCGCGGGGTGTCGGGCACCGGTCGTGAGCGCTGCGATTCGTCGCCGCATCGCCGTCCTTCCTTACTGGCCCTTTAGAAGTCGGAACCTACGGTTGCGGTTCGGGATTCGGGAAATCGAGGCCGCTCAATCGGACCTCGGGCCTGGGCCGCACCTGGCGGCCGGTCCCTGTGTCTCAATCTTGGCTCGAGCGCTCGACCAGCTGTCACGACCGTGTGAACTGTATTGCTTTCGCCCTCGGCCCGGCGTATGCGTGGACTCTCGGTCATCGAATGCGGGCAGGGCGGCTGATGGATTTCACACGCTCGTGACAACCGAGCCTCCTGCCGCGGTGGCATACTCGGGCGCACGCGGAGGCGACTTGCGGATCAGCGTGGTGATCCCGGCGTTGAACGAGGAGGCGGCCATCGGCGGCGTCGTCCGCGAGGTGCCGCGCGACCTCGTCGACGAGATCATCGTCGTCGACAACGGGAGCACGGACCGCACCGCGGAGATCGCCGCCGCCGCCGGAGCCCGGGTGGTCCGGGAGCCGACCCGTGGCTACGGAGCCGCGTGCCTCGCCGGGGCGCGGGCTGCCGGTGACACGGACATCCTCGTCTTCCTCGACGGAGACCGCAACGAGGACCCGGCCGAGCTGCCGCTGGTGCTGGGCCCGGTGCTGGCGGGCGACGCCGATCTGGTCCTCGGCTCGCGCGTGCGTGACGGCGTCTCCCGGAGCGCGCTCACGCTCCAGCAGCGCCTGGGCAACCGCATGGTGACGGCGTTGGTGCGCGCGCTCTACGGCCTCAGGCTCACCGACATCGGTCCGTTCCGAGCGATCCCCGCCCGTCTGCTCCGCGACCTCGGAATGGAGCATAAGACCTACGGCTGGCCCGTGGAGATGGTGGTCAAGGCGGCGCGGCGCAGGTACCGGATCGTCGAGGTGCCGGTGAGCTGTCGCCAGCGCCTGGGCCGCTCGAAGGTCGCCGGGACGTTCAAGGGCAGCCTGCTCGCGGGCTATCACCTGCTCCTCACGACCGTGCGGTACGCCTGGAGGCGGTAGCGCCATGGTCTTTTCCATCGGCCTCGGTCTCACCAACGAGTGCAATCTCAGGTGCCCTCACTGCTATCGGCCGGATATGGTCGCGCAGCGGCTGACGCTCCGAGACGTCCAGCAGGTTTGTGAGAGCATCCCGGCGCGCTCGGTGAACCTCGGCGTCGGCGAGAACGGGCTCCACGCCGAGTACGCGGCGATCCTCGACTATCTGGGCACGCGAGCGCTCAGGACGAGCATCACCTCCAACGGTCTGAGCATCCAGGCACTCGACGACGCTGCGCTCAAGCGCTTCCACAGCGTCGAGTGCTCGCTGGACTTCCCCACCGAGCGTGACCACGACGCCTTTCGGGGCGTCGGGAACTGGCGGACGGTCATGGGCGCTCTCGAGCGCTGCGTGGATCTCGGCGTGCCGGTGACGGTGACATCCGTCATGATGAGCATCAACTATGACCGGCTGGCCGACCTGGCGCGTCTGGCCGCGGGCTTCGGCGCCCACCTCCGCGTCAACGTTTATCAACCAGCGAAGACCGACCGCTTCACGCTGACCTACGAGCAGTTCTGGCGAGGCCTCCAGCTCCTCTCGGCGGCGACGCGCCTGGTCGCCACCACCGAGCCGGTGCTGGCAGCCGTCTTAGAGATGTCGGACTTCACTGGACCCGGTTGCGGGCGCTCCACCGTCCGTGTGGCCCCTGACGGCCGCGTGCTGCCGTGCACGTACTGGCCCCAGAGCCGTCTCACGCTCACGGATCTGGCCCGCCTCGGTGAGGCCATCATAGAGACCGCGGAGTTCGTCGAGGCGCGACAGGTGCCGGCGGCCTGCCGGGACTGTCCCTGTCGCGGCGGCTGCGCCGGCCGGCGCGCGCTGGTGGGCCGGCTCGATGCCCCCGACCCCTACTGCCCTTTCGCCCGCGGCGAACGGATCGCGCTCGACTGGGAACGGACGAAGCGCGAGGATCTCCCGAAGATGGCCAGCGCCTGCACCACGGTCGTGTCGGCGCGCTGAGCAGCGGACCTTGGCCACCACCCGCCGACTCCCCGTGGTCGCCACGCTGCCGCGGTCGCTCTATCTCGAGACGACCAATCGCTGCGATTCGAAATGCCAGACGTGCATCCGCACCTTCCGGAGCCTCGAGCCGCCGGCCGACCTCACGCTGGAGCAGGTCAAGGTCATCACGGAGCAGTTCTCCGTCCTCGAGCGGATCGTGCTGCACGGTATCGGCGAGCCGCTCCTCAACCGGGAGATCTTCGAGATCGTCGCCTACCTGAAGACCCGCGCGGCGACCGTGCTCTTCAACTCGGACGCAATCAGCCTCACGGCCACGCGCGCGCTCAGACTGATCCAGAGCGGGCTTGACGAGTACCGGGTCTCGCTGGACGCGGCGACGCGCCAGACCTATCGCAGGCTCCGCGGCGTCGACCAGTTCGATCGCGTCGTGGCCAACGTGCGGCGGCTCGTCCAGCTCGAGCGCGGGCGGAACCGATCGGCGCCGCGCGTCTCGCTGTGGTTCACGGCCTCGCGGGCAAACCTCGACGAGCTGCTGGCGTTCGTGCGTCTGGCCGCTGACCTCGGCGTCGACGAAGTCTACGTGCAGCGGCTCGTCTTCAACGGGCTTGGACTCGCCACCGCCGAGAACGCGCTGCACGGCCGGCTGCAGCGACAAGAGCAGGAAGTGCTCGATCAGGCGCAGGAGCTGGCGCGTGGGCTCGGCGTGGCTCTCCGCGCCTCGGGGCTGACGACACCGCTCGCAAGCCTGAAAGGGGAAATGTCGAGCCCGCGGCCCTGGGCCGGGTGCCAGCGGCCGTGGACCTTGAGCTATGTGACCGCCAACGGCAACGTGCTCCCCTGCTGCATCTCGCCGTGGGTGGCCCGGGACTATCAAGCCCTGATCCTGGGTAACGCCCTCGCCGAGCCCTTCGCCGACATCTGGAACGGCGAGCGGTACCGTCGATTCCGAATCGACTTCGAGAGCGAGAGCCCGCCCGACCCGTGCCGCGGCTGCGGGCTCCTGTGGAGCATCTAACCGTGCCGTCCGACCCCTTCGGCGTGAGAACGTCTCTGCCCGGCTGGCCGCTCGTCCTGTTCCGGATCACCCCGGGTGTTGGCGTTCGACGCGGCGACGGGACGTACGTTCGCCATGGCCCTCCTCGCTGGGTGTGGAGCGCTTCGGCGTCGCCGACTATAAGTGCAACACGACTGACATGCTGAGCTTTCCGCACGAGCCGAAGCCGCCACAGGTGATTCGGCCGTGAGGCCCGCGGCCGTCGCGATCATGGCGAAGGCTCCCCGGGCGGGCGAGGTCAAGACTCGGCTCTGTCCTCCGCTCTCCCTCGTGGACGCGGCGGAGCTCTATCGCCGCCTTCTTCTCGACAAGATCGAGCAGGTGAGGTCGCTCAGGACGGCCAGTCTTGCGATCGCTTACACCCCCGGCGAGGCAAGAGCCTTCTTCGAGGAGGTAGCTCCGGGGTTCGTCCTCGTCCCGCAGCGGGGCGCGGATCTCGGCGACAGGCTCGCGAACAGCCTGGGCGAGCTCCTGGACACGGGCCACCGGGGTGCGCTGGCGATCGATAGTGACACGCCGACGCTGCCTCTTGAATTCCTGCAGCAGGCGCTCGACCTCATTGTGACGCCCGAGATCGACGTGGTGCTCGGCCCCACCGAGGACGGCGGCTACTACCTGATCGGGCTCCGGGCGGTGCACCGTGAGCTGTTCGAGGCGATGGCGTGGAGCACACAGCAGGTCCTCCCGGAGACCATCCGACGCGCCGATGCGAAGGGGCTCCGGGTTGCGTGCCTGCCGCCGTGGTACGACATTGACACTCCCGACGATCTCGCCCGACTTCGGATGGCGCTGGCAGCATCGGACGGCGACCTCCCTCGCCACACCCGCAAGTTTTTGCTGGAGCGACTCACGAAGTAAAGTCTTGAGGAGAAGGGGCAACTCCGCTGTACGCGGCGCTCGGGGCGCTCAGAGCCACCGCCACGGAATCCTGGCCCCCCCGGCCTGGAGCG
>Ga0184638_1000262_pt1 | contig 14072 bp, 14 predicted proteins | sample PLM31_50_b2_FD_133141 | JGI IMG/M metagenome (GOLD analysis project Ga0184638, IMG submission 133141) | Groundwater sediment microbial communities from an aquifer in East River, Colorado, USA - PLM3-1_50_b2 | ecosystem: Environmental > Terrestrial > Soil > Riparian zone | place: USA: East River... | reverse complement strand
GGCCCTCGTCCTCCTCTGGGCGAGCCAGCACCTCGACAACCTCTGGCGCCTCGAATCCCACCTCGGGAGGCACGTTGAGATGGACGGTGGCCGCGAAGACGCTCATCACGCCGTGGTGCATAGCAGCTAGCGGGAACTGCAGAGTTCGGCTAACCGTGCAAACGGACGGCTGCTGCCTTCGATGCCGAGGCGTCCTATCAACGGCATCGTTCCTGTCAACTCATTACCTCGATTCGGGAGGACAGAACGATGGAACCGATGCTGATTTCCGACACCGAGCTCGTCGAGGACAGCACTGACGAGGAGCTGCTCATCCACGCCTGGCGCGCCGAGCAGCTGCGACGCCTCGGCCTATCGCGCTTCCTCGCCGAGACATTCGCCGGGCTCGTCGACTGGCACGAGATCGCAGCGCTCGTCGCACGCGGCTGCTCACCGGAGCTCGCACTCGAGATCACGCGCTGACAATGGAGAAGACCAAGGTTCAGACCACAGTGCTCGGGACGACGGGCCTAGAGATCACCCGCGTCGGGTTCCGGCGTCCCGATCAGGTCGACCCAATCCTCGGCGCGGCGAACCTCGAGCTCGGCGAAGACGACTTCGCGATCATCGAAGGGAGAGTCTGAGATGCCCGCGACCACGACAACGAGCATCGGCTTCGTCGGCCTCGGGCACATGGGCGGCAACATGGCCGCCCGCTTCCTCGCCGCCGGGTACGCGGTCTACGGCGAGGAACGAGTCCGAGAGAATGCGGACGAACTCGTGCACGACGGCCTGCAGTGGCGCGAGACCCCGCGCGAGGTTGCCGCGGCCGCCGACATCGTGTTCACCTCCCTCCCCGACGACGACGTGCTTGAGCTCGCCGCCTCGGGCCCCGACGGCATCCTTGCCGGCCTCGCCGCCGAAAAGGTCTGGGTCGACATGAGCACGGTCAGCCCACAGGCGAGCCGCGAGCTCGCGGAGCGCGTGCACGCGCTCGGCGCGGCCATGCTCGACGCTCCGGTGTCGGGAAGCGTTCCCCAGGTGCAGGCGGGAACGCTGACCATCATGGTCGGCGGCGACGAGCAGGCGTACGAGCGCGTCGAGCCGATCCTGCGCGAGCTCGGCACGCCAACCCACATCGGCGAGAACGGGCAGGGGTTAGTGCTCAAGCTCGCGATCAACATCAGCCTCGCCGTGCAGATGCTCGCCTTCGCCGAGGGCCTGTTACTCGCGGAACGCGCAGGAGTCGACCGCAAGCTCGCCGTCGACGTGATGACGCAGAGTGCGATCGCCTCGCCGATGCTGAAGGCGCGCGCCGCGCTTCTCTTCGATCTGCCGGAGGAGGCCTGGTTCGACGTCCGGTTAATGCAAAAGGACATCGTGCTCGCCCTCGACGCCGCACGGGCGCTGCACGTCCCGCTGCCGTCCGCCGCGGCGGCCGACGAGCTTCTCACGGTTGCGCGGGCGTTGGGCTACGAGCGACGCGACCTGGCCTCGCTGTTCGAGGTGCTCGCGCAGCTCGCAGGGGGACTCCGTCACGCGTGACTGGCACGCCTGTTTCCCGCCCACGCGACGGGCAACGAGAACGCCGCCGTTCCAGCCAGCCGGTACTCCCGGATTCCGGCCGACGGGAGCAGCAGATGGACGGTGGCCGTGAAGACGCAGAGGCGCCGCTAACCGATCCTTGTGCCTCCACCGACGCTTGGAGGTTCCCGATGCCAAATCTCTCGTTCTCAATGCTTCGGCGCCATAGGCGTCTAGTTGCACCCCTGGTCGCCGCGCTCGTTGCCGCCGCCGTCGTGGCTGGGATTGGGCTCGCAACCAACTCGACGCCATCCACGACCACAGCCTTTCAAAAGGTTCCGGTACCGACGGGCGCGCTGGCCCTGCAGAGTGCGACCGTGAACGTCGTGCAGTCGGTCTCGCCCTCGGTCGTGCAAATCGAGGATCAGCGGGGCCTCGGCTCGGGAATCGTCTTCGACTCCGCCGGCCATATCGTTACGAACAACCACGTCGTCACCGGCGCGAAGTCGTTCACGGTGACGACATCGAGCGGCAAACGCTACCCGGCAACTCTCGTCGGCTCCTTCCCGGCCGACGACCTCGCGGTGATCAAGGTCTCCGGTGCCGATTTGAAGCCGGCAAGGTTCGCGGACTCCTCGACGCTCCAGGTCGGCGACATCGCGATCGCGATCGGCAACCCGCTGGGACTGCTGTCGAGCGTGACGGAGGGGATCGTCAGCGCGTTTCGGCAGGCGGTGCCGGAGAACAACGGCGTCACGTTGCCGTCCGTGATCCAGACGAGCGCTGCGATCAACCCGGGCAACTCGGGCGGCGCGCTGGTCGACATCAAGGGTCGCGTGATTGGTGTGCCCACCCTGGCCGCAATCGACCCCGAGCTCGGCGGCAGCGCCGCCCCCGGCATCGGCTTCGCGATCCCGAGCAACCTCGTCAAGGACATCGCCGGCCAGATCGTCAGCAACGGCAAGGTCGTCAACTCCCACCGCGCCTACCTCGGCATTCGCGTGGGCGACACGAACGGCAACGGCGTCTACGTCGGCTCCGTCACCGCGGGTGGACCCGCTGCAAACGCAGGGCTGCGGACCGGGGACGTAATCGTCTCCATCGACGGCAAGCCAACCGCCACTACGGGAGATCTGTCCGCGGTGCTCTCAGAACTGAAGCCGGGCCAGAAGGTCCCAGCCGTCGTCAAGACCCAGAACGGTGCGAAGAAGACCTTGCAGGTGACGCTCGGGACGTACCCCGGAAGCTGAGCGCGGCGAGTCAGAACCGCGAGGAGGACGCCGCAGGCCGGCGTCCTCCTCCCGAACGGTGGGGTCTAGCGCCGCCCCCGCTCGCGGTTCAGATACCGGGCCACCAGCCGCTCGAGCGTCGCCTGATCCCAGGCATTCACGAAATCGGCATGCGCGGAGAATTGACCACCTGAGGCAAGGGCAATCGGGCCCGAGCCCAGCGCGGGGTAACGCACGACGATCGCCAACGCGGGCACGGCGATCGGATGGGATGCCGGACATGCCCCGTCCGCCGAGTAAACGAGATGGCTCTTGTGGTTCGCGCTGTCGAGTGACCTCCCGTTCCAGCAGTTCGGGAACTTGACGACGAGACGCACCCCCTCGGCACGAAAGCCGGCCGGACAACTCGCCAGCGAAGTCGAGGCACGCCGGCCGCAGACCCAGTAGGTCACTCGCGCGCCCTGGGCCGTCGTCGCCGTCGCGTCGCCGGCGATGACCTTCAATCCGGCCGGGAACGCCTGCACTGTCCCCGTCGTTCGACGAATGTAGTAGACAGCTGCCCCACGCGGCGTCACCGCTCGACCGTTGACGAAGAGCGTAGGCACCCAGTAGGCCGCGGTATCCGCGGCGAGCCGGCAGGAAGTCGTCGCTCCGCGAAGCGAAGCGGGTGTAGAAGAAGCGTTCGTCGTCCTGTTGCCGAAGAACGTGTGGTTATGGGAGAGACCCGGCCGACCTGGGTGGACAATCGGGTCGTCGTCGTTGCGGTGGCTGAAACCGCAACCGATGGCGAAGTATCCTCGCGAACCCCTGTGCGAAGGACCGTCGCCGCGTTCGGCAGTAGCAAGCCCTGCTCGCGCCGCCGCCCCAGCGCCGCCGGCGGCTACGAGCACGATCGCGCCAAGCACCAGCCAGCAGCGTGTCATTGCAAATCACCTCCGCGATGCGTCGAGGGAAGAAACGTTGGCGGTCCCTGACGGCGGCGGCGCTCGCGAGCGAGAAAGCATTCTGTCCTCCAGCGGGGTGCACCGATCGAACCACCGGCACCTAAGAGGGCTCTGAGAGGGACCTAAGAACGGCGTAAAGGAACCGTAAGTAACGAACGCTTGACGAGGACGGTTGCAGAAGGCCGCCGCGAGGATGTACAGAAGCCGAACAGTCGAGCAGTCAGTCGGGCAGATACCAGACGGTCAGCCTGGGCCGCAGCGATGCGTTCCCGTCGCTCGAGCTCGGGAAGAGCGGGCCGCCGAATCCGTATTCCTCTTGCGCATCGCTGAGTTTCACGAGCACGCCGTTGTTGGGCTGGGCGCCCGACGCCCAGTCCGCCACAAGATCCGTCAGGTCCAGCGCGACCCACTGCGGTGCGGCGCCCGCGTGCAAGGCCGCCGCTCCAGCATGAGGACCGAGCTCGACCTCGCGTTCGTCGAACCAGCGAGGCGAGAGAATGGGATGGCCGGCGAACTGGAAGGCGCGCCCGTCGCACGGCCGGCTCGTCTTGAAAGGGCCGATGCACGTCTGGTCGTACCAGAGCCAGAGCTCGGCCGTCTCGACGCGCACACCCGCCGGAAGCGATGCGGTCGAGAAGCGGAGCGCCGAACGCCACACCTTGTCCACGTCGCCACCGACCGCGAGCCGCAACTCGTCGCCGCGATAGCAGCGCTCATCCCAGTCGTAGCCCCAGTCACACCAGGATGGCAGGGACATGTCCTCGACCGGTGCGAGCGTCGCGACCCGAACATCAGCAGCTCGTGCCGCGCCCGCACCCGCGAGCACAGCTATGACGAAGAGCACCAACAGCCGCATGCACCCACGGTGCCGGGTCAACCGTCACGCGTGGGTGCCAGCTCTGTGACGAAAGGCGCCTCGGGTTAACGGATAGCCGAGCGCACCTTCTCGACGGCGCCCGACTCGGCCGTCTCACCGCCGCCCGCAGCGTCTGCGACGGACTGCGCGACCTCGACGACGAGTTGCCGGTAAGGCTCGAGCTCTTCCGGCGCCTTCGATTCGAGTGCGGTCTTCGCGGTCTGCAGAGCCGCGAGCGTCTCTTGCTCGACCGTGTCCGGCGACGACGTCAGCCCGAAGCCGGTGCCGCGCACATCCGCGAGCTCGCGGATGAGCTCGCTGGAGCTCTTCTGTTTCGCCTGCGCCACGTGCTTGCCGAGAGCTCCCGCCTCCTTGAACGAGTCGAAGAAGCTGCGATCGCTCAGCGACACCAGCAGACCGGAGCCCACGACACCCTTCTGGAGCGCTTCCCACTCCTGCTCGGTGAAATCGGACTTCTTGGCCATGACCCTCCTTGGCTCGGTGACAACGACCGAGATCTCCCCGATTTCGCTCGCCCTTAACCGCGCTCAAGCGCCGTTCGCTCAGCCGGTGGCGTCGGCACCGGCGACGAGCACGCGCACGATTTCGAGTCGATCGTCCAGTACCACGATGTCCGCGCTCGAGCCGGGCTCCAGAGTCCCGAGCTCCGGTCTGCCCGCGATGCGCGCCGGCACCGAACTGGCTGCGGCCAACGCCGCTGCAATCGGGGCGCCGAGCGCGACCAGATTGCGAACCGCGTCGATCATGCAGACGGTGCTGCCCGCGAGCACTCGATCCGCACGTCGCGCGACGCCGTCCTCGACCTCGAAGTCCACGCCTGCGAGCGTGTAGCTCCCGTCGCCCGCGCGCGCGGCTGCGATCGCGTCGGTCACGAGTGCCACCCTGCCACCGGCCGCTTGCCAGACGAGTCGTGCCGTGTCGTCGGCCAGGTGCACCCCGTCCAGGATCACCTGTACGACCACGTCCTTCGTCACGAGCGCCGCGCCGGCAAGACCGGGCTCGCGCGCTGCAAACGGGCGCATCGCATTGAAGATGTGGGTGACGGTCTTCGCCCCGCGCGCAAAGGCCACTCGCGCTTCCGCTGCGGTGGCGTTCGAATGGCCGCAGGACACGGTCACGCCGCGCGCGCGCAGGAGATCCATCAGCTCATGCGCTCCCGCCAGCTCGGGCGCGAGCGTCACGTGACTGACCGGGCCGGCGGCGAGCAGCCGCTCCAGCAGCGCCGCATCCGGGTCGCGCCGCGACTCTGCCGGGTGCGTTCCGAGTCGCTCCGGCGCGATGAAGGGCCCTTCCAGATGCGCACCGAGGATGCGCGGCGCGGCACCGTTCCGCGGTACCTCGTGCAGGGCGGCGGTCAATTCCTCTTCCGGCGACGTGATGAAGGTCGGCTGGTAGGCGGTGACGCCGCACTCGAGCAAGGCTTCGCCGGCGCGTCTGTAGCCCTCCGCGTCGGCCGAGAAGAAGTCGACGCCGGCGAACCCGTTCACCTGCAGATCGACGAATCCCGGCGCCGCGATCCCCTTCCCCGACGTGCCGTTCAACCCGACCGCGGCGATCAGGCCGTCCACGACCTCCACGTCGCCGAGCATCAACACGCCATCGACGAGCGCAGCCTCGACGCCCAGGCGCCCCGAGCCGGCCACGACTACCCCGCGACCTCAACCTCGGCCGCGACCGGAACTTCCGCCTTCGGAATCGCGACGCCGGTCTCGAGATCGAAGAAGTGCAGGAGCCGCGGGTCGATCGCCAGCTCGACCGCTTCGCCCGGCGCGAGGAGGAGATGCCGGTCGAAACGGCCGAGCAGCGTCACCGTTCGCTCGAGCCCGTCGACGCCGAGGGAGGGGCTGGGGGGCTGGGCCGCGGCGTCGACGAGGTCTGTCCGCTCGAGCGGGTGGGCGGTGATCTCGATGTGTACGAGCTGTTCTGCACCAAGGGATTCGACGAGCAGGATGCGCCCGCGCAGCCGCGCGCCGTCCCACCCAGAAGCCTCGCGCACGTCTTCGGGACGGATGCCGATTGCAACCCGGCGTCCGGCGAAGCCGCGCAGCGCGGGCCGTTCGGCGACGACATCGCCGGGAAGCTCCAGCGTCGCCTCGCCGAGCCGGAGGAGGATGCCCTCGCCGCCCTGCTCGACGCTCGCCTCCATCAGGTTCATGGGTGGCGAGCCGACAAAGCTCGCAACGAACAGGTCCGCCGGCGCGTCGTACAACCGCTGTGGCGTGTCGAGCTGCTGCAACACACCGTCGCGCATCACGGCGACCCGATGTCCCATCGTCATCGCCTCGACCTGATCGTGAGTGACGTAGAGCGTCGTCACCTTGAGCGTCTGCTGAATGCGTGCGATCTCCGCACGCATCTGAACGCGCAGCTTTGCGTCGAGGTTCGACAGCGGCTCGTCCATGAGGAACGCCTTCGGCTCGCGAACGATCGCGCGTCCCATCGCAACCCGCTGCCGCTGGCCGCCGGACAGCTGCGCCGGACGACGGGTCAGCATGTCGGTCAGGCCGAGGATGCGCGCGATCTCCTCGACGCGCTTGCGCTGCTCCGCCTTCGGCACCTTCCGCATGCGAAGTCCGAAGGCGAGGTTCTCGAAGACCGTCTTGTGCGGGTAGAGCGCGTAGTTCTGGAACACCATCGCGATGTCGCGGTCGCGCGGCGCGAGGTCGTTGACGACGCGGTCTCCGATGCGGATCTCACCGTCGGTGATCTCCTCCAGCCCGGCAACCATGCGCAGTGCGGTTGTCTTGCCGCAGCCCGACGGGCCGACCAGCACGACGAACTCGCCCTCGCCGATCTTCAGGTTCAGGTCCTTGACGGCCTTGAAGTCGTTGCCGTAGGTCTTCGAGACGTGGGTGAACTGGATCTCAGCCACGCACCGCCCCCGCGGTCAGCCCGAAGGCGATGCGCCGCTGCACCAGCAGGAAGAAGATCACGACGGGAATCGACGTGAGCGTGGCGCCTGCCATTAGCGGCCCCCACTCCGTCCCGCGCAGGCTCGTGAACGACGCGAGCCAGACCATCAGCGTCTGCTTCTCGGGGCTCTGCAGGAACACATACGCAATGATGAACTCGTTCCACGCCTGGATGAAGGCGAAGATCGACGTCGCGACCAGACCCGGGCCAACAAGTGGCAGCAGGATCCGAACGAATGCGCCGAAGCGGGTCGTCCCGTCCACCATCGCCGCCTCCTCCAGCTCCTTCGGGACGCCGAGGAGAAAGCCACGCAGCGTCCAGACCGTGAACGGCAGGACGAAGGTCAGGTACATCGCGATCACGCCGCTCAGCTTGTTCACCTGGTCGACGCGCGACATGAGGATGTAGAGCGGGATGATCAGCGCCGTGAGCGGGACCATCTGCACGCCGAGGATGAGGACGATGAACGCCTTCCGTCCGTAGAAGCGGAACTTGGCGAGGGCGAGCGCGGCGAGGAACGCCAGCACGAGCGACAGCGCGACGACCACGGTCGTGATGATGAGGCTGTTCTTGACCGAGTCCCAGAAGTGCGGACGGTTGATCGCCTCCGTGAAGTTGTCGAGAGTCGGATTGAGCGGGACCCACTGGGGCGTGTAGCTCAGGACCTGCTGGCCGGGCTTGAACGCGGTCGCGACCATCCAGTAGACCGGAAAGACCATCACGATCAGCACGACGAGCCCGACGAGGTTCCACCCGAGCTTGCGGACGCGCCGGCGACGCGGAGCGCGCGTCGCCACGGGCGCGACAGGGGTCGGTGCGATCGGGGTGACCGCGCTCAATGGACCTCTCCCGCCTTCAGCATCTGGCGGAGGTAGACGATCGTCGCCAGGAACATGAAGAGCACCATCACGACCGCGATCGCAGAACCGAGCCCGTACTCGCTGAGGCGGAACGACTGCGAGAACGCGTAGATCGCCATCGTGTAGTAGTCGCTCGCCGGTCGCTGGTCCAGCATGATCCAGATCTGCTGGAAGACCTGGAAGTCCCAGATGATCGACAGGCTGATCAGGATCACGAAGATGGGCTTCAGGAGCGGCAGCGTGACCTCACGGAATGCGCTCCACGGCCTCGCGCCGTCGATCGCCGCCGCCTCGAGCAGCTCCTGCGGCACCTGCGCGAGGCCGGCGTACACCGTGATCGTCACGAACGGGATCGCACCCCAGACGACGAGCGCAGTGATTACACCGAACCCCGACCATGGACTCTCGAACCAGTCGTGGCGGATGAAGTCGCCGAGGTGCAGCTTCGTGAGCGCGTAGTTCGCGACGCCGAACTCGAAGTCCACCATCCAGTGCCAGATGTTGACCGCCACGACGACGGGCGTTGCCCAGACGAGCACGAGCCCGGTCGTCAGAGCAAGCCTCATGAAGCGGCTGACCTGGACGAGCAGCAGGGCGATCGCCGTGCCGAGCACCATCGTGAGTGAGACCGCAACGACGGTGAAGAGCACGGTACGCCCCAGCACCTGCCAGAACTGCGAGTCATGGAGAATCCTCGTGTAGTTGTCGACGCCGATCCCGCGGCCCTTGTGACGGATCAACTCGAAGAGGCCGTACTTCTGGAACGACAGCGACACCAGCAGGTACAGCGGATACGCGAGGATGACGCCGATGACCGCGGCTGCCGGCGCAAGCAGCGCGTACGGAGCGAGCCCGCGCCCGATCCTCTGCCGGGAGAAGCGGCGCCGCCGCCGAGAGGCGAGTGGGTACTCGCTCTCGGCGACGGTCACCACAGCTGCTCCTTCAGGCGCGAGGCGACTCACGCGCCGCTGTTCAGGATCCTCGTGATCTGACTGCTGGCGCTATTTGCTGCTGCCTTCACCGACGCCCGGCCGGTGAAGATCTTGATGAGCATGTTCTGAATCACATCAGCATTCTCGACGTTCACCCAGTTCGGGCTCGTCGGAACGAACCAGCTGAACTTCGCAGCACGTGCGAAGGGTGCCAGCTTCGGGTTCGCCGCGTTGAGCGCGAGGAGCTTGGTCGTGTTCGCGATGTTGCCCGTCTTGGCGATCTCGGTCTCCGCCGCCGTACTCGTGAACGCCTTGATCCAGTCCACGGCTAGGGCCTGGTTCTTGGTCGTCACGGGGACGGCCAGATCCGAACCGCCGAGGAACGTCGGCATGAACTTGCCCTTGGTGTGACTGGGCATCGGGTACGCGCCGACGACCGGTGCGAGGGAGGGATTACCGACCTTCTCGTCAAGTGCGTACGGCCATTCCCAGCCGTTCCCGAAGAACGAGCCGACCTTGCCCTTGGCGAACACGAGCGCTTGCTGCGGGTTCGCCTCGTCGCCCGTCTTATTCGCCCGTGAGAGCGCCTTGACGGCCGACTTGAGCTGGGTAAGGGCCTGAAGCGCCTTCGGTGAGTTGAGCGAGCCCTGCCACTTGCCGTTCTTGCGGACGGCGATCTGTCCGCCGTAGTCGTAGACGAAGGACATCGACCCGAGCCAGTACTTCCCCGGGAAGTAGAGCGCCGAGTAATCGCCGCCCTTACCGTACTTCTTCATCAGCCTCTTGCCGTCGGCGACGAACTCCGCCAGGCTTTTCGGCGTTCCCGTGACCCCCGCAGCCTTGTACTGGTCCTTGCGGTAGATCACGGCCCGCGCACCGGCGTAGTACGGGACGCCGTAGAGCTTCCCGTTGTAGCGGCACGAGCCCGTAAGACCCTGCAGCCACGTCTTGTTGTTCGGGAAGACCGAGCGGTTCAACGACTTGAACGCGCCCGCCGCCATGTACTTGGTCATCTCGGTGTTACCCATCTCGATGACGTCCGGCGCGTTGTTGCCGGCCAGAGCGGCATCGAACTTCGCGAGATGCGTGCCCCAAGTCTGGTACTGGACGTCAACGTCGACGTCCGGATGCTGCGCCTTGAAGTTTCTGTTGGCCAGAGCGACTGCCTCGGGCCAACCGTTCTGCGCGTCCACCTGGAGCCAGACGACGATCTTGTCGGCTTGGCTCCTGGACGTGCCGCCGCTAGCGGTCGATGCCGCAACGGCGAGCATGACGACGAGCAACGTCGCCGCCAGATAACGAACCCTCATGTCGCCTCCCGGAGCTTCGGGTTGCCGCGGGGACAGCGACGACGTGACCGGATCAGCGGCTGCCATCCCGAGCGACCCAATTGGTTTAGACCACCGGCCACGACCGAGAGATTGGCATAGACCAATACTGGTGTCAAGGGGGTGAATAATCCGCTGATTGCGGATGGGTGGTCTTGACCATAGGCCGACCGCTGTGCTTCCATAGGAACCGTGAGCAAGCAGGTCTTGACCAGGCAGCGCGTCCTCGAGCTGATCGTCCAGCTGCGGGTGGGCCAGGCGATTCCATCCGAGCGCAAGCTCAGCACCGATCTCGGCGTCTCACGGCTGACCGTCCGGGCTGCGCTCGACGATCTCGTGCGGGACGGCTACCTCGTCCGCCGGCACGGGAGCGGGACCTTCGTCAGCGAGCCGAAGATCGCGCAGCAGCTGACGCTGACCTCCTTCAGCGAGGACATGCGCCGCCGCGGCATGACCGCCGGAAGCCGGACGATCGAGCTGCGCGAGACTCACGCGGGCGCAGCCGTCGGCCGCGCGCTGAACGTCTCGCCGGACACCCGCGTCGTGCTGATCCGTCGGCTTCGCCTAGCCGACGGCGAGCCGATGGCGTTGGAGACGCTCCACGTGCCTGCGGGCCGCGTCCCCGGCTTGTCGCGCGAGGCGCTCGAGAACGCATCCTTCTACGAGCTGCTGGAGAAGCAGTACGGCGTCGTGATCGAGAGCGGGATGCAGTCGATCGAGCCCACGGTCACGAACGAGGAAGAGTCGGAGCTCCTGGGCGTGCCGTTGCACTCTCCAGCCTTCCTGTTCGAGCGGACGAGCCGCACCGCCGCGGGTGAAACCGTCGAGTTCGTGCGCTCGCTGTACCGGGGCGACCGCTACCGGCTCGTCGCGGAGCTGTCTCAGCGGCGCGACCGGCCGGTGACGCTGCAACCGGCGCTCGCGGCGGTCGCCGACGGCGACGCATGACGCGCGCCGGGGTCTCGTACTTCGGCGTCCGAATTCCCCGTCATGTCCGTCGCGATCTGCAGGACATCGCCGCGCGCGGGTACACGGCCGTGCTGCACACGTTCTCCGAGAACGACCTCGCCTACTACCGGGGCACGATGGCAGAGATCGTCGCCGCGTCGCACGAGCTCGGGCTCGAGGTGCAGATCTGCCCGTGGGGCGTCGGGCGCACGTTCGGCGGCGAGGCCGAGAGCCGCTGGGTGACCTTCCATCCCGAGGCGTGCCAGGTGCTCGACGACGGACGCCGCGTCGCGACCGGCTGTCTCAACCATCCTCTCTATCGCGCGTTCTGCAAGGAGTGGGCGGACGCCGCGCTCGAGGCGGGCACCGACTACGTCTTCTGGGACGAGCCGCACTGGACCGTCCCCGAGCACGTCGGTGCGGAGGACGACCGCTGGGCCTGTTGCTGCGAGGTCTGTCGCGAGAGGTCCGGTCTGGGCCTGTCTTCGGGTCTGACCCCGGAGGTGCTGGCGTTCCGCGAGGCCTCGACCGTCGACTTCCTGCGGGAGATGGTCGCGCACGTCACCGCGCAGGGCGGGAAGAACACGATCTGCCTGCTGCCGCTGACGGAAGGTCCGCACGGAGTAAGCGACTGGGACGCCGTCGCCTCGCTTCCCGGACTGAACGTGCTCGCAACCGACCCCTACTGGAAGAACTTCGACGAGGAAGCGGGCTCATTTGTCGGGCGGTTCGCGCGCCTGCTCGCGGAGACGGCATCACGCCACCGCGTCGACGCGCAGATGTGGCTACCGAGCTTCGGCCTGACTCGTGACGACATCTCCGACCTCGAGTCCGCCGTGGAGGCAACGCGCGCCGCCGGCATCGATGATCTCTGGACCTGGGGATACGAGGCCTGCGGCCACATGACCACGCTGGCGACTCCCGATGCGCCGCTCGTCTGGGAGGCCGTGACGCAGGCGCTCGCGCGAGGTGTCTCCACCACCGAGCGGGAACGCGTCGATCTACGTGACCTCGATCTGCGGCCGACGGCCGAGCTCGTGCGGCTGATCAACGCCGAGGACCGTGCGGTCGCCGAGGCCGTCAGCGCGGCGGCCGAGCCGATTGCCGCCGCGATCGACGCGGTCGTCGAGCGACTCGAGGCTGGCGGACGCCTCGTGTACGTCGGCGCCGGTACCTCCGGGCGGCTTGCGGCCGGCGATGCTGCCGAATGCGGCCCGACGTTCTCCACCGATCAGGTCGTGGCCGTCACGACCGAGGAGGAGGCCGCGGAGGACGATGCCGCCGCCGGCGCGAGCGAGCTCGCTGCCCTCGGTGTCGGAACGACCGACGTCGTCGTCGGTGTCAGCGCGAGCGGCCGCACCCCGTACACGCTCGGCGCGCTCGAGCGCGCGAAGGAACAGGGCGCTCTCACGTTCGCGCTCGTCTGTATCGGTGGGTCGGAGCTCGCTCGGCAGGCCGACCACGCGATCGAGGTAGAGGTGGGGCCGGAGGTGATCGCGGGCTCGACGCGCATGAAGGCCGGGACCGCGCAGAAGCTCGTCCTCAACACGATCTCGACGATCTCGATGGTGCGGCTCGGCAAGACGTTCGGAAACCTGATGGTCGACGTCCAGGCGTCGAACGACAAGCTGCGCGCACGAGCACGGCGCGCCGTCGCAGTCGCTACCGCCGCTCCGGAGAAAGAGGTCGCCGCCGCGATCGCGGCTGCGGACGGCGACGCGAAGGTGGCGATCGTGTCGTTACTCGCCGGCGTGGACGCGCAGACCGCGCGTTTGCGCCTGAGCGCAGCCCGAGGCGTGATCCGCGAGGCGGTCGAAGATGTCGTGGGTTGAAGCCGAGCTCCGCGAGCAGCCGGCTGCCCTCGAGCGCTTCCTCGCGGCCGAGACTGCGCATACGACGGAGATCGCGCGAGGCCTCGTTCGCGACGACGTCCGTTATCTGCTGATCGTCTCGCGTGGCAGCTCGAGCAACGTCGCGCGCTACCTGCAGTACCTCTTCGGGACGGCCAACCGCCTGCCGGTCTCGTTCGCGACGCCGTCGCTGTACACGGTGTACGACACGCCTCCGGAGCTCGGCCCTGCAGCCGCGATCGGCATCTCGCAGTCGGGCGCCTCTCCGGACGTCGTCGCAGTGCTCGCCGAGGCGCGGCGGCAGCAGCGGCCGACACTCGCGATCACGAACGACCCGAAGTCACCGCTTGCGCAGACGGCCGACTGGATCCTCCCCTTGCACGCCGGCGAGGAGCGTGCGGTGGCGGCGACGAAGACGTATCTGAACTCGATCGCCGCGGTGGCGCTCCTGTCGACGGTCGCAGTCGGCGACAAGCGGCGGCTGCAGGACCTCCAGGCGATGCCTGCGGCCGTGGCCGAGCAGCTCGAGCGCTCGCTTGCTGTCGCAGACGGGCTCGACCGCTACCGGGACGCCGAGACGGGCAGCGTGATCGCGCGCGGGGTCAACTACGGCACGGCGTTCGAGATCGCGCTGAAGATCCGTGAGCTCTCCGGAGTGCCCTTCGAAGCGTTCTCGTCCGCGGATCTT
>Ga0184638_1000257_pt1 | contig 14154 bp, 10 predicted proteins | sample PLM31_50_b2_FD_133141 | JGI IMG/M metagenome (GOLD analysis project Ga0184638, IMG submission 133141) | Groundwater sediment microbial communities from an aquifer in East River, Colorado, USA - PLM3-1_50_b2 | ecosystem: Environmental > Terrestrial > Soil > Riparian zone | place: USA: East River... | reverse complement strand
GGGCGCCTCGGCCCGCCACGGGAGGATCTGGAAGGTCGCCGGATCTGGTTTGGCCAACATGTCCGACTCGTACACCCGGGCAAACCCCTCGATCGCCGAACCGTCGAACCCGAGCCCCTCTGCGAACGCCCCGTCGAGTTCGGCGGGCGCGACCGCGACCGACTTCAGGAAACCGAGGACGTCGGTGAACCACAGCCTGACGAACCGGATGTCTCGTTCCTCGAGCGTCCGAAGCACAAACTCCTGCTGCTTATCCACGACCACTCATCTCCGCAGGTCAGCGGCTTGATCGCCACCCAAAACGCACACTGAACGCACATCATTCTCGATCCAGGTTGTTTCGAGCGCGTTACGCGCGGTCAGCGGCTTCTCATCACGTGGGTGTCACTGATCATGCCAGTGCTCCCGACAGGCTTGTGCACAATCTCGTGATCACTGGCGGTTGATAGCGGACGGCAGCCGCCTATCGCCAGTGATCATGGGATCCCGGGGCCATAGCGCGCTTCCAGCACCGCGAGGTCACGCACCGCGTAGCGATGATGCTCGCACTCCTCCGTCATCACCACGCCGAGACACTCACCGACCGAGCGGGATTCCTCGGGATAACCGGGCGCGGGCGCACGCGTACACACTCGTTCGAGATCGGAGTCGGTCAGACCGTCGACAATGCCGCGCACCAGCGCCATGCGGTCGGCGCGTACCTTCATCACCTCCGCTAGTGACGGACGCGCGTCGAGGTCCATGCCGAGTGCCGTCGTGTCCGCGGGCGCGTACGCGGTTTGGGGGATCGCAAGCGCATGAAAGGGCATGGCCTCGTCGAGGATCGTGCGGCTGGCCCACGAGTCTGTGATGTAGACGAGATGGCGCAGTGTCTCGACGAAGGACCACTCGTCGTCGACCCGTTCGTGGAGGGCCGGTTCAGGCAGCCGCTCGGCGCGGGCGACCGTGTCCGACCAGAGCCGTTCGATCGCGTCCCACATCGCGCGGTGATCGTCGGCCGTCTGCATCCTGCGGAGCTGTCCGCGCTCTGGATGACGCCGGTCGAGCTCGGCCTCCACGTATCCCGCGACGTCGACCCCGTTGATGACGAAGTTGCTGACGTACCCCGACACGTTTACGCCGACGAGCCAGGAGTCGACGATCTTGACCTGGCTCATGTCGCAGTCGACGAACGTCGCGCCGCTGAGGTCGCGCACCATGAAGCTCGCAGCGCGGAGCGCCTCGTTGTTGCCGTCGTCGTGATAACCCGCCGACCACCGATGCGGACCGTATTGGGGTGCCATCGCGCCATTGTCGGCGACCGATCACTCGGGGACAACCGGCGGTTCGCGGTCAGCCAAGCGCGCCCTCACCGCGGTGTGCGACCCGCGCGGATCGGCGCATCGGGTACGGATCCGCTGGCTCCTGCCGGTCGGTGGGGTTCAGCAGCGGGGCACCGGCTTGCTGTATCCGGTATTGCTGGGAGTGGCGACGTAATGATCGCTGACCCAGCGCCCGTTGGCGAGCTTGTCCCAGATCCTGGTGGTGCCCACCTTCGATCCGGATCGTTGGCAGACGACCCACGCCAAGGACCCGCTCGGCAGGCTGCCCGCCGTCCGATAGGACGAGCCGGGACCGGTTCGCTGATAGAGCCCCGTGGTGGAGGTCACCTGGTACGGATACGTGCACTGACGGGGCGGGACCGGATAGCTGGTCCGGGCCGGCGTGCTCACGTAGAAGTCGCTGACGTAGGTGCCGTCGGTCAGCTTGTCCCAGACGGAGGTCGTGCTGATCTTGGTTCCGTGGGTTCGGCACACCACTCGGATCGCCGCCCCTCTCGGCAGGACCCTCACTACCGAATGGGACGTGCCGGGCCCGGTTCGCGCCCTGAGGCCGTCGGCCGTGACCCGGTACGGATACGCAACCGACCCGACCGGCGCGTCGAGCCTGTCGGTGTCGATTCTGAGGCTTACGCCTCCGTAACTCGCGTAATGATCTCCGCGGTACTGCTTCGCCCGCTGGTGTGTCGCCCATTTGTTGTTCGGTATGCCAGACCATCCGACGAGTGACCCGGACCCGTCCCAGCGAGCGAGCCAGATCGCGTCGGGCCGGGCGTAGGTCCTGGAGGAGTAGGTCTGGACGAGCTGCTTCGCGCCTGAGGTGTTGATGTACAACCCTGCCAGGTAACCCCGCCGGTGCAGCTGTTTTGTCCAGCCGCCTACGTAACGAATAACGGCGGTACGGCATGCGCTGTCAGTGGGGTCGTAGTGCTCGATGTCCAGATAGATCCCGCTGCCGGCGAGCAGACCGAGCGCCTTGGCCTTGCTCACCGCAGCAGTCGCCGCGTCCGCGCCCTGCGTGGTTGCGGCGGTTGTCTTGCTGATGACGTAGCGGAACGTGCGGTCGGCACAGGGTGCCTGCCGGCCGACGTAGATCGGCAGGAGTCGCCAGCCGCGCTTCGTGAGCTCGCCGACCCAGCCGCCCGTCAGCTGCGGCTGACCGCACGCTCGGTAGCCACCGATGTAGACGCCGACGGCGCGGTACGGAGATGCCGACCAAGCCTTCACTGTGCTCAGTGAGGGCGCCGTGCAGGTGTCGAAGGCTGCCCCGCTGAAGCGGGTCGCGGCCGCTCCGGCCGGATAGCTGACGGGCGTACCAGGTTCTGCGGCGGCCGGCGCAGACATGACCACGGTCAGAGCAGTGCCAAGCAGCGCTGCGACCAATGGGGTGATCAGCACCGCCACGGGAGGCCACGCCGCAGCGATCACGCCGACAGGCGCGGGCAGCCGAGGCGATCGGAGCATGATTCCCCCACGGGTCGACAACGCCGATCAAGCGGAGCGGGTCATCGACCCGCTGAGGGACCTTGTCCCCATGGGCCACATCTGCCCCACGCGCCACACTGGTTAAACACATTGGTCGACAGGAAATCGATCTCCGCACGAGTGAAGGGTGGAAAGGGATAGGCACGAACGCCGTGTTCGGGTATCGGCTGACCTCAGATGCCGGACATCAGGACGCCGACACCAGGTGGCATGCCGCCGCATGGCCAGCGGCGGCCGGGATGATCGGGAGGTCGGTCGACCGGCATGCGCCGGCGACCCCGGCAGCTTCAGCCGCTCCAGAGGCGAGAGCCGGACATCGTGGATGAAATCGGCACCCGTCAGGGATCCGCGTCGAGTCCGGCGGCTCGCCCTTCAGCAGAACCGGCCTCGTGGTGCGCGCCGCCATCCCCTCACCTGCCACTGAAAGCAACGCCTTCGTATAAGGGTGGCTGGGGTTGGCCAGCACGTCCTCGGTCGGGCCGACCTCAACGATCCGGCCGAGATACATCACCGCGATCCGGTCCGCGATGTTCCACGCCAGACCAAGGTCGTGGGTGACCACGAGCACGGACAGGCCCATCTCATCGCGCAGCTTGAGCAGCAGCGCGAGGATCTCGCCACGGACGGACGCGTCCAAGGAGGACACCGGCTCGTCGGCGACGATCACCGACGGCTCGAGCGCCAAGGCGCCGGCGATGACGACCCGCTGCCGCTGCCCACCCGACAGCTCGTGCGGGTAGCGCAGGAAGAACCGCTCCGGAGGCCGCAGTCCGGCTAGCGACAGTGCCCGAGCGACGAGCTCTTCCTCATTCCCGCGAAGCTTGTGGATCCTGATTCCTTCGGCGACGGCCTCATAAACGGACTGGCGCGGGTTCAGCGCGCCCGTCGGGTCCTGGAGGACCAGCTGTACCTTCCGCCGGTACGCCTTGAGCGCTCGCGAGCTGTAGCGCAGGGGCGACCCCTGATAGGCGACCTCGCCGGCCGTTGGCTTCTCGAGGCCCAGGAGTGTGCGCGCGAGGGTCGTCTTCCCGCAGCCCGACTCACCGGCCAGGGCCACGATCTCGCCCGGCATCACCTGGAGGTCGACGCCGTCTACCGCGTGCGCATCCTGCCCGCGGCGCAGGCCGCGCCCGGTGAAGGTCACGTCCAGCCGGCGTACCTCGACGACGGGTGGGCCGGCCCGGTTCGCGCCCGGTCGTTGCGTCGCGATGGCCGGCTCACCGACGTCCGCCTCATCGGCGGCGGCCGCACCGGCAAGCGGCGACACGGGCGGCACGACCGCTGGCACGGCCTGCGGGCCGGCAGGGGTCTCCTGGTGACCCGGCGCCGTCCTGAGGTCGTCGCTCATGCCAACGCCCTCTCCTGGTCACGGACCAGCACGCAGGCCGCGCGGTGCCCGCTGTCGACCGGCCAAAGCTCGACGTCAACCGTGGAGCATTCCTCGCGGGCAACCGGGCAGCGCGGGTGGAACGTACACCCCGATGGCAGGTCGTCAGGATGCGGCGGGTCGCCGCCGAGTCCGCTGGGGGCGTACCTGAATCGCTGGTCCCCGATCGTTGGGAACGCGGCCGCGAGCGCGCTGGAGTACGGATGCGCAGGGGCACCGAAGACGACCGCAGACGGACCCTCCTCGACGATCTTCCCGGCATACATGACCGCGGCCCGATTGCAGGTCTGGCCCAGGACGGACAGGTCGTGGCTGATGAGGATCAAGCCGAGTTCGAGATCGCGCACGAGGTCGGACATCAACATCAGCACCTGCGCCTGGACCATCACATCCAGCGCGGTGGTCGGCTCGTCGGCGAGGATCAGCCGCGGCTTACAGGCAAGCGCCATCGCGACCATGATCCGTTGTTTCTGGCCGCCGGAGAACTGGTGGGGATAATTGTGCATCCGCGACGCGGGAATGCCGACCTGCTCGAAAAGCTCACCGACCCGGGCCATCGCTTTCTTTTCACCGATCTTCTCGTGCAGCAGGATCGGTTCGGCGATCTGCTTCGAGACTCGCTGGACCGGATTGAGCGAGCTCATGCAGCCCTGGAAGACGATCGAGGCCTGTGCCCAGCGGACAGCGCGCAGCTCCCGCCAGTTCATGGTGAGGATGTCCTCGCCGTCGAGCAGGACCTGGCCGGTCACCTTGGTGGATTTCGGCAGTAGCCGCAGGACCGCAGCGATGAGTGTCGACTTGCCGCAGCCGGACTCGCCGGCCACGCCCAGCGTCTGCCCGGAGTCCACAGTCAGGCTGACGCCGCGTACGGCCGGCATATCGCCTTCGCTCGTCCGGTAGGTGACCCAGAGATCCTTGGTCTCGAGCAGGCTCACTGGGTCACCGCTCCTTCAGCCTCGGATTGAGCACCGTCTCCAGGGCATGACCGATCCACGTGAAGGCAAGGACGACCAGCACGATCGCGATGCCAGGCGGAAGCAGGTACCACCACGCCTCTTGTGAGACTGCCCCATTGTTGAACGCCGAGTCGAGGGTGGAGCCCCAGGAAATCCGCAACGGATCGCTCAGACCCAGGAAGGCGAGCGCAGATTCGGTGAGGATCGCGCCGGCGATCGTCAGGGTGGTGTTCGCCAGCACGAGGGGCATGACGTTGGGGAGGATGTGCTTGCTCATCTGGTGGAGGTTTCCGGCGCCGAGAGCGCGGGCCCGTTCCAGATATGGCCGGGACTTCACGGCCAGGGTCTGAGAGCGGATGATGCGCGCCGTGCCCGGCCACGAGACGATGCCGATCACACCGATGATGTTCAGGATCCCTCTCGGCAAGATCGTCGCGAGCACGATCGCGAGCGGCAGGAACGGGATGGTGAGCATCCAGTCGTCGATGCGCATCAGGACCGTGTCTGTCCAACCACCGAAGTGCCCGGAGACCACGCCGACCACCGTGCCGATGAACATCGCGATCGCCGCCGCGGCGAACCCGACGATGAGGGACACCCGGGAGCCCCACATGATCAGGCTCAAGACGGATCTGCCGAACTGGTCTGTGCCGAGAGGGTAGTCCAGCGATGGCGGCTGGTACGGCTGTCCCTGCGCCTTCGTCACACTGAGCGCATCCGGGCCGACGATGATCGGCGTGAGCAACGCGACCGCGATAAAGAAGAGCAGCAGCAGGAGGCCGACCTTGCCCTCGGTCTCGGACCAGAAGAGCTTGAATGCCCGCTTGAATGCGGCGCTGCGGCGGGTCCAGACGATCGCCCTCGCCGACCTGATCGGAGCCGCGGCCTCGGATTGGGCGGTCATACCTCCCTCACCCTCGGATCGAGCAGGCCGAGCGACAGATCGGCGATGAGGTTGAAGAGGATCACGCTGGCCGAGAAGACCAGGAACAGGCCCTGAAGCAGGTTGTAGTCGAGCGCGGACACCGCGTCCTGGGTCAGCCAGCCGAGCCCGTGCCAGGAGAAGACGTACTCGACGGTGACCGCGCCGGAGATGACGAACCCGAAATTCAGGAAGATCAGGGTGAAGGCCGGGAGGAGCGCATTGGGCACCACGTGCCGCTGCCGGACCACGGTGTCGCGCAGGCCCTTGGCGCGAGCCGTCGTCAGGTACTCCTGACCCATCTCCTCGAGCATGGACGACCGCATGATCAGGGAGTACTGCGCGAGATAGGCGAGTGTCAGCGTCAGGCACGGCAAGAACAAGTGCTGAAGGACGTTGACCCAGCCCGCCGGGCTCGACGTATCGACGTCGGCGTCGGCGATACCGCCGGTCGGGAAGATGCCGAGACCGACCTGGTTACCGGCGAACAGCATGAGCAGCACGATGCCGAGCCAGAAGACCGGCATGGCGTAGAGCGTCAGCGAGGTCCCATTGGAGACCCGATCGAACGGCGTTCCCCGCTCCCAGGCGCCCTTGATCCCGATCCAGGTGCCGATGATGGTCGAGAGGACCGTCGACGTACCGACGAGCAGGATGGTCGGCCAGAACGCATCGCGGATGACCGACGAGACCGGCTGCGAGCCGATGAAGGTCGTCCCCAGGTCGCCGTGCAGGAGGTGCCCGACGTACGTCGTGAACTGCTCCCACTTCGACTTGTCCAAGCCCCACTGCTCCCGCAGGTGGGCGACTCCCTCCGCGGATAGGTGCCGGTTACGGGCTGCGCTCCTGGCCGGGTCGCCGGAGACAACACGGAACAGGAAGAAGTTGAAGACGACGACGGCGCAGAGGCTGAAGAATGCACCGATCACGCGGCGGATGATGAGTCGCGCCGCGCGATACCGGTGGCGCCGCGAGGTCGGTCCGAGCGTCCGGCCGGAGGCGAAGCGCTCCTCCGGCCGGATGCTGTCGAGCTGTATTGCCATGGTGCAGTGACTACTACTCGCGCTCGTCAGCGGTCGACCGGCGCCGAGCGAACGCGACCGCCCCGCCGGCCACCAGCGCGGCCGCGGCAACGCCGATGCCGACGATGGCGCCGGTGGCGAGGCCACCGCCGCCGGAGTCTTCCTGTGCGGAGACGAGATCGAGATTTCGGTAGCTGTACGTGCCGTACTGGAAGAAGACGTTGCCGCCATCGGTGGGCTGCCGCTGCACGCCCGTCCACTTGTCCGAGCGGTAGGCCTCGAGCGAGTCGACGTAGTACGTCACGATGTACGGCGCGTCGGCATAGACCATCTGCTGCATCTGCTTGACGAGCTCGGCCCGCTTCGCCGGGTCGAGCTGGTTGCTCTGCTGCTGGTACAGCGCGTCGTACGCGGGGTTGCAGTAGAACGAGTCGGACCAGCCAGCCACGGGATCCTTGGCCGTCCCGGTGTCGCGCTGGCCGCAGGTGAACGTCGAGAGCTGGAATCCGGGATCCGGCTCGACGCCCCAGCCCCACGTGAACATCTCGTAGTTGCCGTGGGCGATGATGTCGGTCAGCTTGTCATCGGTGACGAACTGCACCTTGGTCTTGATGCCGATCTGGTTCATCCAGTCCTGGATGTAGGGCACGACGCCCTTTGAGTTCTCATCCTCAGTGCGGCCGAAGAGCCGGAAGTCGAGCTTCTTGCCGGACTTCGGGTCGACCCTGATGCCGTCGGAGCCCTTCGTATAGCCGGCGGCGTCGAGCAGCGAGTTCGCCTTGGCGATGTCGAACGTCCGTGCGCTCGCTCCCGGATCGAACTTGTAGGCGGTGTAGACCGGCGGGATGACGCCGACCCCTGGCTTGCCGAGGCCGCGCAGCACCTTGTTCACGATCGTTTGCTGGTCGATGGCATAGCCGATCGCCTGCCGCAGCGCCTTGTCCTTCAGAGCTGGATGGCCGTCCCCGACCGGCTGGTTGTCGGTCGTCGCAGCGCCGGTGTTGAAGCCGATCTCGGAGAAGCTAACACCGGTCGCCTGGACCGTCGTGATCCCCGGCTTGTCTTTCAAGGCGAGGAACTGGTTCGCGCCGATGTCGGCGACGGCGTCGATCTCGCCCTTCTGGAGTGCTTGGGCCATCGCATCGTCGTTCTTGAAGATGCGGTAGACCAGGTTGTCGATCTTGGGCGCGCCACCCCAGTAACTCTTGTTGGCCTTCAGCTTGACGAACTCGCCGGGCTTTTGCTCCACGATCTGGAAGGCTCCGGTTCCCACCATCTCCTTGTTGTCGAAGGTGCCGGCGTCCTTCTCTGACACGTTCTTCCAGATGTGCTCGGGGAGGATGGGGACCCACATGTGCGTCATGACCGGGTCCGCCGCTGACAGCTCGAACACGGCCGTTGTGTCATCGGGGGCGGTGACCTTCTTGAGGTTTGCGACGTAGTTGTAGAAGGCGGCGTTCTCGGTCTCGCCGTTGACCGCACGGTTGAAGGTGTAGGCGACGTCCTTGGCAGTCATCGGTTGCCCGTCAGACCACTTGACACCGGAGCGGATCTTGAAGGTCCATGTCTTGCCGTCAGGAGAGGCGGTCCACGATTCGGCGAGGCCGGGGACGGGGCTGAAGTCCTTCTGGGACCAGCCGGTCAGGAGGTCGTAGACGTCTGCGTAGACGTCGTAAGAGATCGTCAGGAAGCCGGCGTACGGGTTCAGTGTGTCGATGTCCTGTGAGTATCCGATGGTGAAGGTCTTCTCGGCGGTACTCGGGGATGGCGAGCTCTGAGCCACGGCAGTAGTCGCCGGGAGCACTGCGACGCCGAGTGCCGCGACCGCCACGGCGAGGCGTCGCCGCGTCCGCGCCGGGCGGGATGCGACTGTTTCGATCATCCTTACCTCCGAAGGGGAACGCCGGGCGACGGCAGAGGTGGGTCGTAAGGCGCGGGTCGCTGACTGTCCTGTCAGTCAGTAACAGAGCCTTGGGATCGTCTGTTTACTACACGGAACCGCCGAAGGGAAGAAATCGGAACAGCCTTTACCGTGCCGAAACAGAAGGACTTGCGGCGCAGAGGCAACGAAATCCGTAGGTCTTCCGGTCCGACGTCGCTCCGACGCCTGATTGTTACGCGCGCCGCCGCTCCGACCGGCTACATCGGCGGGCTGCTCAAGCACGCACGGCCGTCGTCGGCGAGGCGCCCTCACCCGCCGCCCACGCCGGGCATGAAGTGACTGCCAGGACTCATCCCCGGCCGCCCGTGCGCCCGGTGATCCCGAGTTTTGGTGAGAATGTGTAGCGTGCTGCACACACCCACCAAAACTGGGGATCTTGGAGCTGGTACAGCGCTCGACCCCCGTCAGACGCCGCGTAGGACTTACGGGCGCGACCACTAGGCTCGGGGTGTGGCCCAGCTGCGACTCGCGCTCGCCCAGGTGAATCCCATCGTCGGCGACCTGACAGGGAACGCCGACCTGGTCAGGACCTGGACGAAGCACGCCGCCGCGCAGGGGGCCCACCTCGTCGTCTTCCCCGAGATGATGCTGACGGGCTACCCGGTGGAAGACCTCGCGCTGCGGGGCTCGTTCATCACCGCCTCGACGAAGATGCTCGAGCGCCTCGCCGCGCAGCTCGCCGCGGATGGACTCGGCGAAACCACCGTGGTGACCGGGTATCTCGATGGCTCCCCTACGTCGGCGCCCGTGGTTGGCCGGCCAGCCGGCGCACCGGAGAATGCCGCGGCCTGGATCCGCCGCGGCAAGGTGGTGGCCAAGACCGCCAAGCACCACCTGCCGAACTACGGCGTCTTCGACGAGTTCCGTTACTTCGTCCCTGGCAACCGGCTCTCCATCGCCCGCGTTCACGGGGTGGACGTCGCGCTCACGATCTGCGAAGACATCTGGCAGGACGGCGGCCCCGTGTCGGTGGCGGGGATCGCCAAGGCCGGCTTGCTGCTCGTGATCAACGGGTCGCCGTACGAGCTGAACAAGGACGACGTGCGGCTGGCCCTGACGCGGCAGCGGGCGGCCGAGGCGGGCTGCACGCTCGCCTACGTGAACATGGTCGGCGGCCAGGATGAGCTCGTCTTCGACGGCGACTCGATCGTCGTATCCGCGGGCGGGCAGGTGCTGGCGCGTGCTCCGCAGTTCGAAGACGGCTGTCTCGTCGTCGATCTCGACCTGCCCGAGGCGTCCCCTACCGGCCGGCCCGAGGCCGGCCAGGAGATGGCCGCAAACTCACCATCCGGCACGGTCAACGGAATCGCGATCGACCGGGTCGAGATCAGCAATGCGCCGCTCGCTGCGTACTCCCCGATCACGTCTGGAGTCGCGCCGCGGCTGACCGACGAGGCGGAGGTATACGCCGCGCTGGTCGCGGGGGTACGCGACTACGTCAGGAAGAACGGCTTCCGCTCTGTCGTCATCGGGCTGTCCGGCGGTATCGACTCGGCATTGACCGCCGCCATCGCGCAGGACGCGCTTGGCCCGGACGCCGTGCACGGGGTGTCGATGCCAAGCTCCTACTCCTCCGAGCACTCCAAGATCGACGCGGCTGACTTGGCCGCCCGGCTCGGCATCAACTACGAGGTGGTGCCGATCGCACCTATGGTCGACGCGTACCTTGCGGCGGTGAAGCTGGACGGCGTCGCCGAGGAGAATCTGCAGGCACGAGTGCGCGGCACCACCCTGATGGCGCTGTCCAACCAGCACGGCCATCTCGTGCTCGCGACCGGCAACAAGAGCGAGCTCGCCGTGGGCTACTCCACGCTGTACGGCGATTCGGTGGGTGGGTTCGCTCCGCTCAAGGACGTACCCAAGACACTCGTGTGGCGGCTCGCCAAGTGGCGCAACAAGGCAGCCGAGGAACGTGGCGAGACCACGCCCATTCCCGAGAACTCGATCACAAAGCCGCCCTCCGCGGAGCTGCGGCCGGGGCAGCTCGACACCGACTCGCTGCCGTCCTATGAGCTGCTCGACGACATCCTCGACGACTACGTCGAGCAGGATCGCGGACACGCGGACATCGTGGCGGCAGGCTTCGACGCGGACCTGGTCGACAAGGTGATCCGCATGGTGGACGCGGCCGAGTACAAGCGGCGGCAGTATCCGCCCGGGCCGAAGATCTCGTTCAAGGCCTTCGGCCGTGACCGGCGACTCCCGATCACCAATCGCTGGCGCGAGGGCTCTGCTGTCAGCTGACCTGCCGCCGCCCCCAACGCCCCCTCTCAGCGCGTGAAGGGCACCTTTACCCCGACCTATGGGGTGAAGGTGCCCTTCATGCGAAAGGTCAGCGGGGGCGCAGGCCGTCCAGGATCGTGTCGACCAGCCGATCGGTGAGACCCTCGGGACCGCCTTCGACAAAACGGAAGTGCGGCCAGACCATCGAGGCGTACATCAGCGAACCGGTGACCGCGATGACCATCGTGTCGACATCCAGGTCGTCGCGCAGCTCGCCGCGGGCGACCCCACCACGGAGCACTCGCCGCATGTATTCGCGCCGGGGCTCGATGACGGTCTCAGTGAACTTCTTGGCGAGATCGGGATGCCGCCGGCCCTCAGAAACGAAGCAGGTGTAAAGCTCCCGCGCCCGCACCGTCTGCTGGTCCGCGACCATCACATCCGCGATGATCTTGAGATCCTCGCGGATGGATTGCCCCGGCACGTCCGGCAGCGGCGACTTCAGCGACGCCGCGGCGTCGATGATGAGCGCCTCTTTGTTGGGCCAGCGCCGGTAGATCGTCGCCTTTCCGACGCCCGCCCTGGCGGCCACCTGTTCGATGGAAAGGGCGCCGATGCCGACCTCGGCGAGCAGGTCGAGCGTGGCCTCGACGATGGCCCGCTCGGCCTGCTCGCTGCGCGGCCGACCCGGTCGAGCGCTAGGCGGGGTCCACGCGGGACCATCCTCGCCACCCGCCGCAGCCAGCGTGTCGAGCTCGTGCACGTCCGTCATCATGGCTATTCCTTAGTGCCCTTGCACTGCTTCCACTGCCTCCTGTGGCTCACGCGAAACCTGGCTGGGCACTTCCGCGGCCGGGCGCATGCTCGGCAGGAACCGGAAGGCCAGCAAAGTCGCCAGCAGGGCGACGAAGCTCGCGAGCGTCACGGTGACGTGCATCGCGTGAATGAAGGCGTCGAAAGCCGGCGCCTGGATCTGGGCGACCGCTTGCGGGCCCGCCTTCGCCGCGGCACCCACGGTCGCGCCGAGGGACTCACCGGCCGCGGCCTGCGCCTGCGCGGGCAGGGCTGAGAGGTGCGGCGTGATCTGGTCCCGGTATTGGGCGGAGAGCACCGAGCCGAGAACGGCAACGCCAAGCGCCCCGCCGACCTGGCGCATCGTGTTCTGGATGGCCGAGCCGACGCCGGCCTTCTCCTTGGGCAGTCCGGCCAAGATCGCCGTGGTTGCCGGCGGCATAACGCTGCCCGCACCGGCGCCCTGGATGACTCCGACGATCGCGAAGTACCACATTGGGCTGTCGGCGTCCATCAGGAGGAACGCGGCCAGCGACAGCGTGAGCAGGCTCAGACCGAAGGTGCAGACGGCACGGATACCGAACCGCTTGACGAAGTTGGCTGACAGCGGCGCGAAGACCATCTGCCCGGCCGCGAACGGCAGGAACCACAAGCCCGCCTGCAGCGGCGAGAACCCGCGGACGATCTGCAGGTAGAAGGTCAGGAAGAACAGTGCACCCATCATCGCGAAGAAGATGAGGCTGATCGCGGCGACCGACGTGGACACCTGCGGGTTGCGGAACACCGTCACGTCGAGTGAGGGATGGTCGCTACGCCGCTCGTACCACACGAAGAGCGCCAGCAGGGCAAGCCCGGTGAGCACGGGCACGAGAACCGCGGCGTCCGCGAAAGTGGCCAGTTCGCCGCCCTTGATGATGCCGTAAATCAGCAAGCTGAGCCCGGCGATGGAGAGCAGGACACCTGTTGGGTCGATCTTCCCGGGCGATGGGTTCTTGGTCTCCGGCACGATCGCGCTGATCAGCGCGATGCCCAGCATGGTGATCGGCACGTTGATCAGGAAGACGGAACCCCACCAGAAGTGCTCGAGCAGTGCCCCTCCGACGACCGGCCCAATGACGATGCCGATGCCGACCGCACCGGCCCAGATGCCAATCGCGCGGCCGCGCTCCTGCGGCGGGAAGATGTTCTGAATGATGGCGAGTGTCACGGGCATGATCGCGGCCGCGCCAATGCCCATGAGCGCCCGCGCGCCAATCAGCTGGCCGGGAGACTGCGCATACGCCGAGATCAGCGAGGACAGGCCGAAGATGGCGAGGCCGGCGAGCAGGACACGCTTGCGGCCGAACCTGTCACCGAGCAGGCCAAAGGTGAACAGCAGCCCGGCAAAGACCAGGGTGTAAGAGTTGATCGACCACTCAAGCTGGCTCTGGGAGGCGCCAAGGTCCTCCTGGATGGTCTTGAGGGCGACGTTGAGGACGGTGTTGTCGAGGACGACAACCAGCAGGCTCACAACAAGGACGCTGAGGATGGCCCAGCGACGTGGGTGGCCGGTCTGCTGCTGTTGCAGCTGGGCTTCCAAGAGATTCCTCCCCGAATCAATACGGGTCCGTTTCGTATCGTTACAACGCGACGCTACGCGCTCGTATTTCGATACGCAACCGATCCGTATCTAAAATCTAGGTAAAGTTTCGATCTTGAACTGCAGCCGTGGACGATCAGGACTGACCACCTGCCTTCCGTCGGAGCAGCCGCCATCAGGACCGCCGGTCGCGCGGTGAGCTGCTCGCTGCTTCCCGCGACGATGCGGCGTCGCTGCGCGGTCGACCGGTAGGGCTAGCGTGGTGCGCGCACTGAGATCACAGATGCAGCTTGCGAAGGGGGCGGGGCGCAGTGGCGACGAGGTTCGGCTGGCTGTGCAGCCACGAGTCGTACCAACCGGAGGAGCTGGTCGAACAGGCCGTGCTCGCCGAAGAGGTCGGCTTCGAACTTGTGCTCGCGTCCGACCACTTCACGCCGTGGGTCGATGACGTCGGCGCGGCCGGTTTCGTCTGGGCATGGCTGGGCGCGGTGGCCGCGCGCACCACCCGAGTCGAGCTCGCCACTTCC
>Ga0184638_1000256_pt1 | contig 14156 bp, 15 predicted proteins | sample PLM31_50_b2_FD_133141 | JGI IMG/M metagenome (GOLD analysis project Ga0184638, IMG submission 133141) | Groundwater sediment microbial communities from an aquifer in East River, Colorado, USA - PLM3-1_50_b2 | ecosystem: Environmental > Terrestrial > Soil > Riparian zone | place: USA: East River... | reverse complement strand
GACGCGCGGCGCGATCGCCCGGTAGGCGGTGAGCACCGCGTCAGGTGAGTCGAAGAAGAATTTCTTATCGGTGCGCAAGTGCTCGATGAAATCGTCGGTCGTTCCCTTGAATCCGACCTCCTTCGCGATCGCACCGATCTCCTTGCGCAAGCCTTGCACCTCGGCCAGTCCCAACTCGTGGATCTGCGCCGCGGAGCGGCCGCGAACGATGCGCGCGCGGATGAGGAACTCGTAGTAGCGCGCGCCGCCTGCAAACGAGGCGAGGCCCGCGATGTCCGGCGCCTTCGGGCGGTAGTCGCCCTGAATGAAAGCCTTGAAGCGGCGCAGTGCCGGCTGGTAATCGTCGGTGATAGCACGGCGCGCATCCGCCGCGAGCGCCGCACGTTCCGTCTCGGGAATTCCGCCGGCCATGCGCGCGAACGGCGACATCAGTGCGCTCTGCTCGACATTCTCGACGAGGTGCGCGTCGATCGCCGCGACGATCCGGTCCAGTACCGGCTTGGTGCTCATCCATCCGCTGGCCATGCCCGGCTTCAATCGGACGATCGTGTCTTCGACGAGTTTGGGCGCCGCGCGGATTCGCTTGATGTAGTCGCGATAGTCCTCGGGCTTGCGGAACGGCGTCATCTGCGCGGCGCGCGGCAGGACGTTGTGCAGGCCACCCACCGTCGTGAGCACCAGCGCGTCGGCGTCCCGAAACTGCTGCGCCTCGACCGCGAGCTCCATCTTGTCGAGGAGCAGCTCGTACGAAATACGGTCCTGGCCGCGCAGCGCCTTGGCGTCCAATGCCTTCAAGCGCTCCAGGGCGCTGCGCTCGCGCGCTCGCTCGCGTTCAAGCGTGGCGGGCGACAGGTCCTGCAGAAGATGGTTGTAGCCTGGAACGCCGCGAACGGTCGCCTGGATCGGATTGCGCCGTAGCGCAGCGTCCAGGTCTTCGTCGAGGAGGGCGTTGAGCTGTACTTGCGGAGCGAGGTCTTTCGTCTGGGCATGCACGCTGGGCATTCCGAGCGTGATGAGAAGCGCGAGCAGGATAGTACGATGTCGGGCCATGTGCGGATGAGTGGATTCGTTGATCTACGCGATGCGAACGGCAACGGCTAGCTGCTGCGCCGAATGAAGCTCGGAGGAGAATCGGGTGATACTACCTTTGCAAGAGCGTCCAGGAAGCCAACCTGGCCTTTCGCCAATTTTTCACGTGCCTCTCCAAGGCTGAACCAACCCGCTCGATCGATTTCAACGAACGAGGCCTTGCGACCGGACTTGGGCGGCCACTCCATTTCGAACTCGTTGCTGACAAGTGCGGCGGGATCGACATCGGACTCGAACGCCCAGACCGAGACCGTCTTCCCGCTTGGCTGCTTCAACGATCCGAGCGGAAGGAACGGCCCTGAGACAGGGAATCCGGTTTCTTCTGCAAACTCTCGCTTTGCTGCTTCGAGCGCGTCTTCCGAATCGTCATATTCGCCTTTCGGCATCGACCACGCGCCGAGGTCTTTTTTCGCCCAGAAGGGTCCTCCCGGATGCACCAGAAGGACCTGCAGTTGGCCGTCGGGCGACCGACGATACATCAACAGTCCCGCGCTTTTTTTCGCCATCATTGGATCACTTCATCCGCGCGCAGCAGCAGCGACTGCGGAATAGTGAGTCCAATCAAACTTGCAGTCTTGCGATTGATAACCAGCTCGAACTTCTTGGGCTGCTCGACTGGGAGATCGCCGGCTTTTGCGCCTTTCAGAATCCGATCGACGTAGTCTCCAGCTCTGCGGGCAAGGTCGTCTACATTTGCGCCGTATGAGGCGAGACCGCCTTGCTCAGTGAAGTCCCGGTCCTGATAAATCGCCGGGAGACGATACCTGGCGGCAAGCTGGTAGATGGTCTGCGCACCCGCCACATTGACACCGTTGATGTACACCAACAAAGCGTCAGCACGCTGTTGCACCATCGTATCGAATGCTTGCGCGATTTCCTTTGTCGTGTGCGCAAGCGCTGGATGCAAAGTAACGCCTACCGAACGAGCAGCCTCCTCCTCTCTCGTGCCAATACGCTCGGGTGGATTGCCAGACCAGAGGATCGCGACACGGGTGGCCGTGGGAACGAGCTCTTTGATGAGTCCGAGCTGCTTGGGAACGATTTCGGACGCGATATTGCTGAACCCAGTGATATTTCCACCAGGTCTCCCGAGACTGGCGACAAGTCCCGATCCCACCGGATCCGCGACGTTCTGCATCACGATCGGAATCGTGCGCGTCGCGTGCTGCGCAGCGAGCGACGCCGGTGTGCTCGACGTAACTATCAGGTCAACGTTCACGCGCACCAGGTCGCCCGCGAGTTGCGGGAATAGTTCCTGTCTACCCTCGGAGTAGCGCCGCTCGATAACGAGATTTTGATTCTCCGTGTAGCCTAGCTCGCGAAGCCTTTCGACGAGCGCGACAAACGCGCCTGGGTGATTGCCGAGGATGCCAAGACGATACATCCTGCGTGGCGGCTGTGCTTCTGCCCAATGCGCCACGGCGGCAAGGCCGCTCACCAGCGCGCAGGTAAACGTCCGCCGATTCATCACTGGATCACCACATGATGGGGGACGAAGCAAAAGGTAGGGTCAGACACGACTTTCTAGGAGATCTTGTCGTCGGCCTTGAGCGCCGAGGAGCCGAAACCGTTCTTGTCCTTCGAACCCTGTGTCACTGGGGATCGAGACCTTCACGGGATTGACGTCGGCCAAGCGGAAAGGCCGCTTGCTTGCGCACTGCGCCACAACTCGCGGTCGTAGGTGGCCACGAAGACGGTTCCGCCAAGCATCTCGCGCCACATCAGAGCGGTCGCGAGATGTACCGCGTCGTATCCGCGCAATCCGTGTTCCCAGGCAAGCGCCGCCGCACGGGCCACGAGGGGCTCGCTCAACTGGAGCCGGATCATGTGCTCCCAATCCGCGTTGAATGCTTGCAGCGCCTTTGCCGCGGACTCGCGAGTGACGAGTCCGGCGCGCGCCCCTTTTGCGAACGCTGCGGCTACCTCCGCACGGCTCACCACGCCGGTCCCAACCGCCTGCGCCCGGCCAATCAGCGCCTCGACTTCTGCCGAGCCGGGCTCCGCCACGTAACGCTTCACCAAGGCGCTCGCGTCGAGGTAAAGGATCACTCGCGCTCGTCAACCAGCAATTGGGCGACGGTCTTCCGCCCCCGCAGTTTGGCGACGGGCCTGCGGCGACGGAGCTTGTGACCGCTCCAATGTGCTAGCCCCGCCTCGCGCATTGCTGCGAGGCGCTGGTCGATATCCTGCCCGATCGGCACGATACGGCCGATCGGCACGCCGCGGTCGGTGATCACCACAGATTCGCCACTGAGAGCAAGGCGCAAATAGTGGCTCAGGCGGCTTTTCAGTTCGCGGATGCTGACAAGGGATTGGTTCATTGTTGGGTATCGCGCCTTCAGGTATGTAGTCACATGATATCTATTTGTAGTCACATAGGCAAGCCGCGAAACAACAAGCCTTGGCTGGCTCCGAATACCCGCTAGGCCGCGGCCGCGCAAATCGCCCAACCTAGTCAAACCTAAGACGGGTGCTTTTTAGGCAACGTGGGGCGGCGCCATGGAGATACTCGGGGATTTCCTGCCGCAGTACGTGGCGCAATATCGTTTCCGTCACCGGCGGCTCCGACTCGGACAAATACTGCCGTAGCGCCTCGTTCATCATCGTCTGATAGCCGGTGCCCGCTTTCTCGGCGCATGATTGCTCGATAGGCGAGATCGAGTCGCGAGACCGAGCTCAAGTCATTGAGCGTGGCATCAGCCAGCGCGCGCTCCGCCGCGGCAAGAAGGCGGTCGATCTCCACCTTACCGGCGGCGTGGGCCTTCAGCTTTCCTATGCGCAACAAGTTTTCCAAGGTCATCATCGCCGCCCATCACGAACATCTTCTTGTCGGCGAGCACGCGTTCGAGGAACGGTTCGCCGGCCGCCACTTTGCGTCTGAACTCGCGTGCCGGAAAGAGAGCGGGATTGATCTCGCGCCGCAGCACCTCCTGTGCATGGCCGAGCGCCTCAACAACGTCCGCGAATTTCGCCTCGCCGATGATCATGAAGTCGAGGTCGCTGCCGGCCCGCTCGTCCCCACGCGCGACCGAACCGTAGACAAATGCAACGTGAATCTTGTCGGCAAGCGGTGCCAACGCCTCCCGCAGCACGTCGATGATCCCCACGGTCTTCTTGAGCAGATTGCGCAAGTCTTCGTAGATCGCACAGCCGGTGTCAGCCTGGAAATGGACCTGATTCCCGACCGGTTTCCGGATGAGCACGCCAGCATCGGCGAGACGATTCAGCTCGCGCAAGAGAGTCCCCGGCGCCTTGCCGGTTACGCGGGCGATCTCGCGCACGTGCAGGAAACACGCGGCAGACCTCGTGTAGACTACACGCTCCTGAACGGCGGCGATTGTGATTGCTGCGTCGTTTAGTTTTCCTCGATTCCATAGGTAAGGGGAGGCCGCATGGAACCGGCAGTAGCCAAGACCTTTCTAGCACCGGCTTTGCTTTCGGCAGCCCTGCTTTCGGGCTGCAAGTCCTATTTGGAGCCGTACGTGCCGCTCGATCCACCCACCGGCGCGCTGCCGACTCAGACAGCGATGCCCAATGTGGAGCGTGCCGTCCAGTCGCTCGATCTATGGCGGACAGACGCGGAGTCCAAACACAACGACCTGACGAAGACGACTCGACAATACAACGTCGCAACATTCGGCCTTGCCGCAGGTGCAGGTATCGCGCCTGTTTACAACGCCTACAAGGATCTGATCTCAGCGCTGGCGATCGGGGCAGGAACTGCTTACACCGCAAACACGCTTTTCTTTCCTACCGATCAAGCCAGCCTTTATAGCGCTGCCCACGTCGCCTTCACTTGCCTTCGCAATAAGGGACAAAGCGTGTTGTCAGCGATGTCTCCAGACAAATCGCTGGCTGCCTTCGATGCCACGTACAGCAACCTTCTGTCGAGCGTTTCCTCATGCCAAGGCCAACCGGGCCAAGTCAAGTTGGAGGAGGCCTACAAGAGCGCCCGCGATTCGTTCGAGCGCGCGAGTGCAGCGGATTACGGGGCTGGCGAGCAATTGCGGGAGGCAGGCCGCAACATCGCGTCGTCGCTGAATCAAGAGCTGGACAAGCGTGCCGCAAGTCCGGCAGCTATACTCGCCGCGGCCAAAGGCGTTTCAGCCTTTAACGTTCCGCCCGGGTCCACTGCATCGGCCGCGGCAAACAATGCGCGAGCGCTTCTTGTCGGAATTCGCGGTCCACCCTGTTCGCCGGCCGATCAAGACCGAATGGCGGCTCAAACGAAGGCATATCTGGACCGGAAATCGAAAATCGATAACGCGCTCGATGGGCTAAGCCAACTCGAGTCGGTATGCACTGTCAATGCGCCTTCGGTTGCGGACTTGGCGATAAGCCAAGACAGCGTCACATTGGTTCCGGGCGCTTTCGTCAATGTGGTCGTCACCGGAGGTCGAGCACCATACGTTGTGATTTGGGAAGGAACTGATCCGTCTGGCAACGGAATAGACGCCGCGTTCGTTCCTCCGAACACGGTCAGGCTGAGCGCTTCTTCGAAGCTAACGACGGCTGCGAGCTACACCCTGGACGTTCAAGATAGCTCTCTATCGGGTCGACTCAAGAAAATCGCCGTGACCGCTAAGCTCGCGCCCTAGCAGCGAGCAGGTGTTGGGCGTTTGCGTGCACCCACCGGGGGGCATTGCTATTGGCTCAGCCTACGCACTGTGTCTGAGCGAGTGCATTGCTGCGAAGATAAGTCGAGGTTTCCGAGCTGCAGCCATGGTTTCAGACCGCTCGCATACGCTCGGCCATCGTCTTTCCCTTGATCAGCCAAGCAGTTCATAAAATCGTGGCAGAACATGTCTTCGCTTAGAACTCCGCCGGCGCTCTTGCAGCTTGCCCGCTTAGGCGCGCACGCAGTAGCTGCCGCTGCGGCGGAGGCGTAATAAGTCGAGAATACCGGCTGGGAAGACGTTGAGCTTACCGGTGCTTTCGCCAAGGCATCCGCAAGACGGATTGAATCCTTGAACCCCTGGTCCGTGAACAGGTCCGCCATCCTCGCCGCGATCTGGAGGACCCCGTTAGTGGTGGTAATGCAATCCACGGTCAGGTCGCCGTGAACAAATGAAAACAATCGGCGTTGGACGTTGGGCTTCTTCGCCTCATCGGGAAGTTCCGTAATGAACAAGTGGCGTCTCGCGCCTCCGTCGGCGAGCATCAGGTCGTCGATAAACTTTGGTGGAAATGCTATAGGTATCGCTGACGATGCGCCGATCACTGCGCGATAGCAGGCGTCGCGCAGGTCGAGCGGCTGTATCGTCTTGGCCAGTTCCACCATGTTAATGCGCAAGAATCTTCCCGAGTCCAAATCCACAATTCCGATGTAGAGGAACCGGCCGCTGGCCGTTGCAACTCGATCAATTAGCCCGCGCGCGAGGTTGTCCTTGATCAGGCGGTCCTTGTTTGACGCGTCCAATAGGGAGTTTGCCCAAATGAGCTCCAGTTTGTTGCGGGCGGTGTAAATCTGATCGCCGGAAAGGGATCGGTACATCTGCTCGATTAATGGGTCTTCACCGAGAAACGCATGCGTTGCAAGAATGGCTCCCGTGCTCACGCCGGTGACGATCTGGATGTCATCGCGCGGACTGGGCTTTGCACTTTGTCCTACCGCTCGCCAGCCATTAAGAAATCCAGCGCCATACGCTCCGAACTCCCCTCCTGCCGATAGCGCCAGCACATTGAATGATGGGTTAGGATCGCTAAGAGCCTCGGGCCGGATCTGACTGGCCTTAAAGATAAAATAGTCTCTATAAATGTCTCGAACGACAAACCGATCCAAGCCGCACGAAAGCCTGTCAGGGGGACTCGTTGGACGTAAGGAACCGCAGCCAGTCAACACGATAGCCACAAGTACCGCTCCGAGGCGTGTAAGAATCATCGTTGGCTTCCTTCCTTTTTCATCACGTGCTGATTTCACGAGCCTCGCCAACCTAACCCGCGCGCCGAACGCGCGCCCGGGTTGCGCGAGAGTCTAAGCTTGCCCAGCGGCTCTCGGTGTATCTGATTTTCGTGCTCATGAATACCCTTGCCTAGGTGATCCCTCAAACGATCGACACGGACACCAAGCCCGGCGCACGGCCCTTAGCTTTCGGTTTGATGACGATCTCGACATCGCGGTCCAACAAGGTAAGGAACCGCAGCAGACGCTCGGATGAAAAGCGGCTGAGCTTGTAATGCTTCAGCTCCGAGACGTGCGGCTGCGGGAGTCCCAGCAGCGCCGCCGCCTTGGCTTGTGTCAGGCGGCGCCGCGCAATCAGCTCGTTGACCTGCATCGCGAGCTGCACGCGCAGCTTGCGTTCGCTAGCGTCGGCAAAGCCAAGGTCGACGAAGACATCACCGCTTCCGACTTCAATCGCTTCACGTTTTCTTGCCATAACGTACCTCGTAGTCCAACTGAGCCGCCTTCAGTCGGCGGCCGATCATCTCCACATCGGTCCGAGCCGTCCGAGATCCTGACGGTGATTTCTTCTGGAAACAGTGAAGCACGTACACTGCATCGTCGAAACGCACCGTATAGGCGAGCCGGAAAGTGTCGCCGCGATGGTCCTCAATCACTTCAAACACGCCCGGCCCTTCGCCTTTCCATAGCTTCGCCGAAGGCGGAGCACCACCTTGCTGAACGAGGCCGAGGGCGTAGCCGAAGTCGTCAATAACTTGTTCCGGGAACGCCAGCAAGTCCTTCTTCGCCGAGCCGACCCAATGCAGGGGTTTTTCTCGATAGGACTTCGGATAGGGAATCACGGATTATACCCGATTCGGTATATAGATCGTAGTGCCGATTCTTCGAGTGCATCGTAATCAGGAAAACCGCGACCGACGCGGCAGCGGTTGCGCTCTGGAAGTCTGCTCGCTGCCGTGGTCGGTGCGTATCGGCCAAAAGACTTAAAGGGATCGTAGGGTCAGACGCGGCTTTCCCGCCGACCGCGTTCACAATCGTCTTCCGCGAACGCGGGAACCCAGCGTCGTCAAACGCCGCAAAGTCACTTCCCCGCCTTCGCGGGGATGACGTCGCGCGCTACGCAAAGTCACTGGATCCCCGCCTTCGCGGGGATGACGTCACGCGCTACGCACCGTCCGCAAGCGCCTCACTAATCGCGCTCTCGAAATCCATTCCTCGCCCTTCCTGCCACGCCGCGTCGGCCGCCTCGGCGCCGAGCTCGACCCGGGTGCGCCCCAGGTAGCGATCGAGCAACGCGCAATCGACTTAGCGTCAACGAAAGCGCACCATTCAGCGATAAATGTCCGCAATCGTGAAGGAATGACTCTGTGACACGGCTCGCGAAACCAAGTGTGTTGATGCTGCTGTTCGCGTCGACGCTCGCCCTTGCAGCGCCGAGCGCGCACGCGATCGACCTCGTCGTGCACGCATCAACGGTCGCAAAGGCCCTGAAGGCGCAGGTCTTCAAGGACAAGGGCCGGTATTACCTGCAGCGGCCTGACCGTTGCAATGATCCGTATCTGGAGAATCCGACCGTATCGTTCAAGCAGGGCCGCGTTTACATCGGCGCGCATTTTGCTGGACGGATCGGCGCACTGATCGGCGGAGTCTGTCAATCGGCAACAGAGCCTAGCGCGATCATGCTCTCGGCGCGGCCTGTCCTGCGCGGGCAGCAAGCTGCCCTGGAAGATGTGCGCCTGGAAGCCGCGGACAAGCCGATGGTCGCAGCGGCATTGCAAAACCTGATCGGCGCCAATTCGCTCTCACGGCTGCACATCGACGTCCTCGAAGCGGTTCGGGCACTGACGGCCCCGGATAGGACAGCCCCCTACGCAATCGCCGTGCGCGGGCTGCAGTTGAGTAACCTTGTCGTGCAGAACGAAGAGCTTCACGTCACGGTGAACGGTGCCGTTGAAATCCGCTAGAAAAGTAGGGTCAGACTCGACTTTCCCGCCGACCTCGTTCCCGCGAACGCGGGAACCCAGCGTCGTCAAACGCCGCAAAGTCACTGGATCCCCGCCTTCGCTGGGATGACCTCGAACGCTACGGTTTCGACGTCACGCGTTACGCACCCTCCGCCAGCGCCTCCTCGACCGCACTCTCGAAATCCATGCGCCGCCCTTCCTGCCACGCCGCGTCGGCCGCCTCCGCGCCGAGCTCGACCCGGGCGCGCCCGAGGTAGCGCTCGAGCAACGCGTTCCAGAAGCGGATGCCCGTGTAGTCGATAGCGAGCGCGTCCAGCTCGGCAGCCGCCGCGCCGCCCAGCCGAAGCGCACGCGCGGCGAGCGACACGCACGCAGCGGCCATCGCGACACCCTGGATTTCGATCGCGGTCTCGCTTCGATCGCCGAGCTCGACGGCCAGCTCCAGCGCACGCCGGTAGCGCGGCACGGCCGTCGCGCCGTCGCCGCGGATCAACGAGCAATCGGCAAGGAAGTGCTGCGCGAAGTGGGCGGAGCGCAGATCGTCCTGGCGCTCCGCATCGGCGAGCGCTTCGCGCGCCATCGGCTCGAGAATGTCGAGCTCGCCGATGCCGACCAGCACCTGCATGAGTCCAACCCGCGCGCGATTGAAGAACGGACGCTCGCCGACCGACTCGGCGATGCGCAAACTCTCTTCCATGCATTGGCGCGCGGCAGCGTCGTCGCCGCCGTAGAAATACCCCCAGCCGAGCTCGATCTGCGCCAAGCCGATCTCGCGCTCGCGGCCGGCATCGCGCCAGATGGTCACCGCTTCGTCGATCGACTCACGGGCAGCCGGGAGATCGCCCGCCCACGCGGCCAGCTCACCCGCGGCGGACAATGCGCGCGCCCGCACTTCATCGCGGGTAGACGTCATACCGAGCGCTTCCGCGAGATGGGCGCGACCCTCGGTGAAGTGAGAATGCAGGTGCCAGAACCAACCGAGCGCGCCGGCGAGCCTGAGGAAGCGGTCCGACGCGTTCACTCGCAGCCGATCGAGCACGGCACGGAGGTTGTCGTGCTCATTCTCGAGCAGGTCGAGGCAATGCTTCTCGTTCTCCCCACGTTGCCGGCACGCGTCTTCGGCAAGGTCCTCGAAATACGAAGTATGCCGATCGCGAACGGCGTCGGCGAAATCGCGCTCGGCGAGCTTTTCGAGCGCGAAGGCGCGGATCGTTTCCAGCATGCCGAGGCGTTCGCCCTGACGTCGCACGAGACTCTTGTCGACGATAGCGGCAACGTCATCCAGTGAGGCCTCGCATACGGCTTCCGCCGCTTCGAGCGTAAACCCGCCCGCAAACACGGCGAGTCGCGCGAAGAGCTCGCGCTCGCGTTCGTCGAGCAGGTCGTAACTCCAGGCGATCGCGTTGTGCAGGGTCTGCTGCCGCGCGGCCACGTCCCGCGCACCACCTGCCAGCAGCTTCAGCCCCTCGGGCAGGCGTTTGACCATCGCACTTGGAGAGAGCAGACCGATGCGCGCTGCGGCAAGCTCGATTGCCAGCGGTAGTCCGTCCAGGTGCAGACAGATTTCCGCGACCGCTTGTGCATTGTCCTTGGTCAGGGCAAATCCCGGCGCGACGGCCTTGGCGCGTTCGACGAAAAGCGCGACCGATTCGCATTCGGCAAGCACCGCGAGCGGAGGCAATCGCCGCAGTTCCGGCACCGCGAGCGGGGACACAGGATAGACATGCTCGCCCGTCAGGTTCAGCGCTTCGCGAGTGGTGACCAGGCATTTGAGCAGCGGCGCCTGCCCGAGCAGCGACGTGAGCTCCAGACCCGCGGCGATGACTTGCTCGAAGTTGTCCAGAACGATGAGGATCGTCTTCTCGGCTAAATAAGCAGATAGCGACTGGCCGGCGGCCGCGCTCACGCCCAGCGCTTGCGCGATCGCCGGCAGCACGAGGGCAGGGTCGTCGATCGTGGCGAGCGGAACGAAGAACACACCGTGCGCGAAGTCGTCGGCAAGGTCTTCGGCAGCCTGCACGGACAGACGCGTCTTTCCGGTCCCGCCCGGGCCGGTCAACGTTAGCAGACGAACCGCAGGGCGCCGCAGCGTGTCGCAGATCGCGAGAAGCTCTCGCGAGCGGCCGACGAGACGAGTGCCTTCAAAGGGAAGGCCCGGCGGGCGCTTGCGCGCCGTACGCAGCGGAGGGAATTCGCTTTGCAGGCGGGGATCGAGGAGCTGGTAGAGCCGCTGCGGCTCGGGCAAGCCCCTCAATACATGCTCGCCCAGATCGCGCACGGCGAATCCCGCGGCCTCGACCAGCAAGGCGTGCGTCGTATGCGAGAGCAGCACTTGTCCGCCATGGCCGGCGGCGCAGATGCGCGAGGCGCGGTGGACGCCCATGCCGACGTAGTCGTCCGCGGTCGATGTCGCTTCGCACGTATGCAAGCCCATCCTTACGCGCAGCGCTCGGCCCTCTGGCCAGGCATGATCGTTCAGCGCACATTGCGCGGCGACTGCGCTGCGGATCGCGTCCTGCACACTGCCGAATGCGACGAAGAGAGCATCGCCGGCGGCGCCGAACTCGTGGCCGGCGTACTGGGCAACGGCGTGGCGGAGGATGCGGCGATGCTCCTCCAGTGCCGCGTGATAGCGGTCTGTACCCAGCTCCGCCAGTCGGGACGTCGAGTCCTCGATGTCGCTGAAGAGGAGGGTGACGGTGCCGGTGGGTTTGGGTGTCATGGGATCAGTCGGCATTACATCGCCTCCCAAAGCGCGCGGAGCGGTACGGCATATAGCCCGTCGCCGAAGCTTGCGCTAATCTCGCCGTCGTAGAGCACTACGCCGCCAACAAAGCGCTTGCCTGCGGTGGCCTTGAGCTTGCGCAAGCCCCGGAAGTCCGCAGCGGTCACGGTCGACGCCGCCTTGACTTCCACCCCGGCGACCATGCCGGGTCCCTGCTCCAGCACGATATCGACCTCCATGCCGTCGCGATCGCGGAAGTGGAAAAAAGCAATCGGTGAGGTGCGCCAGCGCAGCGTGACGTAATCGTGGATCGTCTGCCGGGTGAGCTGAAACGGCCCGGCGAGGTCCGAGACGTTGATCAGGCGCGCAGTATGCCCAGCGGCCATCGTCAAAAGTCGCGGCAGCGCATCGAGCGACCGGATGCGGGTGAAATCGCGCACGTCACGCTGCACTTGCGTCTCGACGTAGTCGCGATACCATGCCGCACGCCGCGATGCGGTGCGCAGCGCCAGCGCGGCCGGATAGCCCCCCGCGACGATGCGATCGATCAACGCTGCGCCGAGGGCCTCGGCAGTGCGTGTCCGGAAACCGCCGCGAAAGACGTTATCGAGAAAGTGCGGCCGCTTGCCGGCCAGCTCGCAACCGGTGTGTCGGCCAGGGCCTCGCGCACGCGCGATGCCAAGTAGCGGGGAAAGATCCTGGCTCTGCGCTGCATGGACCATAATAGCTAACGCGAGCGGCTGATTGCAAGATTTGATAGCGGCTGATCGCTAGTTTATGGTCCGGCTGATCGCTAAATTATAGGTCGGCTAAACGAAAGAATCGGGAGCGGTCGGACGCGTTTCGCAGCGTGAGGCCGCCGAAGAACCCACTGATTGACGATGATCTCCACTGCCATGCGGCAGCCCCAGCGACAGGTGCGGCACTTCGCATCGTAGGTTCGGGCGTCCAATCGACGATGGCCGCGCTCCCGATAGACCGGCAGCGGCGGCGGCGCCCCCGAGCCACGGTGGGCCGGGGCGGAACTGTGCGGCGGGAGAGAAGCTAACCAGCTCGTCGGAGCCGCGCCTTGCTTGTGCGAGAGTCTCGGGCTTGCGCATGATGCTCTGCATACGCATCGAGCAGCCGGCGAATCATGCGCTGATACTGGGTATTGTGCTTTGCCGCCTCCCGCTTGAAGAACTCGACGCTTCGCTTGCTCAGAGCCAGCGTGACTTTTACTCCCTCTTCCCGAAACACGAGATCCTCGGGCGCCGGCAGGAAGTTCGGCACCACCCTGAGCTTGCCCAGCGGCTCATCGGTGTATTTGATTTTCGCGCTCATAAATGCGTTTGCCCTTTCGCCAGTAACCGGCTCCAACTATTCGGATATTGCCGGATCGATAAGTGAAGCGAACGGTAAGGATGCCGCCCCCGACTCTGCCGAAGCAGAAGAATCGCGGCTCATCCTCGCTATGCTCTAGATCCTCGGCGATTACGCAGTGTGGATCCGCAAACGCCAACTGGGCCTGAGCGAATCCGACTCCGTGCTTCAGCTCATTCTCGCGATCCTTGATTGGATTCCAATCGAATCGCGCTGTTGCCATCGGAATATTACATCAGGTCCATACAAAAAGCCATACAATTATATGGCTAACCATACCTCGCAGCTATTCTTGAGCAACATACGTCAAACTTGGCAGCCATCACGAAGCATTCCTGGAAAGTAGGGTCAGAGAGGACTTTTCGCAGCCCGAACGGGCGAGACCCCAACGTCGCCGCGTTTAGGGTCGTCCGGCGCGCACTACGCCCCTCCGCCAGCGCCACCTCGATCGCGTTCTCGAGATCGGCTCGCGCCCTTACGCGGCACGCCGCTCGGTCGTTGGCTTGATAAGCGATTCCGCAGGAATCCCGAGGTCCCGGTGCAGACGCCGGATCATTTGCAACGTCAGAGGACGTTTTCGGTTGAGCACTTCGTAAACCCGGTTGATCTGACCGATCATGGGCACGAGGTCTTTCGCAACAAGTCCCGACTGCTCCATACGGAACTTGATCGCTTCGACGGGATCGGGCAACTCCATCGGGTAGCGCTTTTTCTCCCAGGCCTCGACCAGGGTCGCCAACACATCCAGGCGATCGCCCTCGGGCGTGCCAGGTCTCGCGGACATCAGGGCGTCGATTTCCTTCAGCGCTGCGCGATGGTCAGCCTTGGTCCGGATGGGCTTGATATCCATCGTCCTGCTCCTAAATCGTTTGCGCGTCGATCCGGTCATACTGCACATGCGTGCCAATGAAGCGGACGTATACGACGCGATAAGGGTAGTTGATCCATACGACCAATCGATACTTGTTGCCGCCGATATTGAATACAACACGACCGTCGCGCAGAATGCTCGCGCTGCCGAATTCCCGTTTTACGTCGGCGGGCGAACGCCAATCGGCTTTCAGAGCGTGTCGATACCAGGCGAGAACGGGTTCGCGCGCGTCGGCATATGCGG
>Ga0184638_1000255_pt1 | contig 14160 bp, 13 predicted proteins | sample PLM31_50_b2_FD_133141 | JGI IMG/M metagenome (GOLD analysis project Ga0184638, IMG submission 133141) | Groundwater sediment microbial communities from an aquifer in East River, Colorado, USA - PLM3-1_50_b2 | ecosystem: Environmental > Terrestrial > Soil > Riparian zone | place: USA: East River... | reverse complement strand
GTCACCAGCACCATAGAGATGACCACCAGCACCGCAGAGAGCGCATTCACCTCCGGCGTCACGGCCGTCTTCAGCATGCCATAGACCTTTACGGGCAAGGTCGTGGAGCCGACGCCAGCCAGGAAGAAGCTGATCAGAAAATCGTCCAGCGATAAGGTGAACGCCATCAGGACCGCGCCGATAATGCCAGGCATCAACAACGGCAGCGTCACCCGGCGGAACGCCTGCCATGGTGTCGCGCCGAGATCCTGGGCGGCCTCCTCCAGCCGAGGGTCCAGTTTGCGCAGCCGCGCGCGCACGATCAACGCCACCACCGGAAAGTTGAAGATCGTGTGTGCAATGGTGATCGTCAACAGCGACAGCGGAAGGCCGATCATGACGAAAAACAGCAGCATCGCCACCCCCATCATAATCTCGGGGATGACGATGGGCATCAGCAGCAGACTTTCAAAGCCCGCTTGCCCTCGAAACGGCTGGCGCTCTAAAGCGAGGGCGGTCAAAATCCCGAGAACCGTGGCGATGATCGTCGAGACGGTGGCGATGATCAGACTGTTCAGCGTCGAGGATAACAGCGCTTCATCGCTGAACAGCTTGGCATACCACTGCAAGGAAAACCCTTCCCAATGAGCCGAGAGCCGCGAAACATTGAACGAAAAGACGATCAGGATGGCGATCGGCGCGTAGAGGAAGAGCAGATCCGCGACGCTGAATGCCACCAGCCAGGAGCGACTCTTCATCAGCCGAAACTCTTCGCGGCGCCGGTGCGCAGGTAATAAAAGACCATGAGCAGCACGCCCGCCATGAGCACGAAGGACAGGGCCGAACCGAACGGCCAATCGCGGACCACCAGATACTGGTGCTGAATCAGATTTCCAATCATCATGCTCTTCGCGCCGCCGAGCAGGTCCGGCGTGACGTAGGCTCCCAGCGACGGAATAAACACGAGCAGGCACCCCGCGACGACCCCAGGTTTCGCAAGGGGCAAAATGACACGCGAGAATACCTGCCGTGGATTGGCGTATAGGTCCCATGCGGCTTCGATGAGCGCCGGATCCAGACGCTCCAGGGCCGCGTACAGCGGCAACACCATAAATGGGAGATAGCCGTAGACCAGTCCGATCAGCACCGCCGTATCGGTAAACAGGAGGTTGAGTGGCTCATTGATGATCCCCATCGTCATCAAAGCCGTGTTCAAGAGTCCTTCCGCTCGAAGGATGAACATCCAGGCATAGGTGCGGACCAGAAAGTTGGTCCAGAAGGGAATGATGATCAGCAGGAGCAAGGCTGCCTGCCAGCGCTTTGGCGACCGAGCGATGAGATAGGCCAGAGGAAATCCCAACATGAGGCAGGCGGCGGTGGTCAGCAGGGCGATCCAGAGCGAGCGCCAGAAGATGCCCAGGTACAGCGGATCGAGGATGGCCGTGTAATTCATCACGGTGACGATCCATTGAACGCCACCGTAGGTGCCTTTTGAAGCAAAACTCACCGCGAGAACCAGACCGAGCGGAACCACAAAAAACAGGAGGAGGGCAATCGCGGGAGGAACTATCAGCCAGGGCAACCGGCGGCGTGCAACGCCACGCCGATAGTCCATGCTCACTGGGAGAGGAGCACAGCTTCGGCCGCCTGCCACTTCACGTAGGCGGATTCTCCGGCGCTGAAGCGCTTGGCGATGCCATCAGCGTTCGGGATGCGGGCCTTCCAGGTCAGATTATTGGGCAGGCTCAGGAGGTACTGCATTTCATTGCCGGAGTAGATTGCCTTGGCGATCCGGACTACCACCTGATTGTGATGAGGATCCATCGCCCCCGGATCGCGGGAGAGTTTTAGCCGCTCCGGCCGGATCGTCATCAGGACCTTACTGCCCGCCGCCAAGCCCGGCACGACGGCAGAGCGCAAGACCCCGATGCCCTCGACCACGACGCGAGCGGTATCGCCCTCTACATCCTGTACGCATCCCGACAAGCCATTCGAGACTCCGATGAAATTAGCAACGAAAGCGGACGCGGGGCTGGTATAAATCTCCTCCGGCGTGCCGACTTGCAAGAGGCGGCCGTGATTCAGAACGGCCAGCCGATCCGACATCGTCAGTGCCTCTTCTTGATCGTGCGTCACGCAGATAAAGGTGATACCGACCCTTTCTTGCAGTACCTTCAGTTCTACTTCCATTTCCTGGCGCAGCTGTCTATCCAAAGCGCCCAGAGGTTCATCCAAGAGCAGCACGGCGGGATGATTCACCAATGCCCGCGCCAGCGCCACCCGCTGCTGCTCCCCCCCGGAGAGCTGTGCGGGGAAGCGCTCGAGCTTTCCGGAGAGCCGCACCATGTCGACCGTTTGCGCAACGCGCGGAGCGATCTCGCCCGCCGTCATGCCCTTCATTTCCAGGCCGAAGGCGACGTTTTGCTTGACCGTCATATGGGGAAACAGCGCGTAGTTCTGAAACACAATGTTCACGGGGCGATGGTTGGGCGGCACGCCCTGCATCGGAACTCCTTCGATCAGAATCTCACCGGAGTCCGGGTGTTCGAAGCCTGCCAGAAGTCGAAGGGTCGTCGTCTTGCCGGAGCCGCTGGGACCGAGCAGCGAAAAGAATTCGCCTTTGCGAACAGAGAGGCTCACACGGTCCACCGCGACAGTCGCACCGTGGCGCTTCGTGACATTGCGGATTTCAACGCTAACGTCCGTCATGCTGACGTGAGGCTCCATGTTCTCGGTCCTATGCGTGTCGTAAAATTCTAGGGGTGGGGGGAGGGGATGTCAATAACTATGCTTTAGATTTTTGCCATTATTCCCAATGTCTTGCTACAATGCCCCCCATGAAGAATGTGCTGACCATGATCCTGGCCGGTGGACGAGGGGAGCGGCTCCATCCCCTCACCGACCAGCGCGCAAAACCCGCGGTCCCGTTCGGCGGCAAATACCGCATCATTGATTTTACGCTGAGCAACAGCGTCAACTCGGGCCTGCGTCATATTACCATCCTCATTCAATACAAGTCGCACTCCCTCGACCGCCACATCCGGCGCGCGTGGAACCTCTTCAGCCCCGAATTCGGGGAATACATCACCTCGCTCCCTCCTCAACAGCGCATCAATCAGGATTGGTACAAGGGCACCGCGGACGCGGTGTTCCAGAACTGGTTCGTCGTGGAAGACGAGCGCCGGGATTATCTACTCATCCTGGGGGGCGACCACGTCTACAAGATGAACTACAGAGACATGTATAGCTTCCTACAACAGAAACAGGCCGACGTGGTGGTGGGCGCGATCGAGATGCCTATTACCGACGCGTCGAGCTTCGGAGTCATCGCCGTTGACAGCAATTCACAGATTATTGGGTTTCAGGAAAAGCCGAAAGACCCGATCCCCATTCCCGGCGATCCCGATCATGTGCTGTGCTCGATGGGTATTTATCTGTTCCGCACCTCCTGCTTGCATGAGCATCTGCTGGCCGACGCCGAGCGCGACAGTTCCCATGATTTCGGGAGAGACATCATTCCCGGGATGATTCAGGAGTCGCGGGTGTTCGCCTACAACTTCCGGGACGAAAACCGCAAGGCGGTGCAATACTGGCGGGACGTGGGCACCTTGGACGCCTACTGGGAAGCCAACATGGACCTGGTATCCGTGGATCCCCTTTTCAATCTCTATGACCAGAACTGGCCGATCCGCACCTATCAGGGACAATATCCGCCCGCGAAATTCGTATTTGCCGAAGAGGGGCTCGGCGGGCGCATGGGCCTCGCGCTCGATTCGATTGTGACGGGAGGTTGCATCATCAGCGGCGGCCGCGTCCAGAACTCGGTGCTGTCACCGAGGGTCCGGGTCAACGAGCATGCCGAGGTCTATCAGTCGGTGCTGATGGAAAATGTTGTGATCGGCGAACAGTGCCGCATCCGGCGCGCAATCATCGACAAGGACGTGATAATTCCCGCGAAAACAGATATCGGGTATGACTTGGAAGCGGACCGCAAACGGTTCACCGTTACCGAATCCGGAATCGTGGTCATTTCCAAAGGCATGAAACTCGACAACACATAGGCTCTTTATGACAGCGCAAATCGCTGATCGGTACGACACCACCGAACTGGCGTTGATGGTCGTCTACCCGCTTCTTGTGTTCGCTTACTGGGAGGTCACGCCGGAGCGCTGCCAGCAGGCTCTGGAGGCGCTGGGTCCTGAGATGGACGGCGCGCGCGCCGTGATCCGCATGTACGACATCTCATTGATCCATTTCGACGGCACCAATGCGAACCATGTCTTCGACATCGACGTCGGCCTGGAAGCGCCGGGCTGGTATCTCCATCTTTGGACTCCGGAGAAGTCCTATTGCGCTGATTTGGGCTTCCTTGCGCGAACCGGGCGCTTCCACCCCATCGTTCGCTCGAACATCATCCACACACCGAGGACCACGCCGTCTTGGAGAACCGATGAGCAGTGGATGCGGGTGCGGTTCACGCGGCGGCGCAAGCCGGAGCGCACCCGGCCGATAGAATTTGTGCCGGCTCCCTCGATCGGAAGACAGCTGTCCCCGGAGGAGCTCCGTCTGGAGCAAGAACGAATGCGCCGGAGCATGAGCGAGGCGGTATCCGGGTATCTTGGTGGCGCGCCTTCCTCCGAGCAGGGACGCCGATGACTGCCCCTCCGTTGGGATATCTGTGCCTCGTACTGCACTGCCACCTGCCCTACGTCCGCCATCCGGAGCACGAAAACTTCCTTGAGGAAAACTGGCTGTACGAAGCGATTACGGATACCTACGTTCCGCTCCTGCGGGTCATGGACGGACTGGTCCGTGATGGCGTGGACTTCCGGCTGACCATAACCCTCTCCCCGCCCCTGATCTCCATGTTGCGGGATCCGCTGCTGATCTCGCGGTTCGAGCGACACATCAACAAATTAATTGAACTGGCCTCGAAGGAGACCGACCGCACCCGCAATCAACCGGAGTTCCACCGGCTCGCTGAAATGTACCTGGAGCGATTCCTGTATACCCGCCACGTCTTCACGCAGGAGTACCGCTATGATCTGGTCGGCGCCTTCGGGCGACTCCAGGAGCTGGGCAAGCTCGAGATCATTACGTGCGGCGCGACCCACGGCTTCTTGCCACTGCTCAGTGTCGTCCCGAGCGCGGTGCGCGGCCAATTGCGCACTGCCGTCGCGCACTACGAGGAGACCTTTGCTCGTCCCCCCCACGGGATTTGGCTGCCGGAGTGCGGCTACTTCCCCGGCCTCGATGAGTCACTCCGTGACGTCGGCTTGCAGTTCTTCTTCACCGAATCCCACGGACTGTTGTATGCCGAGCCTCGCCCCCGCTACGGCCTGCACGCGCCGGCCTTCTGTCCGACCGGCGTCGCCGCGTTCGCCCGCGATCTCGAATCCTCAAAGCAGGTCTGGAGCGCCGAGGAGGGGTATCCCGGCGATCCGGCCTATCGCGATTACTACCGCGACATCGGGTGGGATCTCGACTACGACTATGTGCGTCCCTACATTCAGGCCACCGGCCAGCGGATGAACACCGGCATCAAATACTATCGCATCACCGGCAAGACGGATCAGAAGCAGGTATACGATCGCGCGTGGGCGATGGAGCAGGCCGCCGACCATGCCGCTAATTTCATGTTCAACCGCGAGCGGCAGGCAGACTGGCTGGCGCCGGGGATGGATCGCCCGCCAGTTGTCGTGGCGCCCTACGACGCCGAGTTGTTCGGGCACTGGTGGTTCGAAGGACCAGAGTGGCTGGACAACTTGTTCCGCAGATTACAGGGCAGCGCTCACGTGATCGAGCCGATTACGCCGGCGGAATATCTCGAGCGGCACGAGGTCAACCAGGTCTGCACGCCGTGCGGTTCTTCATGGGGCCATAACGGCTACAACGAGGTGTGGCTCAATGGCTCGAATGATTGGATCTACCGCCATCTCCATACCGCATCGAGGCGGATGGAAGAGTTGACGAGACGATTTCCTGACCCGGACGCGCTGACACTTCGCGCCCTCAAACAGGCCGGGCGGGAACTTCTGCTCGCGCAAAGCTCCGACTGGGCCTTCATCATGAAGACCGGCACGATGGTGGACTACGCGGTCAAGCGCACCAAGGACCACATCTCCCGCTTCACCCGCCTGTACGAGCAGCTGTTGTCCGACCAGCTGGACTTGGAGTGGCTGAAGAACATCGAGGACCAGGACAACATCTTCCCCGACCTGGATTATCGGAATTTCTCGTAATCTTCCCTTAGCAAAGATTCCTCCCTGCGCGTTGACCTGCGCCTCGGGTTCTGTTACAAATGGGAAGAACTAATGTGTAGGCAGGGTCGAACCTCGCGAATCCTGATATTGCGTTTATTCCTGGCATGCAGTGTCACAGTAAGCTCCTTTCTCCCAACCAGTGCTCAGGCGGAATGGTATGTCGGCGCATACGGAGGGATTACCAATCCTGGCGCGTTCTCGAACACCACCTTGACCAGTGCAACCCTAGGAGGCGGCGTCACGGACGCCCGCATCAATGATCTCGAACTCAAGAGTGGTCTCATGGGTGGTGTCAAAGCCGGCTATTTCTTTGACGCGCGTCCCTGGCTGGGGCTTGAAGGCGATGTGTATACGCTGAAACCAGAGGTGAAGCAACAGGTGATTGTGGGAGGGACGTCGTCACGCGCGGTGTTTGCAGATAACCTCCCGGCCATCCCACTTCGCCTGACGGTTGTGGCTTTCAATATCGTCATCCGTTCGCCGGCCATGGGGGAGATCTTTCAACCCTACGGCGGAATGGGGTACGGATTATTCTTGGCCACCAGCTCAAAGGATAGAGTGTCTAACGCTCATATCAGTCCAGGATTTCAGCTTGTCGCAGGCGCCCGGATACTGTTGACGCCTAGATGGGCCCTCTTCGGAGAGTTCAAGTTCAACCGCGCGACGATCCGTTTTAGCGATATCCGCGGCAATTACGACTCCCAAATTTTTGCTGCTGGGGTGATGCTGCAGTTCAAATAGAACGACGCGTTAAGTTTCGACACCACCGTCATCCTAATTGGAAGCCGCCGGAAGCCTTACTGTGAAGCGGCTACCTTTCCCGCTGCTCTCGACTGAGACGGTCCCCCCATGCGCTTCTACGACATGCTTGACGATCGCGAGACCGAGCCCCGTGCCTCCCAGTTCGCGAGACCGCGCCTTGTCCACTCGATAAAAACGCTCGAAGATCCGCGGCAAATCCTTGGGGGGAATGCCGATGCCCGTGTCTTCAACACTGACCCGTATCATACCGCCGTCCTCACCGGCCGTGATCGTGATCGTTCCCTGGTCCGGCGTGTACTTGATGGCATTATCCAAAAGATTTGAGAACACCTGGGCGATCCGTTCCTCGTCTCCCATTAGCGGCGGCAGGCCGGCGGGAATACTCAGTAGTATTTGGTGCTGCTTACTGGCGACCTGCCGGTTGAGCAGTCCGAGGGTTCGGTCCAGGAGCGCCGCGAGGTCTACTGGTTCTTGTTTCAGGGGGATCTGGCCGGACTCGATTTTGGACAGCAGGAGCAGATCCGTGATGATCAGATTCAAGCGGTCGGTGTGCGTTTCGATGGTTTCCAGGAAGCGCTGCCGTTGCGGGCTATCTATCTTGGGATCGTCCCGAAGCGCCTCCACGTAGCCCTTAATAGCGGTGAGCGGCGTCCGGAGTTCATGCGACACATTCGCCACGAAATCCTTACGCACCTGTTCCAGGTGGCGAAGCTCGGTGATGTCATGGAACACCAGCACCAGTCCCACAGAGTGTTCCGTTCCGGGTGTTAAGGCGGAGGCGCGCACTTGAAAAATTCTGGCAGGGCGTGTCCCGAGCGCGACTTCAGTTTCAGAGGAGCCGCCGCGAGCCAATGCCTCGGTGATAAAGTCGTTGAGCCGAGCCTGGCGGATTGCCTCGAGATGGGTCCGCCCGACAATGTCGCCTTCCTTCCGGCCGATCATTTTCTCCATGGCCGCGTTCACCAGACGGATTGCGCCGTCCGCCGCCAGGACCATCACCCCTTCCTGCATCGCAGTCAGGGTCGCGGCCATCTTCGCGCGGTCCTCGATCAGGGAATCAATGGTCTCCTCAATGGAAGCGGCCATCACGTTCAGGACACGGGCCAGGTCCGTCATCTCATCGTCGGAGTGAGCGCGGATCCTTGGATGAAACTGCCCGCGGGCCATGCGCTCTGCGGCGGAAACCATTTCGGCGAGCGGCCGGGTCACACTGCGGGCCGCCAGATAGCTGAGCGCCAACGCGAGGAAAAAGGCAACACCAAACGCGGCGGCCAGCGAATTCCGCAGCGCGCGGTGGCGGGCTTCGATCTCGGTGAGCGGAAGAGAAAGTCTCACGAGACCGACCACATGGCTGGGGTCATGAGCGCGGACCGGCACGGCAAGGTTCAGCATCCGAATGCCGACTGTGTCGCTGAGGCGCACGCTGACGCCGAGGCCCGTGGCGAGGGCATCGTGTACTTCCGGCCGAGTCAAGTGATTATCCATCCGGCGAAGTGCCTCGCCGGATTCATAGGAGTCGCCGAGCACTCTCCCATCCGCTGTCATCACTGTCACGCGAGCGTTTATCGCCTCCCCCAACCGATCCGCTAAGGTATCAATTTCCTGTACGTCAGGTACGAGCCGCGCGAGCGGTGCGGCAAAAAGCTCCGCCGCGAGACGCGCCTCAGCGGCCAGTCCACTCCGCACTTGCTCCACGTCCTTGGCCTCCAGCGCGTCCAAGGCAAGCCATCCACCGACGCCGAGGGCAACGCCTGCCACCACCAGATACCCGGCGAGGATTTTCCATTGGAGGGCGAGGCGCATGGTTTACTCGCCGGCGTCTCGCAGCTTGTACCCCAGTGACTTGATGGAGATGATCGCGTCTTCCATCAGAGGAAGCTTTTGCTTGACGCGCCGGATATGGACGTCCACCGTGCGGGTGGTGCCGTGATAATCGTATCCCCACACCGAATTCAGCAGCGCGTCTCGCGTGAGAACCCGTCCCCGGTTGCGGAGCAACTGTTCCAGCAAACCGAATTCCTTGGCGGTGAGGAACACTTCCTGCTCACCCAGCCAGACTTCATGACGCACCGGGTCCATGCGCAGCGCACCGTAACTTACGGGTTTCCCGTCGTCTTCACGGCGCTCGGCTCGGCGCAGCAGGGCTTTGACCCGCGCGACCAGCTCCTTCGGACTGAACGGCTTCGTCAGGTAATCGTCCGCGCCGAGTTCCAGGCCCACCACGCGATCCGTTTCCTCCGCCTTGGCGGTCAGCATCATCACCGGCGTCAAGGCGGTGCTGGCGTCCGCACGGATCTTCCGGCACAGCTCCAGCCCGTCCATCCCCGGCAGCATCAGGTCCAGGATGATCAGATCCGGGCGGTCGCGCAGCGCCGCGCTCCACCCGGCCGGGCCATCGCCTGCCGTGCGCACCCGGAACCCTTCCTTTTCCAAATAATGCGTGACAAGGTCCAAAATATCGCGCTCGTCTTCAATGATAAGAATCTTGCGGGCGGGAGTCATGACGGGAAAAAAGGGGACCAGCTACGAGCCGGCCCCAAGCACACGTAAGACCTTCGGGGGAATCAACCAGAGTAGTGTTCCGGCGCCGGCTTGGGGTTGACCGGCGAAGTGAAGCGCGCACGCCGCTGACTTTTTCATCTCTAGAGATGCCGCCGTTTTCCCCGAGATCATGGCGGACATGGTGGTGCTGAGATGAGGCTCGTGGCCGACGCAGAGGACGACGGAGTCGTCGGCATAGGCCTCGAGCCGGGTCAGGAGGCGCTCCGGGGCGGCCTCCGGAGACAGGTCATCAACCACCTCGATTTTGGCTGTGCTGTCCAGTTCCTGTTTGACAAGTTCCGCGGTCTGTTTCGCGCGCACCAAGGGACTGGAAAGGAGCACGTCCGGCCGCACTTTCAAGGTCTGCAGACCTCGGGCGGCCAGTTTTGTGCGTTCGGCGCCTTCCGGCGTGAGCGGGCGGCCGGCATCATCGCCTTTCCACTGTGCCTGGTCCACCGCGATGCCGTGCCTGAAAAAGATGACCTCCATGGCGTTGCTCCAACTAGGGGGTGCCCCTAAGTACGCATTACCGAGGGCCTACGATCCGGTCGCCGATTCCGGCATACTCGGTGAGTCCGCAACCTTCTCAGCGGGCTTTGGTCGCTCGGCGCGCCGGCGTCCCCCACCTTTTAATATGGGAAGAATTCTCGCGCGCAAGGCCTCGCGCAAGGCCTCCTGAATTTCTTCAGGCGAGCGGCGGGCGTCCACCACTTGAAACCCAAATTCCTCGGCCATCCGGTCGAACTCTTCGATGATCATCCCCTGGTATCTCTTGAAACTGTCGTACAGGTCGGCGCCCAAGCGCATGTCCATGCCGGATTCCCAGTAGTTCATCCCTTTGGTCTCGATGACCCGCAACGCGAGGGTCTCCACGTCAATGCGCAAATAGTAGACCAGGTCCGGCACGATCGCAAAGCCGAAGACTTCGCGAATCCATTGCCGATCGCAGCCCCGCACGACATTCCGGGCGAATGCCGTATAGATGTACCGGTCCGCCAGGACCACAAAGCCGGATCGCAAGGCCGGAATGATTTGATGCTCCAGCCGGTCGGCAAAGTCTGTCGCATAGAGCAGGCTGTAACTCCACGCGTCCAGGATGTTGCCTTGCTTGGCGATTTCGATCGTTTTCGACATCAGCGCGGACCGGGTCCAGCCGGTGGTCAGCACCCCATAGCCCTGGACTTCCAACCAGTCCTGGAGCGCCTCAATGTGGGTCGAGCGCCCCACGCCGTCCGGCCCTTCGATCGCGATCAGCTTGCCCTTAAGGCCGCTCAGACTCAGGTATGGCAAACCTTCGCCAAAATAGCGTTTCTCGTCTGGCATGGGTTCCCCGCTTGGGTTTGTAGGAGGCTAATGTTTTAGACACGATCTCGCGCACATGCTCTTGTTGCTCGTCGATTTCCAGGGTCGCATCAATGACGGTCAGATTAAATTCGTCCACGAGCTTGTCGTACTCTCCCAGTGCCCGGGACTGAAAGATCTTGAAGCTTTCTACAAGATTCGTGCTCAAACCTAAGTCCATGCCGGCCTCGTAATATTTCAACTCGGCCCGGGTGCCGCCTAACAGGCGCGCGACGGAGACCTCGATGGGCACGCGAAAATAAAAGGTGAGATCGGGTTTGATGGCAAAGCTGTACAGATTTCTCAGCCAGGCCGGCGACATGCCGCGCACGGCGTCTCGCGCAAAAGCCGTATACATGTACCGGTCCGCGAGCACGATCATGCCGGCCTTGAGCGGGGGAAGGATCTGATGGTACAGGCGATTGGCGAAATCGGTGGCATGCAGAAGGCTGAATGTCAGGGGCGTCAGGACTTTGGTCTTCTTGCCTCGTCGAGTCGTCTCCTTCACCAGCTCAGAGGAGTTCCATTCAGTGAAGAAAATATTGTAGTCCTTCGACTCCAACCACTTGCGGAGTAGACTGAGTTGGGTGCTCTTTCCTGAGCCGTCAATCCCTTCCACGACAATGAGCTTGCCGAGATAGGGATGGGGGCCGGCAGATTTTGTACTCATGCCTGAGGATCCTCTGCTACACGGGTGGTAAGCACGATCTCCCGACCAAAGGCGTCGGCGAGCATTTCACTCCGCTCTCGGCCTGCCCAGACCTCGAGCGCGGCATCGTCACTCGTGTTCAGGAGAAGTTCTACGGCTTTCCCGCTAATATTGCAATCAATGGACCGGACGACGCCGAAGTGGCTGCGGTCGAGCGCGTTCGCAACTCGGAGAATGCCGGCGAGCGTCTCGAGAGTTCTACGATATTCTGGGGCGAGATCCTTGACAGTTCGGTGATCCTCCTCAGGCCGAGCCTTGCGATGATAGCGCGCGATATTCCCGATCAGTTCGATTTCATCGGCTGTGAAGCCGGCAAGATCGCTATTCTTGATGAGGTAGTACGCATGCTTGTGGTGTTGCCGAGGATTGATCAGAAAACCGATGTCGTGCAGAATCGCGCCGTACTCCAGCCATTCGCGTTCACGCTCACCTAGCTTGTGAATGGCTGTGGTCTGATCAAATATCTGTAAGCCGAGCTTCGCGACCTGATGGGTATGGACGACATCATAGTGACATTTCCGCGCGAGTCTGATGACTTCTCGGCGGCGGAGATTCGGAATTTCGCTCTCTGCCTGAATCCCTTCGCGGTGCCGCTCCATGAAGTCGTATAGCAGGCCGTCTCGGATCGCTTTGTCGCTCAGGGTGAGTTCCGGAATATTGAGGCGCTCCATGATCTTGCGCAGCACGATGCAGGCGGGTAACAACACATCAGCCCGGGTCACATCCATCCCTGGGATCTCTCTGCGACGGGCAGGCGGGGTGTCCGTAAGAAGTTTTTCGACCACGACCACGTCCTTATAGGCAAAGCGGGCGAGGTTGAGCTGCGGCAAGGGACGGCCGGTGTTCTGCAGATGCATGATCTCGGCCAGATTGCCGACCATGCCGGAAGTGCCCACAAATTCCTCGAACCCGACTTTTTTAAATCGCGGCAAGGCCTTTTGTAACTGCACTTCGACAGCCTGCTCAAGCTGCTCCAGCCCATCGCGCAGGGAACGCGCCGGTTTCAGATAAAGGTCGTTGAGGCGGATGGCGCCGAGCTTTAGGGTGGCGGCGCACAGAAGTTCCCGGCGGTTTCCGGTGATCAACTCTACCGAGCCGCCCCCGACATCTGCAATCAACAGGTTACGGTCCCCGAAGTCCATGCTTTGCCGAACGCCCAAATAGATCAACCGGGCCTCCTCCAGGCCTGTCACGACCCGGAGGCGCACACCGGTCTGCCGTTCCACATTTTCGATCAACTCGCCCCCATTCGATGCCTCCCTGACCGCGCTGGTGGCCACCGCTTCGATCCGCATGACGCCACGGTTGCGCGCCAGCATCGTAAAGTTGCGGATCACCTCGGTCCCCTTCTCGATCGCGTCCGCTGAGAAACGGCCCGTTTTGAACGTGTCGTCTCCAAGCCGCGTCACATGCTTATGCCGATCAAGAATCTTATGTGAAAAATCGGGTTGGATTTCGGCAATAATCATGTGGATGGAGTTACTGCCGACATCTATCAGGGCAAGCTTGAGCATGGTTCAGCCGATGGTGTGGCGGATGATCTTCCCCTCCACCATATAGACGACCAGCTCCGCCACATTCGTGGCATGGTCCGCGATGCGCTCCAGGTACTTGGCAATGAAGGTGATGCGAATCGCCCGGGAAGTGGTTTGCGGGTCTTCAAGCATGAACGACAACAACTCTCGGAAAAGCTGTTCCGTGAGGTCATCCACAAAGTCATCGTCCGCGCAGACTTTCCGTGCAAGGGGCACATCCGAACCGACGAAGGCGTCCAGCGCTTCCCTGACCATCTGGAGCGCCCAGGTCGCCATCCGAGGAATGTCAATGTAGGGTTTGAGTTGCGGTTCCTCATTCAACTCGAGGGCGCGCTCGCAGATGTTCTCGGCGAGGTCGCTCATCCGTTCAAGCTCCGTAGAAATCTTCATGGCCGTGGTGATAAACCGCAGGTCCCGCGCCGCCGGTTGCTGAAGAGCGAGCAGGCGCAAGCAGTCCTCATCCACCTCCACGTCCAGGGTATTCACGCGGTGGTCATTCTCGATAATTTCTCTGGCGAGATCTGAGTCGCGCTCCACAAGGGCCCGAAGGGCTCCCTGGATCTGGTCTTCGACCATCCCGCCCATGCGGAGCAGCTTCGCATTGAGATCCTTCAGTTCTTCGTCGAAGTGGCGATGCATGAGCTCTCCTTATCCGAATCTCCCGGTGATGTAATCTTCAGTCCGGCGATCATGAGGGGTCGTGAAGATCTGTTTCGTGTCCCCGAACTCGATTAGCTCACCCATCAGGAAGAAGCCCGTGTAGTCAGAGACTCTGGCTGCCTGCTGCATGTTGTGGGTCACAATCACCACCGTGAGATCTTTTTTCAGCGAAAACAGCAATTCTTCGATCCGGGCGGTCGCGATCGGGTCCAGCGCGGAGCAGGGTTCATCCATCAGCAGAACCTCGGGCTTGACCGCCAGTGAGCGGGCGATGCAGAGCCGCTGTTGCTGGCCGCCGGACAGGCCGAGGGCGCTGTGGTGGAGGCGGTCCTTTACCTCCTCCCATAAGCCGGCGCCGGTGAGACTTTGT
>Ga0184638_1000253_pt1 | contig 14179 bp, 12 predicted proteins | sample PLM31_50_b2_FD_133141 | JGI IMG/M metagenome (GOLD analysis project Ga0184638, IMG submission 133141) | Groundwater sediment microbial communities from an aquifer in East River, Colorado, USA - PLM3-1_50_b2 | ecosystem: Environmental > Terrestrial > Soil > Riparian zone | place: USA: East River... | reverse complement strand
GGAACCACGATTGAGCTTCTGCCCGTTGCTCGGATTAATGGCCGGCCAATTGGTGTGGCGGCGCCCGGGCCCCGGACGGCCGATCTGATGGGCCGTTTTCGGAAACTTCACGCCTAGTTCTCCCCTTGATTTGTGGATTTGCCTGTGTTAGCGTGACCTCGACTAAAGTGGGTGAAAACCCACTTTTTTGTTTCATGACAGGTCGAGACCACCCCTATCGGCAAGCCGACGGCGTTCCACAGAGAACGGTCCGAGAGTTTGACCAAGCGACGGCCATTCGACGGGTTGCTGAACCGATCCTGAGCTCGCTCGGGCTGGTCCTGGTGGATGTCGAAATGCGGGGCCAAGGAAAGCACGCGTTTATCCGGCTTGTGATCGAACGGCCGTTTGGCCCGGGCGAGGTTGATCGGGGGGTGACTGTAGATGATTGCGAACGAGCTCACGTCCTGATCGGGCATGCGCTGGACGTTGAAGATCCGATTCCGCACGGCTATATGTTGGAGGTGTCTTCGCCGGGCTTGGATCGACCGATCCGGACCCTTCAGGACTACGAGCGATTCCAAGGGCGCCTCGCACGCTTTAAACTGGCGAGGCCGATAGCAGGCCAGGCGGTGCTCATCGGCAGGATCCAGAGATTCGAGGGCACACAGGTGTGGGTGGAGACGCCCGCATCCGCTCGTCAGGGCCGACGAACTGCCGGCCGGCGTGACGCGATCACCTCAGTCGCGTTGCCCCTAGCGGACATTCGGGAAGCCCGCCTGGAAGTGGAATTTTAAGAAGCGGCATGTGGGTTCGGGAGGGGGGTCCAGCAGGACGGGGCCCTCTCCCGTGATGAAGGAAACAGGTCAGGAAAAGCTATGGGTCGTGAACTTCTGACGGTCATCGAACAGATCGGACGGGAAAAGGGGATTGATAGTGGTCGCATCTTGGAGGCGGTGGAGACCGCCTTGCAGACTGCGGCGAAAAAGCGATATGGCGCCGCCGAGAATATTCAGGTGAAGATTGACCGAAAAAGCGGCGAGATCGAGGCGATCTCTCTGAAGAAGATCGTCAACGAGGTGACCAATTCAAAGTCGGAAGTCTCTCTCCAAGAGGCCAGGAAAGTGGACAGCGAGGCGGAGCTCGGCGATGAGATCGGCTCCCTGATCGAGATCGAGGAGTTTGGTCGTATTGCGGCGCAAACCGCAAAACAGGTGATTTTTCAAAAGGTCCGCGAGGCCGAATGGGAAGCTGTGCAGCGTGAGTACTCGACTCGGCAAGGCGATCTTGTCAACGGTATTATTCTTGGACAGGAACGGCGCAACTATATTGTGGACCTCGGGAGAACCGAAGCGATTTTGCCTGCGCACGAGCAGATCCCCCGCGAGGTGTATCGCCGAGGAGACCGGATTAAGGCTCTCCTGTTGGAAGTCAAGCGCACATTGCGGGATGTGCAGGTGATCCTGTCCCGAACCCACCCGAACTTTATTGTGAAGTTGTTCGAAACGGAGGTGCCCGAGATCGCCGAAAAAATCCTGGAGATCAAGGCCGTCGTGCGCGAACCCGGAGATCGCACCAAGATTGCCGTGGTTTCCCGGGATCGTGCGGTGGACCCCGTGGGGGCCTGCGTCGGAATGAAGGGCTCGCGTGTCCAGGCCGTCGTGCGGGAGCTGCGTGGAGAAAAAATTGACATCATCGCATGGACTGCCGATCCGCGGGTCTTTATCGCCGAAGCCTTAAACCCGGCGGTGATCGAAAAAGTCGGCGTGGACGAAGAAAAGAAGTCGGCGTTGGTGGTGGTGGCCGACAACCAGCTTTCTTTGGCGATCGGACGGAACGGCCAAAATGTTCGGCTTGCGGCGAAGCTCACCGGTTGGAAGATTGATATCATCGGCGCCAGCGAATACGAAAAAGAAAAAGCAGTTCGGGACCAAGAAACCCGGGCGGCCATCGCGCAGCAATTACAAGACCAGCATGCACGTTTGGTGGAGGCCGAATCGGCAGCGGCCGTGCAGAAAGAGGCCGAGGATTCAGAGACGAAGCGAAAGGACGACGACGCCGAGCCGGCCGGCAATCAAGCGGCCGCCCACGGGTAGAACCGCAACGAGTGCCTATGCGGGTATTTGAACTAGCGAAGCAACTGGGCGTCACCAGTAAGGACCTGATGAGCGACCTCAAGAGCATGGGTGTGACAGTCTCCAACCATATGACGGCTCTAGAAGATGAGACCGTTACTCAGATTGTAAATAAGGCTGCTGCGAAGAGCGGGAAGGAAGCACCCAAAGCACCGAAAGCTCCTCCTGGTCCGTCATCGGTCAAGAAGAAAGCGACGGCCGCCCGCCCGGCAGCTTCTACAAAGACGCCTCCTCCTGTCACGCTCCCCAAGATCGAAAAGAAGTTGATTCTGGTGAAGCGACGGCAGGCCGAGCCGGTTCTCGGGGTTGACTTGTTGGCGCTCACTCCGGAAGAAGAGTTGATGCCCGTAGAGGACTTTTCCGGGCAGAGAGCCGGTGGCCCCGCGCCGGTCGCGCCGGCGCCGTCGGAGGCGGCGCATCTGGCCACTCCTCACCTCAATGAACCGCCGGGCCCGCCAGCAACACCTGCACCCTCGATCGTCCCGCCCCTGCATACCGTGCAGACGCCGGGGCTTCCTCCCGTAACAGAGCCTGGGCGACCGGTGTGGAGCAAAAAAGGCGCGGCCCCTGAACCGACGCAACCTCTGCCGGATCAGAGCTTGAAAGACAAAAGCAAGAAACAACGGCGCACCAATCGTGACCGCGAGGACGAGCCCCTCCCGCTTCGAGATGACGCGGCCCGATGGCGGGACCTGCGCGCCATGCCGATGCATCGGCGTGAAGAGAAGTCCCGGCACGCTCTGCCGGGGGCGCCCGTCGAGGTCACGAAGCCTCGCTTGAGAGCCGTGAAGCTCGCGGAAGGCTTGACCGTCAAGGATTTTGCGGAGGCGGTGGGACAAAAGCCGGGCGATGTCATTAAGAAACTGCTGGAGATGGAGATGCTGTTGAATCTGAATCAACCCATTCCGTCCGAAGCGGCCAGCCTGCTTGCGGAATCCTTTGGCATCAAGGTTGAGATGATGACCGAACGCCAAGCAGAGGAGCTGCTTGAGGAACCAGCGGAATCGGAAGAGACCCCGGGGGCGAGGCCTCCGGTGGTCACCGTGATGGGGCACGTGGATCATGGCAAGACCTCGCTGCTGGACGCGATCCGCGAGACCAAGGTCACGGAAGGGGAAGCGGGCGGCATCACGCAGCACATCGGCGCGTATGTCGTTGAAGCGCGCGGTCAGCTGATCAGCTTCTTGGACACGCCGGGCCATGAAGCCTTTACCTCGATGCGGGCCAGAGGAGCCAAAGTGACCGACATCGTGGTACTGGTGGTGGCTGCCGACGACGGCGTGATGCCGCAAACGATCGAGGCCATTGATCATGCGCGGGCAGCCCACGTCCCGATTATCGTCGCGCTGAACAAAATGGATAAGCCCGATGCGAATCCGGACCGGGTCAAAAACCAGCTGGCGGAACGGGGATTGGTTCCTGAGACCTGGGGCGGCGAAACCATCTATGTGGAAGTTTCGGCCAAGAAAAAAACGGGACTGGAAACGCTCCTGGAAATGATTCTGCTCCAGGCGGAGGTGCTCGAGCTGCGAGCCACCCCCAATCGCCTGGCGCGCGGAATTGTCATTGAGGCCAAGGTTGATCGGGGACGCGGACCGGTTGCGACCGTGCTGGTCCAAAACGGCACCCTGCGACTGGGCGATCCATTTGTGGTCGGGACCTACAGCGGCCGTGTCCGGGCGCTCTTCAACCATGCCGGGCGCTCGGCGAAGGAAGCGGGGCCATCGATTCCGGTCGAGGTAGTCGGCATGCTCGGTGTCCCGATGGCGGGGCAAGAGTTTGTGGTGACGAAGGATGAACGGATCGCGCGTGAGATCGCCGAGTCGCGCCTGGCCAAGCAGCGCACGGCCGAGATGGCGCCGGTCCGGAAGGTCACGCTCGACGATCTGTTCTCACAGGTCACGGAAGGGACGGTCAAAGAACTGGGGATCATCATAAGAGCCGATGTCCAAGGATCGGCCGAAGCGCTGGCGGACGCCATCGAGCGATTGAGCGCCGAGGCGGTCAAGCCCAGCATTATGTTGAAGGGCGTGGGCGGGATCACCGAGAATGATGTCCAGCTCGCGTCGGCGTCGAATGCCATCATCATCGGTTTCAACGTGCGGGCGGAGGCCAAGGCCGCTGCGCTGGCAGAGCGGGAAGGCATCGACATTCGATCCTACAGCATCATCTACGAGGCGCTGAATGACATTAAGGCCGCCATGGAAGGATTGCTCGAGCCAACCTTCAAGGAGCGGGTGATCGGACGGGCCGAGGTGCGGAAAGTCTTCATGATCCCGAAGGCAGGAGCGATCGCGGGGTGCTATATTACCGACGGCACCATCACGCGTACCAGCGCCGGAGTGCGAGTTGTGCGCGATGGCGTGGTCGTGTACGAAGGCAAACTGGCGTCGCTGCGCCGCTTCAAGGACGATGTGAAAGAGGTGCAGGCGGGGTACGAGTGCGGTATGAGTATTGAGAATTTTAACGACCTGAAACCGGGCGACCGCTTCGAAGTCTATACCTTGGACAAGATCCTGGCTAAACTCTGATGCGCTGTCAATGGTTGTTGGTGTCTGCACCCTAGAGCTTCATCTTCCTGGCGTCGCCTCCCTCAAGGGCAAGCGACAGATCCTGTTAAGCCTGAAGGATCGCATTAAGGACAAGTTTAATGTGTCCATCGCCGAGGTGGACGAACAGGATCTTTGGCAGCGGGCGGTCCTAGGAGTCGCATGCGTCGCAAACGAACAACGACATACGAATCAGGTGCTGGACTCGGTGCTGAATCTCGTCCGTGGGAACCCTGAGGTAGAGCTTCTGCGGCAACATATGGAGTTTCTGTAAACCATGGGAGGATACAAGCGGGTCGAGCGAGTGGCCGATCAGATCCGCATGGAGATCGCGGATATCCTCCGGCGTCGGATGAAGGACCCGCGGATCGGGTTCGTCACGCTGACGGCGGTGAACCTGACTGCCGATCTCAGACAAGCCTGGATCTACGTGACGGTGCTGCAGGAAGGCGAGCAGGGGGACGAGGCGATGGCGACATTGGCTCGGGCGACAGGATTTATCAGAGGCGAGCTGGGCCGGCGGCTGAGGCTCCGCTATGTGCCGGAATTGAGCTTTGTGAGGGACACCTCCGTGGATCAGGTGCGGCGGCTGATGCACTTGCTCGAGGACGTGCAGCCGGCAGCGACGGACACGCCGCTTCCTTCCGTTCACAAGGAAGGCTAGGACCAGGAATGGAGATGAATCTGACCGAACTGCGGGCCGATACTGCGCTCGACGGCGTCTTGGTCATTCACAAGCCCCCGGGGTGGACATCGCATGATGTCGTCGCCAAGGTGCGGCGCCTGGTCGGGATTCGCAAAGTGGGGCACACCGGCACTTTGGATCCGGCCGCCTCGGGCGTGTTGGTTCTGTGCCTCGGCAAGGCAACCCGCATCGCCGAATATCTGGTCCTCGCCGACAAGGCGTACCGTGCCACGCTGCGCCTGGGGATTGCGACCGACACGCAGGATGCCACGGGCGTGGTGGTGCAACGGCATCTGGGCCCATGGCCGCATGAGGAGCAGATCCGATCAGTCATGCAGAGTTTTGTGGGTGCCGGCCGGCAACTGCCGCCGATGTATTCCGCGGTCAAAGTAAAGGGGGTCCCCCTCTACAAGGCCGCCCGCGCCGGCCGCAGCGTGCAGAGAGCAACTCGTGAATGTATCATCCACGAGCTCACCATCCTCTCGCTGCTGCGCGGCACGTATGAAAACGATGGCGAAGCTGCCTCCGTGGGTTCGGGAGGGGGGTCCACCAGGACGGGGCCCCCTCCCGCGGTGATAGTGGACGTGGTTTTTGATGTCGTCTGCAGCAAGGGCACCTATGTGCGAACCCTCTGCGCCGACATCGGGGAGAGATTAGGCGTGGGCGGGCATCTTGCCCAACTTGAGCGGCGAAGGGTGGGGCGATTTGGATTGGAAGAGGCACTCACGCTCGATGGACTGGCGGAAGTGATCGAACGGGAGGATATCCGTGCCCGAGTGCACTCGCTGTCGGAAGTGCTGGCGGAGTTGCCTGCGTTTACGCTCGATCCCCTCTCCTCGGAAGGCGCGCGCCACGGCACCGGAGTCCCGGCCGCCCGGATTGTGCGCGTGGAGGGCCGATGGAGCCGTGGAGATGCCGTTCGGCTGTACGCGACGGACGGCAGATTGTTGGCGATCGGCAAAGCTCCGTGGGGATCCGATGACGCCAACTGGGCCGGCTCAGACACACTGCTGAAGATCGAGAAGGTGTTGGTGTGATGTTCATTCAGCGAGGAGGCAGCATATGGCGCTAACGAAAGAGGCGAAGACCGCGCTGGTTCAGGACTACAGCACGCATGAGAAGGACACCGGCTCCCCGGAAGTCCAGATTGCGATCTTAACGAACCGGATTTCCTATCTGACCGAGCATTTTCAAGGGCACAAAAAGGATCATCATTCCCGGCGGGGGTTGTTAATCATGGTCAGTCGTCGACGCCGCTTGCTGGATTACCTGCGGCGGCATGACGAGGAGCGCTACAAGTCCTTGATCGCGAGGCTCGGCATTCGGCGGTAAGCCGGGACATGACGGAGCAGGAGCACTGCAGGAACAAAAGGATTATCAGCCATGGCGAACACAGTTGAGCTCGACATAGCAGGCCGGACACTCAAGCTTGAGACCGGTCGCTTAGCGAAACAGGCCGACGGCGCGGTGCTGGCCACATACGGGGACACCTACGTGCTGGCCACCGCTGTTGCCTCGCAGACCACCAAGAAGGATGTGGATTTCCTTCCGCTGACGGTCGATTACCAGGAGAAGGCCTATGCGGCGGGGAAGATCCCGGGAGGCTATTTCAAGCGTGAAGGACAGCCGTCGGAGAAGGAGAAGCTGTCCAGCCGGTTGATTGATCGACCGCTCCGGCCGCTCTTTCCCGAAGGCTGGTACTCCGAGACACAGGTCATCGCCATGGTGGTCTCGGCGGACCAGTCCGGCTGCTCGGATGTGGTGGCGATCATCGCGGCGTCGACAGCGCTCGGCCTATCCAATATCCCGTTCAACGGACCGGTGGCCGCGGTGCGGGTCGGGCGCCGCGACGGGCAATTTGTGGTCAATCCGGACCTTACGACCCTGGAGAGCTGCGACTTAAATCTCGTGGTGGCCGGGACGGCCGACGCGGTGATGATGGTGGAAGGCGGCGCTGAAGGCCTCCCGGAAGATGTAATGATTGCGGCCATTGAGTACGGCCACAAGGAAATTCAACGGATTGTTGAAGTCATCAACCGGCTCATCGCCGCGAACGGAAAACCCAAGCGGGCGGTGGTGACTGAGCAGATCGACCCGGCGCTGAAAGCGACGGTGCGGGACATGACGGCTACGCTGATCCGGGAGGCGATCCTGATCCCGAACAAGTCCGCGCGGCAGGAACGCCTCGACATCATTTTGGGTGAGGCGGTGAAGGCGCTGAAGAAGGAGGAGGATCCGGACCGCGAACGCCATGTAAAGCTGGTGTTCCATGAACTCGAATATACGGAAGTCCGCAAAATGATCCTCGAGAATCGGAAGCGCGCCGATGGCCGAGGTCCGTCAGACATTCGACCGATCACCTGCGAAGTGTCGGTGCTGCCCCGGACCCATGGCTCGGCGCTCTTCACCCGGGGCGAGACCCAGGCGCTGGCGGTGGTGACGCTGGGCACCTCCGAGGACGAACAGCGGATTGATGCGTTGGAGGGCGAGTATTACCGGACCTTCATGCTCCACTACAACTTCCCGCCCTTCAGCGTGGGGGAAGCACGTCAGCTGCGCTCTCCGGGTCGTCGGGAGATCGGGCACGGGGCACTCGCAGAGCGGGCTCTCAAAACGGTCCTGCCCGCGAAGAATGACTTTCCCTATACCTTGCGGTTGGTGTCGGACATCCTCGAATCCAATGGATCATCCTCCATGGCGACGGTCTGCGGCGGAAGCCTCGCCCTAATGGACGCAGGCGTGCCGATCAAGGCCCCGGTCGCAGGGATTGCGATGGGGCTCATCAAGGAAGGCGAGCAGGTGATGGTCCTATCGGATATTCTGGGACTTGAGGATCATCTGGGCGATATGGATTTTAAGGTGTGCGGCACCGAGCAGGGCGTGACGGCATTGCAGATGGACATCAAGATCGCCGGCATCACGCCGCAACTGATGCTCCAAGCCTTGGCGCAAGCGCGCGAGGGCCGGTTGCACATCCTGAGTCGCATGCGAGCGGCGCTGGCCGCGCCTCGTGACCACATGTCCCCGTTTGCGCCACGGATCTACACCCTCAAGATCAAGCCGGACAAGATCCGCGAAGTCATCGGCCCAGGCGGAAAGGTCATTCGCGACATTGTCGCCTCCTGCGGCGTTAAAATGGATGTCCAGGATGACGGGACGGTCACCATCGCGGCCAGCGATGAGGTCTCGGCAAAGAAAGCGATCGAACGAGTGAACCAGATCACCGAAGAGGTCGAGGTGGGTAGACTCTACATGGGCAAAGTCAGAAAGATTATGGATTTCGGCGCCTTCGTCGAGGTGCGCCCCGGTGTGGATGGGCTCGTGCATATCTCGCAATTGGCCCATCACCGCGTGAAGGCGGTGAGCGATGAAGTCAAGGAAGGCGACGAATTCCTCGTGAAGGTGATTGAGGTGGATCGGCAAGGAAAGATCCGGCTGAGCCGCAAGGATGCGATGCCGGATCCCAAGGCGTCATCGCAAGCATAGCCGGCATTCGAGGTCCCGATGGTCCGTAAAGAGGTACTCGACAACGGGGTGCGCGTGATCACCGAGGAGATGTCCTCCGTCCGGTCGGTGTCGATCGGAGTATGGGTGGATGTCGGCTCGCGGGATGAGCGCCGAGGCGAAGAAGGCCTGTCGCATTTCATCGAGCACATGGTGTTCAAAGGGACGCGCCGTCGGAGCGCGGAAGCGATCTCGCGCGAGATTGATGCGCTGGGCGGGGAGCTGAATGCGTTCACCTCCCGTGAATGCACCACCTTCTATGCCACGGTGCTCGATGAGTACGTGACGGAGGGGATTGATCTGCTGGCCGATATCTTTCACCATTCGCGCTTCGACGCGCGGGAATTGACGAAAGAAAAACGGGTCGTGCTGGAAGAGATTCGAATGGTGGAGGATGATCCCGAGGAGCACCTGCATGACCTGCATACGAAGTATGTGTTCGGTCCTCATCCCCTCGGTCGCCCGATTTTAGGGGAAGTCGCGACGATCGAAGGTCTTCGGCGAGACAAGGTGCTCGCGTATCGTTCCCGTTTTTACCGGCCCTCACATGTCGTGATCGCCGTCGCCGGCAACTTCCACCGGGGCTCCATGCTCAAGCAGCTCGGCTCCCTATTCGGGTCCCGGAGAGGCGAAGCTCCGTCGCCACCAGGGCGCATCCCACCAAGCATCGAAGCCGGCGTGCACGTGCGGTCTAAGCCGTTGGAGCAGGCGCATTTGTGTGTGGGCCTGAAAGGGGTCTCGCAAGCGGAGAAGGACCGGTACGGGGCGTACATTTTGAACGCCATTTTAGGCGGGGGGGTAAGTTCGCGCTTATTTCAGGAAGTCCGTGAGAAGCGCGGCTTGGCGTATGCCATCCACTCCACGCTCGTCAGTTACGTGGATAGCGGGCTGTTCACGATCTACGCGGGCGCCCGAGCGGACGCGGCCCCCAAGGTCCTGTCGCTCGTTTTGGCCGAACTCAAGCGGTTGAAGACCACACCGGTCGGCCGCGCTGAACTGGAGCGCGCCAAGTGCCAGTTAAAAGGAAATCTGATGCTGGGCCTGGAGACCTCGGGGAGCCGGATGAGCAAATTGGCCAAAGACGAGATGTGCTTCGGTCGGCACATTTCCTGCGAAGAGATCATGGCCGAGATTGACCGGGTCACCGCAGATCAACTCTGGCGCCTGAGCCGGGACCTGCTTGATGATCGGTATCTCACGGTGACGGTGCTGGGGCCGGTCAAAAAGGGCAGACTCGAGGCTATCCTTACCTAATCAGAATATGCAACGCCTCGATATTAATCATCCGGGATTGCCGGACCTGCAGTTTGTCCTGATGGTGCTGGCTTTGTGTAGTTCCGAGCTTGAGAATCTCAACATGCCGGACGCCTTGCGCCGGAGCCTCTTCGATCGCTGTTGGGCGATGCTGCATGATGATCCTCCCCCGGCGAAGAAGGAAGACCGGATCCTCGATCTTCGGCAGGGGGATGAGCTCGCGCTCCAAGCCATGGTTGAACTGATCCGCAGCACCCTCACTGAGCACGGGATTAGCCAACTGACCTGGGACCATCCGCCCAGCGAGCCGAGCCGACCCACCACCCCCGAGGCGCTCCCCTTAGTCGAGCGTCTGCAGCAGCTCAATCCTCCGCCGACCGATATTGCCGACCGCCCTCGTTTAGACTAACTCGCGACCGCGACTATCGTACTAGGCAACCTCTATACCTTCCACCTTCTCTGCCGATTCTTTCTGAAGTTGCCGCACCGGCAGATTCACGAAGAAGCTGGTGCCCTTGCCGATCTCGCTTTTCACTTCGATATAGCCGTCGTGGGCTTCAACAATCCGTTGACAAATGGGGAGGCCCAGGCCGGTGCCTTCGCGTTCTTTGCTTTCGTGTTTGGTTGTAAAGAAGGGCACGAAGACCTGCTCCAGCGTTTCCGCTTCCATGCCGCAGCCTGTGTCGGTCACCTCAAGCTGTACCCACACGCCGTTCGGTTTCACCAGCCGGCGGGTCTTCGTGGTCAACTGCCCGCCCCCGTTCGCTCCCATGGCATCAAGAGCATTAATGTGGAGATTTGCTACCACCTGGTGAGTCTGCTGTTTATCAATCCAGACATGCGGGAGATCGGTCGCCAACTCCGTGATCAGTACTACGTGCTGGCTCTGGGCTCTCTGCTTCATCGAGCGCAGCGAGGCGGCGACCACCTCATTTAGGTTTTCATGCTTGCGCTGCGGCTCATGAAGCCGCGCGAATCCCAGGACCTCGCCTGAGAGCCGCTCAATGCGTGCGGTATCGTTGATGACAACGTTGCGGAATGCGTCCATGAATTCCGGATCGTCCTTCTGAAGCGGGACCAGTTGGAGAAACGTTTTAATGGAGACCAGGGGATTCCGGATCTCATGCGCAAAGCCCCCGGCAATCGTCTCGAAGGCGTGCGCGCGCTCCCCGCGCTTCTCGCGACGCTGCTCCTCCTGCGCTGTTTGATGCAAGTCCGCATTGGCGAAGGCACTGGCCGCACTCGCCGCCAGAATCGCCAGGGTCTTCAGCTCCTCTTGCGTATACATGGAGCGATTCAACTTATGGCCTAGGTTCAAGAACCCGATCAGGCGACCGTGATTTTGCAAGGGAAGACACAATTCAGATTCAAGCTCCTTGAGCGTATCTGTGATTCCTTTGCTGAAGATGCCGAGACTCTTGCCGCTGTGCTCCAACTCCTCTTTCAGAATGACCTGGCCCGTCTCTTGCAAATACTGAGGCAGGAGATCTTTCGGAATGAGCCTGATGTGTTCGATGCGGCTGGCTTCAATGCCGTGGGCCGCGGTCAGAAGATACTCGTCCCGTTCCTCATCCAGCAGGAAGATGGAAATCTTTCCGATGTTCAGCGTCAGGGAGAGGATAGTAACAGTCTCTTCCGTTAAGGCCTTGAGATCCAAGTTGCTCCGCATGGCCGTGCTGAATTCATTCAGCGCGTTGTAGGCGTCGTATCGTTTGGGGAACAGAGCCTTACCCACCGCCGTTTCCAGACGCGCTTGAAGGTTGACCAGAACCCCCGCAAAGATTGTAAACGTCACCAGCAGAATTCCTGCCAACACATACTGCCATGTCCCCGTAAACAACCATTCCAAGCCGAGGATCAGAATGTATGCGGGGATGAGCGCGCCTAATAACAGACCGTACGCTAACCCTTTTTGAAACGCGAAGGTGATGTCCATGAGGCGGTAGCGGACAATGGCGTAGGTTGTGGCTACAGCAAAAAGCGGGACTGTGTACGTCCCAAAGCTGTAAAGGACAGGGATCTCAATCTCGAAAACGAGCAAGAAATTCATGCATCCGCCTATGTATCCAACAATAGAGCTCCAGAACAAGTAACCGAGTTTTGCTCTGTTTTGGCCTGAAGCAAGGCGATAGGCACGAAACAATTGGAACTGTGCATAAAGAACACATGATACAAAGAACACCACCATTGGTAGGTACAACGGACCAGGCGTTAGAAAGTAGGGGATGGAGGCTCTTGGTCCTACTCCTGTGATAACCAAGGGAGTAAAACACAGAACGGCGAATAGCGAACTGATCGTATAGAGAACAGACAGCTTCCAACGATCAATAGCTACTGTAAGGAGGGTGACAACAAAATGAACAAAGAGGACTGGAAGAAAGATATCCCCCGCCTGCGTGACTCTACTCCAGAACAAGGCGTCTTCTGGATTGGTTCGTGTAATAATGACCAGCTCAAATAAGCTCCACCATGAGATTGAGAAGCACCAAAGACAGAAAATGATTCCTACACGATCCCTCCACTTTTTCCAAAGAACAAACAGCCCTAGAAGTAAACAGGTGATACCCGTAAACCCTAAGCTGGCAGCCAGATTATAGAAATATACATCCATAGGATACGCCTGGACAAAGGGACCCTCATATGTATCGGTTTAAAGAAGCAGAAGCCTAAATGGTAGGGACGATCTGAGTGGGACGGACGACCTGAGTGGCGAGCCTAATCCGAGTAATGAGATCGTAAAGCTTCAGCGCGACGAGTCATACAATCACGCCAATGTAGCCGGCGCTAAACCCAGCTGCCCCACCGGCAAATAATACTTTGTCTCCCAGCCGGACCCTTCCATGTTTCATCGCCTCGCACATTGCGACAGGCATGCTTGCGGTCGCTAGATTGCCGTATTTCGGAAAAGTCCAATATAACTTTTCAAGTGGAATTCCTACCGCTTTATGGTAGGTATTCTCCAAGATTGAAACAGGTATTTGATGAGGAATTACTAAATCGATGTCTGCCATACTCCAGCCGAGTAGGCGAGTGATCTCCTGAAAGCCTATTGGCATGTAGTCATATGAGAGCGTCTCCATTTCTCGACCTTCTGATTTAAAGTACTTATTGTGAGCATTGGCACCTTTAAGCTCTCCGGCCAAAGCGAGTCTCCAATGGGAACCTGCTGATAAGAACCACCGGGCCTGTATCCCTCGTTTTTCTTCCGGCCGTACTCGGCTCAAAACGGCAGCTCCTCCAGAATCTCCGATGGTATAGCTGAATATGGATAATCTAAAATCCTTCTTGGTCTTCGGGTCCCAATCTATGTATGGCGAGATCAGCTCGCCCGTTACAACAAGGCCGTTCTCGCAACGTCCAGAAGCAATCATCGAATCTAGCGTATCGACCGCAGTAATGAACCCGTTACAGGCATTTGCCAGATCGTAGACATAAGCGTTCTTCGCCCCAATCTTTTCTTGAACAACATTAGCCGTAGCTGGCTCATGAAAATCTCTTGATATGCCGAAGAAAATGATCACGTCTAGATCCTTGGCATCCATACCTGCATTGTTCAACGCCTCCATCGCAGCTGCTGCGGCCAAATCAGAAGGGTATCGTTCTGGATTCTCATAGCGTCGAGACTTTATCCCCGTAAGGGTTTCAATCACTTCACCAACGTTCTTATACCCCGGGGCGTTCACCCGCGCACTGATCTCTTGATTACTAATCTCCTGTTCCGGCAAGTATGATCCCCATCCTGTAATCTTTGCAGCATGCATGCAGGAGCGACGGGGCGGGATCGACCAATCTTCCAATGCTCGAGAAGTATGAACGGCAATTCCCGCAGCCTCGAGGCCAAGGCTATCCGGTGAAATATGGATGGAGAGGAAGGATTGGCCCAGGATATCTCCATGGGTCGTCAGCTCGACTATCGCGGAGACAAGCAGTGCACGATCCCATTCTCTAAGAGCAGCAAATTTGATTCCGCTCACATATCCAGTAGCAGCGCCGGTGCTTTTAGGCCGGCAAAAGATGACTTGTCCAACCAGATGCAGATAGGCAGTTCCCCCAACGCAAAAGCGCAGCCTCAG
>Ga0184638_1000251_pt1 | contig 14204 bp, 12 predicted proteins | sample PLM31_50_b2_FD_133141 | JGI IMG/M metagenome (GOLD analysis project Ga0184638, IMG submission 133141) | Groundwater sediment microbial communities from an aquifer in East River, Colorado, USA - PLM3-1_50_b2 | ecosystem: Environmental > Terrestrial > Soil > Riparian zone | place: USA: East River... | reverse complement strand
CGGAGCAATCGGATTCGTGGTGTTGGCGATGGCCTATGAGCGCGACCCACTCGCGGCGATCGACCGTGAGGTCGCCGAGTGGGTGGCGACAAACCTCCCGTCTTGGGCCGAGTGGCTGGCTCGCCCGCCCTCGTGGCTCGGCGGCTGGATCGGGATCACTGCGATCGGGATCGTCCTCGGCGTCGTGCTCGTGCGCGAGCGTGCCTGGGTCGACTACTGGTTTCTCCTGGCCACGTTCGCCGGCTCGGCGATCGCCGTCGCGCTGCTCAAGGCATGGTTCGACCGTCCGCGTCCGGAGCTCGGGAGTGCCGTCGAGCTTCCGTCGTCGGCGTCGTTTCCGAGCGGTCACGCAACTGCCGCTGTTGCAAGCCTCGGCGCCGCGTCGGTCCTCGTCACCGAGCGACTCGACTCGCCTCGCGCCCGCGTGTGGGTCTGGGGAGCGGCGATCGCCGGCGGTCTGGCGGTCGGACTCAGCAGGATCGTGCTCAACGTCCACTACGTGACCGACGTCCTGGCGGGCTGGTGCCTCGGGCTCGCCTGGCTGGCCGCGTGTTTGCTCGCGCGCGACGCGATCCGCTCGCGTCGGGCCGAGTCAGTCGCCTGAGCTCTTGAGACAGAGCGCGGCGAGGTCGACGCCTGCGAACTCGGGCTGGTGCACGATGCAGCCGAGACGCCGCGACATGAGCTCCGGGATCGCTCCGCTCGAGAGCACGGCGAAGAGCGACGCTCGGTCGATCTTCCGGGCGAGCGCCGCCGCTCCCTGTTCGCGCTCGGGCGAATAGAGATTCGCGATCCGGCGGATCTCGTTTCCGTACGGCGGCGGGAGGTACGAGAGCTGATACAGGTAGCCGGCCGGGTCCGCGCTGTTCACTGGCAACCCGCTCCAGATGAGATCGGATCGAGTGCTCTTCGCATCCTCGAAGCCTTTCGTCTGATCCCACGCGATCACAGTCATCCGAAGACCGATAGCGGCGAGTTGCTTGCCGAGAGCAGTGTTGAAGGCGTCGTCGTACGCGGGATCGTTCCATGTGTAGACGACGACTCGCTCTTCACGACGGCCGGCGAGCTTGCGCGCTCTACGAAGGTCGGCTCGGAGCGGATACAGCTGTGTGTCCTCGTATCCGACGACGCTCGGGGCGAGCAGGCGTGTCGCGGGAAGCCCTACGCTTCCGCCCGGGTACGTCTCGATCAGCGCGCGCCGGTTGAGTGCGTACTGCACCGCACGACGCATGCGGAGGTTCGAGAAAAGAGGTCGCTGGTAGTTGAAGAGGAAGGCCAAGTTCCCCCCCTGGGGCGTCAGGCGGTACCGTTCGCCGGCCGCGCGCGCGGCGGCCGTGTTGGGGTTCAGCGTCGAGTTCTGGGACTCCAGGAAGTAGTCGAGCGTCCCGTTCTCGATTTCTGCTGCGGCTTCGCCCGGGGCGATGTTGAACTTGAAGACGATCGCGTCGAGATGCTGTGAACGCGACCCGCGGTAGTTCGGATTCCGCTTCAGCACGGCGAACGAGTCGGTATGCGCTGCGAGGTAGTACGGTCCGGCCGATGGGACGGGGGTCTTGATGCCCCCGGGCACGATGGGGGTGTCGACCGGTACGGCGCAGCTCAGCGCTGCGACCCACGGTAGATCGGGAGCCGGTTTATGTAGACGGACGACGAGCTTGTCGCCGCGCACCGAGATCCCCGAGACGTGCGATGTCTTGCCGGAGAAATAGGTTGAGGCCCCTACGATGTTGGCCAAGGCTGGCGAGAGCTTGTCGGCGGGGTTGGAGTCGATCTTGCCCGACATCGCGCGCTCGGCCGCACGCCTGAACGACTCGGCCGTCACCTCCTCGTCCGACGGTGGCGAGAACCGGAAGCCCTCTCTGATCGTGAACGTATATGTGCGACCTCCCTCGGAGACCTCCGGGAAGCGTGCCGCGACCTCCGGAACGAGCTTCCGCCCGGCCCCGCCCTCGGCATCCGGGAAGTTGAGCAGTCGCGCGCAGGTCGCGTAGTGGAACTGCAGCTGGGGCACGTCCCACGTCGGTCCGGTCCAGGCAGGCTCCGTGGGGGCTCCGCTATCGAACAGCGTCGGTGCCTTCCGCCCGACCCAGACGATGTCGCCGTTCAGGTCGGACGTCACGTCTTCGGCGCTCTGACGGACGCCGACGGCCACGAGCCCGTCCTGGACGTCGATACCGGTCACCGAGTGCCCGATCTCATACGATCGGATCGTGTCCGTTGTCGGGTCGACGCGGACTATCGTCCCTTTTCCGAAGAGCGTTGCCCAGAGCGCTCCGTCTGCGTACGTGAGGTGCTTGACCGCTGACGGAAGCTTGATCGTCGGCAAGACCTCTCCGTTGGTCGTCAGCTTCCAGATCACACCCTCTGGGTTGCTCGCCGCCCAAACGTAACCGCCGCCCACGGCGACACAGCAGAGATCCGATCGGAGCTTCCTCCAAAAAACGATCTCGTTACTGCCAGGGTCGATCTTCCGGAGCTCTCCCGACGGTGTGCTCGCCACCCAGAGCGCGCCCTCACCGAAGGCGAGGTGATCGACGTCACCAGCGAGGATCGAGAAGCGCATCTGAACGCGTCCTGTTTCCGGGTCGAGGCGCTCGATCCATGCGCCGGGATTGAACGCTCCGTGTCCGACCCATACCGAGCCTGCCCCGACCGCAACCTCTCCGGTCTGGTCGGTCTCGACCTGCTCCATCGGAAGGGGGAATCGGTCGACGACCTCGTTCACCGACGGGTCGATGCGATAGAGCGTCGGCGAATGCCGGGCCGTTACCCAGACCGATCCTTCGCCGAAGGCGAGCCCAGTCGGCTCGTCGGCGGGGAGGCCGATCGACGCGACGATCTCCCCGCTTGCGGGATCGATCCGAGTCAGCTCGCCTTCGGAGGAGACACTCCAGAGTGAGCCGGCGCCGTAGCGCACGCCGACCGTGTTCCGCACTCCATCCGCCTGGCTCGAGAGCTTTCCCGTGTCCGCCGCCAGGAACACGTTGGAGTCGGACGCGGCGAGCGCCTGTGCGTTTTCGGTTCCACCCTGCGTGAGCCCCACGGCGACAGCAGCCGCGGCGCCGGCGAGTACGAGCGCCCCCGCGCCGACCAGGGCTCGACGCCGCCTCGTCTCTGGGGCGGGACGCGGGACGTCAAGCGCCGGATCTTGGCGGAGGATCGCCTGCTCGAGCGCCCTGAGCGCCTGTCCCGGCTCGATCCCGAGCTCCTCGACGAGCCGCCGACGTATGTCCGAGTAGACACGCAGCGCCTCGGCCTGCCGGCCGGCCCGGTAGAGGGCCAGCATGAGCTGGCCGCGGAGCCGCTCGCGCAGCGGGTGCCTCGCCGCCAGCGACTCGAGCTCCGGAACGAGGCGGTCGTGGTGCCCGAGGGCGAGCTCGGCGTCGATCCGCTCCTCGATGGCGACCAGCCGCAGGTCCTCCAGCCGCTCGACCTCGCTGCGTGCGAACTCCTCGTACGCGAGGTCGCCGAGAACGTCGCCGCGCCAGAGCGCAAGCGCGGCCTCGAGCGCCTCGAGCGCCTCGGTCGCCTTGCCGGCGGCATTCGCGCGCCGCCCCTCCTCGAGCAACCGCTCGAATCGGCGAACGTCGATGGCGTCCGGGTCGATCTCGAGGACGTATCCGCCGCCCCCGGTGGTCAGGATCTCGTCGGGCTCGAACGCCTTGCGTAGCCGCGAGACCTGGACGTCGAGGCTGTGGGCCGCCGTTCCGGGCGCGCGGTCCGCCCAGAGCGCCTCGATGAGCCGATCGCGAGAGACGACCTCGTTCGCGTGCAGGACGAGAAGCGCCGCGAGGGCGCGAGGCTTCGCCCCGCCCAACGGGACCGAGCGGCCATCGCGAACCGCCTCGACCGGCCCGAGCAGCCGGAACTCCATAGGTCTCCTTCGGCTAGTGCAAGTGACGCTAGCACCCTTCCGAGAGACCGTCGAGAGGGATCCGAGAGCCGCGTGTGAGGTCGTCGGCGCACCCTCGCGGGGATGACAAACGGACGTCGCCTTCGCTACTGGCTCCTCCGCACGTGCGCCGTCGCAGCGATCTCTTGCGTGGTGCTGGCCGTGTTGCCGGGCGCCTAGCGCAGGTTGACGTCCCGAAGGAGGGAGTCGGCATGCACAAGGTACTCGGAGCCCTGGCGGTCTTCGCGGTGCTGGGTACTGCGGCGACCGCCGCGTGGGCTACGGCGCCGGGGAAGAACGGTGAGATCGTGTTTCGGCGCTATCTCGACCCCGGACGAACCACGGGCGCGATCTTCACGATCCGATCCGACGGGGCGGGGGTGAGGCAGATCACACGCCCCGCTCGAGGGGTGATCGACCAGTACCCCGATTTCTCGCCGGACGGGAAGACGATCGTGTTCCACCGCATGGTTCCGTGCACTCCGGGCGGTGGCAAGGACGGGATGGACGGCACCTGTGACCTCGTCTACACCGTGCGGCGCGACGGGAAAGGGCTCAAGCCCCTCGTGCCGTGCGGGTTCGATGCCAGCCGGCCGTTCCCGGACTCGTGCGTCGGAGCGCACACGCCGGCCTGGTCCGCGGACGGTTCGAAGATCGCCTTCTCGTACAGCCTCGTTCGCGAGGAGTACGACGAGAGCCTCGACCTGAACCGGGCGATCTGGATCGCGAACGCCGACGGAACGAATCGGCGGCAGGTGACCGGCCTCGCGCCAGGCAGTTCGTGGGACGACGAGCCGCAGTTCTCGCCGGACGGCAAGAGGCTCGTCTTCACGCGGGTCGACCTGAAGAAGAAGGCCGACGCAGTGTTCATCGTCAACGTCGACGGCACCGGCCTGTTCCAGCTCACGCCGTGGGCGTTGAACGCGGCCGGCGACCCAGACTGGTCGCCGGATGGCAAGTCGATCGTCCTCGTCACCCATCCCCGAGACGGGTCCGAGAACGTCCACAAGGTGCGCCCGGACGGCACAGGGCTCACCAACCTCACGAGGCAGAAGGCGGACGGCTTCCACTACCTCTCGTCCAGCTTCTCGCCGGACGGCAGGCTGATCGTTTCCGCACGTACGCCCGGAGCGGGGCCGAACGGTCACGCCGACCTCGTGGTCATGCGCGCGGACGGCTCCAGGATGCACCCGCTCACGAAGACGGCGCTCTGGGAGAGCTCCGTCGACTGGGGGCCCCGTGGCTAGATCACACACAAAGGAGGCAGCGATGCGCCGCTTGACTCTCATTCTGCTGGCGTCGACGGGACTTGCAATCGTCGCGTCCCTGGCTGGGACAGCTCCTGCATCGAAGCAGTGGACGATCGGTCTGACCAGCAATCGTGAATCGCGCGACTCTGAGATCTACGGCATGCGGGCTGACGGAGGCGGTGTCCACCGGCTGACCCGCAGCCCCTACTTCGACGGCTTCCCCATCTGGTCTCCGAACGGGAAGAAGATCGCCTTCTACAGCCAGCGCTCGCCGAAGGGCGACGTGTTCCTCATGAACCCCGACGGAAGCAGCGCCAGAAATCTGACACGGAACCTCGCGCACGACAGTCTCGGGTCTTGGTCGCCTGACAGCCGACGGATCGCGTTTGACAGCGACCGCGCAGGCGGAGGCGTCTACGTCATGAACGCGGACGGCAGCGAACAGCGCCTGCTCGTTGCGAGCCAGTCTTCGGCAGACGCGAACCCTCAGTGGTCGCCTGACGGGCGCACACTTCTCTTCGTCACCGCCCGTGACGGCAACGACGAGATCTACTCGATTAACATCGACGGGAGCGGGCTGCGCAACCTCACGGGACATGGGCAACGCGACGGCGAGGGCGGGCTTCTGTGGTCCCCGGACGGTCGCCGGATCGCGTACACGACGAACCGCGACGGCAACAACGAGATCTACGTCATGAACGCCGACGGGAGTGACCAGTCGAGGCTCACTCGCTCGCCGGGCTACGAGACATTGCTGTCGTGGTCCCCCGATGGTCGGCGGATCGCGTTCCAGCGAGCACCGTCGACACCGAGGTGGGCGTTCTTCGTGATGAACGCGGACGGCACCGGCGGCCGAAAGGTGACCTGGAGCATCCCGCGGCGGTAGCCGCGAAACCAGAAAGGAGAGTCGACATGCGTATCTACCTCATCATCGCGCTGACGGCCGCAGCCATCGCGGGTGTCGCGGTTTCGACAGTCGCCGCGGCCCCGCCGGGCAGAGAGGTGTTCTTCTCGAACTTCAGCTTCGAGGACACCTGGACGTGTCCGGGTACGACGATCGTTCAGTCGAACGAAGAACGGGACACGATTCTCGAATTCTCTCCGACGCACCTGCAGATCCAGCGCCACGGCGTCGCGACTTTGGAGGTGAACGGCAAGACGCTGACGAGCAACTTCAGCGCCATGATCTTCGAAGACTGGAGCGAGTCCGAAGTGAAGGTCGTAGGAACCGTCTACAACATCCAGGTACCTGGGGGCGGCAACCTGCTGCTCGATGCCGGGAAGGTCGTCATCGACCTCTCCACCGATCCTCCGTCGTTCCGCATCGCGGGCCCGCACCAGCAGTTCCTCGGTGACGTGGCCGGTCTGTGCGAGTACTTCGCGGCTCCGTAGCCCACGAAGCGGCCAGAAGGTCGGACTCTTTCTCGGGGTCCGGCCTCCTGGCTGGGTACCATCGCCAAATGGCCGACGCCGACGGCAAGCCGCTCGACGAGCGTCTCGAGGAGATCGGGGCCCAGCTCGCCTGGGTCCGTGATTACCTTTGACCCGGACCGACTAGCGCGGCGTCGGGCCGAGCTCGAGGGGGCGATGGGCGCATCCGGCTTCTGGGACGATCAAGCCGGAGCCGCGCGCATCTCGACCGAGCACTCGCGCATCACCCGCAAGCTGGAGCGCTACGAGCGACTGCAGGGCGAGTACGAGGACGCACGGGAACTGCTTGCGCTGGGCGAAGACGAGCGCGAGATCGCCGACAGCGTCGGCGCGCTCGAGCAGGAGCTCGGCCGGCTCGAAGAGGACGCCCTCTTCACGGGCCGGTACGACGCGGGCGATGCTGTCCTCGAGGTTCACGCGGGTACCGGCGGAACGGACGCCCAGGACTGGGCCGACATGCTGCTGCGCATGTATCTCCGCTGGACCGCCGACCGCGGGTTCGAGACCGAGGTTCTCGAGGCGAGTCCGGGCGAGGAAGCCGGGCTCAAGTCGACCACCGTCGCCGTTCGCGGCGAGAACGCCTACGGGACGCTGAAGGCCGAGCGGGGAGTCCACCGCCTTGTGCGGCTCTCGCCGTTCGACGCCGCGCACCGCCGGCACACGGCCTTCGCGCAGGTGGTCGTCGCGCCGCTTCTCGCCGACGACGCTCCGATCGAGATCGACGAGGCCGACCTGCGGATCGACACGTACCGCTCGAGCGGGGCGGGGGGGCAGCACGTGAACAAGACCGACTCTGCCGTGAGGATCACCCATCTCCCGACCGGCATCGTCGTCCAGTGCCAGAACGAGCGCTCGCAGACGTCGAACAAGCAGACCGCGCTTCGCATCCTCAAGTCCCGTCTCGCCGAGCTCGAGGAGGAGAAGCGCGAGGCCGAGCTCGCCCGGGAACGCGGGGCGGCGCAGGACATCGGGTTCGGGAGTCAAATCCGCTCGTACGTGCTCCACCCGTACCAGCTCGTCAAGGATCACCGGACCGACCACGAGGTCGGGAACGCACAGTCAGTCCTCGACGGCGCTCTCGACGGCTTCGTTCACTCCTATCTCCTCGCCAAGGCGGCGGGGAAGGTGCTTTAGGCAGCCGCAGTGTCAGCTACAATCGGCGCTCCTCAAGAACCGGAGCAGTCACGACAACAGGCTGCATCAGCTCTTCGCCCGGTGCTGGACGACGCCTTGGAGACAGACACGATGACCGTCCTCGCCGAGCCAGAAACGATCGCCGAGCCCCTCCCCGCGCAGGCGGACCCGAGCGGTTCGACGATGATCGTGTTCGAAGGCGTCCAGAAGGTCTACGAGCCGAACGTCACGGCCCTGCAGGGGGTCTCGTTCACGATCGAGAAGGGCGAGTTCGTCTTCGTCGTGGGCGCTTCGGGCTCGGGGAAGTCGACCGTCATCCGCCTCCTGCTCAAGGAGATCGAGCCGACGGAAGGCAGGATCATCGTCGGCGGGCGAGATCTCGGCCGGCTCAAGCGCTCGAAGGTGCCGCTGCTCCGCCGCAACCTCGGTTGCGTCTTCCAGGACTTCAAGCTGCTCCCGAACCGCACCGCCGCCGAGAACATCGGCTATGCGCTCCGCGTGCAGGGGGAGTCGGGCGGGCAGATCCGCAAGAAAGTACCGGAGGTGCTCAACCTCGTCGGGCTCGCGCACAAGATGAACTCGCGCCCCGAGGAGCTCTCGGGCGGCGAGCAGCAGCGCGTCTCGATCGCGCGTGCGTTCGTCAATCACCCGCCGCTCCTCGTGTGCGACGAGCCGACGGGGAACCTCGACCCGGACACGTCCGTCGGGATCATGCAGCTCCTCTACCGGATCAACCGCACCGGAACGACGATCCTCATGGTCACCCACGATCGTGAGATGGTCGACAAGATGCGAAAGCGCGTGATCGCGCTCGACGCCGGCAGGCTCATCCGCGACGAGCGGCGTGGGGGATACGCAGAGGGATGACGAAGATCCGCATGGTGCTCGCGGAGGCACTCAAGTCGATCGGCGCCAACGTGTCGACGACCGTCGCCTCGGCGGTCTCGGTGCTCATCGGAATGTTCCTCATCGGAGTCTTCATCGGCCTCGGGACGTGGCTCGTGTCGTGGTCCGACGACAAGAAGCGCGAGCTCGCCGTTCACCTCTACCTCTGCCCGCCGCCCTCGCAGGTCGACCCCAACCCGCGCTGCCCTCGCGAGGCGAGCACGAAAGAGATCAACGCCGTTCGCGCGCTCCTCGAGTCGGATAACCGGATCAAGGAGGGCGGGATCCGATTCATCTCCAAGGGAGAGGCGTTCAAGCGCATGCAGAAGCGGGAGCCCGAGCTGACGGCGCTCGTCGTGACGAATCCGCTCCCCGCATCGTTCGACGTCGTCCCGAAGCGAGGCGAGGACACGGAGGCGATAGCGCTCTCGGTGCGGAAGGCAAATCCCCCGGGAATGGACAAGGTCAACTACGGGAAAGAGGTCTCGCAGCGGATCCTGGGGATTGCGCGCGCGATCCAGATCGTCGCGCTCATCGCGGTCCTCATCCTCCTCGCCGCCTCGACGATCCTCATCGGGAACACGATCCGGCTCTCGATCTTCGCGCGCCGCCGTGAGATCGAGGTCATGAAGCTCGTCGGGGCGACGAACTGGTTCGTGCGAGGCCCGTTCATGCTCGAGGGTGTCCTCACGGGGCTTGCGGGATCGCTCGCGGCAGTGGTCCTGCTCTTCGTGTCGCGCGAGCTCGCGGTTCCGCGAATTCTCGGTCAGATCCAGAACGACCCGGACGTGCGCGCGCTCGCGTTCACGTGGACCGCGGCGATTCTCGTTCTGGTCGGGCTCGGCATCGGCGCCCTCGGCTCTGGCCTGACGCTCCGCCGCTTCCTCCGCGTCTGACCTCCTTTCGCGGCTCGTTGCGTCGGCTGCGACACACACGGCAGCACGCGCGGGTAACGCCCGAGAGCCTGGTACGCCGGTACGGTGCGACGATGTCCCAGAGACGGTCTCCACGCGGACGGTCGAAGCGGCCGAGCCGGTCCGAGCGCGCGCGTCGCCGACCCGCGCAAGCGGTACGGCTTGCGGAGGGCCGGATCACGATCTCGTTACCCGCGCGGCGGCATCCGCCCGAGCGCGTCGTCGCGCACCTCGGCCCGACGAACTCGGGGAAGACCCATGCTGCGCTCGAGGAGCTCGCGGCGAAGCGATCGGGTGTCTACGCGGGGCCTCTTCGCATGCTTGCGCAGGAGGCACACCGGCGTCTCGGCGAGCGGATCGGCGCCGAGAACGTCGGGCTCGTCACGGGCGAGGAGCGCGTCAACGAACGCGCGCCGGTGATCTGCTCGACGGTCGAGATGGCGCCCTCCGCGGGCGAGCTCCTCGTCCTCGACGAGGTGCAGTGGGCCGACGACACCGAGCGTGGCTCCGCGTGGACCAGGCTTCTCCTCGCGGGCGAGTATCGGGAGATCCTCCTCCTCGGCGCGCTCGACGCCCTTCCTCTGGTGGAGCGGGCGTTTCCCGAGGCCGAGCTCAAGGTCTTCGAGCGCAAGCTCCCGCTCGAGTTCGTGGGCGCGCGAACGCTCCGTTCGCTGGGAACCGGAACGGTCGTCGTCGCCTTCAGCCGCAAGGCCGTGCTCGCGCTCGCGGGAGAGGTGAATCGCCTGCATCCAGGCCGCGTCGCCGTGCTCTACGGCGCAATGCCGCTCGCTTCGCGGCGTGAGGAGATCGAGCGTTTCCTCTCGGGCGCCGCTGACGTCTGCGTCGCGACGGACGTCCTCGGGCATGGCGTCAACCTCCCGTGCGAGACGCTGCTCTTCGCCGAGACGACGAAGTTCGACGGCGAGGAGCGGCGTGATCTCCGGCCGTGGGAGCTTGCCCAGATCGCGGGCCGCGCCGGACGCTTCGGTCTCGTCGAGCGCGGGCACGTCGGTGTCCTCGCCGGACTCGGCTGGGGAGTCGCCGATCCGCAGCTCGTCGAGTCGGCGCTCGAGCCGCACGTGACCCTTCCTGGCGGGCACCGCGGCTACCGCGTCGTAGACGAGGCGCGAATCAGACCGCGGCTCTCCGATCTCGGCGTCGACGACCCGCTCCAGCTCGACGCAGCGCTCGTCGCGTGGCACAGGGTGGCGCTTCGCGAGTGGGCGTTCGAGAGCTGGCTCGCCGTCGAGTCGCTGCAACCTCTCCGGCTTCGACTCGAAGCCGTTCAGCGGCGTCTTGCGGAGCGCGGCCGTGGCATCTCGCTCGAGGAGACGTGGAAGCTCGTCAACGCGCCCGTCGACGAGGACGGGCTCGAGTTGCTTGCGACCATGGCCCTGGCGCTCGCCGGCGACCGAGTCGCGCGGCCCCATCTCGTGTTCCTGCTCGACACCGCGCGCCTGCGCGGCGCCTCGCTCGAGGACGCGGAGCAGGCGGGACGCGAGGCGAGCATCCTGCGGTGGTTCGCGCTCCAGTACCCGGGCGTGGGCGGTGTCACCATCGAGCGCGCCGCTGCGCTCGAGGAGGCTGCCGCAGAGCGCGTCGTGGCTCGGCTCCGCGTCGAGGTCGAGTCGCCGACCATCGGTCGCTGCCGGTCGTGCGGGCGTTCGTGCGCCCCCTGGTTCCCGCTGTGTGAGCGCTGCGCGGGCATTGCCGGGCGGTCGTGATATGAACGTGTCGTGACTCCTGCCGAGCTTCGGGAGATCCCGCTCCTCGAGGGCGCCAGCGACGCTGGTCTCGAGCTGGTCGTGGCCACCGCCGGGGAGATGACCTGCGAGCCCGGACAGCTCCTCGCGCTGCAGGGCGATCCCGGTTCGGGGATGTTCCTGATCCTCGACGGGACCGTGTCCGTCGTGTGGCGCGGCGGCTCGGTCGAGCTCGGGCCGGGTGACTTCTTCGGAGAGCTGACGCTCCTCGCGCCCGGCGGCACGCGGATCGCGCGCGTTCGGGCGTCCAGCCACGTGAGATGTCTCGCGATCCCCCGTGCCGACGCGCTCGCGCTCGTCGAGTCCGAGCCGACGGTCGCGCTCGCGATGCTGAAGGAGATAGCGCGCCGGTTCGCAAGCGCCCTGCCTGACTCGTAGCGAGGGGCGAGCCAAGCCTCCCCCCTACACTCACCGGCGTGGCGAAGACCTCCGGAACCAAGCTGATCGCCGAGAACCGTCGCGCGAGGCGCGACTACGAGCTGCTCGAGCGCATCGAGGCCGGGGTTGTCCTTACGGGCTCCGAGGTGAAGTCCGCCCGCGACGGCAAGGTGCAGCTCGGTCAGGCGTACGCGGACTTCCGCGAGCACGAGGCGTGGCTCGTCGGCGCCTCGATCGCGGAGTACGTGCAGAGCGGCGGCTTCGGCCACCAGCCGGATCGCGACCGCAAGCTCCTCCTCCACCGCGACGAGATCGACTCTCTCCACGGCAAGGTGCGGGAGAAGGGACTGACGCTCGTTCCCACGCGCATGTACTTCAAGGACGGTCGCGTGAAGGTCGAGCTCGCGCTCGCGCGCGGACGGGAGCGTGCCGACAAGCGTCGTGTCATCGCGGAACGCGACGCCCAGCGGCAGATCGAACGCGCGCTGAAGCGACGCCGCTAGATGCTTGATCGGAAATTGGCGCGCAGTCGAGGGCGGTCACGACCAAGCTGGGCGCCGCACGTACGCGTCGTGCAGGCTAGAAAGCCTGTGCGATGCGCACGGGTGGCGCACGGCGCCGTGTCGTGGCCGTCAGTCGGCCGGCGCGAGTTTCCGATCAAGCATCTAGGTCGTCTGGCGCAGGCGATCAGGCGATCGGGCCGCGGACGATGATCTGACCGGGCTCGGGCCGGTAGCCGTGCCGCTCGTTGAGGCGGCGAATCGGCTCGTTGCGCTCCTCGTTGAACGTCTCCAGCCGCGTGTAACCGTTCGTCTTCGCCCAGGCGATCTCCGCGCGCTTGAGAGCGCCCGCGATCCCGCGCCCGCGCCAGGCACGCCGCACCCCGGTCATGTCGTGCAGGGCCACGGTCGGTCGAGCGCTCGAGAGCGCGAGCTTCGCGTAACCGACGACCTCGCCGTCGGCGAGGGCAAGGAACGTCGCTTCCGGCCGGTCGCTCGTGCCCTCCATGTCCGCGGACAGCCACTCCTCGAACGAGGCCATCTCGGCCTCGCCTTCGCCAGGGACGTCGGGGTACGCCTCGCGCGCGACGGCATAGATGCCGCGGACGAGGTCCGGCCGTTCGGCCCAGGTGGTCATCTCGATGCCTTGCGGAGCAGCGACCTCGGGCAGTTCCGCCCGGGCCAAGTCGAGCACGAGCGTCGAGTTTCGGCCGACCTCGCGAAACCCGCGGTTCTCCGCCCACCGCAGGCTTGCCGGATCGGCTTCGCGAACGGCGCCGAGAAGCTCGGAGCATCCGCCCGCGCGAGACCACGCCCCCGCGGTGGTGAGCAGTGCCGAACCCACGCCGTGGCCGCGACGCTCGGGCCGGACATCGAGCTCGAAACGCGCGACGCCCGGGGGCGAATGCCAGCCGAGCACTGCGACCGCGACCCCGGCATCGTCGCCTTCGAGCGACGCGGTGAACCACTGCGCGTCCTCGGCTTGCCGCTTCCAGTCGAGATACGCCTCGACTGACGTCGGCTCGGGATTGCAGAGCCCTCTCAGCTCCACCCAGGCAGCGAGCCCGTCCTCGGCGACCTCACGAACCTCGACCACGGCCGCGAACCGTACCTTCGCGTCGCCGCGGGTAGCACAATCCTCGGTGACTTAGTACGCTCGCCGTGTCCACGCGAGGAAGGAGGGGAATGCCTTGCGACACATTGCGCTGACCGTAAATGGCACACGCCGGGAGCTTGCGCTGGAGCCACGGGAGTTGCTCGTGTACGTGCTCCGCGAGAGGCTTGGGCTCATCGGGACGACCGTGGGCTGCGACACGTCGTCGTGCGGCGCTTGCACTGTGCTCCTGAACGGGGAGGCCGTGAAGTCCTGCACGATGCTCGGGGTCCAGGCCGACGAGATGGCGATCACGACGATCGAGGGTCTCGCCACGAACGGCGAGCTCCACGCCCTCCAGCAGGCCTTCCACGACCACCACGCGCTCCAGTGCGGCTACTGCACGCCGGGCATGGTGCTCGCGGCGGTCAGCCTGATCGAGAGTGGTGAGGCGACCGACGAGGCCGCCATCCGCGAAGGACTCGAGGGGAACCTCTGCCGCTGTACCGGCTACCACAACATCGTCGCGGCCGTGGCCGACGTCGCGGGGGTGAGCTAGCAATGGCAGTCACCGAGACAACCGAAGCCTTTGTCGGCACGTCCGTGAAGCGGAAGGAAGATGCTGCACTCCTGCGCGGACAGACGACGTTCGTCGACAACCTGACGCTCCCGGGCACCGTCTTCATGGCACTCGTGCGCAGCCCGTACCCCCACGCTCGCATCACGAGAGTGAACGTCGAGGCTGCGCGGAAGGCAGAGGGCGTCGTTGCTGCTTTCAGCGGAGCCGAGCTTGTAGAGGAATGGAAGGGCGGGCTGCCGTGCGCCTGGCCGGTGACCGAGGACATCAAGACGCCAGCGCACTTCCCGCTCGTCGTCGAAGAGGCGCGTTATCAGGGCGACGGCGTCGCGGTCGTCATCGCCGAGAGTCGCGCGCTGGCCAAGGATGCGGCGGAGTTGATCGAGG
>Ga0184638_1000249_pt1 | contig 14267 bp, 13 predicted proteins | sample PLM31_50_b2_FD_133141 | JGI IMG/M metagenome (GOLD analysis project Ga0184638, IMG submission 133141) | Groundwater sediment microbial communities from an aquifer in East River, Colorado, USA - PLM3-1_50_b2 | ecosystem: Environmental > Terrestrial > Soil > Riparian zone | place: USA: East River... | reverse complement strand
GCGGCCGAGCAGGCGACCTGGATCGTCGTCGGTCTGATCGCGTACGCGCTCACGTTGATCGTGGTGCGCGATGCCCGGATGCTCGACGCGTACACGTACACGATCGGACTGCTCGGTCTCCTGTTGTTGCTCCTGCCGGTCGCGCCGGGCATCGGCCGGACGATCAACGGGGCGCGGCTGTGGGTGCAGAGCGGGCCGATCGGGTTCCAACCGGCCGAGATCGGCAAGGTGCTCGTCGTCATCTTCCTCGCGTCCTACCTGACGCAGAAACGAGAACTGCTCCAGGTCGCGACCGCGCGGATCGGACCGTTCCGCCTCCCTCCCGCCAAGCACCTCGGCCCCGTCCTGCTCGCGTGGGGGGCGTCGCTCGCGATCCTGTTCCTGCAGAAGGATCTCGGCGCCTCCCTGTTGTACTTCGGGATCTTCGTCGTGATGCTCTGGGTGGCGACGGGCCGCGCCGCGTACCTGGTCATCGGTCTGCTCCTGTTCGTGGTCGGCGCGTACGCGGGGTGGCTGCTGTTCGACCACGTCCAGCTGCGCGTCGACATCTGGCTCCACGCGCTCGATCCGGCGAAGGTCTTCGAGCAGGGCTTCGGGCAGCTCGCACAGGCGGAGTTCGGGATGGCGAGCGGCGGCATCGTCGGGACGGGGCTCGGCCAGGGCTCCCCGGGTCTGATCCCGTTCGCGTCAACCGACTTCATCTTCGCGGCGATCGGCGAGGAGCTCGGGCTGCTCGGCACCACGGCGGTCCTGCTGCTGATCCTCGTGCTCGTGGGCAAGGGGCTGCGCGTGGCGCTCCGCGCGCCGGACGGCTTCTCGACGCTGCTCGCGGTGGGCTTGTCGACGCTCGTCGCGCTGCAGGCGTTCGTGATCATCGGAGGGGTGACGCGGATCATCCCGCTGACCGGCGTCACGCTCCCGTTCGTGAGCTACGGGGGCTCGAGCCTCGTGTCGAACTTCGTCCTGCTCGGGCTGCTCGTCCGCGTCTCGAGCGGTCCGATGGCCCCGAGGGACCGCTCCCCGCGCCTCGGGCTGCTCGAGCGGGCGGAGGCGTAGCGGGTGGGTGGGGTGTAGCGGGTGGGTGGGGCATAGATGGACCGGCAGATCCGCAAGCTCGGGATCGCGCTGCTCGCGCTGTTCCTGATCGCGTTCGCGCAGGTGAACTACATCCAGGTGTTCGCCGCGGACCGGATCGCCGAGGACCCCGCGAACGCGCAGCGGCAGCTGATCGCCGAGTACAAGGTCGACCGCGGCAGCATCCTGGCGGCCGACGGGACGACGGTCCTCGCGTCCAGCCGCAAGAGCCCGGGCGCGCTCCGGTTCCAGCGGCGCTACCCCCACGGGGAGCTGTACGCGCACGAGACCGGGTTCTACTCGTTCGTGTTCGGTCGCACGGAGCTCGAGCAGAGCTACAACGAGTTCCTGACCGGCGACGCGGCCGAGCTCCTGCCGCAGACGCTCACCGATCTGATCCTGGGCCGGCCCAAGCAGGGCGCCACGATCGTGACGACCCTCGTGCCCGAGATCCAGGAGGCCGCCGCGGCCGCGGCGGAGGCGGAGGCGGGCGATGTCGCGATCGCCGCGATCGACCCCGCGACCGGGGACGTGCTCGGCCTTGTCTCCGAGCCGAGCTACGACCCGAACCCGCTCGCCTCGCAGGACCCCAAGGTCGTGCGGGATTCGTGGGACGAGCTGAACGCCGATCCCGAGAAGCCGCTGCTCTCGCGAGCGAGCGACGAGCTGTTCCCGCCCGGCTCGACGTTCAAGCTCGTGACGGCGTCGGCGGCGCTCGAGAACGGGTTCGGGCCGGAGAGCCTGTGGCCCAACCCGAACGAGCTCGACCTCCCGCTCACCGACGCGACGATCGAGAACTTCGGCGGGTCGACGTGTTCGGGTGGCTCGCAGATCACGCTCGCCGACGCGCTCCGCCAGTCGTGCAACGTCGTGTTCGGCGCGGTGGGGCTCGAACTCGGCGCCGAGAAGCTCGCCGAGCAGGCGCGCGCGTACGGGTTCACCGCCGAGGCGGGCCAGGACCTCGTGCCGTTCGACATCCCGTGGACCTCGGGCGTGTTCCCGGCGCCCGAGACGTTCGTGGACCGCGAGCCCGCCGTCGCGATCTCGGCGATCGGGCAGCAGGACGTGGCCGCGAACCCGCTGCAGATGGCCCTGGTCGCGGCGGCGATCGCCAACGACGGCGTCGAGATGCAGCCGCGCCTGGCCACCGAGGCCCGAGACCCGAGCGGACGCGTGATCGCGGAGTTCCGGCCGCGGGAGTTCTCGCGGCCGCTGTCGCCGGAGAACGCCGCGGCCCTCACGCAGATGATGGTCGGCGTCGTGGAGAGCGGGACCGGCACCGCGGCCCAGATCCCCGGTGTCACCGTGGCGGGCAAGACCGGCACCGCCCAGCACGGCGACGGGGAGGATCCGCACGCGTGGTTCGTGTGCTTCGCGCCCGCGGAGGCTCCTCAGATCGCCGTCGCGGTTATCGTCCTCGACGGCGGTAGCCTTGGCAGCGAAGCGACGGGCGGACAGGTCGCCGCGCCGATCGCGAGGGCGGTCCTGGAGGCCGGACTGGGCGCCTGAACGGAGCACGATCGAGCGGGAGGTTCCGAAGATCGATCTGCCGATAACCCTCGGGGGCGATACCGGGTCGAGCGGGAGCTCGGCCGCGGCGGCATGGCCAAGGTCTTCCTCGGCACCGACACGGTGCTCGGCCGGACCGTGGCCGTGAAGGTCCTGGCGCCGCAGTTCGCCGACGACGACGGCTTCGTGATGCGGTTCCGTCGCGAGGCGCAGGCCGCGGCGAGCATCGGGCATCCGCACATCGTCTCGGTGTTCGATACGGGCTCGGACGACGGCGTGCACTTCATCGTGATGGAGTACGTGGAGGGCCGAACGCTCGCCGAGATCCTCGCGGGGGGCGGCCGCATCCTTCCCGATCGCGCGATCGACATCGCGATGGACGTGTGCCGGGCGCTCGAGGCCGCCCACGCGCAGGGCGTGATCCATCGCGACATCAAGCCCGGCAACATCATGCTCGACCCCCGCGGCGACGTGAAGGTGACGGACTTCGGCATCGCGCGGGTCACCACGACGGCCGACACGGTCGCGCAGACCGCGGCGATCCTCGGCACGGCGTCCTACCTGTCGCCGGAACAGGCGCAGGGACAGCCCGTCGACGGGCGTTCGGACATCTACTCGCTCGGATGCGTGCTGTACGAGATGGTCACGGGCCGGCCGCCGTTCCTCGGCGACTCCCCCGTCGCGGTCGCGTCCAAGCAGGTGCTCGAACAGCCGACGCCGGCGTCGCGGCTGAACCCGGACGTCACGGCCGACCTCGATGCCGTGATCCTGCGGGCGCTCGCGAAGAACCCGGCGAACCGCTACCAGTCGGCCGAGGAGATGCGAGCCGACCTCGAACGCGCCAAGCGCGGGCTCCCCGTGGATGCGACGCCGCTACTCCCCGCCGGCGCGACCCAGGTCCTGGACCGCCCGCCCGCGCATGCGACCGAGGTCCTCCCGCCGACCGCACCCGAGCGCCGCACGAACTGGGTGCCCATCGTCGTCACGCTCGTGTTGATCGCGCTCCTGGGAGCCCTGCTGTGGTTCCTGGCAGTCAACGTCCTGAACAACGACGACCAGCAGACGGGGGTGCTGGTCTCAGTCCCGAACGTGGTCGGCGACAAACGGGCCCAAGCGATCAGCGAACTCGAGGATGCGGGACTCGAGGTCGGAACCATCACCCCCGTCGCGGCCGCCGACGACACGCAGGAACCGGGCACCGTGCTCGAACAGGACCCGGCCGCGGGCGACGAGGTGGACCGCGGAACCAAGGTGGACCTCACGATCGTCGCCGCGCCGGAGGCCGTGACGATCCCCGACCTCGAGGGCGCGTCGCCCGAGGACGCGCAGGCGGCGCTCCTTGACCTGGGCCTCGAACCCGCCGGCCCGACGGAGGAGCCGAGCGACACGGTGCCGGAGGGCGCCGTCACGCGCACCGATCCCGCCGCCGGGTCCGAGGTCGACCCGGCATCGACCGTGACGATCTTCGTCTCGACCGGGGCCGAGCAGGTCGCCGTGCCCGAGGTGCGGTGTCAGAGCTTCGGCTCGGCCCAGAACGAGCTCGACAAGGCGGGGCTGGGCTCGGTCATCTCGAGCGACACCGCGCCGATCAACCCCGCGTGCCCGCTCGGGAGCAAGGTAGCGGCGCAGGACCCGGGGCCCGGCGAGCTGGTCGACCCGGGGACGACCGTGACCCTGTTCCCGGGGGCGGAGGGGCCGACAGGTCCGACCGGCGGGACCGGGGGGACCGGCGGGACCGGCGGCTAGGCGTGGCCGCCTGGTTCGTCCACGAGGACTTCACCGACGAGGAGCGCGCCCGGCTCGCCCCGCACTTCACGAACCTCGACGGTCCGGTCTTCGCGCTCACGAACCTGCCCGAGGTCGTGAAGGGCGCGCTGTTCGCGCGGTACTCGCGGACCAAGAAGTCGCTCCGCCGCCTGTTCCTCGACGAGTTCGCCGAACCGCTCGAGGCCGGCGCCGTCGCGGGGCTCGAAGGCGTCAAGGTCGAGAAGGCCGAGCAGCTGTTCGACCGCGTGTTCTTCGAGTTCGGCGACGACTCCGTCGCCCAGCTCGGCGGCGTGCACCTCGCGTGCGAGCAGGCATCGCAGCTGCTGGCGAAGGCGATCGAATGGGGGCGCCTCGCGGCGTACCTCGAGCAGTCGACGCGCTACATGCGCTACGACGACCGGCCCGGCGGCCGCTGGCGACTGACGACGCCGCCCGAGATCGACGGTAGCCCCGCCGGCGACGCGTACGAGGCCTACGCGACGCGGACGTTCGAGGCGTACGGGCGGATGTTCCAGCCGCTGTTCGACCTGTTCGCCGAGCGCTTCCCCAAGGACCCGGACGACTCGGACTTCCTCTACCGCTCGACGATCACCGCGAAGACCTGCGACACGCTCCGGGTGCTGCTGCCGGCCGGGACGCGTTCGAACCTCGGCGTGTTCGCGACCGGCCAGGCCTACGAGCAGATGCTGATCCGGATGCACGCCCACCCCCTCGCGGAGGTGCGCGAGTACGCCGACCTGATGCTGGTCGAGCTCCGCAAGGTGATCCCCGCGTTCCTCAAACGCGTCGACCTCCCCGACCGCGGCGTGGCCTGGTCCCGGTACCTCGCGGAGACGCGCGAGGCGACGGCGGAGGTGACCGCGAAGTTCACCGAGGGCGTCGAGCCTGGCCACCGCGAGACCGTGACGCTCACCGACTACGACCCGCTGGGCGAGGAGAAGGTGATCGCCGGCGCGATGTATGCCTCGTCCGACCTGCCCGACGATCGGCTCCAGTCGCTCGCCCACTCGATGAGCGCCGACGAACGCGACGCGGTGCTGCGCGCCTACGTCGGCGAGCGCGGCAACCGGCGGCACAAGCCCGGCCGCGCGTTCGAACGCACCGGCTACCGGTTCGACGTCCTGTGCGACTACGGAGCGTTCCGAGACCTGCAGCGCCATCGCCTGCTCACGCTCGAGTGGCAGCGCCTGTCGCCCGAGCACGGGTTCGACACGCCGGAGGTGATCGCCGACGCCGGCATGACCCAGGAGTGGACCCGTGTGATGGAGGACTCGGCGGCCACGTGGGAAACGGTGTCCGAGCACGCGGGCGAGGACGTCGCGCAGTACGCGGTCGCGATGGCGTACCGGATCCGGTTCGTGATGCAGATGAGCGCTCGGGAGGCGATGCACCTGATCGAGCTCCGCTCGTCACCGCAAGGTCACCCCACCTACCGGCGGATCGCGCAGCAGATGCACGACCTGATCGACCGGACCGCCGGCCACCGAGCGATCGCCTCGACGATGACGTACCTCGACACGAGCGACGTGGATCTCGAGCGCCTGGAGGCCGAGCGCCGCGCCGAGGCCAAGCGGAAGGCCGCCCGCACGGGTTGACATCCCGACCGCGTCGCCGCGTGCAGTAGATTCGGGCCGTGCGTGACGCCGACGGCTACTTCGACGAGCGCGTCGCCGCGAGGTACGACGACTCCGAGGCCGAGATGTTCGAGGCGGAAGTGATCGACCCGGTCGTCGACGTCCTCGTCGAGCTCGCTGGAAGCGGACGCGCGCTCGAGTTGGGGATCGGGACGGGCCGGATCGCTCTCCCACTCGCCCGGCGCGGCGTATCGATGCACGGGATCGACCTGTCGAAGGCGATGGTCGCCAGGCTCCGCGCGAAGCGGGGCGGGGAAGACATCGGCGTAACGATCGGCGACTTCGCCACGACCACGGTGGATGGGTCGTTCTCCCTCGCGTACCTGGTCTTCAACACCATCATGAACCTGACGACGCAGGCAGCCCAGGTCGCATGCTTCCGCAATGCGGCGGCGCACCTCGGGCCCGGTGGCTGCTTCGTCATCGAGGTCACGATCCCGGACCTACGGCGGCTCCCGCCCGGCGAGACCTTCCACGTTTTCAACGCGAGCGAGAACCATTGGGGGATCGACGAGTACGACGTCGCGACGCAAGGCCTGACGTCCCATCATTTCGAGATCGTCGACGGAACGGTCGAACGCCTGTCCATTCCCTTCCGATACGCGTGGCCCTCTGAGCTCGACCTGATGGCACAGCTTGCCGGGATGAGGTTGCGGTCGCGCTGGGGCGGGTGGAAGAGGGAACCGTTCACGAGCGAGAGCACCAAGCACGTGTCGGTGTGGGAGAAGCCTGGGGGCTAGCGAATCGCGAGCTCGGGAGCCGTCAACTCCGGAGCGCAGAGTCATCACTCGGGACGTGCAATGCCGAGGATTTCGGCGAGGTCGAAGCTCACGGGCTCCTCGAGCTGCTCGAACGTGCACGAGCGCGGATCGCGGTCGGGGCGCCAACGGACGAACTGGCCCGTGTGCCGGAACCGGTTCCCCTCCATGTGGTCGTACCGGACTTCGACGACGCGCTCGGGGCGCAGCGGGACGAAGGACAGGTCCTTCTTGGGGTTCCAACGACTGCCCTCGGCGCTCCGCGGGGTCCGCGCCTCGGCCATCTCCTGCTCCCAGTCCCACGGGTGCCCGTCGAAGGTCGTGACCCACGGCTGCAGCTCCGCGAGGAGCGAGCGACGGCGATCCATCGGGAACGCGCCGATCACCCCGACGTTCGCAAGCACCCCCGCGTCGTCGTAGAGCCCGAGCAGGAGCGACCCGACGGCATCGGGCCCGCTCTTGTGGAGCCGGTACCCTGCCACGACGCAGTCGGCGGTGCGCTCGTGCTTGATCTTGAACATCACCCGCTTGTCCTGCTGGTAGGTCCCTTGGAGCGGCTTCGCCACCACCCCGTCGAGCCCGGCCCCCTCGAACTCGTCGAACCACCTCCGCGCGACCTCCACGTCGGTCGTGGCCGGCGTGACGTGGATCGGCGACCTCGCAGCCGCGAGCGCCTCCAAGAGGGCGGCCCGACGTTCGGCGAACGGCCGCTGCAGGAGGTCGGCGTCGCCCAGCGCGAGCAGATCGAACGCGATGAAGTGCGCGGGGGTGGCCTCGGCCAGCATCCGGACGCGGCTGTCGGCGGGATGGATCCGCTGCTGGAGCGTCTCGAACTCGAGTCGACCCAGCTCGGGGTCGGGGACCACGATCTCGCCGTCGACGACGGCGCGCTCCGGCAGGTTCGCCCTGATCGCCTCCACGACCTCGGGGAAGTAGCGGGTCATCGGCCGCTCGTTCCGGCTGCCGATCTCCACCTCGTCGTGGTCGCGGAAGACGATCGAGCGGAACCCGTCCCACTTGGGCTCGTAGCTGAACGGGCCGGCCGGGATCTCCTTGATCGATTTCGCGAGCATCGGGGCCACGGGCGGCATGACGGGCAGACGCATCCACCTATCTTGCCCGACCGGCGCTCTGCCCGACCCGGCGGGCGGGCGCCAAGCCGTTGCTAGGAGGCCAGGGCCACGCTCACGCGTTCGATCGGGGCGGGGCTCGCGACCGCCACGCCGGCGAGCTCGGACCCGGTCCTCGCGTCCATGACCTCGACGCGATCGTCGAACGCGACGTACAGCCGCTCCCCGTCGGCCGAGAGCCCGAGCCCCGACACGCTGTCGGTGGCCCACGTGCGCAGGACCTCGAAGGTGTCCGTGTCGATCCGCGTGACCCCGCCGTGTTCACCCGCGGTCGCGACGTACAGGGCCGATCCATCGCCGCTCACGACGGCCGAGGTTCGCCGGACGCCGGAGACGGAGAGATCGACCGGGTACGTGCGGATCTCGAGCGACGCCGTGTCCATCACGGTCACGAGGCCGAGCGTCGGGTCGGCGATGTAGAGGAGACGGCCGTTGGGTGACGTGGCCATCGCCTGCTCGCTCGCGGGGCGGTCCCACAACTCCTCGGGAAGTCCGACGCAGTGCGCCCACCCGTCCTGGAGGCTGAGCACGTGGACGAACGAAACCGTCGCGCCGTTCGGCACGGGGGCGTGGTGCGGCGCGTACCCGGGCCGCGCGCTCGAATACAGCGTGTACAGCTGGTCGGCGTTCGGCGAGAGCACCTGCTGCAGCCGGATCCCCGGCATCCGCTCGGCCGGGCCCTTGAACGGCCCGAACACGGGCACCACCCGGCCGGTCCGCAGGTTGAGCACGGTCACGCGGTAGACGGTCGGCGTCTCCGCGGGCAGGTGTTGGATCATGAACAGCTGCCGGTCGTCGGTCGAGAACGCCTCGGGCTCGAAGTTCCCACGCAGGTCGTAGGTCCGTGTCTCGGTCGCCCCCGTCGGGTCGGCCACCACGATGGGCGTCCTCGAGCGCGGGAGCGGCACCTCCGGGTCCCACCCGTCGGGGAGCGGGTCCATCAGCGCGACCGCCCCACCGCTCTCCGCGACCACCCGGACGTCGAGGGTGCCGTCCAGCCGGACGGTGGACGCCGGTTCGGCGTCCGCGCCGTCGACGATCGAGAGCAGTGTGGAGCCCGCGGAGGGGGAGGCCGAGAGCAGCCACGAGCCGCCGAGGCTCGCCACGGTCCCCGGCCGATCGAACAGCACCGACCCGCTCGGGACCTGGACCACCAGCGGTCCCGCCTCGGTGCCCAGGAGCAGGGTCTCGGAAGGCACGGGTTGGCTCGCCGACCCGTCCTGGATGTCGTGCGTGCAGGCGGCGGCGCCCAGGGCCGCCACGGACAGTGCCACGACCAGCTTCCTCAGCATCTGGGACCTCCCCGTTCGGCTCGTTCGAGCACGTCTCGCGTACCTCCAAGCCTTCGATGACAACTACTCCTCGCGGGGCCGCAAGGTTCCCGGGAACCGGCGGAGCCACGGGCGGGTCTGCTCGGTGGCGTGACCGGATCGAGGAGGGGTCGCATGCGCAGAGGTCGATGGATCGGCGCCGCGATGCTCGTCGGGGCGACGCTCGGGGGGCCTTCGGTGGCGTGGGCCGACGGCGGCGCGTACCTGGATCTCGATCGGACGCACTATCTGCCGGGTCAGGCGGCGCACGCCGAGGGGTACATGTACGTCCCTCGGGCCAAGCAGCACCTGTTCGAACGCGGGCCGTTCTACCTCTACGTCACGCAGGAACGCACCCCGCTCATCGAGGGCCGGCCGATCCCCGAGCGCGCGGTTCGAGTCGGGACGGTCTCGATCGATCGCCAGCGGGGGACGGAGTTCGAGCTGAGCGCGTCCTTCGTGGTCCCGCAGCTCGACGGCGAGTCGTACGCGCTCGCGGTCTGCAACGAGCCCTGCACGATCTCGGGCTTTCGGGAATCCCTGACGGGCACGATCTCGATCATCGCCACGGCTCGCGAAGGCGAGCTGCTCAACCGGGTCGACCTCCTGAAGCGGCAGGCATGGAACCTGCGCCGGCAGGTGCGCACATCGGAGCGCGCGGACGAGGAGCTTCGAGCCCAACTCGGCCTCGCCGAGGGGGCCCGCTCGGACCTGGCCATCCGCGTCCGCGAGCTCGAAGCCGCCGCCGCACGGGCAACCCCATCGGGTCGACGTCCGTTGGTATCGACGTGGGTGGCGATGACCCTGGCCGGCGGGTTGTTCGCCTTGGCGCTCGCGCTCGTGGTCCGGCGCGGGCGGCGCCTCGGGCCGGCGGTCTCCGACCCCATCGTCGCATGAGGCCCGCCCCGGCCACGACCGAGCCGAAGGTTCCCGTCGGGTAGCCTTCGGGCGGTGGACCGACAGACCGCGTTCCTGCTGGCCTTGGGGCTGCTGATCCTCGCCGCCGCGACCGTGTCCGTGACCGGCTGGATCCTGTTCGTCCGCGACCGCCGTGCCGGGCGCCCGGACGCGAGGGGGGCGCACTTGCCCTCGAGCGAGGAGCGTGGGACACTCTCGACCGATGATTGAACGACCGTTCAACCACGCCTCGCATTTCCGCGTATCCCGCCCCTAGAGGGCGTGGGCGGCCGCATCCGGCCTGCTCAGGCGCCCTTTCCGACCCTCGCGGCCGCGAGGGTCGCTCGTTATCCGACCCGCCCGTGAGGGTAAGGAGAGGCGACATGATCGATCTCACGTACGAAGAGCGGATCCGGCGAGAGGCCGACAACCTCCGCACGTACTGGTCCTCGAGCCCTCGATGGGGTGGCATCGAGCGTCCCTTCTCGGCCGAAGACGTGATCGGCCTCCGCGGTTCGATCACGGTCGAGCACACCCTGGCCCGGCTCGGCGCCGAGCGCCTGTGGTGGCTCATGACGACCAAGGACCACGTCCCCGCGCTCGGGGCCCTGACGGGCGGCCAGGCGGTGGAGATGGTCAAGGCCGGGCTGCAGGCGATCTACGTGTCGGGATGGCAGGTGGCCGCGGACGCGAACCTCGCCGGCCAGACCTACCCCGACCAGTCGCTGTATCCCGTCAACAGCGTTCCGACCGTCGTCCGCAGGATCAACAACGCGCTGCAGCGCGCGGACCAGATCGCGTGGTCCGACGGCGACACCGGCACCTCCTGGATGGCGCCGGTCGTGGCCGACGCCGAGGCCGGTTTCGGGGGAGCGCTCAACGCGTTCGAGCTCATGAAGGCGCTGATCGAGAGCGGCGCGGCCGGCGTGCACTTCGAGGACCAGCTCGCGAGCGAGAAGAAGTGCGGGCACCTCGGCGGCAAGGTGCTGGTCCCCACCTCCCAGTTCGTCCGGACGCTCGGCGCCGCGCGTCTGGCCGCCGACGTCCTGGGCGTCCCGACGGTGCTCGTGGCGCGGACGGACGCCGAGTCCGCCACCCTGCTCACGAGCGACGTGGACGAGGTCGACCGGCCCTTCATCGAGGGAGGACGGACCGCCGAGGGGTTCTTCCGGATCCGGAGCGGCGTCCAAACGGCGATCGCCCGAGGGCTCGCGTACGCGCCGTTCGCGGACGTCCTGTGGTGCGAGACGTCGACCCCGGATCTGGAGGACGCTCGGGTGTTCGCCGACGCGATCCACCAGGCGTTCCCCGGCAAGCTGCTCGCCTACAACTGCTCGCCGAGCTTCAACTGGCGCGAGCACCTGGACGACGCCCAGATCGCGGGCTTCCAGCGCGAGCTCGGGGCGATGGGCTATCGCTTCCAGTTCATCACGCTCGCCGGGTTCCACGCGTTGAACGCGTCGATGTTCGAGCTCGCCCATGCGTACGCCGACGAGGGCATGAGCGCGTACGTCCGGCTCCAGGAGCGCGAGTTCGAGCTCGAGTCGCTCGGGTACTCGGCTACGCGCCATCAGGCCGAGGTCGGGACCGGCTACTTCGACCGCGTCTCCGAGGTCGTGAGCCGCGGTGCCGCGTCCACCCTCGCGCTCGCGGGCTCGACGGAGCGGTCGCAGTTCGCGACGCCGAACGGCAAGACGCGGTCGGCGCGGCGGTCGGAGCGCGTCCTCGACTGAGCCGAACTGCCGCGCTTCAGGCGCGGATTGGCGGCTCCGAGTCCGGCGGCGGCTGCGGTCGCGGCGAAGGCTCGGGCGTCGGGGGTTCGGGCGTCGGGACCGGTCCGGGGAGCGGTTCCGGTGTCGGGAGCGGTCCCGGTGTCGGGAGCGGTTCCGGCGCCGGGGCGGGCCGCGGTGGCTCGGGGCTCGGCGGCGGCTGCGGGTCGGGGTCGGGGGTCTCGAGACGGATCATCGCTCCTCCTCCACCACCTGCTCGTCCTTCGGCTCGTCCTTCGGCTCATCCTTCGGCTCGTGCTTCGGCTCGTTCGCTGGTTCGACGACGGGGTCGGTGGCCTCCTCGCTGTCACGCGCCTCGACCGTCAACCGGTCGGCGTCGGCGGTCGCGAGCCCGGTACCTCGGACCTCGTGCCCGCACGAGAACAGGAGGACCTCGTAGCTGTCGCCGGTCAGCCGGAGCTTCGTCCCGTCCGGCTCGCGACCCTCGTAGACGACGTCCGTGAAGACGCCCTTCCCACACACGGGGCAGCGCTGCCGCTCGTTGCGTTCCCGCATCTTGAGACCCGTACCCAGACGGCCGCGACGGGAACCACGGGTCGATAGCATCTCGCGCATGCTCACCGGAGCGATCGCGGCCGCGGTGACACCGCTCGCCGACGGCGGCGGCGACCTCGACGAGGACGCCATCGAGCCCCTCACGCGCTTCCTCGCCGAACGCGGCATCGACGGCGTCCTCGCCTGCGGCACGACCGGCGAGGGGATCCTGCTCTCGTTGCCCGAACGACGGCGGGTGGCCGAACGGTTCGTCGAGGCCCGCCCGGAGGGGTTCCAGGTGGCGATCCACGCGGGAGCCCAGTCGACGATGGACACGGTCGAACTGGCGACGCACGCGAAGGAGGTCGGGGCCGACGCCGTGGCGGTGATCGCCCCGCCGTACTTCCCGCTGGACGAGCGGGCCCTGCTCGAGCACCTGCGCGCGGCCGCCGAGGCGTGCGGTCCCCTGCCGTTCTACGTCTACGAGTTCGCCGGACGGTCCGGCTACGCGATCCCGGTGGGGGTGATCGAACGCCTCCGGGATACCTCGCCGAACCTCGCGGGGCTGAAGGTGTCGGACACGCCCTGGAGCGCGGTCGAACCCTACGCGCTCGAGGGGCTCGACCTGTTCGTCGGATCGGAGCCGATGGTGCTCGAGGCCCTCGAGCACGGCGCCGACGGCGCCGTCTCGGGCCTCGCGACGGCGTTCCCCGAGATCGTGGCCGCACTCGTGCACGAGCGGGACGCGACGGCGGGCGAACGGGTCTCGACGCTGCGGACGCTCCTCGGCCCGATCCCGTTCCACGCCGCGCTCAAGGAGATCCTCGTCGCCCGCGGCGTTCCGATCCGGCCCGCCGTGCGATCTCCACTGCGGCCGCTCGCGCCCGAGGAGCGCGAGATCGCGTTCGACGCCGCTCGCCGTGTCGGCGCGCTCTAGGCTTCGAGCAGACCGGGGATCCGGCGCAGGTCGTCGATGGAGGCGCCGTCCCACGCCTCGACCTCGGGGCGCAGCATCTCCGCCTCCTCCTGCGGGTCCCGGATCAGCACCGGTCGCATCCCGACGGCGGCCGCGCCCGAGAGCTCGCGGTAGGAGCCGTCGCCCACGTAGAGGCACGCCCGGGGCTTCACGCCGAGGCGCTCGGTCGCGAGCAGGTAGATCTCGGGGTCGGGCTTGCGGAGCCCGACGTCGCACGAGAACACCTCGACGTCGACGGTCCCCGCCAGCGGCGACGCGCGCCACATCGCCGGAGCGTCGGGCGCGCACATGCTGATCAACGCGAGCCGATAGCCGTCGCCGCGCAGCAGCGCGAGGATCTCCTCGGCACCGGGACGCGGCACGAACCATTTCCGGTACATCGCCGCCCGGCCGTCGAGGATCTCGGTGAGCTGGGCGTCGGTCGGCCAGGCGCCCGCCCGGGCGGCGACGGTACGCAGGTTCTCCTCGAGGTCGCCGAGGCGGCCGGTCTGGCGTTCGATCCCGGTCGCCTGCCATGCGGCCTTGAACGCGTCGACGTCGGCCTCCAGGATCGCGGCGCTCGTCTCGAGCCAGCCCTCCCAGTCCGCGCGCGGGAACTCGTACACGAGCGTCCCGAACAGGTCGAAGACGACCGCCTCGATGCCGCTCACGGGGACCGCGGCCATTCGTCCTCGAGGATCGAGTACACGACGAGGTCGTAGAACCCCTTCGAACCGCGTTCGCCCCCGCGCTCGATCCCCTCGCGCGACGAGGACGATGGCGTCCGTTGCAGCGGCGAGCCTGCGCTCCTCGACATCGACGAGACCGGCGTCCACCAGCCACGCTCGGATCTGCGACGTCGAGTACACGTTGCCGCCCTCGGTGTAGATCGCCATGTTGAGCGCGAACAGCAGCCCCTCGAGCGGTCCTGACCGATCGTCGTCGACGCAGATCCGAGCGTGGCTGGTG
>Ga0184638_1000246_pt1 | contig 14331 bp, 10 predicted proteins | sample PLM31_50_b2_FD_133141 | JGI IMG/M metagenome (GOLD analysis project Ga0184638, IMG submission 133141) | Groundwater sediment microbial communities from an aquifer in East River, Colorado, USA - PLM3-1_50_b2 | ecosystem: Environmental > Terrestrial > Soil > Riparian zone | place: USA: East River... | reverse complement strand
TGAAGTTCGAAAAGATGAAATTATCAAGAATATAATTCAAAATGAAAATATTCCCGAATATAATGGCAAAGTGGTTCTTCCAATTTAACACTTAAGTAGATTTGCTATTTATTGATCGTAATTGAAAAAAAAATATGAACAATCTATAGAGATCAAAGGCCATCTCATTGATTCAATGATTTTGACTAGAATATTTGACAAGATCATGGACTTAAAGGGAGACTTTAATGTTCTTGAATTTAATGTTGGAAAAAAGAAAGATGAATTGAGTTATGCAAGATTATTGATAACAGGAAAAAATAAAAAACATCTTGACCAGTTATTAGAATCAGTTTTTAGAGAAGGTGCACAACCAACTAAAATTGATAGAGTCATCCTAAAGTCTGCTCCAAGGAACATGGTAATGCCAAGAGATTTCTACAGTACAACTAACAATGCCACACAAATTTTTTTCAATAATAAATGGATTGATGTTGAGAATATGATGATGGATAAGTGTATTGTAGTTGATCTTAGGAACAGAAAGGCAGAATGTAGAAAAATTAGGGATATTCGTAGTGGAAATATGATAGTAACCGGTGAACAAGGAGTTAGAATATTACCTGAGGAACGCCCAAGGGAAGGTGTTGACATTTTTCAATTTATGAGTAGTACAAGTTCCAGTGAAAGGCCTACTCAACAGATTGCTAGAAAAATAGCAATGGATATTTACAGTACCAAGAATAATGATGGAAAAATAGTGGTCACTGCCGGGCCAGTACTTGTCCATTCTGGCGCCGCAGAATCACTAGCCAAGATGATTAGAATGGGGTATATAGATGGACTACTTACCGGTAATGCATTGGCTGTCCACGATATAGAAAATTCACTATTTGGTACTTCTTTGGGGATGAATGTAAAAGATGGAACATTAGCAATTCGTGGTCATAGAAATCACATGCAGGCAATAAACGAGATTTTTAAAGCAGGCTCCATAGAAGAGATGGTAGAGAAAAATATTCTAAAATCTGGAATCATGTATGAGTGTATAAAAAATAATGTACAATTCGCTCTTTGTGGATCGATTAGAGATGATGGACCTATTCCAGGAGTAATTACTGATATTATAGAAGCGCAAAATAGATACAGAGAAATTTTAGCAGACACAAAAATGGTTCTTATGCTCTCTACTATGTTACATTCAATTGCCGTAGGAAATATGATTCCTGCACGAGTAAAGGTCGTCGCAGTAGATATTAGTCAGGCTGTTGTAACTAAGCTGCTAGATAGAGGAACGACACAAGCAATAGGAATTGTCAGCGACATTGGTGCATTTCTTCCAATGGTATTAGGTCAATTAGAACAAATATCCAAATAATGATAATAGCAATTAGATCATCCCGAAGAACAGAAATTAAATCCTCATCATTTTATGAAAGTGAAATGACCCTATGCATCAGGTTTATTTAATTTATTATTTATTAGACGCATGGCAATTTTTGGATCTGCACGTCCATTAGTAAACTTCATTACTTTGCCTAGCAAGAAATTTATTGCTTCATGATTCCTTTTTGCATCTTCAACGGCAGATTTTTCTGTTTTAAAAACTGACTCGACTGCATCCATAAGGGTTTTTTCATCAGCTATCTTGAAAGAATTTGTATTATTCACAGCTTCCGACGGTAAGATTCCGCTCTCGAATATTTTGACTAAAATATCCTTTGCTGTAATTCTACTAATCTTATTTCCTTCAATCATTTTGACCAATTCAGCTATATGCTCCGGTTTCACCTTTATATTTCTCAAATAGTCAGTATTGTCACTATCATCTTCTATCATACTCTTAAAGTCAGTTATTAGAAAATTGGCTATCTCAACAGGCGAAAAATATACTTTCAAAGTAGATTCAAAAAAATCAGCCAATTTCTTATCGTTTATGAGAATATTAGATGTATGTTCTGACAGATTATATTTTAATACAAAACGATCGAATCTTTGGTTTGGTAGCTCAGGCATATGATCTTTTAAATTAGAAACAAAATTATCACCTAATACAATAACCGGAATATCAGGTTCTGGAAAATATCGATAATCATGTTCTTCCTCCTTACTCCTTGCCTTAAATGTAATTTTTTTCCTATCATCCCAGTGTCGCGTTTCAGATTCGATTTTGATATTGCGGTTATACAGGCTAGTTTGTCTAGTAATTTCATAGTTGATGGCTTTCTCAACTTCCTTAAAAGAGTTAATATTCTTAATTTCTACCTTGTTACCACCTTTCATGGAAACATTCACATCACATCTTACGGATCCCTCCATTAAAGTATCGCATATACCAAGATGTTCTAGTGTTAACGATAATTTATTTAAAAATAGCCTAACTTCTTTTGGATTTGTAAAATCAGGTTCTGTGACTATTTCGATCAAAGCCACACCCGCCCTATTGTAGTCTATTAAAGCAGAGTTACTAACGTTCATGCCACCCTCAACATAAGCAATTCTCCCTGGGTCCTCCTCCAGTTGAATTCTACTAATTCTAATTTTTTTTGAATCATCCAGCTCGAATGAACCGTCTACTCCTATACTTGAAAAACCATAGACATTATACTGGGTTATCTGAAAGTTTTTTGGTAAATCAGGATAAAAATAATTTTTACGATAAAACATAATCTTGTCTGGAACTTTACACCCTAAAGCAATAGATGTCATTGTAGAATATTCTATTGCCTTTTTATTGATTATTGGTAAAGTACCCGGAAGTCCACAACATGTTTCACAAATGTTGGTATTGGGTACAAGATCTCGATAGTTTCCACGACACGAACAAAATAGTTTGCTTTTAAGCTCAGTTATTTGAGCATGAATTTCTAATCCGATCATTACCAAACTCATATTAAACTTGGTCTCCTTTGAATATTGATTGTATTTTCAAGGGCATTTGATACATCGATTAGCTTTTGTTCTTCAAATGGCGCTGCCATTATCTGCAATCCTATAGGTAGCCCGTTACTAAATCCAATAGGCAATGTTATGGCTGGAATTCCTGCAAGATTGGCTAGAACTGTGTTTATATCAACAAGGTACATCTTAATTGGATCATCTATTTTTTCACCAAACTTAAATGGAAGTATCGGCATTGTTGGTCCGATCAACAGATCATATTTTTTGAATAACTTAAGTAGTTCCAGCTTTAATAGTGAGCGAAGCCTCCTAGCCTTGAGATAGTATTTGCTATAATATCCTGAAGAGAGAACATATGATCCTATTAATATTCTTCTCTTAACCTCTTCTCCAAAGTTTTTTCTAACATTACTAAAATAAGTATCCCATTTATATTCTGCTATCGGAAGATCAAACCCATATCGAATATTATCATATCTCGCAAGATTACTACTCGCTTCAGCGCTTGCAAGGGTGTAATATGAAGGCAAAGCGTAATGCAAGTTTTTTATCGATATTTCATTGCATATGCATCCTATCTCTTTAAATTTTTCAGATGCAGAATATACCGTTTTTCTAACTTCAAGATCACTGCCATCAATCAATTCCTTTATTATCGCAATGTTAAATTTGTCTATTTTGTTATTAATAGTAATTGGGGATGATGACATACTTGTATTATCATGAATATCTTTTCCAGAAATTATGTTGAGTATCATGACTATATCCTTGACCGATCTGCAAATGGGACCAATTTGTTCCAGACTATTAGCATAGGAAATTAAACCGTATCTACTTATCCTACCATAAGTTGGTTTAAGTCCAACAACGGAACAGAAACTTGCAGGACATCTAATTGAACCTCCAGTATCTGAACCGAGAGAAACAGTACATTCTCCAGTCGCAACGGCAGCCCCACAACCACCTGATGATCCACCAGGAACATAATCCAAGTTCCAAGGATTATGTGTTGGATGATATCTACTGTACTCTGTAGTTGAACCCATACCAAATTCATCCAAGTTCAATTTCCCCAAAATTATCGCCCCATTATCCTTCAGATGCCGAATCACTGTCGCATCATAGGAAGGAAAATAATCTTCGAGTATTTTTGATGCGCATGTAGTTCTGATATCTTTTGTAGAAATGTTATCCTTTATTCCTACCGTTACTCCGCCTAACTGACCAATATCTTCTTTTTCTTTAAATTTTCTATCTATTAACTTTGCAGAAGTTAAAGCTCTTTCACTATCCAATGTGATAAAAGAACGTACCTTTGATTCCACATCTTCTATTCTATTAATGACAGAACTAACGTACTCTTCAGCAGTAAATAGCCCTTCTTTTATGCCTTGAACTACTTCATGTGCTTGTAGATCCTGTAGCTTCGGCATCTTATTTCATCTTAGGCCCTCTTAAGAAACCATCTTTTGTCAGGTTTTTGTTTATTCGCTGTCCGCCAGACATTCTAATCACATCGTCTCTCAGCTCATCGAATTTAATTTCCTGTAGATCTAAAACAAATGAATCACCAGAAACAAGCTCTTCAAGAATATCAATATATTCAATTGTCTTGTCCAATTGTTCTGGAAATTTTTTAGCTTCATCTTCAGATAGTTTGATTTTAGATATCTGGGCAAGATACCCTAACTGATCTTTTGAAATCATAGTATTGTCATCTTTTCATAGATATATTATTTATTAAGGTGACAATCGATCTATGTCTCTGGGAAACAAAACAACATCCCTAATATTGTCAACGCTACACATACTCATCATTAACCTTTCAAGCCCTAACCCGAACCCTGCATGAGGCGGCATACCGTAATCAAAAACTTTCAAATGGAAATCAAAGGCATCAGTGTTTAATCCCTGTTTTTTCATTCTTTCAATCAACTCTTGTTTATCGTGGATTCTTGTGCTTCCTGATGATAATTCTAGATTTCTATACATCAGATCAAAAGATTCACACTCTGTTCCCGTAGATTTTGGCTTTACGTAGAAGGGCTTTATTGAAGTGGGCCAATCAATTATAAAGTAAAAATTCTTCATATCATTATCATCTAGATTCCGTAACTTTTGTTGTGAAATGTCATCCCCCCAGTCGATTGATTCTCCCGCATTCTGCAACTTTTCTATTAGATCTGAATATCTATATCTTCGAAATGGAAATGATAGATCTGGTAGTTCTATTTTTAGGTATTTAAGATGCAACTTGTTCTTGTCTTTTACCTCATCCCACAAAAAATGAATCATTCTTTCTAAAATTTCCATTATATCATTATAATCAGCATATGCCTTCTCTATATCTATTGATGTGGCTTCTGACAGATGTCTATTTGTTCGTGACGGTTCTGCTCTAAAAATGGGTCCTATTTCAAAAACATTTTCAAATGCCATGGTCAGCTGCTCTTTATAAAGCTGAGGACTTTGAGTCAAAAATGCTTCTCTATCATAATAAAAAATAGGAAAGAGTGTAGCACCACCTTCGGTCGCCGTAGAAATTATTTTAGGCGTATTGACTTCGATAAAACCTTCCTTTCTAAGAAATTCCCTACATGAGTTCAATAGAGTATATCTTATACTAAAAATTGACTGAAGATAAGGTCTACGTAGATCTATTGCTCTTAGGTCTAGTCTGGTATCAATACCAACTCCTTTCCTACTTTGAATAACGATAGGAGACTTTTTATTAGCCAAAGAAAGAATTTTAAAATCAACTGGAATTATTTCAATACCATTTGGTGCTTTTGGCTCACTTCTAACTTTACCCTTTATCGCAATAGAAGCATGTTCACTAATTTTTGGTATTTCAGACGTGAGTGATGTTGGATATTCATTTTTCTTTAAGATAACTTGGATATTACCAAATCTGTCGTTTATTGTGAGAAATTTTATGTTACTATGCTCTCGTATCGAAGAGATCCATCCAACAATTATTACACCCTTTCCATTCATGGATGTATCAATATTTTTCGAATAATGCGTCCTTTTCCACGTTTGATCTGTTGAACTATCCAAATTGACGAACCTTGATAATTTGAACTTTAATGAAGGTTAATTTAACCTTTTAACACAGATATACTAATTACTGCTACAAATATGCCATTAGGTAATTCATCATAGAAACAGAATCAACGTGGTAACTAACTATATTATCTTGATAGAGAATAATGTACTGACTGGAAATAGACTGAGGTAACGTAATGTTGTATACAACATACGAGGGATAATAGAATAACCTAAGAAAACTCAAATAGGTAAAATTCCTTTTGGGGTAGGTCTTAATCGAAACTTACAAAAGCATTAATAACATTGTCAAATAATTTGTGTGAAATGGAAAAACAGTCACTATTATCGCTCTTTACTTCAAATCCGGATAAATATTACAAAGTCTCATTATTCGACGAAAAAGGATTCAAAAGACAAAATTGCAAGTTATGCGGAAATTTCTTTTGGTCTATAAATGATAAAGATTCTTGTCCTGAGCATGAAAACTACAGCTTTATAGGTGATCCGCCGACAACAAAAAGACTAGATTTTGTAGATACTTGGAAGGAATTGAGTAGTTTTTTCAGAAAAAATCATCACGAACTAATCCAAAGATATCCTGTGGTATGTCGTTGGAGAGAGGATCTTTATTTCACGATTGCTTCAATTGTAGACTTCCAGAGGGTAATGAATGGAAAAATCGTATTTGAAATCCCAAAAAACCCTCTTGTAGTTCCTCAAATGTGTCTTCGTTTTAATGATATCGAAAATGTTGGTCTTACTGGGAGACATTATACTAGTTTCTGCATGATAGGTCAAACCTGTAATGCAGATGCCCCTGGTGGATATTGGAAGGACAGGTGTATCGAACTAGATCATGCCTTCCTTAAAGATGTACTTGGTATTCAATCAGAAGAGATCACGTTCGTTGAAGATGTTTGGATGGGTGCCGGAGCTTTTGGTTATTCCTTGGAGTATTATGTTCGAGGATTGGAGCTAGGGAATGCCGTATTCACTGAATTTGAGGGGGACGAGCACAATTACCGTACCCTTGATAACAAGATAATAGATATGGGAGCAGGCCTAGAGCGTTTGTCCTGGATTACATTAGGTACCCCTACAAGTTACGATGCTACATTCGGACCGGTAATCAGAAAACTAGCTGACATTATTGGTATCGATATCGACTCGAAATCAGAATTTCTATCTCAATATTTCAGGATATTTTCTGAGAAATATTCAAACTATCAAAATGATGTAAGACTTTTAAAAACAAATATTGCAAAAGAACTGGGCATATCGTATAAAGTTCTAGAAAAAACTATCTTACCGTTTGAAACGCTATCAGTAATAGCTGATCACACAAGGACTTTATTGTTTGCAATTTCTGATGGTTCTTTGCCTTCGAATGTAGGAGGGGGCTATAATCTACGAATCATATTAAGAAGAACCCTAGCATTACTTGCGCGTTTTGGTTGGAGGGTCAATTTAGAGGATATCATGGATTTACACATTGAGCAGCTAAAATCAATGTATCCTGAATTAAAGGAGCATAGGAATGATGTTAGAACAATAATACAAATTGAATCTGGCAGGTATTCTTCATCTAAAGAACGTATGTATTCATTAGCCAAATCCATGTTAACAACCAAAAAAATCCCCAGTGTTAACGACCTAATAAGGATGTACGAATCCGATGGAATTACGCCTGATTTTTTGCTTGAAACTGGCGTAATAGAAAAAATACCACCGGATTTTTATTTGAAATTAGCAGAGCTGCATACCACCCACGAATCAAAACAGGTTCCAGTTGTTGAAACTGTCACTGGACTGAAGCCAACAAGATTATTGTTTTATGAAGATGGATCCATTAGAGAATTTGATGCAAGAATTCTTAGAATACTTGGAGGCAAATACATGATTTTGGACCAAACCGCATTTTATCCCAGAGGAGGAGGACAAGAACCGGATTTTGGATATATCGAAGGGATTAAAATTACAGATGTAATAAAACAAAATGATATAGTTCTTCATAAAATAGATGTCCCATCTAAAGATTCATTTTCGGAGGATAAAATAGTGCATGGAATTGTAGATAATAAAAGGAGAATAGCTATAACCAAAAATCATAGCGCAACACACATATTGAATTCTGCTGCGAGGAACAGTCTTGGATCATGGGTGTGGCAGAATTCTGCCTTTAAGGAAGAACACTACGCAAGATTGGACATTACTCATCATTCTGCTCTAACAAGAGAAGAAATCAGTAAAATAGAAAGAACCGCCAATGAAGTCGTTCAGAAAAATTTACCAATCATAATCAAAGTATTTGAAAGATCTGATGCTGAGGAGCGCTATACATTCAGGATTTATCAAGGAGGCGCAGTTCCATCAAACAATGTAAGGATAGTAAACATAGAAGAATGGGATGTCGAAGCATGTGGTGGAACCCATGTAAATAAGACAGGAGAATTAGGTCTGATAAAAATTCTAAGAACTGAGAGAATTCAGGACGGCGTGGTAAGACTTGAGTTTGTTGCTGGAAATAATGCTTTGCAGTACGTCCAATCACAGGATTCTAGATTACTTCATATCGCCCAATCCCTTGGATCCAGCAAAGAGAAAGTAGTTGAATCATTTGATAAGATAACAGCGGACAATGAATTAATAAAAAGAAAATTTAGAATCCTTGTTAATAAATTTTCAGACAATATGGCTGAAAGCGTTTCGCAGAAAGCGACTAAATCAAGATCAGGGTTGAAGATTTATGGTACTTATGATGATGAAATAGGCGATGATTACTATATTGCATTAGGAGAAAAAAGTATTGATAATGATCCCTTTTTGGTATACGTTGCGCTTGTTCAAGATCAAGAAAGAATAAAAGTCATAGTTTTTGTTGGTGATGAAGCAAGAAAAATCGTTAAAGCGTCAACAATCGCCAAAGAAATTTCGTTGAAACTTGGAGGTACTGGTGGCGGAGGAACAGAGAAATTTGCTCAAGGTGGAGGAAAAGACAAGAGCAAGGTTCAAGAATGCTTGATCAATCTTGAGAATTTGTTGACTGGTGTTTTAGATTCAAGTGAAAAAAATGACTGAAAATTCAGTTGAAAAATCGCCCAATGTAGAACTCAATTGGGCAAGAGTTGGAGAAAAATGGAGAAAAAAGTGGTCTGAAAGTAGAATATTTGAATCTGAGCCGCAGTCACATAAGAAAAAGTATTTTCTCACTGTTGCGTATCCTTATCCAAATTCACCACAACATGTAGGACATGGGAGAACATATACTTTGGCTGATGTCCATGCAAGATACAAACGTATGAAAAGTTATAATGTATTATTTCCAATGGGTTTCCACTATACTGGAACACCTATTGTGTCAATGTCACAAAGAATCAAATCCAATGATCTAGAATTAATTGAAACTTTCAAACAAATATACAAGATCCCTACTAATATAATATCAAGTTTCAAAGAACCTAAAAAAATTGCCAGCTTTTTCCATGAAGAGATCAAACATGGAATGATTGAAATGGGATATTCTATTGATTGGACGAGAGAATTTACCACGATAGATAAGGGCTATTCAAAATTCATTTCATGGCAATTCAGAAATCTCAGGAAGAATGGTTTAATAGTACAGGGATCACATCCAGTTGGATGGTGTCCTCAGGATCAAAATCCAGTAAGTCAACATGACACTATAGGTGATGTCGAGCCAGAGCTAATTGAATATGTGCTCGTGAAATTCAAATTTGAAGAACAATATATTCTGCCAACTGCGACATTGAGACCAGAAACTATTTTTGGTGTTACTAACTTATGGATAAATCCTGATATAAAGTATGTAATTGCACTTGTAAACAATGAGAAATGGATAGTGACTAAAGATGCTGCAAAAAAGTTGGAATTTTTAAACCTAAGCATCTCGATAATTTCAGAAATAGACGGGTTTGAGCTGATTGGCAAATCTGCATTTGATCGATTAAGGAATAAACACATACCTATATTTCCTGCGTCATTTGTCGATCCTTATAGTGGGACTGGAATTGTTATGTCGGTTCCAGCACATTCACCTTACGATTATCAAGCACTGGTTGATTTAAGGAAGGATGCCGATATCTTGAAAAAATATCACATAACTGTTGATATTGCTCCGATAAAGGTAATACATTCTGATACGTTTCTCTCAAATGACAGATCTCCCGCAGAATCTATAGTGGCTAGTTATTCAATAACGGATCAGAATGATTCAAAACTTGAAGAAGCAACTAACAAACTTTATTCTGATGAATTTCACAATGGTATACTTTTACCAGACATAGCCATAATCGGAAATCTAAGTGTGGTGAAAGCTAGAGAGACAATAAGGGAAAAAATCATCAACGAAGAAATCGGAGCCACCATGTATGAATTAAAAAATGCTGTAAAATGTAGGTGCGGTACTCCATGTGTAGTTAAGTTACTAACAAATCAATGGTTTATCAATTATGGGGATGAGGGTTGGAAAAAATTGGCACACGAACTGGTTAACAATATGGAAATTCTACCTGAGGAAATAAGACAAGAATTTATGAACGTTATAGATTGGCTAAAGGAAAGAGCATGTGCAAGAAAAAGTGGTCTGGGAACAAAACTTCCATGGGATAACGAGTGGATTATTGAAAGTCTAGCAGATTCAGTAATCTATATGGCTTATTACCCGCTATCACGATATATTAGCAATATTATCGATTCTCAAAACAGTGAACATAAGGTATTGGCAGATAATTTGAGTGATAGTTTTTTTGATTACGTTCTTTTAGGAAAGAATGACCGTGATCTAGTTGCTAAAGATTCAAAAATTTCTGTACATTTATTGGAAAAAATTAAAAATGAATTTCTATATTATTATCCAGTAGATTCCAGGCATTCTGGAAGGGATTTGGTACCAAATCATCTTGTGTTCTTTATATTTAATCACGCAGCAATCTTTACCAAAAATAAGTGGCCTAAGCAAATTGTTGTCAATGGATCGGTACTAATGGAAGGTAAAAAAATGTCAAAATCGCTTGGAAATATTATTCCCCTGCGGCATGCAATAGACGAATTTGGTGCCGATTCGATCCGTCTTACTATGTTATCATCTGCAGAGATATTACAAGATTCTGACTTCTCCTTTGATTTAGTAAAAGGAATTAGATCCAAATTGTTTGAAATTTACAGAACTATTAGTGACCATAAAAACATTTTTACTACAACTCAGAATAGTTTGGATCACAATGAGCTGGAAGACACGTGGTTTTCAAGTAGGATACAACACATTATCTTAGATACTACTTCTGCTATTGAAAAATTTAGAATCAGAGAAGCTTTACACAATATATTATACTTGATGGACAACGATTTACAATGGTATCAAAAAAGAAAACTTGCAAAAAATAAATCAAAATATAATAATTACTTAAAGGAATTCTTCGATATTAGGATAAAATTACTATCACCTTTTGCTCCTTTTTTCTGTGAGGAAGTTTGGGAAATAATGGGCAATCATTCCTTTATCAGTTTGGCGCAATGGCCGGAAGCTAACAATTCAAAAATTTCGCTGGAAGCTGAAGACAATGAAAGACTTATTCAAGATGTGATTTTAGATATACAGAAAATAACAAAGGTTACTAAAATCGTTCCAAAAAAGATTATGATATACACATCTTCAACCATCAAGAGCATAATATATAAAAAATTATTAGACAAGATGCAGAGACGATCAACTGCAAATTTTGGAGTACTCATGAAAGAATTTGTAAATGATAACGAAGTCAAAGATTTTGTAAAGCGTAACCCTGACTTGGTAAAGAAAATGATAGATGACATATTGTCCGAATCATTAGAAGTTAGGCATAGAAGAATGAAAACTAATTCATTTAATGAATTGATACCTCTACAAGACGCAATATCATTACTAATTAGTGAGATTGGAAATCAACAACTTGAAGTAAGAATCTATTCTGAAGACAACAATGACAAATATGACCCAAAGCAAAAGTCAAAATTTGCAAGGCCCTATAAACCAGCTATCTATATTGAATAAACTCTCAAGTCATGAATATTTAAAATTTATCCCACTAAATGGTACGCTAGGTATTTGTAATAGCAGACGGCCAATATTTTTCATTATTTCAATCAATACTAAATTCTGAACTAAAATTATTTTATTGGTTGCGTATAGCATTAAATTTAGAATCATTTTAGATATTAAGAGTTGTCCCCCAATTATATACTAGTTTGTTCAAACAGAGATATTGCGAGTAGTTCAATCTCACGTTGTTTATTTGAGAGATATGGGTTCATGAAAGATACCAATTCTACCTTTTCTTCTAGCAAATATCCAAATATTGTTTTACATATTTCTGAAAATAATTTGCTCTATCTTGACAATCTCGATGAACTATATCCCAACACATCATGTTTTATTTTCTTATCTCAACACAGATCTAAAGCTAACATTCCGGCATTGACGTGTCATTCCACAGGAAATTTTGGCAAAAATAATTTTGGGGGCAAAGAAAGGGAATTAGGAGTATGTTATCCTTGGCTTCAAAAACAATACCTTATTGAATTGAATAATGATAAGGATAGAGTTCCCATGTATGATATTATTATAGAATCTACCCATCATGGTCCGACTTCACTAAAAAAACCAGCTCTATTTATTGAAATAGGATCAACTGAAAAACAATGGAAAGATGAAAATGCAGCACATACAGTATGTAGATCTTTATTTAAGGTTATTACCAGAAAAAATGAGTTTTGTGAAAAGGTAGCCATAGCCCTAGGCGGCAATCACTATCCAACAAAATTCAATAAGATATTACTGGAATCGGAATTCGGTTTGGGATCCATTGCCGCAAAGCATGATTTACCATATTTGGATAATTTTTTAATAGAACAAATGGTATCTCGGAACATTGAGGAAGTAACTTTTGCTATGGTAGATTCAAAGGGACTAGGAAAAGAGAAATCTAGAATATTATCTGCACTCGATGAAGTTGGAATTGAAGTTTTAAGAATCTAGAGTAATGAAAATGCCGCTATAGTTATTTATTATTGTGTGACGTCAATAGATTATGGATTACATTAGAAGAAAAAAACACAGGCGAACAAGTACGCGTCATATTAATAATCAGTCTGTCTACAATCTTGTTTCAAATATACCTCTTGGAAAAGTTGCAACTTATGGACAATTGGCGTCATCCCTAGGGAATCCTCGGGCGGCACGTGGAATTGGAAAAATCTTAAACAAGAATCCACGCCCAATTATAGTACCTTGTCATCGAGTTGTGTGTTCAGACGGACATATCGGAGGTTATATGTACGGAAAGGAACGAAAGATATCGTTGTTACTTAACGAAGGAATTCCTATTGTTAATGATCTTATAAAGGATTTTGAAAAATTCAGAGTGTAAGGTTGGGATTGTTACTTATGCATCTTTGCTTGTTTGGCAAGTTCTCTCAAGTGAGATAAAGACCTTACATTACCACCCCTAATTCTTTTATATAACGCCCAAAAAGTTTCTCTATTTATTTCGTTTCTGGCTTTTAATATTTTTAAATGACGTCTCATGGCCTTGGTTCGCTTAACATAAACATCTTTCTTTCCCACTCTAGCAGTTTTCTTTCCTTTCTTTGAACCGGCAGAAGTACCATGTTTTCTACGTGTCTTTAGTTTCTTTTCTGCTCTTGCCCTAGAAATCCCTCTTAGTTTTACTGTCCATATAGTCCCACTCTTAACCAAGGAACGCATATCCTCTCGTGTAATAGCATCAGCTACATCATCAAGCTTATCAGGTTCGAATCTTACTCTATTTAATCCGACACCCAATATTCTTGCTATCAGTTCTCTTTTTTTTCTTAAATTTACAACCATTATGATTTAGCCACTTTTTTTCTTAAACTTTTACCCTTCACTTCTTTTTTGCCCTTTGCTTCAGCTTCTTTCTTGGGCTTTGTTTCTACCTTTGCTTCAGCTTTTGCCTTTGCTTCAGCTTCTTTCTTGGGCTTTGTTTCTACCTTTGCTTCAGCTTCTTTCTTGGGCTTTGTTTCTACCTTTTCAGGCAACTTCTTTGCTTCAATCTTACCTGGATTTAAAATCTTGATTTTCAACTTTGTAGCTTCTGTAACTATATCTATTCTTTTTTTGTTCCCAACACCATGAGCTATTCTTACTGCATCTTTCTTGGGATCAATTTTTGTCAAATCCCTAGTATTAAAAACCAAAACATCATTATAACCTGACGGATGTAAGCCCCTTGATATTCTAGGTCCCTTATAACCAACCTTAACCAACCGCGGAACACCTGATACCTGCTGTCTCATCTTATTGTCTTTTCCTTTGGGTTTCCTCCAATTAGATGCAAGTTTTTTATACCTCCAGCTCTCTTG
>Ga0184638_1000245_pt1 | contig 14382 bp, 13 predicted proteins | sample PLM31_50_b2_FD_133141 | JGI IMG/M metagenome (GOLD analysis project Ga0184638, IMG submission 133141) | Groundwater sediment microbial communities from an aquifer in East River, Colorado, USA - PLM3-1_50_b2 | ecosystem: Environmental > Terrestrial > Soil > Riparian zone | place: USA: East River... | reverse complement strand
CCTTCTTCAGATTGAAAAGCTGGTCCATGGCGGGGCTGGACTAGCGCATGACGGCTCGCGCGCGGTGTTTGTGCCACATGTATTGCCGGGGGAGTCGGTTCGCGTCCTCCTCAATCGGTCCCGAAAAGGGTATGCGGAAGCCCATCTCGCCGAAGTCGTCACCCCATCGCCTGATCGCGTCAGTCCGCCCTGTCCGGTCTATGGGCAATGCGGCGGCTGCCAGTTGCAGCATGTCGCGTTGAATGCGCAGCTCCGGTTGAAGCGCGAAATACTCGCCGAGACGCTGGCACGGGTTGGTGGATTAGGTGATCTGGAGGTGCCGCCATTGATCGCTTCTCCTGCTGACTTTGGTTACAGGAACCGGGCGCGATTTGCAGTCTTTCATACGTCGTCGGGGAGCAGCCTCGCTTACTATGAGGAGCGAAGTCATCGGCTTGTACCGATTTCCGAATGTCTTTTGCTGTCCCCCTTGCTTAATGAAATATTGAAGCACCTCAATGCGCTGCTCCCTCATGCGGAGCAGATGGGCCTCCAAGAAGTCTCAGTGGCGGCGTCATTCACGACAGGTGAGGTGGTGACCCACTATTGTGCGGAGCGGGCCACCCGGCAACAAGCTCACGCGTGGTTTGCTCGGGTTCGCGAGGGCCGGCCCGTCAAGGGGCAGGTCCTCATTTGCGGACGAGGACGCCAGTCCCGACGTTGGGCTGAGGGAGACTTGACTTCGGCTGAGCTGATCGGCGGGTGCAGGTTTCGGATAAGCGAAGGTGCGTTTGCGCAAGCGAACTGGAAGTTGAACGAGTCCCTGGCCCAGACCGTGAAGAACTGGGCGTTGGAGGGGCTCGCCAGCCTTGAAGGTAGCGCGGGGCTTAAAGTGCTGGAGCTGTATGCCGGGATTGGTAATTTCGGACTACTGATCGCGCGCGCGGGCGCATTGGTGACTCTTGTCGAAGGGAATCGGACGGCGCTGGCGGACGCAAGAGAGAATGCGAGGTTCAATCACATCGGGCGGTGTCGGTTTCGGGCCGTCTCTGCGGAAGAGATACTCACGGCGACCACGCCAGGAGAGTACGATCTCGTGTTGCTCGATCCTCCCCGGACTGGATTGAGTAAAGAGACTGTCGCCGGGGTCCTTAGGCTGATGCCGAAACGCATCTTATATGTCTCGTGCGACCCGCCCACCTTGGCACGTGATCTCCGCGCCTTACAGAATGCAGGGTATCGAATCAGCCGGCTTCAGGGGTACGACATGTTTCCCCAAACCATGCACATCGAAACTCTCGTCGAGCTAATTCGCGACGTGAGCGGCCTCTACCATGAGGCGGACGTCGCCCCCGGACAGCTCTAAAGCCGAGGCGCCCTCGCCGCGACCCCGGCTCATCCAATTATCAATCAAGTCTATCTTGAACCGCCATTGCCCCCCGACCTTAAAGGCCGGAAAGAGGGGGTCCTTGATCAGCCGATAGACGGTGCGCTCGGTGACGACCAAGTAATTGGCCACCTCCTTGACCGTCAACAGCTTGCTCTTCTGCTTATCTGGCTTCGTTATCAGCATAGTATTCTCCTTGTGGTCGTTGACGCCTTTTCGGCGTCTTATGAACTGAACTTGAGACAGAGCAAGACAAGTGCCGAAAAGCTGGGAAGCTGAGACCTGCATGTTTTCAATAAGATAACCGCCAGTCACCGTTGACCTGATCTGGTGGTTCCGCTAACATGTCGCATTCACTAGGCAAAATGAGCAGTTATTGAATGGACTATAAAAAAGCGGGCGTGGACATTGGAGCCGGGAACGAATTCGTTCGACGGATTCGCCCCATTGTGCGGTCCACCTTCCGGCCGGAGGTGTTAACCGATATCGGCGGCTTCGGAGGCCTGTTCCGCTTCGATGCGAAGCGGTATCGCGATCCTGTCCTCGTGTCCGGCACGGATGGCGTCGGCACCAAGCTGAAGATCGCCTGCTTGATGGGACGCCACGGTACCGTCGGCATTGACCTTGTGGCGATGTGCGTCAACGACGTCGCGGTCTGCGGTGCCGAGCCGCTATTCTTTCTCGATTATCTTGCGACCGGTAAATTGGTAGTGGAGCAAGCGGAGGCGATTCTTTCCGGAATCGCGGAGGGCTGCCGGCAAGCGGGCTGTGCACTCATCGGCGGCGAGACTGCGGAGATGCCGGGGTTTTACCCCGAGGGGGAGTACGACCTGGCCGGCTTTGCAGTCGGGGTGGTCGAAAGAGACCAGATCCTTGATGGCAGCCGGGTGCAACCGGGCGATGCGGTGATCGGCTTGGCCTCGACCGGCCTGCACAGTAACGGCTATTCCCTGGCGCGTCGAATATTACTTGAGGGCCATCCGGCCGTCTTCGGAGAAAGTCTGCCGGGGCTGAACGAGACGGTGGGTGAGCTGCTCCTCAGGCCGACCAGGATCTATGTGAAAACGATCTTAAAGTTGATCGAAGCCTGCGAATTGCACGCAGTTGCTCATATTACCGGCGGCGGCATGACGGAGAATATTCCGCGTGTGCTGCCTCAAGGCTGCCGGGTAATGATTAATCGTCATGCATGGTCCGAGCCGCCGATATTTGAATTGATTCGCACCCGGGGGGCTGTCGAGGCGGATGAGATGGCTCGTGTCTTTAATCTTGGCATCGGCTTAGTGGTGGTTGTCCCCGCCGGGCAGGCGCAAAAGACCATGAAGGTGGCTGAAGAGTGCGGGGAACGGGCCTTTCACATTGGAGTCGTCGAGAAGGGCGAGCGCGCGGTGCGCTATGTCTAAGCGACTTCGGCTCGGAGTGCTGGCCTCCGGGCGTGGTTCCAATCTCCAGGCGATTATTGATGCGATCGAAAAGGGGACTCTGGAGGCGGTGCTCGCCGTCGTACTTAGTAACAAATCGGACGCTCCGGCGCTGGAGCGCGCGCGACAGCATGGAGCGCCGGCGATTTTTCTGGATCCGAAAGCAACACCGGGCCGAGAGCACTACGATCAGGTTCTTCTAGAACAGCTCCGCAAGCATGATGTTGAGTTGGTGGCACTGGCCGGCTACATGAGGATCGTCACACCGGTGCTGATTGATGCCTATTCACACCGTATGATGAACATCCATCCTTCGCTGCTGCCGGCGTTCCCCGGATTAGCAGCCCAGAAGCAGGCGCTGGACTGGGGTGTTAAGACTGCGGGATGCACGGTCCATTTCGTCACCGAAGGAGTGGATGCCGGTCCGATCATCCGTCAGGCCGCCGTACCGGTCTTCGAGGGCGACACCGAGGAGACCTTGGCGGCGCGCATTCTGGTCGAAGAGCATCGTCTCTATCCTGAGGCCATCCAATTTTTTGCCCAGGGACGGCTCACGGTCGAGGGGCGGAGGGTCTTGATCCGCTAGGAAGGCTCTACAGGGCGCCGGCTTGTGGTATCGGGCGCCAAACTCGTGTATACTTGCCTACTTATATCGGCGATGGGGGGTTAGCTCAGCTGGGAGAGCACGACGTTCGCAACGTCGGGGTCGGGGGTTCAAATCCCCTACCCTCCACCAAAGCACGTAGGGCTCAAGAACACCGCGGACCAACATCTAGATTGCACAGAAAAGGTGCCAAACGCTTTCCGACCTCACGATGATTACTGTTGAAGCGTTGACCAAGCATATCCAGCAGTTGATGCCGGATGCCTCCGTGAGCGTTACCGATCGGACCGGCACCATGGATCATTTCAGTGTCCGGATCGTCTCGGACGCTTTTAAGGGGAAGAACCTGTTGGACCGGCACCGGCTGGTATACGAAGCCTTAGCCGAGCCGATGAAAGACGGACGCATTCACGCGCTTGAGATCAAAACTGAAACCAAGGACGGGGCCTAAGGGCTCCTAAGAAGCAGGAGGACGTTATGGGTGAGCCAATCCAGGAAGAAATCGAACAGGAAATTAAAGAGCATAAGATCCTCATCTATGGAAAAGGGACCAAAACGGCGCCACAGTGCGGCTTTACAATGGAGACCATGCAGTTCTTCGAGAAGTACGGGTATCCCTACGAGGTCATCAATGTCTTGACGAACCCCGCAAAGCGGGAAGCCTTGACGAAGATGACGAACTGGCCAACGCTCCCGAAAGTCTTCATCAACGGCAAGTTCTACGGGGACACAGACATCCTCGACCCTATGGATAAAGAAGGCAAGGTCGAGCCGCTTCTGAAAGAAGCGTTCAAGAACGGGTAACTCTCGGGACACCGCGTACACGACACCATGATTACCGAAGAGTTAGTCCAGTGTGCCCGCCAATATTTGATGGACACCTATACCCGCTACCCGCTGGCCATCAGCCGGGGCCAGGGTTCGCGGGTTTGGGATGTTGAAGGGCGGGAGTACCTCGACTTTCTCGCCGGCATTGCGGTCAATGTCCTCGGTCATTGCCATCCGAAGGTCACAACGGCACTGGAGAAGCAGGCTCGCCATCTGGTCCACACGTCCAATCTGTTTTACACAGAGCCGCAGGTGCGATTGGCAAAGGTGCTGGTAGATCATTCCTTCGCCGACAAAGTGTTTTTCTGCAACAGCGGGGCGGAGGCAAATGAGGCGGCCATTAAGCTGGCGCGTCGGTGGGCCCATGAGCGAGACGGTCAAGGCCGATTCGAGATTATCTCGATGCTAAATTCGTTTCATGGGCGGACACTCGCCACCCTCACGGTGACTGGTCAGGAGAAGGTGCAAAAGGGTTTTGAACCATTGCCTGAAGGCTTCCGCCACGTGCCGTTCAACGAAGAGAAATCGCTGAGGGACGCGGTCTCAGGGAAAACAGCTGCAGTGATGGTGGAGCCGGTCCAAGGCGAAGGCGGCGTCTGCGTGGCGACACCGACCTTCCTCACGGCCTGTCGCGAGATCACCCGCGAGCGGGGGGCGCTACTGATCTTTGATGAAGTGCAGACAGGGATCGGCCGGACCGGAAAGCTCTTTGCATATGAGCATTACGGCATCACGCCAGACATTATGACCCTGGCCAAGGGCTTAGGCGGGGGATTCCCTATCGGAGCATGCCTGGCGACCGATGCGGTTGCGAAGGCGTTCACCCCAGGCAGTCATGGCTCCACACTGGGGGGCAATCCTCTCGCCTGTTCCGGTGCGATGGCGATCCTGGAGGTCATCCTGGAGGACCAAGACATTCTGGGCCATTGCACGCGCATGGGGGAATACTTCATGAAGGCGCTGAAAGACCTCCAAGCAAGATGCCCAGCGGTGACCGATGTCCAAGGGCTGGGACTGATGATCGGGGCCGACGTGACCGTGGACGCGCGCGAACTGGTCCATGATCTCCGCAAACGGGGGGTGTTGATCAATGCCACCGGCGAACACAAGCTGCGCTTTGTGCCGCCGCTGATCGTGACGCCGGCCGAGATTGATCGGGTCGTCCTTCTTCTTGGTGAGGCCATCGAGGCGCGCCGGTGAGGTCACTCAAACCGCACCTTCTCGCGGTGCATGATCTGTCCCGCAACGAGATCATCTCGCTGTTTCGAGAAGCCGCTGAGTTGAAGGCCTTGCGGCGTCGCGCGCTGGCCGCGCAACGACTGAGTGGCAAGACGCTCGGCCTGTTCTTTGAAAAGCCTTCCACCCGCACCCGAGTGTCATTCGAAGCCGGAATGAATCAGCTTGGCGGGCAGTCCCTATTTCTCTCAGTAGCGGACATTCAGATGCGGCGAGGGGAGAGTATCGCGGATACGGCCAGGGTCCTCTCACGCTATCTCGATGGTCTTGTCATCCGCTCCTACGAGCATCAGACCGTGGAGGAATGGGCACGGAACGCGACAATTCCGGTCATCAATGGCTTGACGGATTTGCACCATCCCTGCCAAGTCCTGTCCGACCTGTTTACGATCCGCGAAAAGAAACGGCGTTTGAAGAACATCAAGATCACGTATGTCGGCGACGGCAACAATGTTGCGAACTCATTACTGGAAGGCGCCGCCATCCTGGGCATGGCCATCAGCATTGCATGTCCGTCCGGGTACGAGCCGGACGCGTCCATCGTGGACTGGGCAAAGGATCGGGCTGATCAGACCGGCGCTGTCATCGAAATTCTGCGTGATCCCTATGTTGCTGTGAAAGGCGCGGATGTGCTGTACACGGATGTGTGGACCAGCATGGGTCAGGAGAAGGAGCAAGCGCGACGGCTCAAGGTGCTAAGCCCCTATCAGCTCAATGAGCGGTTGCTGGCGGTGGCGAAAGCTGATGTGATGATCATGCATTGTCTGCCGGCGTATCGCGGGCAGGAGATCACGGCGTCGGTTCTCGACGGGCCGCATTCGGTCATCTTGGATCAGGCCGAAAACCGGCTTCATGTGCAAAAGGCGATCCTCATCCGGTTGCTTCGAGATCGCTAAGTCCAATGGCCAACGACCACAGCAAGAAAGTGGTTCTCGCCTATTCCGGTGGTCTGGACACCTCGGTCATCCTGAAATGGATGCGCGAGACGCTTGGCTATCAGGTGATTGCGTTTTGCGCGGACCTGGGACAGGGCGAAGACATGAAGGCGGTCAAAGCAAAAGCCATGAAACTGGGCGCCAGCAAGGTCTATATCGAAGACCTGCGAGAGGTGTTTGTTCGTGACTATATTTTCCCAATGTTGCGCGCCAATGCCGTCTACGAAGGCAGTTACCTTCTCGGCACGTCCATCGCGCGGCCCTTGATCGCCAAGCGGCAGATCGAGATCGCGGAGCGAGAGGGCACCGATGCAGTGGCGCACGGGGCGACCGGGAAGGGCAACGATCAGGTCCGCTTTGAATTGACATATCAGGCGTTGAATCCCACAATCAAGATCATCGCGCCCTGGAGGGAATGGACGTTTCGCTCGCGCAATGATCTCATCGAGTATGCAAAGCGGCACGGGATCCCCGTCACGGCCACGAAAGCGAAACCCTACAGTACTGACCGGAACTCCTTTCATGTAAGCTACGAGGGCGGCATTCTCGAGGATCCTTGGCAAGAACCGCCGGAGGAGATCTTTCAGATGACCGTGTCCCCAGAAAAGGCGCCCTCTAAACCGACCTACAGCGAGATTGATTACGAACAGGGGAATCCGGTGGCGGTGGACGGGAAGCGCCGCTCGCCGTCGGCGTTGCTGGCGCAACTCAACGAGATCGGCGGGGCGCACGGCATTGGGCGGGCCGACATCGTCGAAAACCGCTATGTCGGGATGAAGTCTCGAGGCGTCTACGAAACTCCAGGGGGAACCCTCCTCCACGTCGCTCATCGGGCAGTCGAGTCGCTCACGCTGGATCGCGAAGTTCAGCACCTGCGGGATTCGCTGATCCCGCGGTATGCCGAAATGGTGTACTACGGCTACTGGAACGCGCCTGAGCGGGAGATGCTGCAGGCCGCGATGGACGAAGCCCAGCGCGACGTGACCGGAACCGCCCGTCTCAAGCTGTACAAAGGGGCCTGCACGGTCGTGGCCCGGCGCTCGCCCCGGTCGCTCTACCGTTTGGATCTCGCCACGTTCGAGGAGGATGAGGTGTATCGGCAAAAGGATGCCGAAGGCTTTATCCGCTTGAATGGCTTGCGGCTGGCAATCCGCGCGTCCCGCAAGCGAAGCCGGAGCGTAGGCCGCGCATGACAGTCAAGCGAAAACCGGAGAAGCGAAAACCCTGGTCCGGGCGGTTCCGTGCGAGCCCCGATCCTGAGGTTGAAGCCTTCACGTCGTCGCTGGATGTAGATCGGCGCCTCTACCGGCATGATATTGCCGGTAGCATTGCCCACTCCAAGGCGCTGGAGAGAGCAGGCATCCTTACGACGCGCGAAACTACTAAGCTCATTGCCGGCCTTAGGCAGGTCGAGCGTGAGATCACGAAAGGCCATTTTCGATTTGCCCCCGAGCATGAAGATATTCACATGGCGATCGAAGCCCGCCTGACCAAGATTGTTGGCGAGGTGGGCGGTAAGCTCCACACCGGTCGTAGCCGCAACGATCAGGTCGCGCTCGATCTGCGGCTCTATCTGCGCGAGGCGGTCAAGGATCTGTTCACGCGTTTGCGTGAGTTCCAACAGACCCTCCTTGCGCTCGCCCGCCGTGAGCTCGGAACCGTGATGCCGGGCTACACCCATCTGCAGCGGGCGCAGCCCGTGCTGCTCGCGCATCACCTGCTGGCTTATGTCGAGATGGCGGGGCGGGACAAGGGGCGGCTATGTGACGCGCTGCGCCGGATCAATGTCCTGCCGCTCGGCTCCGGCGCGCTTGCGGGAACGAACTATCCCATTGATCGCGCTTATACAGCGCAGTTGCTGGACTTTCCGGCCATCAGCGAGAACAGTTTGGATGCGGTCTCCGACCGCGATTTTGTGGTGGAGACACTTGCCGCCCTCTCTTTAATCATGGCGCATGCCTCCCGCTTTGCGGAGGAACTGGTGCTGTGGTCATCTCAAGAATTCGGATTTGTGGAGTTATCCGACTCCGTCTGCACCGGCAGCAGCATGATGCCGCAAAAGAAGAATCCTGACGTGCCCGAACTGATCCGTGGCAAGGCGGGACGGGTCTATGGGGACCTTATGGCGGTACTGACGACCTTGAAGGGTTTGCCATTGACGTACAACCGTGATTTGCAAGAAGATAAGGCCCCTGTCTTTGATGCCGTAGACACCACCCTGGCCTGTATTGCGATGCTCTCCAAGGTAGTGGCGGGTCTGACCGTCCGACGGCAGGCTCTGGCGCAGGCGGCTCGTTCCGGATTCCTGCTGGCTACGGAGCTGGCGGACTATCTCGTGCTCAAGGGAATTCCCTTCAGGACAGCGCATGAGATTGTGGGCCGGATCGTTCGGGACCGGTTGGATCGAGGGAAGGACTTGGCGGGCATCAGCCTGGAGGAACTCAAGAGCTTCTCCAAATTCTTTGAAAAGGATGCCCTGGACACGCTGAGCGTCGAGGGAGCTTTAGAACGGAAGGCGCAGATCGGCGGCACGGCCCGCCAGCGGGTGGCGGCCAGGCTCAAATCTTTGGAAAAGGAGTTGCGAGCCGAAGCGTGAGGACCGGACGGGACCTGCGTCAATGGGGAACGGCGATTCTGACTGCGACATTGATAAGCGTACTCCTGCTCGGCGGGGTTGCCTGCGGTAAGAAAGGCGCACCGGTGCCGCCGGAGGACGCGCAGCCGGCGAAGAAATAACGCGCTGCTCCCCCCGAACGAGAACAAGTAATATCAAGGTGAAGAGAGTATAGTGGCAGCTAAGCAACTGATGCAAGGAAGCGTGAATTCTTAGGATGAGGTGACGTAATGCAGCTCGTGCGACTCTCGCAACCGAAACGACGAAAACTCCTGCTGGTAGACCCGTACCCCCGTGAAAACCCCTATCACCTCGGCCCCAGCGAGCGAAAGGCGATCTGGTTCCCCAAATTGAGCCTTCCGGTGATCGCCGCCTATACGCCCGAGAATTGGGAGGTCGAGATCCAGGATGAGGCGGTGCGGGACATTGATTTCGACTGTCCAGCCGACTTAGTCGGGATTTCGATTATGACATGTTACGCGCCTCGGGCTTACGAAATCGCGGCAGAGTTCAGAAAGCGCGGCGTCCAGATCGTGATGGGCGGGGTCCATCCCACCTATTGCGCTGACGAGGCATTGCAACATTGCGATGCGATCGTGACCGGAGAGGCGGAGGATTCCTGGCCGCGGCTGATTGCCGACTTTGAAAATGGCAAGATGCAACGTCATTACAAGATGGAGGGCTTCCCGACTCTGGAACATTATCGTCAGCCGCGCGTGGAACTGCTCGCCGACTCCGCGTACATGACGCGCCAATGCACCTTCACCACCCGTGGCTGTCACTTTGACTGCGAGTTCTGCAGCGTCTCCCCCTTTAACGGCAAGAGCACGAGGCGGCGGCCGATCCCGGAAGTCATCGCCGAGATTAAGCACGTGCGGGACTTCGTCTGCGGCGAACTGGTGGGCCGTATGGGCAAGGGTTCGATGCTGAATGCTCTGGCTATGGCCGCCAAAATCAAGTTTGGGATCGAAGACGGCGGGATCGTCGCGTTTGTGGACGACCTGCATAACAGCAACCGCGCCTACTGCCGAGAGCTGTGGGCGGCACTCAAGCCGCTCGGGATCAAATGGGGCTGCCAGTCCACATTGTTCCTCGGCGACGATGAGGAGATGGTCAAGCTTGCGGCGGAAAGCGGCTGTGTGTCGGTGTTCGTCGGGATGGAATCCATCTTCGAGGAGAGCCTCGGCGAGACGCACAAGCCCTTTAACCGCGTGAAGAAGTTCGAAGAGGAAATCAGGACGTTCCATAACCACGGGATCATGGTGAATCCCGGCATCGTATTCGGCTTCGACAACGATGATGAGTCCGTGTTCGAGCGCACCGTCGAGTTCCTGGTCCGCAATCGCTGCGAGCTGGCGTATTTCAACGTGCTCACCCCGCTGCCCGGGACGCCGTTGCATGCCCGCTATGAAGCCGCAGGCCGGATCTTCGATCGCAATTGGGCGCATTATGACGGCAAGCATGTGACGTTCTATCCGACGCGCATGACGACGGAGCAGTTGGAGAACGGTTTCAACTGGGCCAACCACACCTTCTATTCCATCCCCAACATCTCCCGGCGGCTGTCGCACACCACCCAGCGGCTGGCGGCCCGGTTCATCATGAACTGGGAATTCCGACGGGTCATCAACCGAGCCTGCCCGCAGGGCCAACTCAGCCCTGTGGCCTCAGTGATCAAGACGCTTCAGGCCAAACTGCCCTCAGTCCAAATGGAGAACCCGATCCCGAATGCGCTCTTGGCCCTCAAGAAGATGTCAGGGCAGGTAGACCAGTTCCTCAGCATCAAGACCCGCAAGCATGAGAAGCTCACGGCCCTGATGGTGGAGCTGGAAGGGGCGCTCGATCATTTGAATGCAGCCGAGCTGAAGAAGCGCCTGGCGGATGGGGCGAACAAAGCCAAGCTCGACATTATTTTGAACTTCGAGCACCTGCGTCATGCCACGCCGCAGGCGCTGCATACGCTGTTGGACACGGAGTTCTTTAAGCTCGCGGCGCCGTCCGTGCGGGTGCGCTATCGGAAGCTCCATGGGGCGTTTGGCAATGCCCTGAACGAGATCCACTTCCACGGCCTGGATCTGTTCGAAGAGGAACCCTCGAATGCCTGAGTTCCGGTACCAGGACGGCGAGTTCCAGTGCGAAGCCGTCCCGTTTCGGAAGATCGCCGAGGAAGTGGGTACGCCGTGCTATGTGTACAGCCATGCGCGGCTGCTTCGACAGTATCGGGCGTTCGATTCCGCTTTTAATGATGTCCCGCACATCACCGCCTACGCGATTAAAGCCAACTCCAACATCGCGATCCTACGGCTCCTCGCCAAGGAAGGAGCGGGAGGCGATATTGTGTCCGGAGGAGAGCTGTACCGCGCTCTGCAAGCCGGCATCCCGCCTCAGCGGATCGTGTTTGCCGGCGTCGGAAAGACCGATGACGAGATCCGCTACGCACTCAAGTCCGACATCCTCATGTTCAATGTGGAGTCGTCGGCGGAACTGCTGGCCATTGACCGGGTCGCCGGTGAGTTACATCGCAAGGCTCGGGTGGCACTGCGCATCAATCCCGACATAGACCCGCATACGCATCCCTATATCTCGACGGGGCTGAAGAAGAGCAAATTCGGCATCAGCGCCGACCGGGCCCTGGACGAGTTCAAGCTCGCCACGACTCTGGAGAACATCGAGATTGCGGGGGTGCATAAGCATATCGGCTCGCAGTTGACACAGGTGAGCCCTTATGTCGACGCGCTGAAAAAGATTCTTGGGTTGGTAGAGGAGCTCAAGGGCATTGGGGTGGTGATCCGTTATCTTAATGTGGGAGGCGGGCTGGGGATTACCTACCAGGACGAGGCGCCACCGCAACCACGGGACTTGGCCCAGGCCCTTTCGCCGCTGCTCAAGGATCTCAAATGCGTGCTGATCTTCGAGCCCGGCCGGTCCATCGTCGGCAATGCCGGCGTGCTTTTGACGAAAGTGCTGTACCAGAAGGCGAACCCCGACAAGACGTTTCTGATTGTGGACGCGGCGATGAATGATCTCATTCGGCCTTCACTGTACGGCGCCTATCATGAGATCAAGCCGGTGCGGGAGTTGAAGGCCAGGAAGCAGGTGTTGGCGGATGTGGTGGGCCCCGTCTGCGAGTCCGGAGACTTTCTGGCCAAGGACCGGATGATGCCGCTCGTAGATCCCGGCGAGTTACTCACGGTGATGAGCGCTGGCGCCTATGGGTTCAGCATGGCCTCGAACTACAATTCACGCCGGCGGATTCCTGAAGTTCTCGTGCGCGACGGTGAAGTTCATGTCATCCGTGCCCGTGAAGAGTATAGTGATCTGGTGCGCGGCGAAACGATTCCCAGTTTCTTGAAGTAAGCCCCCCTCCCTCACCCTCCCCCTCGAGGGGGGAGGGATGGGTGGGGGTGAAATATCGCCATGAAAAAGATTCCATTCATGAAGTTTTCCGGCGCTGGGAACGATTTCATCATCATTGACAATCGGAGGCGCATCATCCAGCCGAAGGCGATGCCGGCCTTTGTTCGGCATGTCTGCAAGCAACATCTGTCGGTCGGGGCTGACGGCGTGATTTTTATCGAAAAGTCCCGGAGAGCGGACTTCAGTTGGCGGTTCTTCAATGACGACGGCGGCGAAGCGAGTTTCTGCGGGAACGGGGCCCGGTGTACCGCACGGTTTGCTTATCTGAAGCGCATTGCGCCAAAGGCCATGCGGTTCGAAGGGGTGGCGGGGGTGGTCGAGGCCGAGGTGCACGGCCTTCGAGTCACTGTGAGGGTACCCGAGCCCTCGAACCTCAAACTGAATCTTCGCATTTCGATCGACGAGCATGTGCATGAGGGGCATGCGATCAACACCGGGGTGCCTCATTGCGTCTACTTCGTCCCGAACACGACGGTCGTTGATGTCATTGGGATCGGACGGGCGACTCGCTTCCATGATGTGTTCGATCCTGCCGGCACGAATGTCAACTTCGTCAGAGTGGTGGACCCGCATACGATCCACGTGCGGACATATGAACGCGGGGTTGAAGCGGAAACCCTGGCCTGCGGGAGCGGTTCCATCGCTGCTGCCGTCGTGGCCTCGCTTCTTCACAAAGTTGAATCCCCCGTCAAAGTGGTGCCCAAAAGCGGCCTGCCATTGACAGTGACCTTTCAGACGAATGGAGAGCGGTTTACAGACGTGACGCTGACGGGTGAGGCGCGCGCGATCTATGAGGGATGGATGCGCCCCGACGCCTGGGAGTACGAGCTGCTATGAGTTTTATTGGATCCATTGTAGCGATCATCACGCCGTTCCGCGACGGCAAGGTCGATGAACCGGCGCTTCGCAATCTCATTGAGTGGCAGATCGCCGATGGCACCGACGGCATCGTCCCATGTGGGACCAGCGGGGAGTCCGCCACGCTAAGCCACGAGGAACACAATCGCGTTGTCGAGTTGACCGTGCAAACTGTGAGACGGCGCGTGCCGGTCATCGCGGGGACCGGGTCAAATTCTACGGAAGAGGCCATTGCCCTCACGCGCCATGCGAAAGAAGTCGGTGCGGACGGCGCGCTCTTGATTTCCCCTTATTATAACAAGCCGACGCAGGAAGGGCTGTACCTGCATCATCGCGCGGTGGCCGAAGCGGTGGATCTTCCGCAGATTCTGTACAACATCCCGGGGCGCACGGCAGTGAACATGACGCCCCAGACCGTGGCACGGCTCTCGAAGGTGAAGAATATTGTGGGGATCAAGGAAGGTGCTGGGTCGCTGCAGCAGGTGAGCGACATCATTCATTTGTGCAGTGACCGGTTCACCGTTCTTTCCGGTGATGATGCGTTGACACTCCCGATGTTGGCCGTCGGCGCCAAAGGCGTCATCACGGTGACGGCTAATGTCGCCCCGGCGGACATGGCGGCGATGGTGGACGCCTGGGCAACCGGCGATACCGCGAAGGCGCGCCAGGTCCACTACAAACTCTACCCTCTCTTTCAGGCACTCTTCCTGGAGACGAATCCAATTCCTGTCAAGCACGCTGTGGCATTGATGGGAAAGGCCACAGCTGAGCTCCGCCTGCCTCTCTGCGCGATGTCGCAAGAAAATCTGGACAAGCTGACGCAGGTAATGAAAAATCTCCGGTTGATTTAAGCTTGAACGGGTCCTGTCGCCGAGCTACCCTGATGTGCTCGCTCAAGCGCAGACGATTCGCTCCGCTCCATCAGGGTCCCGCTCGGCGCCACCCGTAGAGGAAATCAACCTCCGATGAGGTGTATGAAAGGGAGGAGAGAAGGCAATGGATAGGGGCGGGTCCTGTCGCCGAGCTACCCTGATGTGCTCGCTCAAGCGCAGACGATTCGCTCCGCTCCATCAGGGTCCCGCTCGGCGCCACCCGTCACTGTG
>Ga0184638_1000244_pt1 | contig 14390 bp, 14 predicted proteins | sample PLM31_50_b2_FD_133141 | JGI IMG/M metagenome (GOLD analysis project Ga0184638, IMG submission 133141) | Groundwater sediment microbial communities from an aquifer in East River, Colorado, USA - PLM3-1_50_b2 | ecosystem: Environmental > Terrestrial > Soil > Riparian zone | place: USA: East River... | reverse complement strand
GGCGACGGGAGTGGACTGCCAGTCACCGGGAATAGCCGCAAATGCCATCACCGAGACCATTACCTGGCAAAGCTTTCGACTTGGTCCCCGTGTGACGGTTCCGCTGCCTGCTCGATTCGCTGTTGTCGGCCAGGTGTTGTACATCCCCTGGAACAAGTTTGAGAATGAGGATATTCATCACCTTAGAACTGATATCTCACAGAGCCCGAGCTTCATACAGAAAGCCTCTGACGGCAACGGTATTCAGGTGGAAGGGGCACTTCAGTACAGGCCTTGGAGAGGTCTCCTTCTCGAGGCGGGTTACAGATATTGGGACATCGAATCGGGTGGTGGTGATTCCTCCGTTGTCGTGCCGTGTACCATCTCCGGGGAGGGGGGTATTAAGAACTGCGTCTTCCCCAACGGGCAACTGAATGATGCGAAAGCCAGGCGCCAGGGGATATTCTTCGGCGCCGGCTGGACCTTCTAACGCCATTGACTCCCTTAGGTTCGATTGAGCGTTTTTTCTTCTGTCGTGATGAAAGTTCTCGGACGCTAATCGCTGGGAGGCTCGAAGTGCCCCGGCGGGCGGGACTGCCACGGTACGCTCGGTTGCTTGGCCTGTTTGGCAAGGCTGCGCAGGCTCGCCTCCACGGCACGCACCAGCTTGGGATCGCCGCCTTGAAGAATGGCGGTCAGCAGCGCGTAGAGGTCCCGGTCCTGCCTCGCAGCGCAAAGAATCCGCTCGAGCACAGGATCTACAGACTCGCGTAGACTCCCCTCCGCATCGTCGTCATCAGGCTCGGTCAGAAGCTCCACGTGACGCGGATCCAGGTACAGCCAGGACGGAGGGATTCCAATCGCGGTAGCCAGCGACTGGAGTGTCGAAACGGCTGGATCAACCTCTCCGGATTCGATAGAGTCAAGCGCGGTGTCCGACAGGCCGGCTTTCGTGGCCAACGACGAAACCGATTGGCGGCGCGAGAGGCGCCAGGCCTGGATATAGGATCCAATATGCATAGCGAAATCATAGCGAATCCGTCAGAGAAGGAGCAAGGCAGGATTTACGCGTTTGTCTATTGGTTACTGCGCCTCCAACGCCAACCTACGAGGAGCATGACACCCGAGCCCATAAGAATAAGGCTGGCTGGTTCCGGGTTAATAATAGAGTCGGCGACCTCGCTGACCCGGAAGACTAGGTCATTAAAATCGCGGTCGCCACCGCTGAAGAGGTCTTCAAATCCCACATCCGCAATGCCAGGTTCACGATAGTCCACAATGCCATGAGCAATACCATCGGGATTCCCCGCACCTGCCAGGTGAAAAGTATGGCCGGTGTTCCGAACAAAGATCCTGAAGTCCAGATTTTCTCCTGCCGGCAACGCCAGGTTAACGATGGTGCCGACGTCACGGTTAGTTCCGATAAAATGATCCACGCCTGAGACGGACAGATGTAATTCATTGGTGTAGGCAGAGCTAAATGGAAGGATTTGAATCTGAAGGTTCCCTCCGGTCGAAAACAGGTCCGCCCCGAGCGTCGCTGGACTCGCCTCTGCACTCTTCGGTTCCGGCAGGCTCGTAAGTAAGAGTGTCAGGGCGGCGCACATGATGATGATGATGCGGTTCCTCCTCATGAGGCGGTTCCCCTTCGAGATCGCGCCCAGACCCCAAAACGCAGCATTTTTCATTGCTTCTCCCCCCTCCGTATATTCAAACTAACGAAAGTAAAAGATGTACCGATCTTCTTATTTCTACTTAAACGCAATAAGCATTCCATGTTTCTAACCCAATGACTTTGAGAGGTTTGTTTCTGCGACCTCCCTCGCGCACCCGATTCACTGTCAATTTTTCTGTCGGTTTTTATCAGTAATGGCGTCTGAGGCGCATTTGGCTGCCTAAATTCCTGTCATTCGTAGAACTACCGATACCTCATCGGCTATCGCTGTCTCATGTGCTGGGATGCTGTGGGCATCGCTTGCTCCTTATTCAGGGCCATGGTATCGTTCCGGCCGTGAACAGTGCCCGATACCCCGTTTCGATCCCACTCCTCGCTCTGTTGCTGTTTTCTGGATGCTCCATGTTCAGCAAGCCGCCGGCAGTTCGTCCCCCGCTTGCGGCCACGGCCTGCAAGCCTTCTAGCGTCATCAAGACCAACCAAGCCGGTATGACGCTGTATAACGAGCGCCACTTTGAGGCCGCAAAGGAGAAATTCACCGCGGCGGTGAGCGAGGGACCGAAGTGCGCTGAAGCCCATTACAACCTTGGACTCTCGCTGTCTTATCTGGGGGCCAAAGAGGAGGCCCGTCTGCATTTTATCGAGGCTGCGAACTTGGCGCCGGGAAATCAGGTAATTTGGGATTCTCCCGCGCTCCGGCCTTACGGTGAGCCGCAGAAAGAGAAGAAAACGACGAAGAGCGCGACTGAGCAGGCACCGGGGGGCCTCGGAGGTCGCGGGCGAGTTGGCGGGTACTGAACGTGAAGGACCTGTCTACAAACCGATTTTTGTCCTGATCTCTTCGCGAACGTTGTCCTTTGCCTCCAACATCCAGGCTTCCAGTTTCGTGAACAGATAGGCGTCATTTCCTGTAAAGCCGGGGATCAGCAGCTCCGAGGCCTTCTCGATCCGGCCTTCTTCCAGAGCAATCACAATCTTCTGATCGGCGATCAGCCGGGTCAGCATTTGCGTCAGCTTGAGTTGCTGCCCCGGAGATCCTCCAGAGACCCCCAGAATCTTTTGCTGGAACGTATCCAATTCAGCCTTGATGTCTACGAAGACCCGCACGACCCGTGGGATGAGCCAGCCCTTTCGATTCACAAAAAAATCGTAGGACAAAATATCTTTGCCCGGCTCCCGAAAAGGCCCCGTCGACAACGTCACTTCGTACTTCGCAGCGGTCGGCTGAGCTTCAGCCATCGCCGTCGTTCCTCCAAAGACCACATGCAGTCTTCATGATTCCTCCTGAGAGCGACTTCAACTATACGGAGCCCGGCAGATCCTTGTCAAAATAGCGAAGCACCGCTTCCGCCGCCGCCGTCCCATCGCGAATGCAATCCGGAAGTCCAACGCCCCGGTACGCTGCTCCGGCCAGAAACAGACCGGGCAGGTGTTCCTGCCTTGCGCCGATGGCTTCAAGGCGATGCACATGTCCGACCTGGTACTGGGGCATAGCGCGTGGCCACCGGTACACACGGGCAAGCATGGGTGCCTGTTCAATTCCCATAATCGCGCGCAATTCAGCTCGCGCTATCTGCTCAAGCTCGTTGTCGGTTTTCTCCATGATCGCTTCTCGCCCCACTCCCCCTAGGTAGCACCGGATCAGTACCGTATCCTCCGGCGCTCGATGCTCCCATTTGGAGGATGCCCATGTGCAGGCGATCAACCGACGATTCTCGACCCGAGGGACTACAAAACCATAGCCGTCGAGGTCGTGCGAGAGTCCTTCCTTGGCAAACGCCAGCGACACGATCACGCTGGAGGCATACGGAATGCCTCGCAGTTCTTCAGCCAGACTCGGATCGAGCGGCTCAAGAAGCACCGCCGCATCATAGGCGGGCGTGGTCAGGATCACGGCATCAGCCCTTAGCAGAGGACGGTCGTCCACGCTCACGTCGTATCCTGCCTGCCGATCATGCCGGCGCAGTGCTCGCACAGAGACACCAGTGAGTATCGTCGTCTGCTGAAGCTTGTGGGAAATAGCCTGGACGAGAGTGTTGAGCCCATCCCGGAGCGTCACGAAAGGCGTCCAGGGAGGGGCCGCTTTTTCTTTCCGGTTGCGCTCCTTCCATTTCGCGGCTAGAACAGCTCGAAGAAGGCTTCCATGCTCTTGTTCCATCTCTCGAAAGCGCGGGAAAGTTGCCAGCAGACTCAGCTCGTCCGCATTGCCGGTATAGATGCCGGTCAACAACGGCTCGATCATATGGTCCAGCGCCTCTTGCCCAAGACGCCGTCGGAAGAACGACCCTAGCGATTCGTCCCCGCCAGGACCGCGTGGGATCAACGGCTCGGCTGCAAGTCTTAGCTTCCCTTTCCAGGACAACAGGCTACTGCGCAGAAAGGGACCGATCCGGGTGGGCAGTCCCATGATGAGGCCTTCAGGCAATTCATGCAGCCGCCCCTTGAGGAGTACGAACGTCCGACGATGCGCGGGATTTGTGCCGATGAGCTGGTCGCTCAGACCAAGACGACGGCACAGCTCGATGCCCCATGGTTTTTGCGCGAGAAAAGAATCCGGCCCGGCTTCGAGGACAAACTCCCCCACCTGCTCCGTCAGAATTTTACCTCCGAGCCTGTGGGAAGCTTCAATCAGGGTGCACGTAACAGAGGAGGCGGCAGTGGGATCGCTCGAACTCCTCTCACTCAGGGCATATGCAGCAGCCAGCCCCGTGATGCCTCCGCCGACAATAACGACATGACGCGCGACCGCCGGCATGGGGGTAAGACCCTCACCCTAACCCTCTCCCGGCTGGGGAGAGGGAAGGGTGAGGGGCACTCTCCCTTAGATGAGAGGTGATCAGGTCGCTCAGAATCTCCACAAGCGGAGACGTGGCATTGAGCATCGGAATTCGTTCAAGCCGGAGGCCCTTCTGGATAGCCAGCTTTTTTAACTCGATATCAATGTCATAGAGGGTTTCGACATGATCCGAAACAAAGCCGACCGGGGCCACCAACACATGACGGTGCCCTTCGCGCTGAAGATCCGCGAGGGTCGCTTCCACCGTCGGACCAAGCCATCGCTCTTGTGATCGCCCTTGGCTCTGATAGGCAAACCGCCAAATCTCCGGTCGTACCTGCGTCACCACGGCACCCACCGTGGCTCGCACCTCCTGAGGATACGGATCATTGTGCTGCAAGATGCGCTCCGGCAAGCTATGGGCGGTAAACAGAATCGGCACCCGCTGCCGAACCTCCGACGGGAACATCTTCAAAGACTCCACGATATTATCCGAAATCGCTCGGATGAAAATCGGATGCGTGCTCCAGCTGGAGACGTAACTGAAGAAGTCCGGCGTTAAACCTTGCGCTCGCGCCTCCTCCACCTTTTTGATATAGGCGCCGACAGTCATCTGGGAGTTCTGCGGCGCCATGCACACACCTATAACCCGCCGGATTCCATCCTTTTCGATCTCGCGATACGTCTCCGCAATCGAGGGATGCCAATGCCGAAGCCCCACATAGACCTTCGCGTGGACGCCGGTGGACTGAAGACCTGTTTCTAACTTCTCGGCCAGCTCTCTGGTGGTCGCCAACACGGGGGACTTGCCGCCAGTGAGTCGGTAACGCTGTGTAATCTCTTCGACGAGTTCGGGAGGCGTCGGACGGCCGCCGCGAAGATCGTTGAGGTACGGCCCCACCGACTCCAACGAATCGGGCCCCCCCAGGGCCATCAAGAGAATACCGAGCCGCTCACTCAACGGAGATTACCTCCACGGAATTAGTGTTGGCTGAGCTTATGGACCAACTCGACCGTGGCCTGAACATTCTCAATCGGCGTCTTCGGCAAGATCCCGTGTCCTAAGTTGAAAATGAACCCCGGCTTCTTGCCGGCTTCCCGTAAGATCGCCTCCACGCGCCGCTCGATTTCATGAAGAGGCGCGAACAGCACGACAGGATCCATATTGCCCTGGATCGCCACATCGTCCCCGAGCCTGCGGCGCGCTTCATCCAAGCGCACGCGCCAATCAACCCCGATCACACTCCCGCCCGCCTCCTTCATCAGCTCCAGCAAGCTGGAAGTACCAGTCCCGAAGTGAATACAGGGCACATTCATTCCCTTGAGCTGTTCAAAAATGAGGTGCACGTGCGGCTGCACATATTCCCGATAATCATCGGCCCCCAGCGTCCCGACCCAGGAATCAAAAAGTTGGATCGCCTGGGCCCCGGCCTCGATCTGAGCCTTCAAATAACCGGTTATAACGCGCGCCAATTTCTCCATGAGACGGTGCCAGACATCCGGCTCGTGATACATGAGCCGCTTGGTCTCAATAAAATTCCTGGACGATCCGCCTTCAATCAGATAGCTGGCCAGCGTGAACGGCGCGCCCGCAAAGCCGATCAGTGGAACCTTTCCGGTCAACGCCTTGCGGGCTAACCGGATAGCATCGTACACAAACCGAAGCGCGTCCGGTTCCACCGGCTTCAAAGCCTCTACCGCTGCTCTGTCGCGCACCGGATTGTAAATGACCGGCCCTTCATCAGCCACGAACGCCAACTCGATTCCCATCGGCTCAAGAGGCAGGAGGATGTCGGCAAAAATGATCGCGGCATCAAGCGGAAACCGCTCGATCGGCTGAAGCGTGACCTGCGCGGCGAGCTCTGGAGTTTTACAGACCTCCAAAATAGAATGTCCTGCGCGGATCTTGCGATATTCCTCCATATAGCGGCCGGCCTGACGCATGAACCAGACCGGAACGCAGTCCGTCGGTTCCCTCCGGCACGCTTTGAGAAATCGGTCGTTCATTGCACCCTTCTCGATAGTTCGGCCATTCTATGGGCCTGAGGAGAAGGGTGTCAAATACCCTGCCTTGACAGCGACGAGGCGACTGCGCCAGTTTATGTGGCTGTTTGGGCTCAAGGTCCAGCCGCTTTGGATGGAAGCCAATAGCCTGAGGTCCCAAGGACATCACGCGGAGGCTTGGCGTCTCTATCAGAAGATCCTGAAGATAGATTAATTTAGGATGACTCTTTACACACGAGCTGTCTTAAGATCTTGTGCGGCAATAAGGCAGTCTTCAAGATACTTTTGATAGGCACCGATCGCTTGTGTACCGGCGTCCACGAGCCCATCAAGGTAATCGGGATGTGCTGCGAGAAACTTTCCGAGTTCACGACGATTGAACGTCGTGTGTCCAACATCAAGCGCTACATGATCCTGAACAAAGCTAAGCCGTGTGATTACTTCTGGTCCAAGCTTTTGGGCACAGTGTCCGATAAGTTCCGGGCCATAATTGACAGAGAGCAACTCGATCTCGTATTCGACCGCAATCTGCTTGTAAGGCGAGGTGCTGCCAATGATGTCCTCATGAAGTTTTTGGTATTGCGCTACGCCAGCAGGGATGGGGCGCGCGAGCAACTTTTCTGCATTCAGTCGCTCTCCTTTACGACGCTCATTCCAGAACGCTGTAAGCGACTTCGTATCTTCAATCATCATCAAGTGATGATTCGCTTCATGCTTTGCGTGCATTTTAAGCGCGTGCCCCAAGTCTGTTAATCCAATCGCCTCACAACGCTCGCCTGCACGGCGCACCCAACCCTCAACGGGCTCTGTCATGCCGACACCGAATGCACAAAAATTTATGAGAAACAGTTCCAGCAGTTCATCGTCGGCAGCTCTTAATGTATTTACAATTTTGCTGTCTTTAAAAAGTGATCGCGCCTGTTGGACACGTTGCTCATAAGTTTTAATTGATTGATCATAGTTTTCCATGATGTCTTCTCCTTACAGCCTCTACTTCCGACGCAGTCAGATGCTTTTCAAGTATCTCGGCATCCACGACGTCACGACTGTCCTCAGCCAAAGATGCGACGAGGGCCTGAGAGAAGTTTGAGTGCTAGTAATAGGGACGTAATGAGTCTGACGTGGTAGTTAAATTAGTGCATTTCGCTGCACAGAGAATCTAGCATGACCTCCAGCACCAGTCAATAATCCGAACAATTTTCTATGAGATGAAGCTCGATCGAGACGGCAGGTTTCTCCGCGATCTTGAGCAGTCATGTCTTGGATGGCGCCGGCGCTTGCCGCCAGGATCCAACCTTGCGAAGGGCGACAACAGAAAAGGAACTGCCCTTGAGATAGGTGAGTAACTTGGCAGGCATCCAGCGTTTCATGTGGCCGCTGCCTTGACAGAAACAACATGCCTCAGACGGTGGATCGCAGAAACACTTCCACTGCACGAGGAGCTCCATCTTCACCTTTGCCTTCGAAGGTAGCGCCTCTACTGCCTCAATCGTCACGCGCTCCTTATTTCGTGTGACCTCTTCGGCTACATACACCTGCTTCGCAGTGTTTTCACCACCCCAGGTTCGAACCGCCGTATTGAATTTCAGCAGCGCGCTCAACAGTGGCTCTGCCTCGGGATCGTGTTCCAGCTCATGCTCGATCCACATGATACTTATTGCCATGTGGGCGGCGTCCACTTCGGCACGGGTAAGTGTCATACAGGTCATCATCACCACCCTCCTTATCTTCCTTCCGACGCGACCCCGTTTTCTTGGTTAACATCCCATAGTTATGCCCTAGAATGGCAAACTTGCGCAGCGGTGGACGTTACACAGAATGTGTACGTCCACCAACATGACTATCGTCCGCTGTCCAATCTGTGCCTTTTGTCAGGGACCAATACCAAGCAAACGGCACCGGTCATCGATTTGTAATGACTGAATCGGGGTGAATGGAAATTGCGCCTAACCCTGAGTCACGCAGAGAATCAGCATACAAGTGATGGGGTTTACAACAGTAAAGGACCGCTGGCCGGTTGCCGCCGGCAAGTTTTCTGTTATGACAACAACATGATGGCCTAGAGCCGTTATTGCACTCCCCACTGCAACATACTGTGTGAAGATCGCTGTCAGGGACGTCTCTGCGTCATTCGCATCTGACGCAGGCGATTGCTAACGATGCCCCTTGCAGCCTGGATGGTTACAAGAGCACTTCGTGGTCTCTTTCGATGCAGCACACTGGTCACTGCAGAAAGCCTTACCTTGAGCCGTTTCGCAGTTACACGCCGGATGTTGGCATTTGTTCATGTTGTACCTCGCTGCTGCAGCTTAGCGTGAGCGCAATCGCAGCGACATGACACTAACGTAGCATAGGCGCGGGAAGGACTAATGCCTACTTGAAAAAATCCGCCGGGCCGCCGATAGTACGTTATGTTATCGCCGTCTAGGCTTGGTGCGATTCCAAGTAATGGAGGGAATATTATGAGAGCACTCGCCCTGCTCTTAGCTGTCAGTATAGGGCTTACCGCATGTACCACCACGCTTGTGAACGCTCCCGTCAAACGCCAACGCCCAGAGCAGGCCCAGTGCTCAGGGTCAGAGTGGACTGACAATTCCTCCATGGCCGTACTGCCCATTCCCCTGGTCGCCTTCTTTGTGCCCCATGTCGACATTCACGATATACGAGCGGATGATTATCTTAAACGATGCGGTGAAGCTTCGGATTTATCAAATCGCCATGTAGAGGTATCGCGAGCAGCCTGTGTGCCGGCTGGTCTCACAAGAATCATCACCCTCGGCATATGGCAATGGTGTCCTGCTCAGGTCACTTGGGCGGCAGATGTCAGGAGATGAAAAAGGGATGGTCTTAGTCCTTAAAGCATTCCTCAGAGTGACAGCAACATCGTTTTCCAGTTTTTCAACATCCTGCTAGGCTACCCACATGGAACGGAACACGCTCCGTATTGGGATCAGCCAGTGCCTGCTCGGCGACCACGTTCGATACGATGGCGGGCACAAACGGGACAGCTTCCTGGCGGACATTGTCGGCCGTTACGTGGAATGGGTGCCGATTTGCCCTGAGGTGGAAGCGGGCTTTGGCGTGCCGCGCGAGGCGATGCGGCTCATCGGCAGCCCCCAGGCACCGCGCCTTATAACGGTCACAACCGGCATTGACCATACGCAATCCATGAAGCAATGGTGCCGTCGTCGCATCCGGGAACTCGAAGAGTTGAAACTCGCCGGGTACGTGTTCAAAAGCCGCTCCCCGAGCTGCGGCATCGGCGGGGTTCCTCTTTTCAGCACACAGGAAATGGAAACACAAGACGGCGTCGGCCTGTTCGCGCGCGCCTTCATGGAGCATTTCCCCCTCATGCCTGTAGAAGACGAAGACCGATTGCACGATCCTCAAATTCTAAAGAACTTTCTGGAACGAGCGTGCGACTATCGCAAGTCGCGTAATCGGGTGTGATTGGCTGTTCGCAGATTTTGTAGGGGCGCAATTCATTGCGCCCTTCCTCCGGACCAATCCGGGCGTGATGAATCACGCCCCTACATCGTACATGCAATTTGGAATGGTCCTATGCGGTTAACCGCCACCTTGACTTTAGGAGCCTGTGCTTGATAGCCGTGAGAAGAAAGAGTACTTCTTTTTCAGGAGTCGCTGGTGGCAAGAATCCTGTGGATGTCTGATACGCCGCGTCGCGTGAGCGGCTTCGGCCTGGTGACAGGTGAAGTGTGCAAGCGACTGGCTGGCCTTGGACATGAGATCCTGATACTCGGTTGGTGGTCGTGCGAGGCAACGACATACTTGGGTCTTGACGTGAAGCCGTGCCCCGTCTCGCCGAGGGCGGCAGCCTCTGCGATCATGAGGTATGCGGCCGAATTTCGGCCTCACTACCTGGTCACTCTCGGCGACATTCCATGGCTTAGCTACGTAGCCGCTGACGATGTCCGGAAGGTCCTCTCGAGGAGCGGCATTAGGTGGTGCTTCTACTACCCCGTGGATGGGACTCTTCCCGACGGCAGCCTTCCAAGAGATTGGGCGCGCGTACTATCGAAAGCGGATCTCGCGGTCACTATGAGCGAGTTCGGTGTGGCCGCGAGCGCTCTGTGCGGCATCAACGCAACTCTCATACCCCATGGTTGCGATACGGAGTTGTTTCGTCCACCCCATAATAAAGAGGATTCGAAGCGCCGCTTCGGCTATGAAGGCAGGTTCGTCGTGTTGTCGGATGTACGCAACCACAGACGAAAGCTCATCCCACGCGCCCTCGATATCATTCGGCGACTCCAAGTTCCTGGCAGCCGGCTTGTTTATCATCTACACACCGCCGCGGAAGCGCAGGAAGACGCCGAATCGTACCGCTATGACGTGCGTGCTGACATCGAGCTGCTGGGACTTAGTTTCGCGACTGGGGTGCAACAGTCCGCAGACGTCGCTGCCCTTAGCATGTGCGATTTGGCCAGGCTCTATTCCGCTGCTGATGTCCACCTACTGACTTCCTTCGGCGAAGGGTTCGGACTTCCCACGCTACAGGCGGCAAGCTCGGGCGTTGTGCCCATCGCCGCGGCGAATTCGGCGAGCACGGAACTTGTTGGAAGTCACGGCTTCGCGGTTCCCTGTGACTCGTGGACGACCGACGAGTTTGGCATCGTCCGCAAGTTTATCGACCGGCGCCAAGCGGCCTCAGTGCTGCAGGTACTCTATGATGATCCAGAGCTGCTCAATGCAAGATCTGCAGCCGCCCGCAGATTTGCGCTCAGCTTCAGTTGGGACAACGCCGTTGCACAATGGGATACTCTGCTGCGCGGAGACGAGCAAAAGCGTCCTCGCCGCCGTTTATCCGACTACGGCAAGCGAGCGCAATCGAGTGGGTCGTCGTCCGCCTATTTCCTGCCTCCGAGCGGGCCGGGCTCCTCAAAAGCCCTCACGCCGCGACCCACCGGACACGATCCGTCAATACTACCCATCCCTCGCATCAGCGTACCGACCCGCTTGGAACTCCGGCAGGATGACACCTTTGCGGCTGCAAACCCCATCATCTTGGCGGAAGCGTCATGCGCACGTCAGCTACGTACCCTTGAAAGACTCTTCCCAGGGAGTATCGTCATTGCGGTCGCGCGCCCTAACTTACCCACGCACCAGGACTTACAGAAATTTATCGCGAGGTTCACGTTGGTTGTCGACCCCCACGGCCGGCTTCCGCGATTGGATCGGGTCTGCGCGTTGCGCGGGGTGAATTTCCTCGGAAAGAGTCCCCTTTGGCCGCCCGTGGCGAGCAGAACTTTGCTTCGCCGGGCGAGGCTCCTGTTGACAGATTATGCCCTTTCCGAGCACAGGGCGTCGGTTGCAAAGCAGCGCGCCGGTGATGCTATCGAGGCGCCAGCGACAGCCTATTTGCGTAGCGACGTGTCTGACGGTATCCGATCTTCGCACGCTCATCCCGAATAGTGCGATGGCGATTCCGTCCAGGTCTACCCGAAGCGGCTTGGAACAAGAAAAGCTAGCCTGTAATCGTTTCCGCGAGTCTGTTTGTGAGAATGGGTGCCCAATACCATGGCCCTCGCCAGCGGCGGGCGGCACCAGAGTTGGTCGCCGAGCGGCATTTTCAAACAGGCTCGAAGCATAAGAGCGAGGGAGGGTCAGATGGAAGCAATCAAGGAACTATGGAACCTCATGGGAAGTCTAGGGACGTATGCACGCTTAGTTATCGTCGGTGTATGGTTCCCTGGTTTCCTCATATGTTGCGAGCTAGGATCTACATACTTTTTGTTTTTCGGTCCCCCTGACAAAGGGCTCTTCGGCTACGTTGCAGAAAAGATCAAAGAGTTCGACTCTTCTATCGTTTCAAGCTTCATCATCGTGTTCGTCCTCGCGACATCTATTGCAATTGGTTACGTCGCACGGGATATCACTTTCGCCCTCAGCGATTTTTGGCTGCGGCGAAAATGGAGACCCGCACGGAAGCTGTCGAAAATTTATGCCGAGATTCGCCGTGCTTACGGCGACGATAAAGTCAACGAGGTCGCCGCCCAGTACAACGTCTTCAGGCTGGCGAGCGGCGAGGTGGACGGGTCATTGCTACCCCGGATGCCAGAAACTTATGTCCGTGAATTTTGCAAGCAGTGGCTCAGGCTAAATGTGCCAAGCCTGAATACAGAAGGGTTGGAAATTGAGATAAACATGGTCATGGGGCTCGTCATGCCCGTGGCGCTGGCTTCTATCGTATTTCTCTCGTTCGTTGGAGGGTGGCTGGCAATCGCGCTTGCATTTGTCAGTATCGCCGCAGCGACGTTTATGATGTATCGCATTACCTGGGCGCGCAACATCGAGACGGAGCAAGCAATAGTGAACTTTCTGTTCGCTCATTGGGAGAGTCTCCCGGCTGCGGCCCCCACCGTCCCGACCGACATCCGTGGCTCCGAGCCGAGAGGCCACTGACCGGCCTTGGGGCACGACTGGCGCGAACCACTGCCGGACCGCTGCGCTCGGTTGACTCCGCCAGGCGCCGTGGCCCCTCTTCACACCAGGATGGCAAGATCATTAGCAAGACAGGAGGGCCCAAAGCATGCGCATCGCGCAGGTCGCGCCGCTGATCGAAGCCGTGCCACCGAGGTTCTACGGAGGGACCGAGCGCGTCGTCTCCTTCCTGACGGAAGAGCTTGTCCGACTCGGCCACGACGTTACCTTATTCGCGAGCGGCGACTCCGTCTCTGCGGCGCAACTTGTGCCCGTGTGCCCGCGTGCGCTGCGGTGGGACGCCGGCGTCCGCGACCCAATTGCCCCTCATTTCGTAATGCTGGAGCAGGTGTTCCGCCGGATCGCGGAGTTCGACGTTCTGCACTTTCACCTCGATTACTTGCCGTTCTCCCTCTTCTCCCGGCAGCCGACTCCCTTCCTCAACACACTACACGGCCGCCTGGATCTGCCGGAGCTGTGGCCCATGTATCGGGCGACCTCGCACGTCCCGCTCGTATCTGTGTCCACTGCACAGCGCCGCCCCATGCCCTGGGTCCACTGGGTCGCCACCGTCCACCACGGACTTCCGGAGAGGCTTCTGACCCCTTCCGCGGTGACACCGACGTATCTTGCCTTCCTCGGCCGCATCGCTCCCGAGAAGCGGGTGGACCGCGCGATCGAGATCGCGGGCCGTTGCGACCTGCCGCTGAAGATCGCCGCCAAGGTGGACCCGGTAGACCAGGACTACTTCGAGGACGCGATCCGTCCGCTGATGGCGCTGCCGCACGTGGAATTTCTCGGCGAGATCAGCGACACCGCTAAGGCCGAGTTCTTGTCGGGAGCCCTTGGCCTGCTCTTCCCCGGAGACTGGCCGGAGCCCTTCGGTCTGGCCATGATCGAGGCGATGGCATGCGGCACCCCGGTCATCGCCTTCAACCACGGCTCAGTGCCGGAGGTAGTCGAGCACGGACTGACCGGCTTCGTCGTCGACAACGTCACAGAGGCCGTTAACGCGGTGGACGGGCTCGCGGCCTTGTCACGTCCCGCGGTGCGCCGGCGCTTTCAGGAGCGGTTCACGGCACAGCGCATGGTCGAGGGCTATCTAGCAGTCTACGATCAGCTAACTCGCACTGATTCCCCGCGATTAGTCGGGCTCGTTGGTGACCGAGAGAGCGAACGCGCCGCGCGCAGCACATGAGCCGATTCAGGGATTCCCCTTGTCGGGGCAGACGGATGTGTCTGCCTATCCAAGGCCTAGACAGGCGAGGAGGGTAGTGCCATAATTCGGCCCGCTCCACAGAAGCTCACTCAGGAGAGGAGAAGCGGACAACTCTACGCCGTGTGGTTCTATCAAGTAGGCCACACTCAGGCGAGCCACCACATTATAAAATTCAGCAGGAGGAGACAGAGACCTACTACAAGGCACTAGAAGCAGTGTACCGGCTTGTCATCAAAGACGGATGGGAGATTGACCTGGTCCCCGAAGAGCCAGAGAAGAAGAAAGAACCATGAGGT
>Ga0184638_1000240_pt1 | contig 14584 bp, 16 predicted proteins | sample PLM31_50_b2_FD_133141 | JGI IMG/M metagenome (GOLD analysis project Ga0184638, IMG submission 133141) | Groundwater sediment microbial communities from an aquifer in East River, Colorado, USA - PLM3-1_50_b2 | ecosystem: Environmental > Terrestrial > Soil > Riparian zone | place: USA: East River... | reverse complement strand
TGCATGGCCGGGTCAGCGGCGTCTTGAACGATGTTGCGCCGCCGCGGTTGTCGGTGCCCGGCCATAGCCTGCGACCATGCTCCGATCGCGACGGTTGCTCGCCACGGCAGACATGGCCGTGGCGGCAGTCCGCTGCGACGGTGGGGGATCGGCCTGGTCGGCTCCCGAACCGATCGGTCACTTCGGCCTGGTGCTGGTGCGGTCCGGGTTGTTCCGCCGAAGGGTCGAGGGGTCAGAAATTGTGGTCGACGCTTGCAGCGGTTATCTGGAACGCGCGGGAAGCGAGCAGCGGATCGCCCATCCGATAGGCGGAGACGTATGCACCACCTTCACCGTCGACGGCGCTGTGCTCGATGCGACCACCCGTGGCGCGGCGCTGCCACGCGAGCGAGCCGATGCGCCGATCTTCACCTCCCCGACCGTTGATGTCGCGCACCGCGCGCTCCTCGCCCGGGTCACCGCGGGCGCCGACACCGAGGAGCTGGCCGAGCGGGCCCTTCTGTTGGTCGGGACCGTCGTGGCGGGCCTGGCGCCAAAGGCGGTTGCGGCGGGCTTCCCGACTCAGCGGCGGGCCGAACGGGTGGTGGATCAGGTCCGGCAGGCGGTGGCCGCCGATCCCGGGCTCCGTCTCGCTGACCTGGCCCGGGTGACCGAGCTGTCGCCCTACCATCTGAGCCGGCTCTTCCACCGCAGCAGCGGCGTGACGATCAGCCGGCTCCGCAGCCGACTCAAAGTACGCCAAGCACTGGATCGACTCGCCGACGGCCAGCGAGACCTCGCCGCACTCGCAGCCGAGGCCGGCTTCGCCGACCAGGCGCACCTGACCCGCACGGTCAGGCGCGAGACCGGCCGAACGCCTGGGCAGCTCCGCGCGCTGCTAGCACCATCAGGACGGGGGCAACCCCGGCTCGTGCACCGCGGCTAGCGGACCGCCCGCGGCTAGCGGCAAACGGAACATGACGCGTTCGCTCAGCGTTGTCCCATCGGCGCAGACCGGCGGATGGCCGGCGGCGACCACGGCGGAGCGGGAAGCTCCGCCGATGCGATACGAAGAAAGACAGACCATGCCAACATGCATCACCTGCGGAGCCGAGCTGCCGGCCGAGAGAGCCGAGAAGTATGACTACTGCACGGCGGCCGAGTGTCAGGCGAAGAACGCCAAGGGCTTGACCATGGTGGCCATCGCGCAGAACAAGGCCGCGGATGAGTACCTGATCCTGGACGAGCAGACCCGCAGCGAGATGGCGAGTGGGCGCTATCGGGATCAGCGGCGTGCTACCTTCGGCCCGCGGGCCTCGCTGGACGATGGCGAGGTGGACAGTGACGGCTCCCGCGCAGCGGCAGCGCCTGATCGCGCAGCATCCAACCGCGGCCAGACGCGGCCCGCTCGCCGGCCAGCCCCGACCCAAAAGCCCGTTCGGCGCTCCTGGAGCAGGTCACAGGAGAGGCTCGCGCTGCTGTACAACGAGCAAGGGATCCGACCTGACGGGATCGCTCGACGCCTGCGGCTGAGCGCCTACACCGTCACTCAGATCATCCTGGCCGCAAAGAACAGGAGACGCCGCTGACCTCCAGGCGCCCGGAGACTTGCCCACACCGAGAGCAATGACAGGCGGCAGCATCGGCAGGGCGACGACGCCGGCAGCCCGGCTCGCGTGCCACACGAAGCAGCTGGAGCAGAACCCCAGCGGCATCATGCCCGCGCGCCCTCGATCGGTGACACAACCATTGAGCGAGAGTGACATCGGATCGACGCCGCTTCAAGATCGCTAGTTTTGGTGGGATTGTGCAACGTAGTGCGCATTTTCACCGGAACTCGCGATCATGTCTGTCGCTTCAGGGCAATGCGCTGCCGGGAAAGCTCCGCGTGGAGTGGATGTCATAGATGAAGACCCCGGCTTGTACTCCCGGATCTCCGGCCATGATCTTCTCCACCTCCGCCGGGTCGGCGTCGAAGATGCTGACACCTGTCACGCCGCTGCCGTCAGCAACTGGACAGACGATAGGCATGACACCGGCTGTGAGGAGCGCGTAGTTGCGTTTGCCGTGCGCCCAAATGAGCTTCGCCACCTCCGAGCCACGGTCCGCATCTGGCATCTCGAACTTCGGGCCGGCCTTGAGGATCACGATCGTGTACGGCCTGATTTCGGTCAGAGCCGCCCGGAGCTGGTCATCGGTGATTGCCGGCAGGTCGCTGTCATCGGTGTAGGTCATGCGCCGGTTCCCTCCTCGCTGTCTCCTCTGATCTTGTCGTCCTGTCCAGGAATGGCCGGACGTGACGGAGCGCCAGCTCGCCGTTGGCAAACGCGCCGAGGTGCCCCAAACCAGAGAGCACGACGCTGCGACCCTCGGGAATCGCCGCCGCCGCCGCTGCACAATTCTCACTCTCATGCTCACCGACGATGATCAAGGTCGGGGCGACGATCCGCGAGAAGAGCGGCCAGGGGGTCCAGCCGGCAAAGCACTCGAGCTCCCGAGCGACGACCTCGGCCTCCGTTTCATCCGCCAGTTGCTGGATCAGCCACACCGGCGCGGCTTCGTCGCCGAGAATGGCGCGGATCCCCCCGCTGCGAACCGCTCGGGCTGCCTCGCGCCATTCGTTCGGATCGTCATCGGGCCCGTCGACGCCGCCGGCGGCGACGAGCGCCGTAATCCGGTGTGGCTGCGTTGCGGACAGTTCGTATCCGACCCGGGCACCGTTGGAATACCCCCAGAACGCGAAGCAGTCGAGGGTGAGCTCGTCGGCGAGCGCGAGGACGTCACCGGCATAGTCGGCAACGGCGTGACCGTGGGGGTCGCTGGGCGCATCGCTCTGCCCGTGGCCACGGTGGTCAAGAATGACTACCTGAAAGCCCGCGAGCCCGGCGACGTAACCGGCATCTCGCCACATCCGAGAATCGCCACCAGCACCTGTGTGAAGCACGACGGGGAAGCCATCGCCGACAACGTCGTATGCGAGGTTCAGGCCGGCGTTCACAAACGATCTCATCTGCCGAGCGTGGCGCTCGGCATCGGCAGGCGCAAGTGCGGTCGCCGCTCGCGAGCGCTGTGGGCCCGTCCGGTCTTGGCCTCGTCCGGGCAACGCACAAGGCTGATTTGGTGACGTGTGGGGGGACGGTCGTGGTGGCGGCCGACCGGCCACGGGGCGATGATGGCGGTTGGCGCTTGGCCGGCATGGCGGAGGAGCGGCGGTGCGACCATGACCAACGTGGCGAGTGGCGAGTCGGCGGGGCCACCCCCCGCAGACCAGGGGCAGCGGCCTCCGGCCCGGGACGCAGCCGACAGGCCGCCTGGCCCGGGCGGAGGCGGACCCGGCGGGCGTGACGACCGGCCGCCCTGGCGGGTGGAAGGCGCCCGTACACCGGACGGCGAGCGGCCTACCCCACCGCAGTGGTCGAGGATCTTCCGACGGCTCTGGTGGGTCATCCTCATCGTCCTGGTGGTCAACTGGCTGTTCGCGTCCGCCATGCTCGGCCCGCGGCGGACCACCGTGTCGTACACGTTCTTCCGCCAGCAGGTGCAGGCCGGGAACGTCAAGGAGATCACTTCTACTGGGGACAGCATCGAGGGCGAGTTCCGCACCAAGGCGGCGTATCCCCCAGGGGAGAAGGACGCCAAGCAGGTCACGCAGTTCACCACGCAGCGGCCGGCGTTCGCCGACGATGCGCTGGTGCAGCTGCTGCTGTCGAAGAACGTTACGGTCAACGCCAAGCCGCCGGACCGGGTGCCTTTGTGGCAGCAATTGCTGATCGGCTTCGGTCCTGCGTTGCTGTTCCTCGCCCTGATCGTGTGGTTCTACCGCCGTGCGGCCGGTGGTGGTGGGCTCGGCGGGCTTGGCGGTCTAGGCCGGTCCCGGGCCCGGCGCTACGAGCCAGAGTCCGGGCCGCGGACGACGTTCGCAGACGTGGCGGGCATCGACGAGGTGAAGAACGAGGTCAGTGAGATCGTCGACTTCCTCCGCGAACCGCAGAAATACCGACGGATCGGCGCCACGATCCCCAAGGGCGTGCTGCTGTCGGGCCCACCTGGCACCGGCAAGACACTGCTCGCCCGGGCCGTCGCCGGCGAGGCCAAGGTGCCGTTCTATTTCACGTCGGCCTCGGAGTTCGTGGAGTTTATTGTCGGGGTCGGTGCATCACGTGTGCGCGACCTCTTCGAGACGGCGAAGAAGGCAGCGCCGGCGATCATCTTCCTTGACGAACTGGATGCGATCGGCCGCGCCCGGGGCGGCGCGAGTATCGGGGGCGTGGACGAGCGGGAGCAAACACTCAACCAGATCCTCACCGAAATGGATGGATTCTCCGGCAACGAGGGTGTTGTCGTCCTTGGCGCTACGAACCGGCCCGAGATCCTCGACCCGGCTTTGCTGCGTCCCGGCAGGTTCGACCGGCGGGTGGTGATCAGCCCGCCGGACGCGAACGGTCGGCGGATGATCCTCGAGGTACACACTCGGCACGTCCCGCTGGCACCCGATGTTGACCTTGAGGCGCTGGCATCCACCACGATCGGCATGGTCGGTGCCGACCTGCGCAATCTGGTCAACGAGGCCGCGCTACTTGCCGCCCGCCGCGGCCAGGGCCAGGTGCGGATGGTCGACTTCACCGATGCTTTGGAGAAAGTCGTGCTTGGCGCGCCCCGGGCAATCACCATGAGTCCAGACGAGCGCGCCAGAACCGCCTACCACGAGTCCGGTCATGCCCTGCTCGGCATGCTCACCGCCGGTGCCGATCCGGTCCGGAAGGTCTCGATTGTGCCGCGTGGGCACGCGCTCGGCGTGACGCTGCAAAGCCCGGTGGCCGACCGTTACAGCTACCCAGAGACGTACCTCCGCGGCCGGATCACTGGCGCGCTGGGCGGGCGCGCTGCAGAAGAGCTGGTCTACGGCGAGGTCACCACCGGCGCCGAGTCTGACCTCGACCAAGTGAGCCGAATCGCCAGGCAGATGGTCGGCCGGTGGGGCATGTCCGACCGGATCGGCCCCCTCACCGTATTGCCGGCCGAGGGACAGGAACAGCCCTTCGCTGGGCTTGACGGTCGCGGCCCATCACCGGCAACCGGGGAGCTGGTTGACACGGAGGCTCGCAAGATCGTCGAGGAGTGCTATGCCGAGGCTGTGCGGACTCTCCAGTCCCACCGCGATCAGCTCGATCGGCTCGCGCACACTCTCCTCGAGCGCGAGTCCCTGAACGAGGATGAGGCCTACGCCGCCGCCGGTGTCCCCCGGACGACTGGTGCCGACCTCCCCTCACCAACCGCGGCGCCCCGAAGCTAACGCCACCGCGGTCCTGCAGCCGACCGTCGCGAGATCCTCGACGATGAAGGTGCCATTACTGCTTCACCAGCCTCGCGAGGTGAACGACGAGGAAGCTGGCGCGTGGCGGACTCATCGGTCGTAGTGCGTCGGCGGGAATTCGTCCCGCTGTCCGCGGACACGCAGCTCGCCCTCGTCAAGCTCCCGCTCGATCTCGGCTCTCTCCTCGAGGTACTCGTCGGTCTTGGTGACGTCCTGAGTCGCTGGCGCGTCAGTCGCCGGAGGTACCTCGTCGGGGTCGTAGTCGTCGAGCCCGGCAGTGACGCGCTCCTCCTCGGCGAGGCGGGCGAGCTGGTCGTCGTCGAGATGCTCGGGAGCGCCGCCGTGCTCGCGGCGGTCTCGCCGGAATTGTGCGGCAGGCTGGTCCGAGTCAGTTGATCCCATGGCGCCTCCAATGATCATGTGGACTTGGCCGCCCGCATGTCGACTCGTGGCATCACGCTACTCCCGTGGCTCAGCCAGGCCCTCTTTCGGGGCATGGAGACGTGTGCGACGTCGGCGGCGGCCCGGTGCGGTCTGCGCGTATTGGTGGCGGGCGACAACCAGCGCCGCGAGCTCGCCGCGACACCGTAGAGCTGGTACGGCCATAGGCTGATCCGTCAGCACTGCCGCGAGGGAGGCATCATGGCCAGGCGCGTGAAGGTTGTCGGCGTCGGCGGCTCCCTCCGAGCGGAGTCCACGAGCCGCAGTGCGCTGCAGGCCGCGCTCGATGGGGCGGCCTCGAGCGGCGCGAGCGTAGAGCTGATCTGGGTTCGGGACCTGGACCTGCCGTTTTACACCGCTGAGCGCGCGATCCCGGCCGCCGCGCACCAGCTCGCCGAGACCGCGTACGACTGCGACGCGATGATCTGGAGCAGCCCGACGTACCACGGATCGGTCAGCGGCTCATTCAAAAACGCGCTCGACTGGCTGATCCTGCTGGCCGACCGCACGCCGCCCTACCTGTCGAACAAGCCGATTGGGCTGGTGAGTACGGCTGGCGGAATACAGGGGCTGCAAGCCGTCAATTCGATGGACTTCATCGCCCGTGCACTGCGCGCCTGGAGCGTCCCGCTCGTGCTGCCAGTGCCGCATTCGCGGCAGTCGTTTGACCCGGACGGAAATCTCCGCGACGAGGCCATCACCGCGCAGCTGCGTGCGCTGGGAGCTGAGGTTGTGCGCGCCGCCCGCCAGTTCCAGACCGAAGGCACCTGCGACTACGCAGACGAGAGGCAGTTCCAACCCGATGGCGCGACCAGGTGAGGAAGTGCCGAGCGTGGAGGCGATGCGATGGATCGCGGGGCACGGACCACCTCAGAACCGGGCGGGGCGCCCTAGAGCTTCCACCGCAGTGCAGGCGCGTTCACGATCTTGGCTGACTTACCCGTCCGGATCCGGATCAGGTGAGTGATCTTGAGCGGGAGCCACACGAGCAGCTCGACAAGGTAGAAGACGGGCAGAGTGATCACAATGACCAGAGCGGCTGGCAGGGTGATCGGCAGCGCGACGACGCTGACAAGGACAACCCGCCAAGCCTCCTTCCACCAGTCCCGGCGCCCGTCCGGCTTGGTAAGCGCACCCCATCGGACGGCGGCCCACATGATCCAGCGGCGGAGGAACGGGACACCTAGTTCTCGCATCGCCTGGCGGAAGATCCCATCGGCATCGAGTCGGCTCAGACCGTTGGGCACTGCGACCCGCCACAGATGGTCGTGCAGGATCGCGGCCTTGGTATAGCGGCCGTACCTGGGAAGGAACCACGCGAACATGCGAGGAACGGAGGCGAAGTCCGTCTGCTCATGCTCGGGCACGACGAAGTCGTCGGTGTTCCCGCGATAGATGAGCGGCCGCAGGGTCTCCCAGGTCGTGCTATCGAGCTCCCTGACGTCGACCGTGGAATCCTGCGCGAATCCGAGTCTTCGCGGTTCACCCGTCTCGGGGATCCCAGGGATTGAGTTCGTGGCAGTCATCAAATGCCTCCAGGAGTTCCGATAACAGCATGAGGAGTGAACCCAGGGCTGAGATACATGCTCCGGTCGGCGGTGCCAACTCGCCCTGCTCCGTACCGAGGTCGCCGAGAGGTGGCGGGCCGGACAGAATGGGCATTCGGCGCGGGCACGAGCCGACAGTGCTGACGTCCTTGTCCATGTCGGCGCGACACGAGCGCTCGCGGAGGCGCAGATCAAGGAGTCGTGATCCATGCCCGAGTGGAAATCCGTGCAGGCGGGAATGGCAGGCACGATTGACGTGGGCGGCGACCTGACGGTCAACCGTCTCGGGTTCGGCGCCATGCGTATCACCGGTGACGGTATTTGGGGTCAGCCCGCGGACCGGACCGAGGCGAAGGCAGTGTTGCGCCGCGCGATCGAGCTTGGGATCAACTTCATCGACACTGCGGACTCCTACGGACCCAACGTCAGCGAGGAGCTTATCGGCGAGACCCTCCACCCGTACCCAGATGATCTCGTGATTGCGACCAAGGGCGGCCTCGAGCGCACGGGTCCGGGACGCTGGCCGGTCAACGGCCGGCCGGAGCACCTGATTAATGCGTGTGAGGGAAGCCTGCGACGGCTCAAGCTCGAACAGATCCCGCTCTACCAATTGCACCGGCCCGACCCCCTGGTGCCGTTGGAGGACTCGCTTGGTGCACTCGTCACGCTCAAGGAACAGGGCAAGCTCCGGCACATTGGGCTGTCCAATGTCACGGAGGACCAGATACGGCGGGCACAGCGGCTCACTCCCATCGTTTCGATCCAGAACCGCTACAACGTTGACGACCGCCGGTCGGAGTCGCTCATCGACCTCTGCGAGCAGGAGCAGGTGGTCTTCTTGCCGTGGGCGCCGATTCAGGGTCTTGACAGAAATCGGATCGTGCAGGAGATGGCACGACGCCATGAGGCGACACCGCGGCAGATTGGGCTCGCCTGGCTGTTGGCCCGATCCCCGGCGATCTTGCCCATCCCGGGCACCGGGTCGGTGTCGCATCTGGAGGAGAACGTGGCCACCGCAGCGATCAAGCTGACCGCGACCGAGGTGGCATCCCTGACCGACCGCGCCAGCTGAGACTCCGGGACTCGGCGTCGAACGAGCGGTGCGAGCGTGTCGATGCTGCGTCCTGCCTTCGAGAGGTCATTCCAGCTCGGCGCGGGTCCCTCGAACCCGGACGTGGACGACCGCAATGTTGTTGTCCTTGCGTACCTCGTTGATTTGTGAGAACGCATCGGCGGTCACAGTGATCGTGTACGGGCCGGGACCGTCACGCAGATCCCACAGAGCCGTGACTTCGATCGCATCGCCCGGCGGTATCTCCGGGGTGTGGACGACCCGCAACTCTCGGTCGACCTCAATGCTCCGCACCCAGAAGCGCGTGGTTGTCTCTCCGGCGAGCGCATCCCCCACGTTCTCGATGGTGGCGATCACCTCGACCACGTTCTTAACGAGGCCGACCCCTTCCTCCACGGGGCGATCGACGGCGTCCCGTGTCCTGATCAACCCCACGGCGAGGTCGGGCCTTCCAGCTATGCCCACGGTCGTCTCCACGGCTTCTCGCACCGTCGATCGTAGAAGGCGATGGCCCGCGGGCCACCGACGTGGCTCCGGCTCCGAGCATCCCACGCTCGTGATCCTGATCCTGTCGGGTCCGATCACTCGGCCTGGGTAAGGACCGGCGCTCGAGGGCTGCACCGCCGGACCCTGGCCACTAAGGCCACCCGTCCCCCGGGACCTCGACCTCGGTGGTGAGCACCTGGCCGGTGCCGGGCGTCACCATCTCGGCCTCGGTCATGCCCCGCCACTCGGCGGCGACGATGAACAGAATCCTCCGGTCATGGCCGCCGAGGGCACATGCGAAGCCGCCACGATCCAGCTCGATGGTTTGCTGCACGGTCCCGCCCTCAGCGACGCGCACGCACCGCTTGTTTGGCACGTCGGCGTACCAGACAGCGGTCTCCGCGTCGACGCAAATGCCGTCCGGAACGCCGGCACCGAGGTCGGCCCAGACACGTCGGTTGGACAGCCCACCGTCCGAGCCGATATCGAAGGCCACGAGGCTATGACGATACGAGTCCGCGACGATCAGAGTGGAGTTGTCCGGGGTCACCGCCATCCCATTCGGAAATGCGATGTCGTCAGCCACCTGGCGTACCGACCGATCCGGTGCGGCCAAGGCGATAAAGCCCGGCTTGAACGCCTCGCCGGCCGTGGCGTCGAAGCCGACGGCGTTGACATAAGCGTTGCCGCGACCGTCCACCACGATGTCGTTCCAGCCGCCCTTGCCGAGATCCGCGTATGTGGCCAGAGTCCCGTCGGGTTCCCGGCGCAGAAGCCGTCCGTCCTGGGACGACACGATCAGCAGTCGACCGTCCGGCCGCCAGGCGGTGCACAGCGGCAGCGACCTCAACTGCACGATCGCCTCGCTATGGCCGGCGAGATCAACGGCGATGACCTCGCCGGTGGACCAGTCGGAGAAGTACAACCGGTCGCCATGCCAGCGCGGCGATTCGACCAGGCCGCGACCGGTGAGCAGGGTCCGTACCTCTGGCATCCTCACATGGCGAGTATCTCGATATCTGCGCGATCTAGCGCAGCCGGTCACCGCACGCCACAGCCGTCGACCGGCACGGCACGGCGCTCGTCAACCGGCACCCTCGATGTGGCGGACCGCCGCGGCGTATGCCTCGTCAGGAGTGCTGCCGCCCTCGCGCGCGATGATGTAGGCGGCATACCAGCCGGACCAGTGGTGCTTCGGGGCGGTCGGCTCATACTGCCCGTGGTGTTCCTCTGCCTCCTTCAGAAGCTCAGTCAAGGTAGCAACGTTCATGATCTGTCCTTCCGGACTCCGGGTGAATGGGAGATCCCGGGCGCACGTTAGTCCACCAGCGACCCCTGTCACGGTCATTACACTCATGTCGGAAACGGCCTGCGGTTCGCCGCTGCCGCCAGCAGCCGGACGTTCCGTGCCGTGGGGGAGGATGGATGACAAGCTCAGGGCCTGACACCATTCGCGGGCTCATGCTGGTCGTAGAAGGCGACATCGCCGCCCGTGACCGGATCACAGAGCAGCTGCGGCGTCGTTATGGCGCCGACTATGACGTCCGAGCGGAGGGTTCAGCCGAGGCCGGGCTAGCCGCGCTTCAGTCGCTGAGGGACGGGAACGTCCAGGTAGCCGTGGTGCTCACCGGCGCGGCGGACGTCCACGACGGTGACGACGATGACCCCCTGGGGTTCTTTGAGCGAGTCCGCGCGCTCTATCCGGATGCAAAGCGGGGTCTGTTGGTTGACTGGGGCGCCTGGGCTGACCCGCCGACGGCGCAATTGATCCTTCGCCTGATGGCGCTTGGGAGGATCGACTACTACGTACTCAGACCCTGGCGGTCACCCGATGAGTACTTCCATCGCACCATCACTGAGTTCTTGCTCGAGTGGGAGCGGGCCACCTCCCTGGTGGAGCGGGAGCTGACCGTCGTTGGAGAGGCTTGGTCGCAACGCTCCCATGAGTTGCGCAGTCTCCTGGTCCGCAATGGCGTGCTGCACCTGTTCCATGCGAGCGACAGTCCGACCGGCCGCCGAATACTTGCCGAGGCCGGGCTGTCTGACTCCGACCTGCCGGTCGTCCTGGTTCACGACGGCCGAGTCCTGGTGAATCCGACGAATGCACAGCTTGCTGACGCATATGGCGTCCGCACGCACCTCGACGGCGACGTCGACTTCGACGTGATCGTGGTCGGTGCCGGCCCGGCTGGCCTGGCGGCGGCCGTCTATGCGTCGTCTGAGGGCCTGCGCACGCTCGTGGTCGAACGGGAGTCGATCGGTGGCCAGGCCGGATCGAGTTCACTGATCCGCAACTATTTCGGCTTTGCCCGCGGAATCAGCGGTGCCGATCTCGCCCAGCGGGCTTACCAGCAGGCGTGGGTGTTCGGAACGAACTTCTTGCTCATGCGAGAGGCAGTCGGGCTCAGAAGCGACCCGCCGTGGCATGTGGTGACGACTGCGCACGGCGAGGAGGCGCGTGCTCGAGCCGTCGTCCTTGCGACCGGCATCAGCTACCGTCGCATCGGCATCAGTGGTTTGGAGGCATTGGCAGGGGCCGGGGTTTTCTACGGTGCATCTGTGTCGGAAGCTCGCGCGTTGGACGGCGCGGACGTCTTCGTCGTCGGTGGAGGAAACTCCGCCGGGCAGGCCGCCATGTACCTCGCCCGATACGCCCGCGCCGTCACCCTCCTCGTCCGCGGGCCGTCGCTTGCGGAGAGCATGTCTCAGTACTTGAGCGACGAGATTGCGGCTGCAGGGATTGGGGTCCGGCTCCACGCGGAAATTGTCGACGGCGGCGGCGACGGCCGGCTTCAGGAGCTCACGCTCCGCGATCGCCGATCCGGCGAGACGTGGACGGAGCATGCGAACGCACTGTTCCTCTTGATCGGGGCCGAGCCACACATCAACTGGCTGCCTCCCGAGATTCAGCGTGACAGGTGGGGCTACGTGATCACTGGACGCGATGTCATCGCCGACCCGCTGAGCGGCCGCTGGCAGCTGTCGCGTCCGCCGCTGATGCTGGAGACCTGCGTTCCCGGCATCTTCGCCGTCGGCGATGTTCGGCGCGGCTCGGTCAAACGGGTTGGTTCCGCTGTGGGCGAGGGTTCTATCGTCATCAGCCAGGTGCATGAACTCCTCGGGAGCGAGCCGTCCGCCAACGTTCGCCCGACGCGGGCGGCTACGACCGATGCAGGTCGATGAGCCGCGGCGGCTCGGCCTCGCTGTCGCGTTGGCCCTGCCGATTGCGGGCCTTGGCCTGCTGATCGTTCGACCGGCACTCGACGTTGCTTGGGAGCATCATCCGGCCCATTTCTGGCTCGTCCTTGCCGCCGGAGCGTTGAGTGCCGTATTGGCCTACGCCACCGGCACGGCTGCTCATCGACGCGGCGACGCCCGGGTCTTCCTGGTTTCGCTCGCCTTTCTTTCTGCTGCAGGCTTCCTTGGGTTGCACGCCCTCGCTACGCCGGGGGTCTTGGTAGCTGGCCCCAATGCCGGCTTTACGATCGCTACCCCGATCGGCTTGCTCATCGCCGGTGTATTCGCGGCCGCCTCGAGCATCGACCTGTCACCTGCTCGGGCCCGCGCACTGATGCACCGGTCGCGACTGGTACGAGGCCTCGTCCTCGTTGTGCTCGTCGGATGGGGTATCGCTTCAGTTATCGGTGTTCCACCGCTCGACCATCCCACCCCGCCCGAGCGAGCATCCGGGCCGCTGATCACGCTGTCGGCTGGAGCCTTCGTGCTGTACGCGATCGCAGTGGCACGCTACCTGCGCATCCCGCGGCATCCCGGCTCCGTCCGGCTGCTGGTGGCAATGGTCTCGGCATTTGTCTTACTGGCCGAAGCCGCGATTGCTGTGGCGATAGGCCGCAACTGGCATGCGAGCTGGTGGGAGTGGCACCTGTTGATGCTGTCGGCCTTCGCCCTCGTGGCCGTGACCGCCCACAGGCAGTGGTACGAGGAGCGCTTCGCGAGTCTTTACCTGGAGGAGACTGCCAAGGGAACACGTGACATCAGCATCCTCTTCGCCGACCTGCAGGGCTTCACGAGCTTCTCTGAGGCGCACACCCCACAGGAAGTCACGACAATGCTGAATGAGTACTTCACCAGCGCCATCCCGCCGGTGGTGAAGAGATTCGGCGGCCAGGTGGATCGCATCGTTGGCGACGCGTTGATGGCGACCTTCAACATCCGCGGCGACCAACCCGACCACGCGCTGCAGGCGGCCCGGGCGGCACTTGCCATCCAGCGGATCACGGCAGAGGTCGCCCGCGCTCATCCGAACTGGCCACGGTTCCGCGTCGGGGTGAACACCGGTGAGGCGGCCGTCGGTCTCCTCGGTACCGCCGGGGGACGTACCTACACCGTGATCGGGGACGCGGTGAACCTGGCCGCACGACTGGAGGGCGCTGCTCCCGTTGGAGGCGTGCTCATCGGTGCTGAGACGGCACGTCGCCTACCCTCGGCCAGCATGGAGCCAATGGAGCAGATCCAGGTGAAAGGGAAGACCGAACTTGTCGAAACCTATCGGCTGCTCGACGCCTGATGTCGATCGGCACCGACGTCGGCAGGCCTACCCGTGCCCCCGCTGTCTGATGACCAGTTCGATTTACGTCGGTGTGGTGTCGAGCCTCCCGACCTGAAGCAGTTGAAACCGGGGTGGCTCCAGCATCCTGGTCGCGTGGCATGTCAGGCGCTGTGGCGGCGCATCGCTTATGCGCATTTGGACCGACCAGGACCCGCCCGCGGCAGTAGCAAAGACGGTGGTCACATCAGGCAGATCTATGTGGTGCCCTGTCAGAACGAGGTCGTTCACGCCGGTCAATCCCAGCTTTGCACGCAGGTGCCATTCGGCGGCTTGCGCGGCAAACGGATAGCTTCCCCGTCCTCGCAAGTGGGCCAGATCGAGCCGGCCGAGGAGATACCCTCCGGCGATCGCGGCCGCATCCTCAGCGGTGACCCGACCGTACGAAATGCCGTGCGGCAAGCAGAGGAGGTTGCCTGCGAACCGATCGCCACCCATATGCGAACACTCCCAGGTCTGCTCCGGGTACGCGGCAGACAACGCGCGGGCAACCGGTCGTCCGCGCTCTGCGCAGCATGGGTCGTGCCGCCCATGGGTGCACACGAGGAACAGCGGCTCGCCCCGGCGCGTCAGGCCACTGGACGGATCGGCGGTTGCGCTCCATGCGTCGAGGTCAAGAACTTCGTGAAGATCGATCAGCCTTCCCTCCCAGGCCGCTGGTTGCGCCGGGTTCGTGTCGACGACGAAAACCCGAGGGCGGGATACGGTCCGCACTCGGAACCGCCGGATGAGCAGGACCCGTACACGACTCGCACGGCTTCGACGACGCAACCCGCGTTTCAGATCGGCCGGCAACCGAGCGTCGCGCAGGGCCTCCACCCCCCACGGTCCCGGCATCTCTAGGAGCAGGTAGCGGCGAACCCGCGACGCAGTTCCGGCCATGGGCTCGTCGAGCAAGGCGCTGCGCACCGCGCACCGCACTGTTGTCAACGCTCGACCTCGAGCAGTCCTTCACGGACGAGGCGGCGGATCAGTACGAGTCGACTCGCCTCATCCAGCCACTCGGCCAGGTCCGAAGGTCTTACCCGATCGGCCTGCAGAATCGCCTCCAACGGTTCCGCCACCGACCATGGAACGCGCATCTCCCGATCGCTGAGGAGCACCCGCAGCCTGTCACCGCCAGGCCGCAACTCACCGACGGACCCGGCCCTGCGTCGCACCCAGGAGGAATCGTCGAG
>Ga0184638_1000237_pt1 | contig 14609 bp, 13 predicted proteins | sample PLM31_50_b2_FD_133141 | JGI IMG/M metagenome (GOLD analysis project Ga0184638, IMG submission 133141) | Groundwater sediment microbial communities from an aquifer in East River, Colorado, USA - PLM3-1_50_b2 | ecosystem: Environmental > Terrestrial > Soil > Riparian zone | place: USA: East River... | reverse complement strand
GCGTATGAAGCCCATGCCGATGAAGTGGCGCGGATTATGACCGAGAGGAAAGTGCCGAAGATCTCGGAGATGTTCGAGGAGGCGAAGCAGGTCGGAAGTTTCAAAGTCATTGCGTGCAGTGCCGGCCTGGAGTACATGAGCGTCAAGTACGAGGACTTCGCCTCCAAGGTCGATGACGTGATGGGCCTTCCCCTGATCCTCAACCTTGCGGCTGACGCCGAGACCACCCTGTTCATCTAGCCTCTTCTTAGCGTGATGCGATCACGCCGACCCGATCGCAGTAGCGGCGTAGCCTGCATTCGCTGCATCGTGGTGAGACCGGCGTGCAGAGATTCTGTCCGAAGGGCACCAGCAGGTCATTGTAGATCATCCAATAGCGTTTCGGCAGCTTCTGCCGCAATGCGTTTTCTGTCTCGGCCGGAGTGCGAGTGCGGATATACCCCCAGCGATTGCTGATGCGATGCACGTGGATATCCACGCAGATACCGGGTTTGTGAAAACCGAGCGTGACGACGAGATTGGCGGTTTTCCGGCCGACGCCTTTTAGAGTCAGCAGTTCCGGAATAGTGTCGGGAACACGGCCGCCATGGCGGCTCAGCAGATCGCGAGAGATCTCAAAAATGTGACGCGCTTTGGTGCGGTAGAATCCGACCGGGTAGATGGCTCGTTCGATCTTTCGCCGCGGCAATTTCAGCATTTCAGCCGGTGTCTTTGCCAGTCGAAACAAGCGCTCTGCGGCGTCTGCGGTCGTCTGGTCTCTGGTGCGAAGGCTGAGGATGGTGGACATTAGGATCTGAAACGGGTCGCGGGAGGCTTTGGCCACCACGCCCACGATCGGCTCCTTCCAGCGGCGCACCTCCTGAATAAGAATGCGCACCGCGGCATGAATATCCCGATCCTTCAATTTACTGGCTGCTGAGAGAGGGTAAGAATAAGGAAATGCGGAGAGAGAGGACTATCCGGTGCGGTGCTTCGCCAACCATTTCTGGCGACGGCGCTGAGCTTCACGCTCCTTGTTTTTCTTCTTTAGACTCGGTTTTTCGTAAAAACGCCGGCGTTTCAGCTCTCGAAAAAGGCCTTCCCCGGCCAGTTTTTTCTTGGCGATTTTCAGCGCCTTTTCAACATTGTTGTTGAAGACTTTAATTTCCATGCAGTGCTCCAGCCTTTGAACGAACCGGCAAACGCTGACTGTAGCACAACATGCGGGCGGACAGCAAGGCTGCCCGGCAACGTAAACGGTCGATTCTTTCCGGTGTTAACGGTGAAAGAACCAGCCGCGCAACTCATGAAGGTTTTAAGTTTCTTAGCTCCTGGAGTTCGTCAGAGCAGCCGGGCACCCCTTCACCGAGCAGTGGACCTCTCCGCTCAATGGCGCGGTAGGATGCTCAGCATTATCCGTCGGATGGTAGCGGTGGTACCAGGCACATTCCAACTCATGCGCAGCCGCTGGTCGGCCGGTGTATTCAAACCAAAAGTACCGGTATTTTCCCTCTTCGGCCGCGCGGTGCAGTTCTTGAGCAAGGTCCTCGTCTGCACGGCCCACCCGATCCGCCATCCTTCCATTACGGGACAGAATGAAGGCGCCAGGGGAGACCTCGGTGACGAAGAGATGGATATACTTCAGGTTATATGGCCCTGACATGTTGCCTCCCTTCGTTAAGACCGACCGCCTGATCACCAGCAGCGCGAATAGCCACAGAAGCATTTTTCGCAATTTTCCGTGTGAATCAACGGCGCTCCACAGTCCGGGCACGGCAATCCCTCTGGGCGGGTATCCATCACGCTCACCGGTTGCTCCAGCCGCGACTCGGCCGGATGACAGCTGGCCAAGGCCTTCGCAATGGCGTCCCACAAGGAGAGGACCCGATTGGCGCCGATACCGTAGGGGTTGCCATCCTGAATGCCGATCAATTGCCTCGTAATTTCATGCATGGGGATCCGATAGCGAAGTGCCAGACTGATGAGTCGGCAGACACATTCCAGGTCGGCCTGAATCATGCCGCCGGCCTTCGCCACGGTGGCAAAGGTCTCGAACGGCTGCCCGTTCATGGAATTGATCGTGAGATACATCTTTCCGTAGCTGGTATTGATGGCGATCGTCTCTCCGCTAACCCGCACCGGCCGGTCCAATTTCATCGGCTGGTTCCGGACTGCATAATCGGGGATGGCCGGCTCGCCGTGCGGGAGAGACGGAAGCGAGGAGTCCGCCGTTGGCGATGCGGGTGTTGGTTTCTCGACGACTTGTTCCTTTTGTGAAATCCCGACGTTCATCACCTGCTCTTGGCGGCTCCCGTCGCGATACACCGTGATGCCCTTGCAACCGAGATCATAGGCCATGAGATAGGCATTCATGACATCATCCACCGTGGCTTCCGCCGGCAGGTTGATGGTCTTCGACACACCGCTGTCGGTATATTGCTGAAACGCCGCTTGCATGCGCACATGCCACTCCGGCGCCACGTCATGGGCAGTCACAAAGACCTTCTGCCACCGCTCCGGAATCTCGGGGATGCCGCGCGCCGACCCATGATTGTTGAGGATCTTCTCCATCAGGCCTTCTTTCCAGAACCCTTCGCGCTTGGCGGTCTCGATGAAGTCTTCCAGCACGTAGGGCAGATGCTCTCCGTCCATGACGTTCTTAAACCAGATCAGGCTGAATTCCGGCTCGCAGCCCCCCGAGGTGTCCGCAATCATGCTGATCGTCCCGGTCGGCGCTACCGTCGTGACATAGGAGTTTCTCACGCGCTGGCCTCGGGCCTCGTGGAGCGAGCCTTTCCAGGAGGGATACAGTCCCCGCTGCTCAGCCAATCGCATGGACTGATCGTAGCCCTTCTCGGAAATGAACTTCATCACCGTGGCGCCCATCTCGACGCCGGCTTTCGAGTCGTACTGGATGCCCAGTTTAAAGAGCATGCGGGCAAAGCCCATCACACCGAGCCCGATTTTTCGATTGTCCTTGGTGCATTTCTCAATCTCCGGGATCGGGTACTTATTCATATCAATGACATTGTCCAGTAAATGCACCGCGGTTCGAATGGACCGGTCCAGCCATGCCCAGTCCATCTCGAACCGCCCATCCGGCGCCCGAACCACATGGGCTTCGAGGTTCACACTGCCGAGATTGCAAGACTCGTAGGGCAGGAGCGGCTGCTCTCCACAGGGATTCGTCGCATCGATCATGCCATAATGCGGGGTGGGGTTGGCTCGATTCGCCTGGTCAATGAAAAAGAGACCGGGTTCGCCGTTGCGCCAGGCCGACTCTGCGATATTTTTTAAAACCTCCCGCGCATCGAGTTGCTTGACGACCTTGCCCGATCGCGGATTGATCAGGTTGTATTTCTCGTCGTTCCGCGCAGCTTTCATGAACGCATCGGTGATCGCCACGCTGATGTTGAAGTTGGTGATCTCCTTCGTGTCCGTCTTGCAGGTAATGAACTCCAAAATATCGGGATGGTCTACGCGGAGGATTCCCATATTGGCCCCCCGCCGGGTCCCGCCCTGCTTGATATGCTCGGTAGACTGATTGTAGACCTTCATAAAGGAGACCGGGCCGGAGGCGACTCCGCCGGTGCTCCGAACCACGTCGTCCTTGGGCCGCAGGCGAGAAAACGAAAATCCCGTTCCACCCCCGGTCTGGTGGATCAGCGCCTGGTGCTTCAGCGTGTCATAGATGCCGGAGATCGAGTCCTCGACCGGAAGGACAAAGCAGGCCGCAAGCTGCTGCAGCGGACGTCCGGCATTCATCAGCGTCGGAGAGTTGGGCAGAAAGAGCCAGTGGGTCATCAATTCATAGAATTTCTCTGCGGTCGTCTGGACCACTTCCGGCGGAGCGCCATAGAGACTATCCGCTTGAGCAAGATTGTGGGCGACGCGTCGGAACAGGCCTTCGGGCGTCTCCACCACCTTTCCGGTTTCATCCTTCGCGAGATACCGTTTTTGTAAGACCCGAAGCGCGTTCGGGGAGGTTCGAAGAGAACTCTCTTGGGCCCCGGACTCTGCGGGTGTAGCTCCGGCAGTCTTCATCCTGCTCCTCCTGATTCGTGATCTAGCCTCAATGACCGCGGGAGGGGGCCCCGTCCTGCTAGACCCCCCTCCTGAACCCATCTAGCACGGGAGGGGGCCCCGTCCTGCTGACCCCCCTCCCGCACCCACATCTTGAGGTGGTAGGAAGCTCCTCCCACAATGGCGCCGTTGAAGAGGTATTCCAAAGGCATTTTCCCGGGTGAAAGCGCTCCCGTTTTTACCATTCGACAATTGGGGTGTCAAGCTAAAAATACCAGATATAGTGGAAAATTTCGCAATGCTTCTAAATGTTGTGGAAAACCCTGTGATTTAATCATGGACAAGGTGTTAAGAACTGGTGGACTCGCTGAGGACAAAGGTTGTGAGTACAGAGAGAAGCACTCTGTTTAGTTGGAATTACAGGTCCGAGATTGAAATCTGGAGAAAAAATCTGGCGAGGGACTATCGGGTCTTCTTGACGTAGGCCTTGTAGTGAATTGAGCTGCCGTTGGCTTCCTCCTCCAGTCCGAGATATTCGTGGCCGGTACTCTCGCACCACGCCGGCATATCTTGCTTGATCCCTTCGTCATCAGAAATGACTTCCAAAACCTGGCCGACTTTGAGTTCCTTAATTTTCTTTGAAGTCTTGATGATCGGCATGGGGCAGAACAAGCCTAACGTGTCCAACATGACATCTTTTTGCATGACCAACCCTTTGCTCAACTTAAATAAACAGATTGACTTGAGCGTCCTTGGCTTCCGCCAGGTAGGTGGAGACGCCGGCAAATTGATCAATCCCATCCATCAATGTGTCTTTCGTAATACCCATGAGACCCAATGTGGTCGTACACGCAATAAATTTCACGCCGAGGTCCTTGGCTATTTCCATAAGCTCCGGAACGCCAGGCATGCGGTTCTGCTTCATCACGAGCTTCATGATCCGAGTGCCCAATCCCCAGAAATGGAAACGGGAAAGCGGCAACCGGTCGGCTCCTCCCTTATTAAGAAAGCCAAACATTCGCCGCAAGCCGTCCGTGGCTCTAGTCCTAGCGCCTGGACGCCTGAGGGCATTGAGTCCCCAAAACGTGAAAAACATGGTGACCCGCATCCCCATGGAAGCCGCGCCCGTCGCAATAATGAATGCCGCCATCACGCGATCCATGTCCCCGCTTAGGACCACGAGTGTCACTCGGTCGGGTTTCTTCTCTCCCAGTTCCGCAAGAGCCACCTGCGGGTCCAGTGTCGGTGCCATGACCGTGTCCATGTTATGTCTCCAAAGATAATCGGGGAGGCCGGCCTGACCCGCTGCCTCCCCGATTCCCCTCTAGCATCGCGGTTGTACTTTACTACGTATCTTTACGGCTTGTCAAGCCGTCCGACAGCGTCCTGATTCCATTCATGCGCAAAACTCATTGACAATACTGGGTTTTTTTCCTATAATCATGAGTCTCCGTAGGTCTCATGCGCGGGGTACGTTTCAGTGGGTTCGGGAGGGGGTCCAGCAGGACGGGGCCCCATCCCGTGATGGTGGATTCGGGAGGGGGGTCCAGCAGGACGGGGCCCCATCCCGCGGTGAAGACGGGTTGTTATTGCTGAGGAACCAACGACGTTGCGGTCCGGTATCGTACCACTCGCGCTCATCGCAGTTCTCGCTCTCAAGGCGTTCACCTTGGTGACGGCCCCAGGCTTAGAGGGGGCGGAGCGGCTCTTTATCTCCGTCCCGGTTCTGGTTGTCGGCAATCAGGCCGGCAAGATTGCAGGTGCCAGTCACTACGTCGCGATTCAGCTTGATCGCCTTCCTCAGGCAAGCGGTCCCGAGGTTCAGTTCAATGAAGGGTCACGAGCCCTGGGGCGACTTGTAGGCGGCGCTTTGAGTCCAGATTGGAAGGAGGCGGCTCGTATCGCAGTGCTGGCCGCCGGGCGCGCCATTCACGAGAACCCACGGCTATGGAGAATCACGATCAAAAACCTCAGTCCGGCATACTTGTCGGATGGACCAAGCGCCGGCGCCGCGCTGGCGGTCGGGATCCTCGCGGCGCTGCGAGGAGAGACCTTACTCGTCGGCAGAGTGGTCACGGGCGCCATTGACACCAATGGCTTGATCCTCCCTGTCGGCGGGTTGCCTGAAAAAATTCAGGGGGCGGCTCTTACCGGGACCTCCACAATCTTGATTCCGAAGGGACAGGGCTATACGCCGGAGTGGGATATCCGGCCACTGGCTGAGCAACTCCATCTTACTGTGATCGAAGTGCACACGCTGGCGGAGGCCTACGAAAAGATGACCGGCAACACTTTGTCGCCGATCTAGTCATCCACGTATTGGTCGTCAACTCGCTCCATCACGATCTCCTTCCAGTCGGGTTGCCCCCGGCGCAACACGGCGTATCCTTCCTTTCGGATTCGTTCGGCCTTTTCAGCAATGATGCTTGCCGGCACGCGGTAGTCTTGCAGGACCAGACAAAAGATCTCGATAGAGGTTTCAAATTCTTCTGGGACGACCTGATCTGCGCCTAACGCCAGCAAGTCATCAATCTCCTTGACATAGCGGGTGCGGGAGATGATGTGAATCCGGGGATTGAGCTGTCGAGCGACTTTGATGGCCTGCCGTGTCGCGAGCGGGTCCGAGATCGCCAAGACCAGGGCCCGCGCCTCCTGAATTCCGAGTCTCCGGAGGGTTTGCGCGTGGGTCACGTCGCCAAAGTGGATCGGAACCCCCTTTCGTTGTTCGTGGCGGACCACATCTCCGTCCATCTCCATAATCACGAACGGTATCTCCGTCTCCCTGAGCACCCGGGCAAGGTTGCGGCCGTTGATTCCATAGCCGGCGATGATGGTATGGTCCCTCATGCGGACAGCAGGCTGCTCCGGCACTCCGGCAGGACGGGCCCACCGATGCCGCCGCTGAATTGCTTCCGCCCGGCGGGCTATCCGCGGTGACAACTCGATGAGAAACGGAGTCAAGAGCATCGTGAGTACGGACACCGCAAGAAAAATCTGGAAGGACTCGGTAGACAGCAGACCCACATCTTTCCCCACTTTGGAGAGAAGGAACGAAAATTCGCCGACCTGCGCGAGAGCAATCCCCATCAGAATCGCGGGTCGCCAGGCATGCCCCGTCAGAATCGCCGCGCCCGCTGCAGTCAAACTTTTTCCTGCAACAATGGCGAGCACCAGGGCGGTGACCAGAGTCGGATGCGCCAGCAGCACGCGAAAGTCCAGCAGCATACCGATCGATATGAAGAACAGGCTGTTAAAACCATGCCGGAACGGCAGGATTTCGGCCATCGCCTGATGGCTGTATTCCGATTCAGAGATAATGAGGCCGGCGAGAAAGGCCCCCAGGGCGAGCGACAGCCCCGCAAGTGAGCTCAGCCAGGCGATTCCAAGACAAATCAGGATCACCGTGATCAGAAACAACTCCCTGCTGCGGGTTCGGACCACTTTCACCAGGATGCGTGGCACCAGGAACCTAGCAGTCACGACAATCAGCGTCACGACCAGAACCGGTTTCCCCAAGGACCAGGCGACCGCTAACACGCTCCCGCCCTCATTCGCGAGCGCCGGCGTAAGAATCATCATCGGCACGACCGCAAGGTCCTGGAAGATCAGGATTCCAATGATCAGGCGGCCTTGGATTGAATTGGCTTCCCCGCGATCGCCGATCATCTTGAGAACGATCGCGGTGCTGCTCATCGCCGTCAGGAAACCCCAGAACACCCCTTGATTCACCGGCAGGCCAAAGGCCAAGCCGGCAAGCGCTGAGAGCGCGACAGTGGAGCCGATCTGGATCGCGCCGGTGCCGATCACCGCCCGAAAAGATGTGATGTGAGCCAGGGAAAATTCGATCCCAATGGTGAATAAGAGCAGCACCACTCCGATTTCGGCAAACACTTCCACATGGGAAACGTCTCGAACGAAGTCCAAGCCGTACGGGCCGACCATGGCGCCGGCTGCAAGGAAGCCGACCAGCGGCGGCAGTCCCAGCTTGTCGAAGAAGTACACCACCACGACCGACACGCTAAACAGGACGACCAGATCGCGGAGGAAATCAAATTCCGTCATAGCAAGTTCCGGTGAAGGCCGGCTCTATACATACACGGGGAATGCGACGTGAGCAAGCTTTCAGGGAAAACAACGGCTGGGCTATCGAAGGGTCGGACTGCTCTTACTGTTCCTGCTCAGAGTCGTCTTCACCTTCAGTGTGATCTGCGCTGGTGGGTTCGGGAGGGGGGTCCAGCAGGACAGGGCCCCCTCCCGCGCTGAGGGTCGTGGCAAGGCCCGGCTCCACGGTCCGGGCCACCGTGAGGAATCCGCTGTGGGCGATCATGCGATGATCCGGGCGGACGCTTCGCCCTTCGATGTTCCAGGTCCGCAGCAGGGTTTCGAAGGTCTGGATCATGGAAAAGACCGCGGCACGGTGAAGCGCCTCCACAGTCTGCATGACTTGGGGAATGGTCGGTACGTAACTCAGGTAAATGCCGCCCGAGCGCAAGGCGGAGGCGGCATGCGGCACCACCCGCCAGGGCTCCGGCAGATCGAGAATCAGCCGATCCAGATCTTTTTCCTCAATACACTCATAGGCATCTTTCTGGCGGAGCGTCAGATTGGCTGGCGGCCCTAAGTACCGTTCAATGTTTTTCATGGCGGTCCGAGCAAAGTCCTCTCGAGCTTCGTAACTCACGACATGGCCCCGGTCCCCGACCGCCCGTAGCAGCGCGATGGTCAGCGCCCCCGACCCCGTGCCGGCCTCAAACACGCGCGCGCCCGGATAGATGTCAGCCCATTGGATGATCACCCCCAGATCCTTCGGATACAGCACCTGCGCGCCTCGTGGCATCTTCAGCACGTATTCAGACAGGGTGGGTCGAAGCGCGAGGAGCCGCCGGCCATGGGACAGCGTCACAAGACTGCCGTCCGGTTTCCCGATCAGCGCGTCGTGCGCAATAGTCTCTCCGCTCAGTTGAAACACTTCACCCGCTTTGAGCGTCACCGCGTACTGCCGGCTTTTCCTGTCTACCAGATGAATGCGCTCGCCGTTTTGAAAGACCGTCATGGTTGCGCTAAATGAGTGCGAGGATATGGGTCGGCTTCAGTTGATCAACCCGGTTTAATTGGACCGCAGGCAGTGTCCCCGTAGTCCACCAGCTCCCGCCGGACCAGCGCGTGGCAATGCGGGCACGGAAACCGCATCGTCTTTTCGTCAAGCCACTCGATCGCCTCGTCCTTGACCCACATCAACTTTTGACAATACGGGCAAGGTTTGACGGGTAGCGGCATCAGAACGCGGTAGACGCCTGGGCCATCATCCGGCAGTAGCTGCACGTTTCACTGATGGTCGGCTGCCCGCACTTGAGACAGGGATGCAGGATCGCCCGATCGTTCTCTGTCATGGAACGCCTCGTCGCCGCCTCCAGCTTTTGCTTGGCCAGAAATCCCCAGTAGAACATCTGTTTGGTCCCGGGGGATTCGTCCTCCAAGCGGTTTAAGATCTCTTTGTAGAGCAGCATCTTGGCGCCCTTCGAGTTCGGGCATTCTTCAACCATATAGTCCAGCTTGTTCACGATCGCGTAGGCGGCCATCTCCCGCTCAGCCAACCGATAGAGCGGCTTGACCTTCTTGGCAAAACCTTCGATCGAGTCCGGCAAGGACGGTCCTTGTTTGTCCAGATACTCCGTTTGCCAGTGCAGGACATTTCCCAACAGGCGGGATGCCTCATCGTCCAGGTTGTGGCCGGTAGCCAGAACGGTGTACCCGTGCTCCACCGCAGTCCGATTGAAATGATAGCGCTTGATGGTGCCGCACGTGGAGCAGGTCGGCCGCCGAATGAGATTGGCGAGATCATTGATGCCGGCTCCTTCGGTCTCCTTCAGCTCGTGGACGTGCAGGGCAATGCCGCGAGCCTCGGTGAACTGTTCCACTTTGGCCTTCGACCGGCGCGAGTAGTCGCCGATCCCAAGATCCACATAGAGTCCCGCGACCTGGTATCCCAAGCGATGCAGGATATCTGCCAGGCTGAGGCTGTCCTTGCCGCCGGATATCGCAACCAGCACGCGGTCGCCCTTGCTGAACATGTTTTCTTCTTTGACCGCGCGCTCGACCTGTCCCCATACGAATTCGGTGAGGCACCGTGCGCAAAAGGCGGTATGGTGCCGGGGGATACCGAGCACCGCCTTATTGGGGCACTTACGGCAGCGCATCAGTATCCTCCCTCCCGCCGGAGATCACCGGCCGGATCTCCACCTGGTCATTGTCCCGCAAGGTGTCGTCCTCGGTCACCAGATCATCGCCGCGCACGACCAGCACGCTCTCGGGCAAGAGTTTCAGTTCCTTCAGCAGGTCTTTGACCCGTTTCGGCCCGGGGATTTCGAGTTCCCGGACAGGATGGTTCATCAACACTCTCATACAAATCTACTATGAAATCTCCGCATCCCTCAAAAACAGCGCCGCCTCTTCCGGCAACACTGGGTTAATATAGAAGCCGGTGCCCCACTCAAAACCGGCCACTTGCGTGAGCTTGGGTATGATTTCAATATGCCAATGGTAAAAGTCGCCGGTGCGCTCGTGCAAGGGAGAAGTGTGCAGGATAAAGTTGAACGGGGGCGTGCCGAGGACACGATCAAGTCGTCGTAACGTGTCGGAAAAGATCCGGGCGAGCGCCTCGAACTGAAATTTCTGGCTTTCTTCAAAATAAGAGGAATGCCGTTTGGGCAGCACCCACACCTCGAAGGGAAATCGCGGCGCAAAGGGAACGATCGAGAGGAACTCTGCATTGTCGCTCACGACCCGGCTCCGGTCCCCGCTCTCCAGCCGAATGATATCACAATAGATACAGCGTTCCTTATTTTGGTAGTGCTCGCGGCAGCCTTCGATTTCGGCCGCCACATTCGTGGGCACGATCGGCAATGCGATGAGCTGCGAATGCGTATGCTCAAGGGTCGCGCCTGCAGCCGCACCGTGATTTTTAAAGATCAGCACATACCGCAGCCGCAGGTCTTTGCGTAAATCCAGGATTCGATCGCGGTAGGCCCAGAACACATCCTCGATTCGCTTCTCCGGGAGATTGGCGAGCGTCGCCTTGTGCTCCGGCGTCTCAATGATGACCTCATGCGCCCCCACGCCATTCATGCGATCGTACAGGCCCACGCCTTCTCGTCCCAGGTCTCCTTCGATTTGCAACGCTGGAAATTTGTTCGGCACCACCCGAAGGTTCCAGCCGGGGGTGTTGGGCCCGGTCCCGCTCTCCCGGTAGGCCAAGATCTCAGGCGGGGTCTGTGCCTCATTGCCGGAACAGAATGGACATAACGCCGTGGGCGGTAACGATAGATTGGGCGCTTGGAAATCGGTCGGGCGCTGGATTCGGTCTGTCGAAATGATGACCCACCGGCCCACGACCGGATCGCGTCTGAGTTCAGGCACAGAACCCCCGCTCTCCTATGTCATTCTGAACGAAGTGAAGAATCTCGTCCACTAAATGAGTCCTTTCGCAGAGCCTGCCCTAAGGGCCGAGTCGAGATCCTTCGCCTGCTCAGGATGACTGAGGCTACAGTTCGCTCACATCCAGTCGCGCCTCAAGTCGCTCAGGACGACCTGGATGCAAGAAGAGGCAGCAGGAGGTGAGAATCGCCGACCCTTGATACATGCGCTCAAACCCGTCTTCGGATTGCGATACGGTTTCGATCGGCGCATACCAAATATCTTCCGGCCGGTCCAGCCGAAGCGTCACCCGAAAGCGGTGCCATTCATCCACCATCGAAAACCATTCGGTCTGATCGCATCCTCCCCGCTCTCGTAGTCCCACAGGTTCACGCCCGGGCCATTCATAGTAGCGCTGGGGATCATCGCCCGCCAATAGGGTGAGGTTCCATTCAATCCCAAAGCGCAGCGCACAGACTTCTTGGCTCTGGTTCGTCAGCTCATACGAGACAGCTACCTGCTCCCTGCCGGCCGCAACCCGATAGACTTTTAAGATTTGAATGGGGATGGGGTGGTCCTTTACACGGACCGTTCCTGTAAAGGTCAGGGTGAGTGTGGCGGTACCTTTCTTGATCTTTGGCTGACCCATCCAATACCGCCCCCCGACGCAATTGCCTCGCTCAAACTCATCAATCCGGTCCAACGCCTCCTGGGAGGTCTCGGGATCAAGAAAGCGATCCAGCACGCTGACCCGGCGATGGCGATCATAGAGCAGCATGCGATCCAGACCAGGCTCCTTGACCTTCACCTGCTCATGGATGTTCTTGGGCGGTCCCCCCTGCGACTCCGACTCTGTTGACGCCTGCGAGAGTTTTTCGTGATAGGCCTCCGGCCGACGCGTCAGGACATCCAGCAGATTGAATTGGGCCGGGCGATAATCAAGTTCGACAAGGCTTCCGCCGTAGGCCGGGGCCAGGCATAGCCCGAGGGTGGTCGTCGCGATCAGGACTTCCTCATCGCCGTCCTTGTCAAGATCCATTACACGCAGATCCAGCCAGTCCGAGTGAGGATCGCCAGCATGGGCCGCCCGATCAAGCTGGGCTTCGGCCGCGATGAGATTCCGATACGTCTCATGACGCAAATTGTTTAAATACAACCCCCCGAACAGCCCATGCCAGTAGGCATCGTTCCCCTGCGCCCGCCAGAGCAGTTGGCGGGCTTCCGACGCCTGTCCCTCGGTTGCGGCCCGGGCGATCCGCTCGCTCACGTCCAGCATCCGTTTGTGCATCTGGTTCGCCTCGCCATACTTTACGAGGAATCCGTCCCAGAAGCCGCCATGTAAAAACGGACGGAAGGCAGCCAATCGGCCTTCCTGCTCCAGTTGATGGCGGCATTGCACCAGGGATTTCGACGCCTCGGCTGGCAGGGCCCATTCCATCATTTCATCGTAAGAAGCAGAAGGGAGGTAAATCCGCCCTGTGGGGGAATGACTCGTCACGTATTCGCCGAATGTGCTTAATCGAATCCAGTCTTCGTTCTGCTCCAGCGCCGCGAACAACCGTTCCAGATATTCTTCCTCGAATACCCATTGATAGGTGCCCGGCCACATGCCGAGCTTCTCTCCATCGTCGGCATAGGTCACCGCCATTTCGACCTCTCGCTCCCGGAGTTGCGCCAGAAATGTGATGAGGTCCTCCGGCATGCGAAACGGAATCAGGTAGCGCAGGTCTTTATTGATGGGAAAGAGCGCCAGCGGACACCCTTCGCGCTCCGTGAGGTAGTAGCCAGACAGCGAATCGGCATCGCCCCCGGCATGGCTGAAATGCGAATCGTCAAGGATTGTATAACGAAGTCCTGTCGGCGCGAGTTTTTTCGGAAGACCACCGTCCCACACCCGTTCCGCTAACCAGAGACCCTTTGGTTCAGCGCCGAGCCGGTCCCGGAGTCGCTGCGAGAGCTGGTTGACCTGGCCCACTGCGTCTCGATCCGGAATCACGGACAGGATCGGCTCATAGAATCCGCCGCTGAGCATCTCCACCTGCCCTGTGTGAATCAACTCCTTTAGGCGCTCCAGAAATCCGGGCTCCTCTTTTTCGAACCAGTCGAGCAAGGCACCGGTATAGTGCAAGGACAGCCGGATGCGGGGGTGCCGCTCCAAGACATCCAGAAACGGCCGGTAGCAGCGATCAAACGCCAGACGAAAGACGTGCTCAAAATTCCCCACCGGCTGATGGTTGTGGATGCCCAGCAGGAGCGTCACCGGAGGCATGTCATGCTCTCCACATGGTGGCTTCGAAGGTGGTATCCGGAACTCTGAGAATCAGCGGCTGGTACTGGGGCAGCCGCTCCCGCTCGAGCCCGGCCTCCAGCACCTTGATCACTAGTTTCAATTCAGCACCCTGGGCAAACCCAAGGTCCTTCAACGGTACCGCCAACTCAATGATCTTCTTCCGCCGGATGGTCTCATAGGACCGTTGGGGAAAGAAATTGATTCCATCGGCACTTCCAAAGAGCATGAACTGCCCCAGCTCTGGAGGGTCCAGTCGGAACACAATCCTGGACAGGTTCGGTTCCAAAAATTGGACCAGGACTTCCAGGGGGGACTGCGTCGCCTCGGCCTCGGACTGTGGCTGTTCTTCCGCTTGGGGCGACAGGGCGTTCTCGGCCAGGTCGAAGCGCAGATAAAGGTGTTCCAGGTTGAACCCAAAGTAGACGCGACTGAACACCGAGGCTCCCTTGTACATCGCGCTCAGCGGGGCCCGGCCCTCGAGACAGCCTGCGCCACGCCATTCATAAAAATCGGTGACGAGCCCGTCAATCGTCGGCGAGATCAACATGACCGGCGCCCGGATGGTCGCTTCCGTAGTCCGGCGGCGCCACACCGGAACCAGCAAGAACTCCGGCGGATCCTTACCGAGGATCCGGAAGACATTTCCGAGATGCAGGCGGAACAATTGGTCGAAGACGCCTTTATGGTCTGTTTCAAAATCATCACCATACCACCAGAACCAGTCGCTCCCTTCGGCCGCGTACAGCTCCTTCCAAGCGGCTTGGAGCATGTCCGGGCTAATGCCGTCTTCGTCCTGGTGCAGTTGAAGAAACCCCCGGGTTTTGCCCACCCGCTCCCACGCATCGTTGTCTTCCGCATGGCCCAGCCAAATCCGAAAGTCAGCATTAATCCAAGAGCCGGTATG
>Ga0184638_1000233_pt1 | contig 14799 bp, 13 predicted proteins | sample PLM31_50_b2_FD_133141 | JGI IMG/M metagenome (GOLD analysis project Ga0184638, IMG submission 133141) | Groundwater sediment microbial communities from an aquifer in East River, Colorado, USA - PLM3-1_50_b2 | ecosystem: Environmental > Terrestrial > Soil > Riparian zone | place: USA: East River... | reverse complement strand
GGCGAGGAAGCGTCGAAGACGAGGTCCACCTTCGCTGTGTCAACGCGCCGCGCGATCTCCTTGTCCTCGAGGCCTCCGATGGTGAGCTCGATCCGATCCGGGTAGGCGGCCCGCAGCCGGTCCGTCGCCAGGTTCCAGGATGGGTTCCGGACCAGCACGAGCGAGCCCGGCTCCTTCACGGCTCCCTTGGTGAGCACGGGCGGCACGAACCCCGCCGCCGGCCGCTGCCGGTCAGGTGGAGAGCCGAAGTCGAGCCGTTCCGACCCCTCTACCATGTACGGCCCCGATGCCACGAGGAACCTCGCGTAGTCCTTCTCGTGACCGTCGGCCGCTCCCTCCGGGATGGGTGCCGTGGCCGGGAGCGAGAAGCGGTACGCGAGGTCGCTGGTCACCCGATCGAGGCGGACGACGAGCGTCCACTCGTCGGGCGTCTCCAGCCCGGCGATCGAATCGGCGGTACCCGATCCGTAGGCCCGAAAGCCGCGGATCACCTCGTAATAGAAGGGGTAGCCGGCGTTTGCGAGACGGGCTGTCCTCTCCAGGGCCCGGACCACGTCTAGGGCGGTGATCGGTGTGTCCCGGAACGGCGGCGCGAAGCGGAGACCGGGGCGCAGACGGAACGTCCAGGTCAGGCCGTCGCTGGAGACCTCCGCACCGCCCACCGCCAGGTCGGGGCGGAGGACGCCGCCGCCTTCATCGGTCGGCCTGCCGTTGTACGAGTACAGCGTTCGGAGCAGGCAGCACCGGAACAGCTCCCAGGCAAGACCACCGTACGCTCGCTGCGGATCCAGGTCGCCCAAATCCTCGAACTCCCCGACCCTGGAGTTCGGCACCGCCGCCCGCAGCGTCCCGCCGCGAACCGGGGCCCCGTCCGCCTGACGTGATCCGCCGCGTTGATCGCCGCCGAAGGTACACGCGCCCGCGACGAGCAGCACCACCATGATCAGAATCGCACGTGCCCGCATCGCCCCCTCCGATCCTCGTATCTCACGCTCGCTGAGCACGGACCGTCACCCACACGTCTCCGTTGCCGTCCACGGCCAGGCCACCCGTGATGCCGCCCAGCCGAAGGGGATCGACCGCGTTCGTGTCCGGATCGATCCGCACGACTACGGTCTCCAGGTCGCTCCCGACCCAGACGCCGCTCGGACCGGTCACGATCGTCGTCGGGCCGTCGGGGATCCCGTCGGCGTATTGGAACGTCCGCACGGTCCTTCGCCCGACCGGGTCGAACCGGTGGACCTGGTCGTTGGCCTCGCTGGTGACCCAGAGCCCCCCGTCGTCGGCCGCGACGGCCGTGGGCGCATCGACCTGGATCCGATCGGCGACCTCGTTCGTGTCGGGCTCGATCCGGACGACGGTATCTCCCAGCTCGTTGACGACCCAGATCCCCGCCGCCGCGCCGCTCCCAACCGCCAAGAACCGCGGCGCCGCGTCAGCGATTCTGTCTTCGTCGACGAAAATCACGATCGGCTCGGCGGCCAGGTTCTCGGAGTCGTACCGGAGCACGCGGTCCCGATCGGCGTCGGCCAGCCAGATCGAGCCGAACGCGACGACGATCGCCTTCTCGTCGTTTGCGGAGGGGAACGCGACCTCGACCGAATCGTCGGCTGGGTCGACCACTACCACCTGGGTACCGATCTGGCTCCCGAAGCCGTTCGTGATCCAAACGGCGCCCTCGCCGGCCGCCACCCCGGTGGGGATGCCGAGCGTGGACTTCCCAGGCGTCACCTCCCCGGAGCCAGGATCGATCCGGTTCACGGTGGAGCTTCCCTGGTTGATCACCCATACGTCGCCGTCCTCGCCGATCGCGACGCCCGTGGGATCGTCCCCGACCGGGATCGTCTCGACGAAGGCGCCAGCGCTCGGATCGATCCGGCCGACCGAGTTCGGCTCCACACGGGTCTGGGCGGGTCCGCCACCGCCAAACAGCACCGCGGGGATGGTGATGGCCACCGCCACGACGACGAGCGCGAGGGTCGCGATCATCAGCCGTCGGGGCATACGGCGCGGGGGCGGCTCAGGAGGCGGGAATGGTTCCCGCTTGGGCAGGATGGGTGCAAGCCGGGCGGAGGCGGGGCCCGTCTCGGAGGAGACCTCGATTACCTTCACCGGATCGGGCAGCCCCTTGAAGGTCACCTCTCCCCGATCGGCATAGGTGACCCCCTCCACCCGCCGGGCCAGGTGGACGATCTCCCTGCTGGCCAGGACCTCCCCGGGACCCGCCTGGCCGCACAGTCGGGCGGCGAGGTTCAAGGCACCGCCCCGGTAGCCGCCCTCGACGGGCACGGCTTCCCCTGCATCGAGGCCGATCCCCACCCCCAGCGGGAGCGTTGGATCGGCCAGGGTTTCCTCGACGAACCGGTCCTGGAGCTCGACGGCGGCCCGGATGGCTTGGCGAGGCGATGGGAAGACGCACAAGGCCTCGTCCCCCCGGAGCTCGATCACCCTCCCGGCTCGAGCCTGCACTCCCTCCCTTGCCACTTGCGCGAACTTCGCGGCGAGCTTTGCAGCCGCCTCGTCACCCCGCTGTTGGGTGAACAGGGTGTAGCCGCGCACGTCGGCGATCAGGAAGGCTCGAATCTCCGCCGGAACGTCCGTCGAGCCGTCTGCATCACCCGCATCAACGGGATCTGTCACCGGGCCCCCTCCGGCGCAAGTATCAAGCGTGGATGCAGGAAGTTCTAGGGCTCGCCTACTCGGTCCGTAACAAAGGGTGTGAGCCGGTCAGCGGGCGCCTCCGCGCTCCTTGCTCCTTCTAGGCAGGGAACCTAGTGGTCTGGACAGAGTGCGACCGAAGGAACGAACGCTGAATGAACCGCCCTGGGTTCGGTAGGTCAGGCCAGATCAGCGACGTTCTTGGGCAAATTCGGCCGGGTAGGAGATCCGAGCTCTTGCCGGGGCTCCACGTTTTCTCGCCCTTCGGCGGAAGGGGCCTCGCCCTGCTTCAGGCACGAAAGGGGACTCGATGGGGAGTGAATGGGGACTCGGACCCCTCAGGATCGGCCCGACAACAGCAGCAGAAGTCACGGCGATCCACTGGTTCGCCGCGAGCAGGCTCCGAGGGCGACGGCACCCTCGCCACGGGCGGTCGGCTCGGGCCCCCCAGCGGAGGTCCGCGGCAGCACCGGCGCGACGGTCAAAGACGCGAGCCGAACGAGCGAACAGACGGCCCCGAACCCGGGCACCTCATTGAGTAGGCGCGCTCGGAGAAGACGGGAGGCCGGGCGAGCGCTCGGACGGCGAGCGCTCGAGACCGGGAGCACCTGAGTGAGCCCCGTGGATGACCGCGAAGGGATACCCGCGCCGGATGCCGAACGGCGAGCTCGGCGGCGGCTGAGGAAGCCGTGCGCGACGGCGATGAAGGAGGTGAGCACGGGGCACGAACTGAAGATCCGTCGACCTGGCGGTCTTGCGCGCCAGTGTCCTGGCGCGACGTCGCGCTACCCCGCTGCCGTGTAGGACGGCGCTTGGGCGGCGCGACGGCGCCGGCTGCGGAAGCGCAAAAGGCCAGGTCACGGGCCCTTTCGGCCGAAGGCCACCCACCGAAGGAGGGGGGAGCTGTGCCCAGAATATGGTTCGAGCAGAACGAAACGTTCGCGTGGTCTCGCTCGATGAGCGAGACCACGCTCTCCTGCTCAGCTTGCTCGAGCACAAGGTCCTTTCCACTCACCAGATCAAGAGCCCGCACTTCCGTTCCTTCAGACGGTGTCAACACCGGATGAAGGAACTGAGAGATCTTGGCGTCGTTTCATCGTTCTCGGTGGGGAGGGGTTTCGGGGAGGGGAGGCCGCCGGCCTGCTGGTTCCTCACGAAGGAAGGCCTTGCCGCGATCGCCGAGGCGAAGGACATCCGAGCCTCGGACCTGCCCTGGGTCCCCGATCACGGCTACCGGACGAGTCAGATGCTCGCCCACCGTCTCGGCGTCAACGCGTTCTTCTGCGCGCTCGCCGAGGCCTCCAGAGGCCACCAGGGCCACTGTCTCATCACCTGGCGTCCAGAGCACTGGGTTCGCACGAAAGTGGCGAAGGTCAAGCCCGACGGGTTCGGGCGGTACCTGCACCCGGACGGGGCATGCGAGTTCTACCTCGAGTACGACCGGGGCACCGAGGCGTTCGGCGCGCTGGCCCGAAAGCTCGAGGGCTACCTCCGGCTCGCGGCGGGGTGGACGACGGAGCAGGAGCTGCTCGGGTTTCCGAATCTCCTCCTCATCGTTCCGGAGGGGGTGCGCGAGGGGGATGTCGGCTCGGCGCTTCGACACGCGATCGGGCGCCTGCACGTCCCCGGCTCGCTGGCGACCTCCTTCCCGCTGTACGTGGCGAGCGAGGAGCAGCTCTCCCAGCTCGGCTTGCTCGGGCCGGTGTGGCGACATCCACCCTCCGACGGCGATCGCCTCTCGCTCCTCGACCTGCCCGCCCAACCCCGAGACCTGTACCGCGCCGCTCGTTGCCTCGGGCGCTACTTCACCGATGCCGACGCACGGCGCAGGATCTCCCCCGTCTCAACTACGCCCCGGTTCCCTGCGCTTCCGCCCCGACATGCGCCTTGAGGCCGCGGCGCGGGGACGCGCCAACCGAAGCCGGGCTCCCCCGTCGGCGCGGGCGAAGCGGCGAGTGCTCGGAGGACGAACGCGGACAGCAGGAGGACGCGCCCGACGTCAGCCAGGAGCGGGTCGGGTCAGAAGACGATGCTAGCCTCAGGGCTCTCGCGAGGGCGCTGCTCGCGCTCGCCGAGCAGCTGAGGCGGGAGGAGGCACCGTGAAGACTGTCACATACCTCCGGGTCTCGACGAAGGAGCAGGCCGAGGAGGGCTACTCGATCCCCGCCCAGGCCGAGGCGTGCCGCCGGTTCATCGCGGATCGAAGCTGGGAGGTCGCCGACGAGTACGTCGACCGTGGGGAGTCGGCCCGCACCGCCGACCGGCCGCAGCTCCAGGCCATGCTTGCCCGCCTGGCCGAGGACCCGAGCATCGACTGCCTCGTGGTCCACAAGCTCGACCGGCTGGCCCGCAACCTCGAGGACCATGCCGCGGTCCGGGCAGCGCTCCGGAAGGCCGGCGTGCAGCTGCACTCGGTCACCGAGAGCCTGGAGGACTCGGCCTCGGGCAAGCTGGTGGAGGGGATCCTCGCCTCAATCGCCGAGTTCTACTCAGCCAACCTCGGCCAGGAGATCCGCAAGGGCCTGGACCAGAAGGCGGCGCAAGGGGGCTGGCCGGGGCGTGCGCCCTTCGGCTACCGCAACGTCAGACGCGACGCCCCCGGGCGCCGCGGCGAGTCGGTGCTCGAGCCCGATCCACAGTCGCCGCTCGTCGTGTGGGCCTTCGAGCGCTACGCGACGGGCGAGCTGTCCCTCGCCTCCCTCACCGAGGCCCTGGCCGAGAAGGGCCTGCGGAACCGCCTGGAGAACCCGCCGGGCGTGAGCGCGATCCACCGGATGCTCCGAAACTCCGTCTACGCCGGCGTCGTCCGCTGGAAGGGCGTCGACCGAGAAGGAACGCACCCGCGGCTCGTCTCCCGCGAGCTGTTCGACAAGGTCCAGGGCGTGTTGGACGCGCATTCCTCCGGCGGGGAGCGAAGCTGGAAGCACGATCACTACCTGAAGGGCACGCTGGTCTGCGCCGAGTGCGGCTCGAAGATGTACTACGCGCTTGCCAAAGGCCGCTTCGGCTACTTCCGGTGCATCGGGCGAAACACCGGCCGCACCCGCTGCTCGCAAGCGCGCTACGTCCCGGCCGCCGAGCTCGAACGTGAGGTCGAGGCGCTCTACAAGGGCGTCCGAATCCCTGCGGTGCTCAGGCGGAGGCTGGAACAGGTTCTTCGGGCCGAGGTCGCCGAGCGCGAACGGCACCGGGCGGAAGCGACGGTCTTCTTGGGCAGGCGGCTCCGCCAGCTCGCCAACGAGGGAGAGAAGCTGCTGCGCGCCTATTACGCCGACGCCATCGACGTGCAGACGCTCAAGCGCGAGCAGAACCGGATCAACGCTGAGGTTGCGGAGGCCGAGTCACAGCTCGCGACCGACGGCAAGAAGCTGAGGCAGGCGACGAAGATCATCGACCTCGCCCTCGACCTCGCGAACAACTGCGCCGCGAGCTACCGGAAGGCGAAGCCCGAGGTGCGAAAGATGTGGAACCAGGCCTTCTTCCGCACGATCCGCGTCCGGGACGGCAGGATCGCGGATTCCGCGTATGAAGAGCCCTTCGCGTCCGTACTCGGTTCACACAAGGGCTCGATGGTGGACCCAAGGGGATTCGAACCCCTGACCTCATGGCTGCCAGCCATGTGCTCTACCAGCTGAGCTATGGGCCCAGGCAGAGCGATAGTGTACTCAGCCCGATGAGACCGCGTCCGAGTCCTGCCACCTGACTCGAGGAGCGTCGCGCCACAACCGCTCCAGGTCGTAGTACTGGCGCTCCTCGTCGGCGAACACGTGAACCACCACGTCGACGTAATCCAGGAGGACCCACCGGTTCTCGGTCTCGCCCTCACGGCGGACCGGGCGCACCCCTCGTTCCCGGACCGCCTTCTCCACCTCGTCGACGATGGTCCCGACCTGCCGGTCGCTGGATCCGCTCGCGATCACGAAGAAATCGGTGATGACGATGAGCTCGTGGACGTCCAGGATTGCGATATCCGCGCCCTGCTTGGCGGCCGCGGCCCGCGCCGCCGCCACCGCCACCTCCTTGCTCCCCGGGATCCCGGCGGCGTTACCGGGCACTGCCTTCCTCCACCGTCATCCGTTCGTGTAGTCCTCTCCTACCAGGATCGTGACCTCTCCCAGCCCCGAGGGTACCGCGGACACCGACAACGCTCCCACCCCCAGGAGCCGTCGGATCCGCTCCGCCGCCTGGCGGGACTCCTCGGAGCCCGCCACTACGAGCGTCTCCCGATGGTCGAAGCTCGCCGCGTTCTCCGAGACCACCACCCGGTAGCCCTCCGGGATGAGGCGCTCGGCCACCAACTCACCCACGCCGGGGCTGCCGGTTCCGTTCAGCACGAGCACCCGGACCGGCGGCTGTCTGGCCATGCCGAACCGCTCCTCCATGAGGGCTGCCACCGCCTCGTAGTCCGGCCGGAGGTATCCGGGCGTCACGTCGGCAGTGGGGAGGGCCTGCAAAGCGGCGCCCTTCGCCGCCGTGAGGAGCCGGGTTGCCGTGGCCGCATCGTCGGATCCGAGGAAGTCGTCGGGTACCCATCGAGGACCCGCCTCGAACAACGCGATGAGCGTCTCCCGCCACGTCAGGGCTCGGGCCGGCCCGGGCTCCGTCAGACCGGCGACCACCTCCTCACCACTCGCCACCGAGCCGAACAGCTGGATCCCTCCTACCCGGTCCACGACCACTGCGAGATGGCTCGGATCCGTCACGACATAGTGCGGGATCCACGCGCCGATGAGGTTGGAGATGGCCACGGCGGCTTCGGATCCGTTGAGGGGAGTGACCTCCTTGACCATGCCGTCACCCTGGCCTGGGATCGTCATCACCACGTTCGGGGGGATGGCGAGCGCGGCCGGCGGCGGGGTCCCCGAAGACCCGACGACCGCGATCATGACCGCGTCCCTCGACCGGAGCTCGAGCAGCAGGAGCTTCGAGGGGGCGAACGAACTTCCCGATGCGGGGGCCCCGTCCTGGTCGCGAGTCGACACGGTGCCCCACGCCACCACCCCTCCGACCACCAGGAGCGCAGCCGCAACCGGAGCCAGCCATCCCGCCGCCATGGCCCGGAGCCGGGCGTGCCGGCCCGGCCGGACGAACAAGCGGACCTTGCTATGGTGCGCCCGTTTCATCGGTACAACCCGGCCTTCTCGATGTAGTTCTCCACGCCCTCGGGCACGAGATAACGGATGGGTCGCCCCTCCCGAACGCGCTCGCGGATGTCCGTGGAGGAGATGGCTAGGGCCGGGATGTTCATGACGCTCACGTTCTGGTGGCGGCTGGGCTCCTCCGCCTCGAACCGAGCCAGGTCGTAGCCGGGCCGGGTGGCCGCGATGAAGTGCGCGAGCTCGAGGATCTCGTCGGGGTCCTTCCACTGGAAGATCTCCAGCACGGCGTCGGCGCCCGTCACGAAGAACAGATCCACGTCGCCGCCGCGCTGCTCCTTCAGCTCGCGAAGGGTGTCGACCGTGTAGGTGGGACCCTCCCGATCCACCTCCAGCCGCGAGACGAAGAACCGAGGGTTGCTGGCGGTCGCGATCACCGTCATGAGGTAGCGGTGCTCGGGCGAGGACACGTCCCGCTCCTCTTTCATCCACGGCTGTCCAGTCGGCACGAACACGACCTCGTCCAGCCCGAACTGAACGGCGGCCTCCTCTGCGGTCAGGAGGTGTCCGTGATGGATCGGGTCGAACGTGCCGCCCATGACGCCCAGGCGTCGTCCCACGCAGGCAATCCTACGGCCGGCACCTGGCCTTCCTTCGTATTTCAGCCAGCGGACGTGAGCTTGTCGACCCACGCCCGCAGGTCGTCCCGGTGCTCGTCGTAATGCTCGGGGCCCGACTCCCGGAACCACTCCTCGGCTTCGGGGGTCACCTCTGGGAGCGCGGCGAACTCGACCAGCGAATGGTTCCTCGCCGCGTACAGCTCGGCCGTCACCGTGGCCAGATCCAGTCGGCGGCCCTCCTCAAGGAACCGCGCGTTCAGCTCATCGACGCTCGAGCCCTGGCCTGCTCCCTCGTAGGTTCCAACGCGGATCCGCTCCAGCATCACGCCGGCTTTGGCCCACCAGGCGCCCAGATGCCAGAGCAGGTCCTTGACCGACCATCCTTCGGGCGTGAGTCCTGGCTCCAGCATCTGCTGACGCGACACGGTTTCCAACAGCGAGTGGAGCTCGTTCCAACCTCGATCCTCGGATCGCAGGAGGTCTTCTCGTCGAACCATGATCAGCCTTCTTTCTCCGGGAGGAACTCGAAGGCCCGCTCCCCGATCAGGACCTCGTCACCTCGCCGGGCTCCCAGGGCGGCGAGCTGTCTCTCCACCCCCTCCTTGGCCAGTCGTTTCTGGAGCTGCACCACTTCGCGGGGGTCCTCGAAGTCGGTCTCGACGACCCATCGTTCCACGGTCCGCCCGACCACGCGGAAGCCGGCACCCTCCTTGCGCACCACGAACGGAGGGCGAGCAGGACGGAGCACGACGAACGGCTCCCGTTCCTCGTCCTGGTCCCGGAAGGCCACCTCGACCAGCTCGGCGACCCGATCGGCGAGCCGGTCGATCCCCTCGCCCGTCAGTCCGGAGACGGCGATAGAGTCCTGGGCGAGCGCCATCGCCGCCGCTTCGGGCTCGTCGACCAGGTCGGCCTTCGTCCCGACGACGATCCAGGGCCGAGTCGCGAGCCCAGGATCGTGGGCCGCGAGCTCCGCCCGCACCGTCTGGAGATCGGCGGCCGGGTCATGACGCGACAGGTCCACGACGATCACGAGCGCACGAGTCCGGTGGAGATGACGGAGGAACCGGTGCCCGAGGCCCTTGCCCTCGTGGGCCCCTTCCACCAGGCCGGGGACGTCGGCCACGACGAAGCGCCGCTCCCCCTCGGCCACACCGAGGTTGGGGTGGAGCGTCGTGAACGAATAGGGAGCGACCTTCGGCTTGGCCGCCGTGAGCCTGCCGAGTAGGGTGGACTTCCCCGCGTTCGGCAGGCCGACGAGGCCGACATCGGCGACGACCCGTAGTTCCACGGACATCCGGAGCTCCTCACCAGGCTCCCCCGCCTCCGCCGTGCGGGGCACGCGGTTGCGTCGGGACGCGAGCGAGGCGTTGCCCCGGCCGCCCCGTCCTCCCCGAGCCAGTACCACTCTGTTTCCAACGCCGACAAGGTCGGCCATCAGTTCGCCCTCGTCGAACACCATCGTCCCCACCGGGACCTGGATCACGAGGTCGGCGCCGCTCGCCCCGGTGCGTCGGTTCGCACCGCCCGGCTTGCCGTCCTCGGCATGCAGGTGCGGCCGGTCGGCCAGAGCCGAGAGGTCGCGGACGCCCGAGGAGGCCTCGAACACGACGTCCCCCCCTCGGCCGCCGTCGCCTCCTTCGGGTCCACCTCGCGGCTTGAACGGCTCCCGCAGCATCGCAGCCGAGCCGTGCCCTCCCCGGCCCGCGCGAACCAGGACCGTCACGTCGTCAACGAAGGTCATGGGGAGATTGTGGTCGAAAGCCGCTCATGCGACGAAGATGGGGCGCGATGCCCGAGGCCGTCACCGTGTGGATGGTCGAGCTCTCACCGGGCCTGGCAGGCCAGGAGCCGAGAGGCACCCTGAGCTTGCAGCCGGACGTCATCGCCTTCGTGCCATCAGATGGCTCGGAGGACGTGCGCATCCCGCTCGCCCAGGTTCGAAAGGCTCGGCGGCTCCGCGGCTCGCCGGTGCTCGTTGTCACCCACGATGCGGGCGGCCGAGCCGTCCGGACGGCCTTCTACTTCGCGCAGCCGCCGCCGCTCGAGGAGTTACGTGGGGAGGGTGCCGAGCGACCGGCGCCCCTGGGCTTCCGCAAGAGCTCCAGACGACGGGCCAGACGACAGAACATCGGCTACCTCGGCACGTGGAATCGACAGCTCAAGGCCGACATCGAGGAGTGGGAACAGGAGATCCGCCATGCGGTGGGTGATCGGCGCTGAGTGTCGCTACTTGGGCTCGACCGAGGCTACTCGTCGGCCCCGGGACGAGCGGTACCGGACGACCCCCGGGACGAGGGCGAAGAGCGAGTCGTCGCCGCCTTTCCCCACACCGGGCCCCGGGTGGATCCTCGTTCCCCGCTGGCGCACGATGATGGAGCCGGCGTTCACCTCCTGACCGCCGAAGGCTTTCACGCCAAGCCGCTTGGACTCGGAGTCGCGCCCGTTCTTGGTGGAACCGCCGCCCTTTTTGTGTGCCATCGCGCGACCGAGCGTACCAGAGGACCCGCTACTCCCCGGCCTCTTCCGCCTGCTCGTCTCCGGCCTCTATGCCCTCTTTCGGGGCGGCCTTCTTGGCAGCGGCCTTAGCCGGGGACTTCGCAGTGGACCTGGCGGCAGGCTTCCTCGCCGCCGGCTTCCTCTCCCCGGCCACGCTGACGTCGGAGATCTCGAGGAGGGTCATCAGCTGACGGTGGCCCTGGCGCCGGGAGTAGCCCGTCTTGTTCTTGTACTTCATCACCCGGACCTTGTCCCCCTTCTGCTCTCCGACCGGCCTGGCCGTGACCACGGCCCCCTCGGCCTGCTTGCCGAAGTGCGTCTTGCCCTCGTCGTCCACCACGAGCAGGGGATGGAACGTCACGGTGTCGCCAAGACCGTGCATGTATTCCACCTCGATGACGTCGCCGGGCTTCACCCGGTGCTGCTTGCCACCCGTCTTGATGACGGCGTACATCCGCTCCTCCTCAGGCTTCGTAGGTCACGATCACGCCCCGCCCCTCGCACGTCGGGCAGGTCTCGGAGAACGATTCCAAGAGTCCACCAGAAACGCGCTTGCGAGTCACCTCGAGCAACCCGAGAGGGCTGATGTCGAAGATCTGGGACCGGGTCTTGTCCTTGGCCATTTCCTCGCGCAGTGCGTCCACGACCTTCTGCTTGTTCTGCTCGAGGAGCATGTCGATGAAGTCGATGATGATCATCCCGCCGATGTCCCGGAGGCGAAGCTGCCGAGCCACCTCCCGGGCCGCCTCGACGTTGGTGTTCACCACAGTCTCCTCGAGGTTGGTCTTGCCCACCGACTTGCCCGTGTTCACATCGATGACGGTCATCGCCTCGGTCCGGTCGATGACGATGTAACCCCCCGAGGGCAGCCACACCTTGCGGTCAAGTCCCTTGTGGATCTGCTCCACAACGTGGAACTCCTCGAAAACCGGCAGCTTGTCCTGATGCAGCCGGACTTTCGGCAGGAGGTCGGGGGCGATCCCGGCGAGGTACTGGGTGACGAGCTCGTACACGCGCGGAGAATCGGTGACGAGCTCGCGGAACTCCTCGTCGGTGAACAGGTCCCGGACGGAGCGGACCGTGAGCTCCGGCTCCTCGTACAGCATCGCCGGCGCCTTCGCCCGCTTCGCCTTCTTCTCGATGGTCTTCCATTCCTCGAGGAGACGGGCCAGGTCGGCAGCTAGGGCGTTCTCGTCCGCATCCTCCGCGGCGGTCCGGATGATGACGCCGTGACCCTCGGGCCGGATCGTGCGGAGGATCTGCTTGAGCCGCTTACGCTCCTCGTCCGGGAGACGGCGGCTGATGCCCGTAATGTCGGAGTTCGGCACCAGCACGAGGTACCGCCCCGGCATGCTGATCTGTGCGGTGAGCCGCGCCCCCTTGCCACCGATGGGATCCTTCGTCACCTGCACCAGGACGGAGTTGCCGCTTTTCAGAACGTGTTCGATCCGAGGGGCCGCGCCCTCGAGGTCCTCCGGCGAGTAGTTCACTTCGCCGGCGTACAGCACGGCGTTCCTTCCCTTGCCCACGTCGATGAAGGCCGCCTCCATCCCCGGGAGGACGTTCTGGACCCTGCCCAGGTACACGTTGCCGACCATGGACCTCGCGCCCGCTCGCGTGACGTAGTGCTGGACGAGATCACGGCCTTCCAGGATGGCGATCTGGTCGCGCTCGCCGTGTTCGGTGATCACCATCAGCTTGTCGGTAACCCTCGGCGCGGCGATGGTGGACTCCCGGCGCCTTCTCCCGACGGCCTGTCGCCCTCGACGAAGTCGAGTGGGTCCGGCCACGACGGTGTCGGTCGGCTCGACCGCCTTGCGTCGCGTTCGGCGCCCCGGGGGCCTGGACGGCTCCGGAGCGGCCTCGGCCGGAACGGCCGCGTCGGCCTTTGCGCCGACCTTCGGCCGGGCCGTCCCGCCCGCCTTCGACCGAGCCGAACCCGCACGTCGGGTTCGTCGCCGTGCCGCCTGAGGGGCGGGCTCGTCCTCGTCGGCACCCGCCGAGCTCGTGTCGGCCGGCTCGGCGACGTCGGTTCCTTCGGCCCCTGCGGCGCCTTCGGTGGCGCCGGAGAGTGCGGTCTTCCGGCGGCGGCGGCGGCGGCGCTTCGCCGACGGACTCTCGCTCGTTTGCGCGGCACCTGACTCCTCGATCCCCTCGGGCTCTCCGGTGGAGGCCGCGTCCTCGTCCGGCGGCGTCCTTGGTTGGGTCTCCGTTGCCGGGACCGCGGTCCCGGACCGGCGTCGACCTCGACCGCCCCGGTGTCGCCGCCGACGGACCGCCGCCGCACCCGCCTCACCGTCCGTGGATGGGGCGCCGTCGATCGGCTCTGGGACCGTCCCCCCCTCTGCGCCCCGGACCGGCTCGGGGGCGGTCGCCCCCTCTGCGCCCTCGCCGGTTGTCTCGGACGAGGTCGTTTCGCCGGCGAGGCTGGTCACGCCGGCCCGTCCCCGCCCACGGTTGCTGCGGCGCCGCCGGCGTGGGCGGGGTGCCCCAGCGACCTCGTCCCCCGACCCCGATGTCACGGCCGGTGCCTGGAGCGACTCTGTGTGCTCCGTCATCAGTTCCGACTCCTTCCCACTCGCTCGAGTGCGCGGGAGTGCCGGAGAGCGTGGACGCGCGTCGGCTGAGAACGTGCACAAGCCCGCCCTCGCTCGAGGGTGATCGCTCGGGTGGTTCGTGGAGCGCGACCGCGCTCGGATGGCTGTGAGCCATTCGGCGCAGCGAAGCGCCGCTCGTCCTGCAACCTGTACGCCCTGTTCCGGCACCGGCCGCCCCGGCCGCGGCCCTTCGGGCGATCGCCCGGAGCCGGCGGGGCCTGGCCCGCGCCACCTCTGCCTCGCCCGGCCCCCGAAGCCCACGGCCTCGGTCCGGCGAGGGAAACCTGGATACAGGATAGCAACCCACCGGCCGGCCCCCGGTAGATCGCCTGCTCAGCGGGCTAGGCCGATGTGGCTAGCGCTCTGTCGGCTCGAATCCGACCAGGAAGGGGGAGGCGTCCGATATACTTCGCGACCCTCGGTGGCCGAGACTTCCTTCATGGGCCCGCACGACCAAGGCGGTGGCGCCTCCGCTCAGACGACGCCCATCCCCAGCCGCCGGGTGCGGGTCGTGGTGGTGGACGACAACGCCGGATTCCGGGAGTCGCTGCTCGCGTTGCTCGACGCGGGTGACCTGGACGTGGTGGGCGAGGCCCGATCCGGGCCGGAGGCCCTGGAGCTCGTCCCGACGGTCGACCCCGACGTCGTCCTAATGGACGTGCGCATGCCGGACATGGACGGGATCCAGACCACCCGCCGTCTGAAGCAGCTCCATCCGGGCATCGGGATCGTCGCGCTGTCCGGTCACGAGGACCAGCACATCGTTCGCGAGATGCTCGTCGCCGGCGCCTCCGGGTACGTGCTGAAGGACTCCGACGGCGACGAGATCCTGAACGCCGTCCTGCACGCCGCTCAGGGGGGCGGTGTCCTCTCGCCCGAGGTCACCCCTTCGGTCATCGAGGAACTCACGGAGGCCCTGGAACGGGAGCGCCGCCGGACCCGTGAGCTCGAGCAGGCCCACGCTGCACTTGTCGAGCGGGCCGCACGACGGCACGAGCTGGTGGCGCGGCTCTCCCACGAGCTCCGCACGCCGGTCACCGTCATCCTGGGAATGGCCCAGACCCTGGCCAAGGCCGACGACACGTTCGCCCAACGTCAGGAACTCGCGGACCGGATCGTCGAGCGCTCGGAGGCCCTCGCCCGACTGGTCGAACGGTTCGAGCTCACGATCGACGCGGGGATGGCGGAGAAGGTGGACGTTGCTGCCCTGGCCGAGGAAGTGGCCTCGCCGTACCCCCGGGTTCGGGTGATTGCCGATGGCGGTCCGTTCACGGCAACCCTCAGCCCGGTCCTCGGGCGGAGGATCCTCAGCGAGCTCGTGACGAACGG